>Ga0105241_10000216_pt1 | contig 43271 bp, 40 predicted proteins | sample KBSC64metaG_FD_80422 | JGI IMG/M metagenome (GOLD analysis project Ga0105241, IMG submission 80422) | Corn rhizosphere microbial communities from Kellogg Biological Station, Michigan, USA - KBS C6-4 metaG | ecosystem: Host-associated > Plants > Roots > Rhizosphere > Soil | place: Michigan, USA... | reverse complement strand
TGAACTGTTCCACTACCTGAGGAATCACCATTATCTGTAGCCGTTAATTTAAAAGTATAGGTTCCTGCTATTAAATTATTTACGCTTGTAGTTTTATTATTAGGTGTATTGATTGTAAAAGTAGAAGGGCCACTTATTTTTGTCCATAAATAATTAGTTATTATTGTTCCATTAAAAGTAGCAACATTGGAAGGTATTAAAGTTATAGTATTATTAGGCAAATAAATAGTTTGATCAGATCCCATTGTTATAATGGGAGGTAGATGTGGGTTAACAGTAATTACTGCGGTATCTGTTGCTATTTGTCCATTATTATCTGCTATGGTAAGTTTAAATACATATGTACCAACCTTTAAATTTGCTATACTAGTTAAACTAGAAGATGGCGTTCTAATTGTAGAAATAGTTGGTCCTGATTTTTGTGTCCAGCTATATGAATTAATAGTTCCAGATGCATCCGAGGAATTAATAGAATTTAATACTATTGAATCCAAAGGCAAATTAATAGTTTGATTTCCTCCAACATTTGCAATAGGTCCAGTGGTGACTGTTATGGTAATTGTACTAAATCCTGTTTGATTTAAATTATCTGTAGCTAATAATTGAAATACATACACACCTTGAATTAAGTTTGTAATTAAAGTATTTGTATTTCCAGGTGTGTTTATTATCGCTGTATTAGGACCAGATAATTGTGACCAAACAGTACTAGAAATTGTATTTCCAGGAGAAACGGAAACACTACCACTTAATAAAGTTTGAGTGGAAGGTAAAAATACAAATTTATTAGTTCCTGCATTTACAATGGGCGGTGCAGATTTAGTATATAATGCCAAACAAAAAGAAAATAATAAACAAAAAAATGCCTTCATTTATTTTAAAATTACTGACCACAATGACAATTAAAAGTATATGTACCCGAAGAAGGAAGAGAACCAACCAAACTAGCTGAATTAGTACTGGTAGCATTAAATGCTATATACCCTCCGCTTGCTAATGAGGATGCAGTTGCTACATTGGCTGCACTTATAACACATTTAGGTCTCGATCCCCAAGTATTAGCAAAATTTATTGTTAATAACGTTCCTGATGCAGGAGCACTAGCAGTTATAGTTATATCAAAAAATTCATCATTTCCTGTCATAGTACCACTAGAAATATTTACTCCATTTCCTGCATTAGTAGGTGCTCCACCTTGTCCAATTAAATGTGTTGTAGTTAATGTAGTAAAAGTAGGAGTAGATGTTGTGGCTATACTTTGAGGTAAACTCAAAGTCACAGCTCCAGTAGCGGAGGAAGCTATTACTTGATTGGCTGTTCCAGTAATTGAAGTCACGGCTCCTCCGCCTGCACCTTGTTGATCTAATTGAAATCTTGTACTTCCGATTGTAATATATAAATGACTTCCATTAAATTCCATAGCTCCATTTGCCGGGGTACTTAATAATGATCCAGTGGTAAATTGTAAAGCCGGATTACTAGTTGTTCCAGCAGCAATAGAAACAATACCGTTAGGGAAAATACTATTACTACCAAACATTGTATTTTTTTCAAAATAATTAGTATTCCAACCAGAAATTCTGGCAGCACCAGATCCTGTTGAACCATGATTAATTTGAATACCTCCATTATTACTTCCTTGATCGTTTCCTATAAGAACCATAGGAAATGTTGTTCCTGTAATTTGAAAAGAATTTAAACTAGATGAAGATATAGTTAATAATCCCCCTCCTCCACCTAAACTTAATCCATTTAACGTAGGCGAAGCCAAAGTATTAATATCTTGAGGTAAACTCAAAGTCACAGCTCCGGTGGAGGCAGATGCAATAACCTGATTGGCTGTTCCAGTAATTGAGGTTACCCCTCCACCGCCTCCTGAAGCATTTTGCCAGGAAGGAGTTCCACTAATTACAGTTAATACTTGATTATTAAGACCTATTGGTAATCTAGTAAGTAATCCTGAAGCATTTCTATAGTATATATCACCAGTAGCATCGCTACCTAATACAAATTTAACTGATCCATTTACTTGTAAACTAGCTGTCGGAGCAGAGGTAGTATTGATACCTAAACGTTTATTTGTATTGTCCCAGAAAAAATTAGCATTATCTTGAGTTAATATTCCGCTAGTGCCTGCAAAAAGTACAGAACCAGATGTCATATTAGCAAATACAGGATCATTTGTAAATGTTTTAGTTCCAGACATAGATTGATTTCCTGTCAAAGTTACGGCATTAGTGATTCCATATCCAGTCGTTGTAGTAGGTGTGCTAGTAATTTTGCTCCAACTAACACTACTAATATCTGCGTCAGCAACGGGACCTGCTGTAAATCCTGTTCCAGTTCCATGAATAATTCCATTCAAAGAAGTCCCAATTGTCATGGTTCCTGAAGAAGTAATTGGATTACCGCTAATAGTAAATCCAGAGGGTACAACAATATCGACTGAAGTCACAGTCCCCGTTCCTCCAGTAGCTGGAGGATTTACCCAAGAAGGCAGTCCCGAACCACTTACTGTTAATATTTGTGTAGGACTTCCAATACCTAATCTAACCAATTGCCCCAATGAATTTCTATAGTAAATATCTCCTGTAGCATCTAAGCCTAAATTAATTATTGGACTAGTTAAAGTTTTATTAGTTAAAGTTTGGGTTCCTGTAAGAGTTACTCCATCTGTAATTCCATATCCCGCAATAGTAGTAGGAGTACCTGTAATTTTACTCCAAGCCAAACTAGTTATCCAAGTAGGATTAGCATACGAACCTGTAGTTAATACTACTGGGTCTGTAATTCCATATCCTGATAGAGTAGTGGGTTTAGATAATAATTTACTAAAGGACATATTGGCAATATCTGCATCTACTGCTTGTCCTGCCACAAACCCAGATCCATTGCCATGTATCAAGCCATTTAAGGCAGTAGTCACATTTAAGGTACCTGAGGTTGTAATAGGACTTCCTCCTACAGTAAAACCAGTCGGCATAGATAATGCAACCGAACTAACTGTTCCTGATCCTGAAGATGAAGGAGTAGTCCAAGAGGGTATTCCTGCAATTACTGTTAATACTTGATTTGTTGTTCCTATACCTAATCTAGTTAAAATGCCACTGGCATTTCTATAATAAATATCTCCAGTTGCATCACTACCTACATTAATTTTAGGCGAAGTTAAAGTCTTGTTGGCTAAAGTTTGTGTATAATTTGTTAAAACAAATGCATCTGAAGTATCAGGAAGAGTATAAGTTCTATTTGCAGTATTTCCTGAAAATTTTAGAGTAGCAATTCTTCCTGAATTATATTTTAAATTTAAATCAGCATTAACATCTGAATAAATAACAAATCCAGTACTTACAGGAGTGCCTGGAGTTGAACCATTTAGATATTGAATACCTAAATTTGTACTATTTCCTATTCCTGTTACGGTTTGTAAATTAGCTGCCCCTGTTCCAGATCCATATCCTTGTCTTTTAACCCAGGCAGTAGTGGCCATAAAATTTGAACTATCTCCTGTACCTTCAGTAATTCCTGTAAAATGATTTTTAATCACACCATTTCCTGAACCATCAATAGTAAAAGCGTTAGCTCTAATATTTCCAGCTGTACCATTTCCTATAACAAATATAGCATTAGAAGTAGAATCATTATAATTTCCTACTATTGTTTGTTGAAATTTAGAATATAAACCCACTCCCAATACTACGCTTCTTACTGAATTAATAGTATCACCTAAACCTGCCATAAATGCCTGACTACCATTGTTCATTAAGTTATTTTGTCCTACTATCATAGAAGATTGTCCAAGTAATGAACTATTACTAATACCTATTACCATACCGGTGTTTGTAGTATTAGTATTTCCTCCACCAAGTATCAATGCCAAAGGACTTGGAGTAAAAATAAAAGCCGATGAAGAAGTGATATTTCGTGTAGCATTAAAATAAGCTACTTGATTAACTCCACCGCTACCCCTTACATAAGGATTTAACATAGCTGTGGTATCACTTATATTTACTTTTAAATTCAAATTAGTAATTGTAGCATAAGTAGCAGCGGCAACTGCACTTCTTAAATATGGGCTTAACATAGAAGCGGTATCAGAGTACTTAACTACATTAATTGATCTAGCATAGGGACTCAACATTAAAGCAGTATCGGTATATTTAACCACATTTATAATTCTTGCGTAAGGGGCTAACATAGCAGAGGTATCTGTTTTTCTAAGATATTTAGAAAGCATTAAAGCTGTATCAGAAATATTTACTTTTAAATTAATTCTATTACTTAAACTAATAGTATCAATTTTTCTTAAATAAGGGGATAACATTACAGAAGTATCTGTATATCTAACTCTTAAATTAGCTTGATATAAAGTAGATAGAATTGTAGTATCTGCCTTCCAAGTTAAATTAGGATATGTACCTGTAATTAATATTCCATTACCAGCTATGGCATTTAATTGAGCAATACTATTACTTAAGATACCAGAAGAATAAGTTAATCCACTTCCAATTGTAACGGTTCCAAATCCTGATCCATTAGCATTTACTATACCATTCAAGACTGTTGTTATTGCCATAGTTCCAGAGGTTGTAATTGGGCCTCCAGAAATGCCCAATCCAGTAGGAACGGTTACGTTTACCGAAGTCACTGTTCCTGAACCTCCTCCTGAGGATGCGTTTTGCCAGGAAGGAATACCACCGCTTACAGTTAATACTTGAGAATTAGAACCTATACCTAATCTTGTAAATAATCCTCCAGCATTTCTGTAATAAATATCTCCGGTATTATCGCTCCCTACATTAATTTTTGGATTAGTTAAAGTCTTATTAGTTAAAGTTTGTAAAGCAGTATCCAATACAATTATACCGCTGGTATCTGGTAAATAATAAACATCATTTTGAGTATGTGCATTTTTTTGTGAAAAACTTCTTTTAAAATTATCTCCAGGACCAATAAAAGCAAAATTTCCAGATCCATCTGAACCAATTGTAGCTTGTCCAGAAATACCAGTAGTTGGTATTCCGTTTAATACTATTCCTGTAGTAGTAGAATTTCCTATCGTGGTAACCGATTGTAAATTAGGTGTGCTTATAATTCCTGATGCAGGAGCCCAAGAAGGTATTCCTGAATTAACAACTAATAACTGCCCTGAGGAACCTATTGGTAATCTGACGGTTCTTCCCAATGAATTTCTATAGTAAATATCTCCAGTTGCATCACCTCCTAAATTTATTTTCAAATAAGCCAATGAATCTAAAGTTAATCCATAAAAATTAGTACCACTTAAAGAGGTATTCATATTAAATCTTCCGCCTAGTCCAAAAGTACTATCATTTAAGGCTGTTAAACCATTTTGAACATTAATTTGTTGTTGAGAGGTATCTAAGAAAACCCAAGATGTATTAGAACCATTAGAAAATAATACACTACTTGCATGAGTTGCTTGTGAAGGCAATAAATTATTTAAGGCAGTATTGGCAGTTGTGGCATTTGTACCTCCTTTATTTATAGGTAAAATTCCTCCAATATTTCCTAAAGTTAAATTAGCTTCATTAACATCTACTGAAAAAGCACTATGAACAGAACCGGTAGGAGTACCTGCCAAAGTAATTTTACTACTCCCAGCGGTTACATTTGCCCAAGTTAAATTAGGTGTAGCTTTATGATAAAAAGTATCCCAATCAGCCGCACTTAAATATCCAGCTTGATTACTATCGGCTTTTGGAATACTAAATTGTCCAGTACTGTTATTATATACTAGAGGAGAATTAGCAGATAAAGCTAATCTTGCTACAGAAGCCACATCGGTAATTCCATACCCTGAAACAGTAGTTGGGGTACCTGTAATTTTGTTCCAAGCTACATCATGAACATCTGCATTAAATATTTGTCCTGCTGTAAATCCAGAACCATTTCCGTGAATAACACCATTTAAAGAAGTAGTAATTTTAAAAGTATCATTGTTTGTTTTGATTAAATTTTTATTTAAACTTAATCCAGAAGGAACAGTAAGTGATATACTATCAATAGTTCCAGCTATTCCTGAAGGTTTAGGAATTTGTTTTAATTTACCATTTGCATCTAAAATTAATATAGAATCTAAAGCTATATTATTTTTTATATCCCAAGTGACATTGGAAGATTTTAAACTAAAAGCGGTATTAGTTATATTTGTATTACTTAATTGTTTTGACCATTTTACTCCAGTTCCAATATATAAACTAGAATCTAAATAACTAAAAATTGAATTTGCAAATATATTGGTGACTGATGATGTATCTGTTCTAGGAAATCTAAATCCTTTTGTAGTACCGGAATCTCCAATTTCCAACCATGAAGAAGCATTAGTTAACTGTGCACTTTGTTTTCCAATTGAAACTTGATACCAAAAACGATAATCTTTATTTTTATTATCAGATTGAGCCTTTAATACACTACACCACAATAACAAAGAACAACACAGGAAAAGTAATTTCTTCATTCACAACTTTTCCTTTAAATAAGGTTTAATACCTATAAAATAGAAAGAAATAAATTTTAAAAACTAAAGAGATTTTGAAATCTTATGTAATTCTTTAAGAAGTATGGATTTTAACTGAAATGCAAAATTTTTATTTTTAGAGAAGGGAATGATATGTTTAAACATTTTATCAGAATTTTTTAGATTATTCATACATAATTGAATTACTAAAATTCCTTTTGTTGCTAAAAAATCTACACATTCTTTTGTATGTTCCATAGCTTTTATACCAGTATATCCAAATGCATTTGGATATCCATCACTGGCTACTATCAAAACTTTATTTTTGCATTTAGATTTTAACATTATTTCTCCTAGTTTTAAAATAGCATATCCGTCTGCGTTATTCCCTCTGGCTTTAGCAGAAAAAATTGTATTAATATTTCTTATATTTTCTAAAGAATTATAATACTTGAACATTTCAATTGGATTTCCATTTATATTTGAAGTATGTCCATAAATAAATAGATTTATTCTTTTATTATTTTCTAATCCTAAAGCAATAGTTAAAACTGCTAATTTAGCCAATTCTATAATTTTTGCCATAGATCCAGATTCATCTAATAATATTCCTATATCTAATTCATAATCCTCTACTTCTTCATCTACAAAGAAAATATCTTTTCTATATTTGATAGAATATAATTCTGCTTCATCTATGTCTCCTTCTTCTAATTGAAATATTTCAATGTCTCTGTTGAATTTAGAATTTAGGAAATCTAAATAAATTTTTATTTGTTTAGAATCTTGTTTTGCTTTTAGATATAAATCTTCATCTTTAATAGTATTGATAGGATTAATTATAGTAACCTTATCATAGGCATTATTTACGTTTCCAACTACTTCTAAAAACTTTATTTCTTCTTCTACTTCAGTTATATTTTCTTCTTCTTGCTCAATATTTTTTGCCTCAGAAATAACTCTTTCTAGTATTTCGTCTATTCCACTTTCTTGTAATTGGGCATCAGAAACTTCTTCTTCAAATTCATCACTAAAAATACTTATACTATCTTGATTTATTTGCATTTGTTCTATTTGATCCTGCAAATTCTCTGGTATTAGTTTAATAGTTTCATTAGTTAAATAAATTACATCATCAAATTTTTTACTTATAATTAGTTTTTTATTTTCAGACAATTCCAAAAAAGATTTAATCTTAAAAATTGTTTCTATTACTTCTTTGGAAAAATTATTAGTATATAAATTTATAAATTCTAAATATTTATCAGTATCATATATTGGTAAGGAAGTAAGTTGAGGAGTAAATTCATCTTTAGAGTTTTCTAATAATTTTAAAAACTCATTTTCATATTCTGGTAATAAGATCTTAATTTTAAGATATTCAATAGGTAAATAAAATTGCTTGTTTCCAGGATTAAAATACCAATAACTAGGATTTGAATGTAATTCTAAAGCATATTTTCTTGCCTTTTCAAAATAAAATATATAACCTGGAAACATATTAGTACCCAGTAATTCTATTCTTCTATCTTCATATATATTTGATATGATGGGAAATAATTTATGTGAATTAAATATTTCTTTAAAGAAAGGATTTTTCTTTTGATAATCATAATAATTTTTTCTATCAAGATTATACATTTTAGCTATTGCAGATATAGTAAAACGTTTATGGAATAATTCATGTAATTGAATGGCAATCAAAATATCCACTCGAGTTTGCTTGTCTATATTCTCATCTAATAATAATTTTAAACCTATGTTAATATGATTTTTTATTAAAGAACAATAGGATTGATTTGTTTTAGTATCATATTTAATTGAAGGAGAAATTTTTTCTCCTGAAATAAATGAAAATAATCCAAAACCTAACTTAGTTAAATATCTAAGCGCTTTTTCAAGATAAACATCAAAAGAATATATTTTATCATAGTTTATATCAACTCCAGATAATCTTTGTTCTAATGATTTTGTAGATAATAAAGAAACTTTATCTACTTCATAAAAATCTGAAAATAATTCCATTATATTTGACTTAATAATATCTTATTTACTATTTCTTTTTGATCAGTAGAAAAAATATTTAAAAATAAATTTTCTATCACCTCATTCTTTGTAAATCCCATTGTTAAAAATTTGCTTAATTTAATTAGTTGTCTTGTAGATACCCAAGTACCTATTTGTTCCATTTCCTCTCTACATAAATTTGCTTGTTGAACTAGAAATCTAATTTCATTTTCTTTTGCATTTACTTTCTTTTTAATTAATTCAACTTCTTCATCTTCGTTTGGTAAATCCATATGTATTTTAACAATTCTATCCATCCATGCTCCATCCAAAGTTCTAGTATCAACATATTCAAAACCAAAGTTTGCTGCCGCAATAAATTTTACATTTGAACTTTTAATAATATCCTCAGCTAATTCTTCTACATATAAATAACTATCTTCATCGGTTATAGTTAACATATAATTAGATGCTCCTTGAGGAGTTCTACTTAATTCATCTAGAAATATTAAAACATTCTTTTCTTTTTCTTTATAATGTTTTAAAAATTTAGATTCTAGTAAATATGTAGAACCATCTTTGGCATGTACTTTACCTATTAAACTATCTTTTGGTCTAAATAATTTAGAACAATCTAATTTATGAAATAAATCAAATGATAATTCCTTGGCTATTGTTTTTGCTATAGTTGTTTTACCGCTTCCTTTTGGACCTATGAGCAAAGGTATTTCATTCATATGAATAGATGCTAAAATTAGTTCCCAATTTAATTTAGATATAAAAATATCTTCAGGTATATCTATATTTGTTTTAGATACAAAATTGATATTATTGAGCAATTTATTTATTCTTTCATTATGTTTATTAACTTCCTCAAGTTGTTTTGTAGTTAAGACTCTATTAAAAATACCTTTTATTTCAACACTTTGTACTAAAAAATTTTTAGGATCAACCGATACTAATATCAACTTACCATTAAGAGTAGAAAAATCTGTATTAACAAAGTTATTACTATCAAATTCTAATTCAGAATTATTTGTAATTCCAGCTTGCCCTGGAAGTACTAAAAAAGTGAAAGTATCAGTAAAAGTACAATAATACTTTAAAAAATTTGAAGCCATTTAGTATCTTATTATTTACTAAAAATAAAGATTTAAATATGTATTTTTAAATTCTTACTGGATTAAGTTATTTAAATTAAAAGAAGTTCTTTTAAAAATTTATTAACTTAAAAACAAAAAATGAGCAGAAACAAAAGATCAAGAGAGGCAAAAGAAACATTAGCCACGGTAGTAAATATGAATAATGGTACGGAAACAGAAGAAATAAAAGAAATTAAAACCAAAAAAGACAAAAGAATTAAATTTCAATTTTTATTAAAAAAATTATTAGAACAAGTAAGATTAACTCCACGACAAGAAGAATTATCAAAAAAAATTTATAGTAATACAATAACTTATACATTTGGAGTAGCTGGTACATCTAAAACTTGGTCAACTTGCTTCACTTTATTAAAATTATTATTTGAAGGGAAAATAGATAGAATTATTTTTACTAAACCTGTTAAAGAAGCAGGAGAAAATCTAGGATTTTTGCCTGGAGATGTAAATCAAAAATTAGAACCTTACATGGAAAGTTTTATATATACTTGTAAGGAAATGTTAGGAGATGATATTATAAAATTCCTTGTAGATAATAAATTTATTGAAAGTAGACCATTGGCATATCTTAGAGGATTAACATTTAAAAATTGTGGATTATTTTTAGATGAAATGCAAAATTTGGATTATAAACAACTTATGCTTTATATTACTAGATTAGGTGAAGGTAGTAAAATGATCTTCGCTGGTGATTTTAGTCAAAGAGATATAATTGATGATAAAGGTAAATTATTTGAATTAATAGGTTTATTTAAAAGTTTATCTGCTATTGGTGTACATGAATTTACCAGAGAAGATATTGTAAGAAATCCATTATTAATTCAAATTACCGATATCTATGAAAAATGGAAAGAACAAAAAGGTATTTAATGTCTTAGTATAAATGAGATAATATTATCTCTATTTAAATTTTAAAATTTGAATGCCTGATAAATTTTTTATTTCTCATTTTGATTCTTCTGTTTTACTTGATTGGATTGATAGTACAAGAGATTCCCTACTTGCCTTAAATAATTTTACTCCTCAAGATAGTTTAAGTGCACTTGCTACTGAATTATTAGAACAAATAGCAATTAATAAATTAACTTCTCTTGGTATACAGTTAGCTGGCAAGCAGCAAAAGGATGATCAAGATGATATGATTGCCAGCGAACAAGAATTTACTGAAAAAGTATCTGCACAATATGTTAAAGATTCATTGGATTCAATGAATGCAATTAATAGCTATATACAAAATGAACCTTTTGCAAGTGGTATTAGAAAAGATACCGAAGATACCACTGATAGATTAACTAACAGAGTAGATTTAGCAGTTAAATATGGTGATTTAAATACGGATGGAAATAATCAATTTGGGAATACAGGTAATTCTGATAGATCTTTGGCACAAAATACATCTGTATTCCCTGAAATAGGGGAACCCTATGATTCCAATCTCGCTTTTATAACTAATCGGCTTAACAATTTATATGAATTTGATGTAAAAACTACAAGCGGTACTCCTACACCAAAAGAAAATGAAGTTATTTTTAAAAGTTGGGCAAGAATTAGTACTCAAGGTAAAAATGTACCAGATGATGCCTTGACATTTACTTCAAATAAAACTGCTAGTTCAACTTTAAGCAATGTTTTTAGAAAATATCAAAACGATTATCCAGGATCTTATAAATTTTTTATAGAAAAATTACACGGAAGATATTCTAATGGAATTGCCTATAAAAAAAATCCTATATCAAGTACTAGAGAACAAAAACAAATACCTGTTGAATTAACCAATAGAATGGTATTTTGTGCCTATATAAATAACTTCAATGATAATTATACTGTAGATTATTCAAAATATAATTTTCTTGGAAGAGGAGAACCTTTGGCTTCTTATAAACAAACTACTCGTGGCTTTACTTTAGAATTTACTATATTGGCTGATTACTCTGCTCAATTGATTGCTGCAATGTCTGAAACCTATAGACAATTAAATGCAGTACCCAATGATGAATTAGATAAACAATTTGATTTTATAATTAAATCTTTTCCTGCCGATTGGGGATTGGGACAATATTCTATGCCCCAGGTCATAAATGGATCTAGGTCTGGTCCACATATAGCTGGTATGTATTCTGATACCCCGGAAAGTCTATGGTATAAAATTAATTTTTTAGCTCAATGTTGTTATCCTTATTATAGAAGTGATGGCAAAATGAAAGAACAGCCTTTTGTAAGAATAAGGGTAGGAGTTTTTTATGATGTAATTGCCACTATTACTAATTTGAGTTTAGATTTAAATGTTTTTGATGATGGAGTAATGATGGATTTAAATCCTTCCTCTTTGGGTAATATTCCTTTGGGAATTAGGATAACAATGAATTGTGAAATTTATCATGATGCAGAACCTAATTCCACTTTTCTTGGATTCTATTATAGAAAAGAGTTTGATACTGATCCTGATAAATATAATCCTGTAACAGGAAAAGGTTTAAAAGATCCAAAATTAGATTCAATTATAAGTAATTTAAAAAAGAATTCGCCTGCTACTATTTCATCTAATTTAACCAAGGAAGGATTACAAGATTCTCCTAGATTTTTAGAACAAAATTATTCGGTTTTAGTTAATAGTTTATCTCAATTTAAAACTAATTTTCTTACTCTTGTTAATGCTGGAATAAATATTTCTGATCAAAGTTTAAAAGCTAAAACACAAGATGCCCTACTAGCTTATTCTCAAATTCAACAAGTGGCAGGTATTTTTAAAGCATTTAGATTTGGAGATAATGCTTCTTCTACTACTAATTTAAATGTTGGAAATAATCTAAATGCTAGCAATCCAGCTGTAGGAGTACAGGATTTTGGTAGTGCCGTTTCAAATACTATAAAGGGAAATTATGCTGCTGATCAAAATGCTGCTTCTAGTATTGTAAATGATTCTACAGTAAATATTAAAAATAACTTTAATGATTTATTAAATAATGCTAAGGCACAGGCCAATAACACTGCTAACATAGTTAATAATGAAAATAAAGAAAAACCTAGCCTTCAATCCAATCTTAATCCAGTGGATAATGCAGCAGATACTGTAAAAAATTTAAGAACTACCGGACAATATACTCCTAAAACATTAGGGGATATAATTGGTAAAATAAATCAAAATAATACTTGATTTAATATTTAAAATTAATAATGAGTTTAAATTCTAAAATATTAAGTTTATTAAAAGAATCGGATGAAGAAAATTTCTTCAAACCTCGAAGGGTTAATAAAAGAATAGAAAATGAAAAAAAATTAATAGAAAAAAAAATACAGGAAATTGGTTTAGAAAAATTTGAGAATATATATGGATTTATTATCGATTCATCTCTTGCTTTAGATATTTGTAGATTAATAAGGGCAAACAATATAAGGGAAGTTAAAAAAATAGCAAAAGATTTTACATATAAACCTATAAAAGAAGTTTTTAAATTATCAGATAATGACAAAATATTACAATATTTTGTTTCTAATTTAGAAAAACAAGATTATGATTTTTTAAACGGAATCAAAGATTATGATATGTTTTATTTAATAGGTGATTTATAAAAACAAATTAATGTATGAAAATCTTTTCAAACCTCGAAGAGTAAAAGATAGAATTAAAAAAAGAGAAGAAGAAGTAAAATCTACTCTTGAAAAATTAAATAGTAAATATCCTATAGGTTCAGAAATTACTTTAAAATTAAATAATTATTTAAACTTTCCAGCAGTTATTAGTTCTAAGTTTGGGTTAGGTGGTGAAGATTTAAAATATATTTTAGTAGAAGGTAAAGTAATCCGAGAAAATGGTTTTTTAGAATTTACTATTGTATATAATGATAATGATTTTACCAATGGTTCTTTTTATAATAGTAAAAGCCAAATAAGATGGATTCCTAACGCAACTAAAAGATTCAATGAATTTGATTGATAAAATACTTTTAGAATCCGAAGATTTATTTAAGCCTAGAAATCTCAATAATCGCAAGATGTTAGGACTACCTGAACATGTTAGAACATTTCCTGAATTATATCAAAATTTATATTATGCGTATTATTGGAGAACAGAAAAAGGAACTAGTTTTTTAAGAAGTAAAGGATTTTATTTTAAAGGCGACATAAAAGATTTAAAAAATAAACTAAAAAATGAAGATAAATATTATCATAGTATTAAAATAGTAAGATTTATTACAGATTTAAAATTAATAAATAGAGTTTTAAATTCAGGCAGAACTGCTAATCAATTAACGCCTATTGGCGTTATAAAAAACATTGAATATAATTTTTTTACAACAGGTTTTGATAACCAACAAAATCTTTCATTTCTAGAAGAGCCTTTAAAAATATTTGTTGATTTTTTACAGTCTACTAATGCAGTTTTAATTGAAATAAATGGATTTAGAAAATGGAATTTAATTTCTAATTCTATAGAACAAATTAAAACTATTTTAGCTAATATAAAATGAAATTAATAGATAAGATATTAAAAGAATCTGAGGATTTAGTACCAAACTCTGAAGGATTATTTAAACCTAGAAAAGTAGAAGATAGAAAAGTTTTGATGAAAAAACAAATTCAAGAATTTGGAGTTGAAAAATTGAAGGGTATATTAGTATGTATAGTAGAAAAAAATGACAAATATTTAAATTATGCTCCACAAGTTTATTTAACTAGAAAAAAATTTCTAGATACCTTTAAAAGAGTTATGGTATGGGATGGTGAGAAAATAACATCTATAACATCTATTCTTGATGAAGCAAACTTGGAATATGCTTCTTATTTTATTTCTTTAATTCAAGATAATTCTAATAAATATAATATGCAAACTTCTTTTTTGATGGGTATACAACCTTATTTTCAAATTTAAAATATATAAAACAAAATATTAAATTATGAATGTCAGTATCTCGTTACAATGTAAATGTTTTTGTTCCACAGCCTACAAGGAAAGTTTTGCCTGCGGCAACGGACGTGTTGCATCCCCTTAAACTAGGAGAAAGATTAGACAATCTAGCTTATAAATATTATAAAGATCAAACTTTAAGTTGGGTAATTATGTGTGCCAATCCTCAATTTGATAATGAATGGGAAATTCCTTTTGGTACAGTAGTACGTATTCCCTACCCACTTCAACGCGTCTTTGATTCTTTCATAATTGGAAATGAAATTTAATGAATTTAATCAATAAGATATTAAAGGAATCTGAGTATCAAGAAAATTTATTTTCTCCACGCAGAATCAAAAGTAGAGAAGAAAATAATAAAAAGGAGTTAGAAAAATTATTCCTTCAATATACAAAAAAATGTATAAAAGAAAAAGGCAAATATTCTAATCGTACACATATTAGTTATTTTAGTAAAGAAGGCTATCATTTATTTAGTTATGATACTAAGACAAAAATATTTGAGTATGATGTATGGCTTTGGTATTATAAATTAACAGTACAAAATTCGGCTTCTGATAAATCTCTTTTAGAATTAGCTAAGGATTTAGTAGTATTAATAAAAAAGTATTTGCATATTGATTTGACAGATTATACTTATCGTAAGAATAAATTAAACGAATCTGAAGATTTAGTTTCAAACTCTGATGATTTATTTAAACCCAGAAGAATAGAAGATAGATTACAAAAAGAAAAAGAAAATCAAAGAAATATCTTTCTAAGTATTGTAAATAATTCCGATGAGGTAAAAACTAATAAATATAATATCTATTATATTTCTTATTATTATAAAGATAGAACATATTTATTTAGTTTAAATACTACTTCAAAAATATTGGGTTATAATTTTCCTTTTTGGAATAATAAATTAGGTTTATTTGAAGAACCTCGATATTTTGTTAATAAAATTATGTTAGAATTTATTTCTGAATATTTAAAAATGGATTTAAGTGATTATAAGATATTTTAAAAAATTAACTTATTAAAATCTGATATAAATTTTTTAACAGAAAAACTAATTTTATAAACATTGAACACCCTTATCAAATTGTAATAGATTAATGAAACAAACAGTAAAAATAGATCAAAGTACAATTGATCATTTAATAAGTTGGGAAGCTAAATATTATCAAGCATATAAAGATGATGTAGGTGTATGGACTACTGGAGTTGGTCATGCTATATTTGATCATAATGAAAAATTTGATGGAATAAAATTACTTGTAGGTACTTTAACCGATAATCAGGTTAATAAATTACTTGAACAAGATTTATATGAAAGAACACATAGTCCTCAAACAATCGACCTGAAAATTAATATTTTATTAAATCAAAACCAATTTAATTCATTAATTTTATTTTGTTTTAATGAAGGTACTATTTGGAACGATTTAGTTTACCTAATAAATAATGATGTTAGTAATGAAAATAAAATAAGATCCCAATGGAGAAAATATAATAAAGGCGGAGGTAAGATATTGTCAGGATTGGTTAATAGAAGAGAATATGAAATAGACCTTTTCTTTGATAAATGTAAGGATAGAAAATACTATAATAAAGCAATAGTTAAAAATGATGAAATAATAGTAGGTTATTAATATACTTCTTAAATTTTAATTTATGAAAAATTCATCTAGTACTAATTTTTTTAAACCGAGAAGAATTGAAAAAAGAATTGTATTGTACAAGCAAAAAATTGAGGAAGCAATTAAATCGTTTGGAATACATAAACTTAAAAAAATCTGGTTAGTAAAAACCGATGAATCATCAGATGGTATAGGTAGTTTAGTTTATACAGATTTTATAGTTAAAGGGGTTGATAAAGATGATGTTAGAAATTACATTAAAAACAATTTTAAAAAACAATCTATTATTTCTATACAAAATATATTATTAAACACTACAATTCTAGAAAAGTTCATAAATGAAATTTATATAGAAAATAGGGAAGGTAAAATGGAATTATTGCCATCTAGATTATTAGATAATGATTATAAAAAATTCATTTATGGTAGAAAAAAATATTTAGAAGCTGAACAAGTTGTATTTATTCCTGTGCCTGGTAAAAATTATGAAGATGAAAATATAGAAATATATATGCAAGAAGAAGAAGTAGAAGAATACGAAGAAATAAATTTTGATGAGAATGATTTTTAAATTTTTTATTAGAATTAATTAAATTAATATGTCAATTAATTTATTCAAACCTTTTAATTTAAAAGAAAGAGAGTTGATTTTAATAAAATAATTTCGCAAAGAGATACGAAAAATAGGCATTGAGTATTTTAAAGATATTTTAATCTTTAAAACTGAATCAATATACAATGAATATAACAACTCATTTTATTTAGTAAGACTTGATGCTATTGATTTTTTTAAAAATTATATAATTACTAGAAAAGAAAAAATTGCTACAAATTATTTTCCTACATATATTTTAAAATCTAATAATATTGAAACAATTATAAAAATGTTAAATTCAATGGAAGGATTTGATTTTAACCCTAAAGGATTAATGAGAAGTTTTATATACAATAAAGAATCAGATTTTATTTACCTGTACCGCTAATAAAAAAATAACTTATGATTAAATGCCCGTACCCAGTTTCAGCCAGTCTACTATAGATTTTTTATATAAATGGGAAGTAGGTGGACAATATAATATAGTAAAAAAAATGTATAGAGTTTCCAATAAAACTCTTGAAAGAGATATTGGAATGGGAATTTTATTATACGATCCTTTTGGCAAAGAAATAACTGGAAATAGATATTGGAAAGGAATAGATCTTCATACTGCCATACTCACTCTAGACCAAATTAAACAATTAGGCTCTGACAAATGGTTTGAACAATTTGATTCTGCCATGAATGGTTTTGTAGCCCAATTAGGATTAACTACACAAAACCAATATGATGCTTTAGCAAGTTTTATTTGGGCCTTTGGTCCCGGTATTACAAAAAATGGCAAATCTTCTGGTACAGGCATATTAATAAATAAACTTAATCAATATAAAACTGATTTTTTATTAGGATTTAATGATATTCAACAAACCTGGACTTTAAGTTTAAATAATTCTGGAGGTAAACCTGCTCCAGAATTATATACTAGAAGAAATGCAGAATTTAATTTATTTTTTAATACACAAGTAATTGGGCAATCAGGTCTAAATACTTTACCTACTGGAAATAGTAATACTCCAGATGCTTCTCAACCAAATCCTAATTTTCAAGAATTTTTTCAAGGATTGCAAACTAATGTTTCTAATCTAGAATTATCTGAAACACAAGTTAGTTGGGGTAGCAGAAATAGTTTATTAGAAGATAGTGATTGGATTGGTTTAAGACAGTTTCTTTTATATTTATGTAGTAGATATTATCCACAATCTCTTATCCCATTTATGGAATTAATTCCTGCTTATAGTTTAGAAGGAGTTTCTAATTTTAATGGAAGTCAATTTGAATTAAATTATAAAACTCAAGAAACAAATCCATCTAATATTTTAAATAAAGATTCAACTCAAAATGATTTACAAAAACTTCAAGATCTCCATAATAATAATTCTAACCTAACAAACGGTATAGATTTAAAAAGATATGGTCAGTTAACTAATCAAATAAATACATTACAAGATCAAGGTGGAACTGATCTATTTACTATAGACCCCTTCCAGGAGTCTTATACTACTTTAAATAATCCTACTGATGCCAATAGGCAATTAATAAAGGAACGAGGCTATGGGTTTAAAATATTTGGTATGGTTGAATTAAATCCATCTATTCAGGATGGATTTTTATCAAAAGCAGGAGGAGTTGGATTACAATCGGTAGAAATAGAATCAGGTGGCCAGGTACAAAATAGTATGTCTATTATCACTATTAAATTGTTAGACATTCAAGGTAATAAATTTTTTGATTTAAACTCCCCTTGGAGTTTTATATTTAATGGTGGCAATCCAATAGGCGGAGATTTCTTTTTTAGATACGGGTGGCAATTAAGAATACCAGGTTTTGATAGTGAAAGTTTAAAAAATGATTTAAATGCAAAAAAATTCTGGAATCATGAAGGATGGAAATTATTTGATGATAATGGAGGTGCTAGTATAAAACAAACCATACAAAGTATTTCTAAATTATCTGATTACACTATTACTTTAACTCAATCCTCTGATCCAACTAGTTTCCAAACTCCTGGATATTTATTAGATAGAGGCAACGGTATATTTCAAGTAGACAGACAAATTAGCCCATTAAACTATTTAACTCTTTCTCTTTTATATCCAGATTTAAGTGTTGATTCTGAAACAGGAGCAATTTATGCTAATCTTGTTTTTAAAACACAGGCTGCTATTGCTAATTTTACTGCACCGTTATCAGGAGCTGATAATTTAAGAAAATTTTTGCAAGAAATAGTTGAAGGTGGTAAAACTAACGTATATGAATTATTTCAATATTTTATTAGAGATAATCAAGCATATGTAAAAAAACTAAATAGTAAGAATATTAATTTAAAAGCGACTATAAATGAAAATCAAATAGATGATTGGTTACAAGTTATTGGAACCCAAGATGGAAAATCAATAATTTTAGATCCAAGAGATATTCCAGTACAAATTAATAGCGATGATTTAAACGATTTAAATCAATGTAAAAATAGTTCTGATGATACTAGAACTACACATCAATGGTTAACTGAAGTTTTAGATAGAAATGATATACACATGGGATCAGCAGGTGATCAATTAGCTGGATCTAATGATATTACTGGATCAGTAGTTTTGTATTATACTCCACAAGATCAAAAAACACAAAAATTAAATAAGATAAATATTAAGCCTGAACAGCAATTTGTTGAATTAACCAAAGACGGAGTAAATAGATTAAAATTTCAAGATGATGTATTTTCTTTTAGATTTCAAGGATCTTTAATAGAAGATATTAATATTGAAAAAATAAGTCAAGATAGCAAACAAACCATTAGGGCCACGCAAGCTATAGTAAATGAATATGGCCAAGATCCAAATGATATTAAAAAACAATCCTCTTCTAATAATTCACAAACTACAAATAGACAAAGTAAAATAGTTACCATACAAGATAAAAAAAATGTCTTACAAAATATATTTGGACAATTACTTGGATTAACAGTAAAATGTATAGCTCATCCTTGGCTACAAATCTTAAAAGAAATCGCAGTTAAAGGAACTGGTTATTTTGATGGTAAATATATAGTGTCAAAAATTAAACATAGTTGGGATAATGATAATAGATTTATCTCTGAAGTAAATGCTTTTAGAATAATTAATCCATCAGATTACAGAGCCAAACAAGTTTCTACTCTTCAAAAACAAAATATTTCACAAAATAATCCTGGAATAAAGCCTACAGATAGTTTATTGGGAAATCAACTGTCATTGGTAACAAATATTAAAACTACAGATTATAATAATCAAGATAAATTAGATACTCTTCCTAATGGAAATAAATTGCCGAATATACAATTTAACTTTTCTACAGTATTAGGAAAATTAATTTTGATTCAAGCAAAAAATGAATTACAAGCATGGTTTACAAAACCTGATATTAGAGACATTCAAATTGCAAAGTATGAGAAGTTAGTAGGAGTAGATGTACAATATTGGGGAGCGGAATTTGTTTCTTATTGTGTAACAAATGCCTTAACAGCTAATTCTTCTATATCTGCATTATTGAAAAGGCCCTTTAATAATTCTGCAGATATAGAAAATATAAGATCTCAATTTATATCTAGTGGCAATTTTAAAACATTAACAGAAGGGTATACTCCAAAATCTGGTGATATTGCTTTCTGGAATGTGACTATTGCTAGCAGAAATGGAGAAATAGCTATTGTAGAAAGTTATGGTAATGGAAAATTAGTTACCATTGAAGCAAATGATGGGTCAATATCCAAAATAGTTAGAGATGGAGAATTGTCGATAAAAGATATAAATAATAATTCGATTGGTATTTTTCTTGGATTTGGATCAGTTTAAAAAAGTTTCATAAGCTGATAAAAATTCTTTCCAATTTAATATAAAAAATTTAAAAATTAAATTTGTTCCAGTATTTATTACATCATTTTCATCCTTTTCTCCTACAGAAATATTTTTTTTCTCCCAGTAATAAAAACTATTTTCATCATACAAATAATAATAAATTTTTATAGTTTCATTTTTATCTAGTATTTCTATATCAGCGTTTTGTATTTGATTATAAATTTTTTGTAAATTATTTATTACATATTCGTTTTTTAATACTATTTCGTTTTGATAATTAATTTCATGTGGAAAAAATTTATAAAAAAGATAAATGTAATCATACATTTTTTGTGCCTCATCTAAAAAATACATTTCATCTTTTTGTGTTATTGAAATTAACTTATTGATAAAATCTAAATCATAAGGAATATAATCCTTTAATATATTTTTATTTTTAGACACTAAATTCAACATATTATTATTGATTATTTGACTTTTTTTCTTGTAATCCTTTTCTAATATTTATAAGTAATTCTACTTCTTTTGAATTTAAAAAACAATCTTTTAATTCAGATGAAAATTCATAGTTTAAAACCTGTGTTATTAAATCAATTAATTCATTATTGGAAATTAATTCATAATCGTCATAAAATTTTTTTCTTTTTAACACTATTGGGTGAAGAAGAAAATTTTTTATTAAAAGATTATTTTCTAAAATTGTAGTCCATCTTAAACAGCAATATAAAATATCCTCTTTTTCCTTTTCTTGTAAAATTTTTAACTCCGTAATATGTTCAAGTATTTGTTCCCTAATAAGAGAATCATTGATCAATATCATTTATTATTTTTAAAATTTCAGGAGAACTATTAAATGAATTAGTAAAATCTCGTATTAATTGATCTCTATAACTAGTTAATTCCGCTATTCTTTTATTTAATTGTTCTTTATCAATAGGATTAACTACTGTACCTTGGTTATAACTTGTAATAAAATCAAAATCTTTTATAATGGTAAGACTAGATATTATCAAATCTAAAAGTTTGGTATAGGAATTAGTATTATAAAGCATTCTTAAAGTTTCATTAAAGTAATATCTTCATCTTCTTCGGATATTTTATTTTTTACTTTTTCTTTTCGTTGTATTTGATTTTCTAATGTCTCTATTTTATTTATTAGATTAGGCATTAAATTTTTATAAGCCTGTAAAGTTTTTTCTTTTAAAAGTTCTTTAGCAGTTTGTTCATTAATAGTTAACCAATCCTTTAACAAATCTTCCGTATATACTTTTATTACTACTCCCTTAAACAAATTAAATTTCTTAATCTTTAAATCTTCTGAAGTATAAGAAAAAAATACTTGAAGAACCTGCTTTATTACATTTTCTTCAAGTATTTTCTTTTGTATTACATTTGTGGCTTGTAATATGTTTTTATCAATTTCTAATTTATCATAGGTATAATATTCATTTTCTGTTTCTGGATCATATATTTGAAACAAAGTTTTAGTAATAATATCATCAGAATTATCATTGAAAATCTGATTTTTTTCTGCAGATACAATAAAATTATCAAAGGCACTAGATTTTATATTAGTTTCCATTTTATTTTTTCCTCTTCTGGGCATTTTAAAATATTTCAGAATAAAGTTAAATAATTCTATCACAAAGGCCTAGTTCTAAAGCTTCTTTGGCAGAAATGAAATGTTCCATACTATTGGAAGCAAATCTATCCATCCATTTTTTGGTCTCTTTTTTTAATACTACTCCTGTCAATTCGCTAGTTCCTTTCTTTCTTGTATATTGAGCATAAAAGGCAAATAATTCTTCCTGTTCTATTTTAATGGTTTCCATCTGTTTGGCTACCTGGGTCGCTGAACCAGATATATCTGATATCTGCATATCATGCAACATAAACTTACATCTTTTTGTGGCAGTTCTAATTCCTGTACCTCCTGATAATAGTACCGTGGCTGCACTCATACAAATACCTTGAGCTTTTGTATTTACTAATACATTATCTTCATTTTTTAATTCATCATAAAAATCTAATGCGGCATATATGGCATATACACTTCCTCCAAAACTACTTATATCTACTATTATGTCATTGAATTTTTTATTTTTTACTTCTTCCCAATATAGTTTTAAAGCTGCATATTTAACTCTTAATATGGTTCCTATATTATCCTGTAATTCGTCAAATAAATAAATTATTTTTTTATCCAGATCTATTGCATCTTCTAATAAAATTTTATATTTATCATGAAACTCAACTTGCTTATGCTTTTTAAGTATTGTAGATGATGTAGATGTAGATTTTGCCGTCGCCATTATTAAATTACTTTTTTAATTTCCTCAATATATTGTTGTCCCACCATGTCGATGCTATATTTTTTCAAATATTCAGATTTTTGTGTTTGTGTTATTTTTTTATAAGTTTTATTTTTAACATCCTCAACTGTTATTCTTAATTTATCTACAATATCATCTATCTTTGCCGTTCCCCAAGTGGTATCTTCCGAATATAACCACATAAACTCTTCTTTGGCTTGTGTTTCATAGGAGGGAATTAAATAACTATTATCTTTATTTAAATAATCCATATACCCGCTTAAATAATTTTCTAAACAAACAATTGGTTTTTCTAATAAAGACATTCTTAACATAGGTATTCCAAAACCTTCTATTTTCGCTAATGATATATAAATATCTGCGTATAACCAAAGTAATTTAATATCATTATTACTTAAAAATGTTGAAAACTTAATAATAGATGCAGGATATTTATATTGTTTTTGTAATTTCATAGTTTGCCTTTTTAAGGTTTCATTAACCTTAAAAGTTCTGGGATTAGGGGCATTATCTTTTAATACTAATAATACTTCTTTTGCATATTTGGTATCAGAAAATGCTTTTACATAACTTTCATATAATAATTCTATTCCTTTTCTGGGATGAAATGTTGATTCGTGATAAAGTATTATTTTATCTTTAGGTAGAAATTTTGATATTTTTGAACTTATATTAGAATTAAATAAATCTTCTCTGTAATAATTAGGTATTATAACAATTTTTGTTGTTATACCATTTTTTTCTAATATATTTTTGGATGCTTTAGCTGGACAAATAATTAAATCAAATTTATTAAAAAGAGATTTAGCTTCTTCAATAATTACAGTACCATCAATTGGCTGTATTAAAACCTTCTTTTTAAAAGTATCAAATATTGGATCATTAACAACTATCGCATCTAAAAAATGTACAAGTAAAATATCTCTATCATGTTCATTTAATATTTCTGTTTCCCATTCCTTGGTTACTTCAAATTCTAATTCTAGGTAGTTTATCAAATCTTTAGTTATCTCACCTATAGAACCGCCTGTAGGAGAAACTATATGTAAATGTCTTTTATTCATTTACTTGATTTATATTTAATTTCTTTAAAATGTTTTGTACTTTTAGAATATTGATATATTCCTTTTTTGAAACCTATCAATATCTTAATAACAAAGAGTACAAACATAAGTATAATAAATAATAAAAATATTTTTAAAAACATTTTCTTTAAATTTAAATTCTTATAATGAAGGTGGCAAATACTTTAAACAAATTAATATGCCCAAATTTGTAGTCTTTCGTTTTCCTGAATAGCGGTATTAAAAAGAATAGTACCAGTACCAGAAGTAAAAATATATCCATCAGGATCAAGAGAATCAGTAGGTAAAACTTGTTTTTCTCTTACTATTTGAAGAATAGTTTTATTAATTAAAGAACTATTTATATAGCTAGATTGAGGAGTTACATCTGTATTTGTATAATATAATTGTATTATTCCACCCAAAATTATACTAGTAGCTGAAGAATTTAAAGTAGCCGAAACATCTACTTTAGTATTATCTCCTTTTGGTGCAAAAGTTAAATTTACAGGATTTCCAGTATTAGAAGCTTCAATTTTATTAATTAAATAATCTGCAGCTGGATCAGAAGAATTAGCTTTAACTTTCTCATCTAAAATAAACTCTTGAATAGAATTAACAAAATATTCAGCCAATGTAGAATTGCTAGTGAATAAATCTGCTAATGCTGTAGCTAAATCCTGTAAATTAATTTGTTTGGGCTCTATTCTCATTTATTATATATAATATTGGGCATAAACTACATCAGTAGTAGCTAAAGAATAACCTGCATTAGCGGCACCCCAAGTAATAACAACACCTGACACACTAAATGAAGCATTTACTCCAACGTTTGGTTCACTGACTCCATTAACAATTAAAATTATAGGATAAGAAGTATTAGGGGTTTGAGATAGATTAGAAATAACATTTGTTCCAGTCACGGTTAAAATTTCTATAAACGGAGTAGTACCTGCTCCTCCTAAATCTAAATCTATATTTCTAACTATTTGAGCAATTGCAAAATCTGCAGGGACCTGTTCAAATTTATATCTATAACAAAAATCAAAATCAAAAGCTTGATTAGAACTAAAAGTATGGGCTTGTTCGGTTCCACTACCATCTAAATAATAAAACGATATAGTATAAGTGCTACTAGCATTAGTTAATTTACCATATACTTCTGTTCCTGCAATACTAGATAAAACCATCTTTGTGGTAGTATCCCAAATTTTTATGATATTCAAGGGCGCTGTCACAATTACACCCACTACAGTAGGACCAGAACTAGCAACCAAAGGTACGGCTGTAGAATTGTCACCAGCGGTAGTTAATGCCGTTGTTATTGCACTGGTTACATTGACAGAAGAATTTCCAGAATTAACTGTCATATTAGTAACCTTAATACTTCCGGCAAAAATTCTTGATACTTGTTTTGATGCTACTTTCATTTAAATTTACTTTTTTACTTACTAGTGGTTTCAACCAATATTATAATGTTATTAGTTTTATTTTTAAATTGTAAATAATCTTTATCTTTAATTCTTTTACTACTATATTTAGTAAATTCTTTGTTTAATAAAAAAACTCTTAAAGATTCTTCGTTTATTGGCTTATTCTGTATATAGTTTAATACAATGTAATTGGAATGTTTGGTGATTCTAAATACTCCCTGTAGTTTATTAATTCTTATATATCTTTTTAATAAACTTTCTACTTTTTCTGGCGAATCGAGAGCTTCTTGTAAAACTTCCTTTTCTTCTAAAATAACTTTTTTACCAGAAATCTTTTCAATTTTTTCAACGAGAACCTTAATTATATATTTGTTGTCTACTTTTGCCATTTTAGTTATTTTCTTTTAAATAACTAACTAATTTGATTTATTTTTATTCAGCTTCTTTTATTCCTTTTAATTTGATCCATGAATAATTATGTTTTGGTGAAGGATCAATATAGGCTACCCAACAATTTTTTTCTTCATTAAAGTTTAAAAAATTTGCTAAGTAAATTCCATATCCATCGCCAGATTTTACTATTTCTTCTGGAATGTCTAAATATACTCGTATTGACCAATTTCCAGGATTTTCATAATCAGGATCGGGAGCGCCATTTAATTTTCCTTTTACAAAAGTATTATAGTTCCAGATTAAGACATCAATAATTTGATTATTACTTAATCTCATATATCTTCTGGATTTAGGATCATTTTGATTTATTCTATCCTCTACTCTTCTAGGTTTGAAAAGACTTTTTTCCTCTGAATCCTTCGGATTAAAAAGATTTTCTTCTTCTTTATCTTCTTTTAAAATTGATAATATTTTGTTAGTTAGTTTCATTGTATATCAGCAAAAAATATATATTCTCTTCCAGTATAAAATAATTTGGAAGTAGTATTATTATTTTTAATAGATTCAAAATAATCATACAAAATTTCTGTATCTGTTTCTTTAAAAGGTTTAATATCACTAATATTTTGTTGATGCCATTTATGTTTAGCTATATAATCTTCTAATAAAATTTTAGCTGCTCTTTTATCATTACCTCTTACAAAATAGGTTCGAATTATAATAGAACCATTTCTTGTTGATTCCTCAGTTATTATGGTCCAAACATTTGAAAATCTATCCATGTCGAAATTTGACATCAATTCTTTTAATTGTTTTATCATCTCTAATTTTCTATTTTCAACCTTGCGAGGTTTAAATAAATCTTCAGATTCTAGTTCATCTTCTTCAGATTCTTTTAGTATTTTATTTATTAGATTCATTAGTATATTACAAATTCAATTTTATCTCCTGAAGCTAAATTAAAATCTGGAGCTAGAAAAGTTATAATACCAGGAGTAGTATAAGTAAAATCATTTCCAAATTTTTGTTTATTACCATTAATATACATTTCTAATAAATTAGCATTAGTTGGCATTGTATTTAAAGTAAAAGAAGTTTGATTATTAGTAGCAATAAATTCTTGAACAGAATGAGTATTGGCAGTTCCATTTATTATATTAAATAATTGAAATATTGTACCTGCCTTATTCCATCTAAATATTAAAGTACAACCATTTAAAGAATAATCAGCGGTATAAATTAAAGTATTATCTGATGGTCTTTGGAAATTAATTGTAGTTCCAAAATTAGTAGTAGAATAATTTATTTTAATTCTAAATTCGCCATTTGCATTTTTTAGTACATTATCTAAATTTACTGTATAAGTTTCTACATCTGCAGATAAACTTAGTATTTGATCAATAGTATCGATATAAGAAACTAAAGATTTTGTTAAAGTAGATGCTGATAAAGATTGAGTACTATTACCACTTTTTCCAATAGAAGTATTTCTATCAGCTCTTATTCCTGTTAATCCAGAAGGGGCATCTGTTAAAATATTTGTAGCTGTAATTCCCTCAAAAAAACAATCAGATAAATTACTAGCGGTAATAGTAGAATCGATTACTTCAACATTAATTGAGTTTGTAAGATTTACTACGCTATTATAAAATACAAGTAGTTTTTGACAATTAGTTATATTTGCACTTGATCCTCCATATACTCTTACATTATTTGAATTACTATCATTTTGTGTAATAGAAGAATGATCTTCATAAGATATAAATTTATTCAAATCAAAATAGCTATCAATATAATTATTTATTGTATCTAATTTTACTTGAATATTTGGAGTTATTGTTATTACCCCAGCTGGATAAGCATCATTACTTGTTTTAGCCAATACTCTATATACTATATTTCCTAATCCTAATAAATTTGTAGTATCAGATACATCATACCATTGTAACCCTACCAGAGTATTACCTGTTTGAGCAGCTTTATAAGCCAATAAAGTTATAGATACTGGAGATGTTACAGGATTTGGATTTAATGTTACCGCAGGCGCACAATTAGGCCTTAACGTGTTTATTGCATTTTTTAAATTAGTTTTGGCAGTTAGTGCATCTAAACTAGTTGTAAAATCCAGGGTATAACTAAAAGTAGGATTACTATCTTCAACAAAAATATACATATAAATTCCCTCTATTGTAACCTTTTGAAAATTACAAACACTTATATTGAACATTTTCAGTCCAACGGAATTTTGAATTTGAATAATTTTATCTGATAAGTTATAACTTCTAATAAAATTACTTGATAAATAAGGCATTTAGTTTACAATATTTACATTTTAAATATGTAAAATGCCTTTAAACATAAAAAAAGATCCTAGTAAAAATACTAGGATCTAACCAAACCTAACTGCCTATGAAGTGATAAATGGATATAAAGATAAAAACTATTTTTGTAATAAATAACTTTTTTACTATTCTTTTTCAACAATTTCCTCTATCTTTTTTATTCTTTCCTTAATATACTTTTTTGCCGATTCAGGCTGAATTATATCCTCTATAGTTCTTATAGAGTTAATTAATAAACTTACTTGTTTATGATATTCCTTTAGTTGTTCCACGGCATGAGGAGTAAAAATATAATGTGAATCTTTTGCCATAAATATAGTATTTGATTTATGAAATTAATATTCCATAAGTAAACTTATACAAACAATTGATATTTAAAAGTAAATCTAGGTAAAGTGCCCATTAGAAAAAGAAGTATTAATAGTCAAGGTAATTATACTGATTATAAACATCTGAATAGTAATTATAATCAGAGTAATATCAATAACTATTCTCATCAAGAAAATACTCCTACTAATTTTAATCTTAAAACTATTACACTTGAAGATATAGATAAGGCAGTATATCAGGAATTTAACAATAGATTTACTGCTCGTCATAGACAAATTCCAATAATATTATTAGATGCGGAATTAACTTCACTTCAAAATCAAAATTATTTACAATTTGATCAAGATAAAAAGTTCTTAAATCTTCCTTTTTTTACAATGTGGAGAAAGGAAACAAAACCTTTATATAAAACTAATCCTGCTTTTAAACAAGTAATTTATTCAACACCAAAAAGAAAAGCAAATGGAATAGTAATAGAAGAGTATATAAGTGAAGGGCCTAGAAGTTATTTATTAGTTTATGAATTTAAGTTTATAACTAATTTTCGTGAATATACTAATCAAATGGAACAACAATTTGGACATTATTTTAGAAATAAAGCCAATATGATTATTTGTTCCACAGAAAGATTTCCAATAAGGCCTTCTAATCAGGATACTATTGGTGAAGTTGAAATTGTAAATAGAGAAGATGTTGAACAAAGAACTTTATATGTGACTACTTATTCTGTTAGAGTTTGGGGATTCACCAGAGATTTAGCCAATATGCAAAAAAGGGAAAGGCCAAATAGAATATTATTTGATATGATTATATCTGATTCATCTAATAAAATTTGTTCATGTGATGTATTTACTTTAAATCCTCAAGTAGGGGAAGAAGTAGAACAGCTAGAAATGGATATTGCAGATTATCCAGGGCATCCTATAATCTGCCCTGATACAAAATTATCTGGTATAGATATGTCACTAGGCCAATCTGATACTTTAACTACTGAAGATGGACAAATTATTATTACTGAGGGAACAGGTGTTATTACTACAGAAGATGGTATAATTATAATAACTGAACAAGGAGTAATTGTTCAAGGCGAAGGAAATGATATTATTTCTACAGAAGGGCCTATTTAAAAAAATAAAAAAGGAATATATAAATAAGAGATATATTAATGAAAAAAGTCTTTTTACTTCTTAGTTTAGTTTTGAGTGTATATAGTATTAAAGCACAACAAATTAAAATTAGTCAACTGCCTACTATGATAGGCGATCCTTCTGGAGGTTATGTGCCTATAGTTAAAGGAGGTTTAACTCAAAAAATAGATGCAAGATTTCTAGGTTATAATAGAATTGATAGTGTAAGTATATCTATCGGTTCAGGTGTTGATACTTTCAATTATTGGAAAAATGGTCTTATTGTCTTTTCCAATACTTATTCACCTTCTGGTGGAGGGGGAGGTGGAGGGGGAGCGTTATCTACTTTAAGTGATGTTACAATAACAAGTCTTTCTAATAATCAAGCCCTAGTATTTAATTCAGGAAAATGGCGTAATACAATATTAACTACTACTATTGTAAATGAAGGAACTAATCAATATTGGACTAATGGGAGATTCGATACTAGATTTGCCACTAAAACAACGGATAGTTTAACACAAGGAACTACAAATAAATATTATTCAAATTCTTTAGCTAGAACAGCATTAAGTGTTTCAAATCCTGTATTAACTTATAATAACACTACAGGAGTTTTTGGTATACAACAAGCCACTGGAACACAATCTGGATATTTAACAGCTATTGATTGGAATAATTTTAATACTAAATTTAATACTCCTACTGGAACAGCCTCTCAATATATTAGAGGAGATGGTGTATTAGCTACTTTCCCCACTTTAACTACAACTTTAAGTGCTTTAAACGATGTGAATGTAGCTTTTGTTGCTGATGGACAATTATTAAAATTTAATAATTCGACTGGAAAATGGTCTAATTTTACTCCTAATTATCTTACAGGGATAACTAGTTCTACTGTTATATCTGCATTAGGATATACTCCTTTTAATGCTAATGGATTAGTTACCCAATATGTAAGAGGTAATGGAACTTTTGCTACTACCGATACTTCTATGATTCCAAATTTTAGTACTAAAGTAAGAGGATTAATTACGGCTGGTAGTGGAATTAATATTACTAATGGAATTATATCAAATACTATTACAGATTTAGGACAATTAATAAATAGTCCAGGATACATTACAGGTATTTCTGGTTCACAGGTTATAAATGCTTTAGGATATACGCCAGCTAATAATGCTACTACTTTAACTATTAATGGCGTTTCTTTTGATCTAAGTCAAAATAGATCTTGGACAATCGCGGGAGCTTTTGCGGCTTTGACAGATGTAAATTTAACTTCAACCACTGACGGGCAATTAATAAAATATAATTCTAGTTCAGGGAAATGGATAAATTTTACTCCTAATTATTTAACATCAGTAGATACTGGATTAATTACAGGTTTTTCCAGTAAAGTAAGAAGTTTATTTTCTGCTGGATCAGGTTTAAGTTATAATTCTAATACAGGAGTGTTTACTAATACTATTACTAATACTAACCAATTAATAAACGGAGCGGGATTTATTACTAGTATAAATAGTGGACAAATTATAACTGCTTTAGGGTATACTCCTTTAAATCCAAGTACTACGATTACTATTAATGGAATTGCAAATGATTTGACTTCAAGTAGAGTTTATAATTTGCCTATCTCTGGAATGTCAGATGTAAATATTACTAGCCCTTCTAATAATCAATTATTAAAATATGATATAGCTAGTAGTAAATGGATTAATTTTACTCCCACATATTTAACTAGTATAAATAGTAGTCAAATTACTACGGCTCTAGGCTATACCCCGGTAAACCCTAACGGAACTACTAGTCAATATATAAGAGGTGATGGTAGTATAGTTAATTTTCCTACTTTAACTACAACTTATAGTGCTCTAACAGATGTGAATTTAAGTTCACTATCAGACGGTCAATTGGTTAAATGGAATAATAGCACTAGTAAATGGATAAATTTTACTCCTAATTATTTAACTAATATTAATACTTCTCAGGTTACTACTGCTTTAGGATTTACTCCGGTAAATCCTAATGGAACAAATTTACAATATATTAAAGGAGATGGAACTTTTGGATCGTTTATGTTTAATAACTTAACTGATATAACCGTATCTAGCCCTTCTAATAATCAACTTATGAGATATAATACAGGAACAAGTAAATGGGTAAATTTTACTCCCAATTATTTTTCTCCTCCTGATACTTTGACATATTTAGCCACAAAAACTAATATTGTAAAGGATACAGTTATTGGATTTCAAATTGGAGATGGAGGGACCTTTACTCCTTCTAATGGCACTACTACATATTCAAATCCCTTACTTGTAGCTGCCCAAATAGTAAATGTATTTAAAGGTGATACAGTATTACCTACATTTGCTGTAACAGGAGGTGGTCCTTATGTATCGTTTGACAATACCACAGGAATTCTTACTTTACATAATACTACGTTTAAAACTGGACAGGCTGTAACTGTACAATATGCTTTTGGCAGTGGTGTTGTTCCTGGAGGCGGAGGAGGTGGTGGAGGTGCAGTTAGTTCTGTATTTGGTAGAACAGGTGCCATTGTAGCACAATTGGGAGATTATTCTTCATTTTATTATCAAATTCCTACAGGAACTACTGGTCAATATATAAGAGGTGGTGGTTCATTTGCAACTTTTCCTACATTGGCTACTGTGGCCACAACTGGTAATTATACAGATTTGACTAATAAACCTATTATTCCTACCAATAATAATCAATTAACCAATGGTGCAGGTTATTTAACTGGAATTACTGGATCTCAAGTTATAACTGCTTTAGGTTATACTCCCTTTAATCCTACAGGAAACACTAGTCAATATGTAAGAGGTGATGGCACTTTAGCCACTTCTGATACCACAATGATTCCTAGTTTCTTTGCAAAAGTAAGAAGTGAATTTAGTGCTGGTAGTGGAATATCAATAGCTAATGGAATTATTTCTAATACTATTACTAATACTAATCAATTAACCAATGGCGCTGGATTTTTAACTAGCATTAATAGTAGTCAAATTACTACGGCTTTGGGTTATACTCCAGCAAATAATGCTACTACAATTACTATTAATGGAACAGTATTTGATTTATCTGCTAATAGAACTTATAATTTAGCTGTTTCAAATTTAACAGATGTTAATATTACTACTATTACTGATGGGCAGTTATTGAAATGGAATAACAGTACAAGTAAATGGGTAAATTTCACTCCTAATTATTTAACATCAGTAGATACTACTAATATTTCTAATTTCTCTGTTAAAGTAAGAAGTTTATTTTCTGCTGGTAGTGGCATTAGTATTAGTGGGGGAGTTATTACAAACTTAATTACTAATACTAATCAATTAACCAATGGTGCAGGATTTATTACTGGAAATCAAACAATTACTTTAAGTAGTGATATTACAGGATCTGGAACTACGGCAATTACTGCCACAATAGGAAATAATAAGGTGACTTATGCTAAATTTCAACAAGTAGGAGCTCTTAAAATGCTTGGTAATACTACAGGATCTACAGCTAATGTAGGTGAAATAGGATTAGGAACTGGATTAAACTTTTCTGGTGGAAATTTAATTAATACTATTACTAATACTAACCAGTTAGTCAATGGTGCAGGATTTTATGCTCCTACAGATACTGTAAATACTCTGGCCACTAAATGGTTTGTGACTCACAATCCTGACACCTTACATGTGTTTGGATATGGAACTGGTGTGAGAGCTATTAGTACTAGTTTAGCAGGAGATACCTTAAAATTCAAAACATTTGTTAATAGTGCAACTACAGTATGGTCGTATAATAGTGATAGTAGTTTAACGGTTAGTTGTATAATGACACCTACTCAATCTTTACAAGCCACTTCTACTATTAATTGGAGTTTAGTAGGTGATCAAACTACTCCTCCAGATAATGCAGTATATGGAAAAATAGGTGGTTCTAAAGGATGGTTTCCTTTAGCACAATTTCCTATTACTTCTGGTACTACAAACGGTTTATTTGATTGGCATGAAAAAAATAAAATAGATAGTATTATTACTGTAATTAATGCCGGATCAACTTTTGATAGCACTTTATATTCTGCACCTACTTTGGATACTTTATTTGCAAAAAGATGGAATTTTGTTGCGGGTATTAATATGATTATTTCTAATACTGGAAGTACCCAGGCATTAAATCAATATACAATTAGTGCAGATACTACTTCCGGTACTGGAAAATTAGCAACTCAAGGATACGTAACAAGAACAGAAGGTCAACCTATTACTCCCACTACTTTAACCGATGGGGCAACTATAACTTGGAATACTAATAATGGTAGAAATGCTTCAATAACACTAGGAGGCACTGGAAGGACATTAACTATTACTAATCCTGTAGCGGGTACAAGATATACTTTAAAAATTGTACAAGATGCTACTGGAGGAAGAACTATTACTACTTGGCCTAGTGGAACCAAATGGGTAGGAGGCACTGCTCCTACTCTAACAAGTAGTGCAAATGGCATTGATATAATTAGTTTGTATTATGACGGAACGAATTATTTTGGTAGTGCACAATTGGCTTTTAATTAACAAATAAATAATTTTTAAGATAGAAATTAGAACATAGATTAAATGAAAAAATTATTAGCATTTTTATTAGTACTGACTGGGATTGAATCACAAGCTCAAGTGCTAAAATTAAATACAATGGTATATCCTACAGGACAAGGCACAAACCTTTTGACTGTTAGTGTAAATTCCTTATCTGGATTTAGTACAAATCAGGGCACTGCTTCTAGTTCACAAAACTTTACAGTTAGTGGTACTAATTTAACTGCTAATGCTTTGGTGACTGCTCCTTCAGGTTTTGAAGTGTCTACTAATAATTCTACTTTTACTGGAACGGTGACTTTAACTCAATCTGGAGGTAGTTTAACAGGCCAGCCTGTTACGGTTTATGTTAGAATTACTAGTTCTGCTTCTGCTGGTACTTTAAATGCAAATTTAACTATATCTTCTACTGGAGCGGTTACAAAAGTGGTAACCTTATCTGGTACAGTAAATTCTACTTCGCCTAGTTTAAGTAGTAGTGCTAACTCATTATCTGCCTTTTCAAATACTACTGGAACACCATCTTCAGCTCAATCTTTCACAATTTCAGGTTCTAATCTAACAGCTGATGCTTTAGTCACGGCGCCCACTGGGTTTGAAGTAAGTTTGGATAATTCCTCTTATGCCTCAACTAAAACGGCTACTCAATCTGGAGGAATTTTAAGCGGTCAGCCTGTTACGGTTTATGCAAGAATAGCTGCCGCCACAGCTGTAGGTTCTTATTCTGGAAATATAATTATTAGTTCTACTGGGGCTACAAATGTAAATGTGGCAGTTAATGGTACAGTAAATAGTGCAGGAGGAGCTACGGTAGCTAAATTTATGTTTGGTAAAGATAATACTATGAGTTCACAAAATGGATGGACAAGAGTATATGGAAATCCTGGAACCTCATTATCATTTACAGATGTAGGAACGGGATGGATTATTCAAACCTACTCAACCAATTGGCAGGCTTTTGCTGGAAATAATTACGCTTCAAATACTTTTGGTGCAAATAGTGGAACATTTGGAAGTTTATTCCCTGCCAATGTAGTATTGGGTAGTTTCCTAAACTCGGGTATCCAGTTTAATTCAGGAACACAAAATTATGGTTTACATATAGATAATTTACCTGCGGGCAACTATACAGTACAAATACTAGGGTCTGTTCAAAGTGCAGTAAATAACCAGGTTACAACTCCTGAATACCATGTAGATTTTGGTGCTGAGGCTGATCAATCTCAAAGTACTATGAATAACCAAGATAATACTGGTTTCCCTGTTAACTCTACACACGTCCTATCCTTTACTGGAAATATAGGAACTGGAGAAATATTAAAAATAGGTGTATTTGCAGGACCAGGATTTGTTCCAGGAGGTGGTGCAATAAATGCAATTATAATCACTAAAAACTAAAGAATCTGAAATAGAAAAGTACGTTTAATGAAAATAAAATTTTTAATTAGTTTATTATGTTTGAGTATTTATAGTTTTTCACAAAATACTACCCCTAGTTATACTCAACCTGTGGGTACAGTATTGGGAAATCAAACAGTGATAAATATGGCATATAATGCCCCTGGTTTTGCTCTAGGTTATGCTTTAGTATATTACCCCGATGATTATAATTTGCCAGCAAACGCCAATAAAAGATATCCTCTTTATTTCTTTAATCCTGGTAATGGAGAAAATTCTCAAACAAACATTATTGAGGTTTTAAATACATCTTTACCACAATTAATATCACAGGGATTAAAACCTTATGGAATTGATCCTATTACTCATGATACTATCAAATGGATTGTAGTTACTCAGCATTGTCCAGGTTGTGGAGGATCTTATGCATATCCTCAATTACAATATACTATTCCCTATATTTTAACAGGGCAAGCTGGATTAAGAGTTGATACAACCTGTGTTTGGACAGGTGGATTATCAGGAGGCGGAAGATCTACTTGGTCAGTAGTTATGGGAACAAGCCCTGGAGATACATCTATAGGAAAAAGAATGACAGGAATTATGCCAATGGCCAATGGAGGTTTCGATAATTTTATTAATATTACAAATATGAATCTTGATACCATTATGAGAAGAGGATTAAAGGTATTATATACAATAGGTGATCAAGATCCGGGATATAATTCTATTGGTTATTTCGCTTATAGAGATACTTGTAAACGTTATCAACAACAAGTAGGAAATTATTTAGATTCAGTAGTTATTGGTGGCACACATAGCGCCAATGTATGGAATCCGCCATTTCCTTTAACAGCTAGAGTTTGGAGCAAGACGATGAATTCCTGGACCCAGATGTGGACATTAAGAAAAAATGCTACTATTTCTACTTTAACTGCAGATGCAGGTGTTAATCAAACAATAACTCTTCCAACTAGTTCGGTAACCGTATCAGGCTCAGGTTCTACTCCCTCTGGAACTACAATTACAGGATATCTCTGGACTAGAATAAGTGGTCCTAATACTCCTACTATAACTTCACCTACTAGTGCTTCAACAACAATAACAGGATTAATACAGGGATCTTATGTATTTCAATTACAGGTAACAAATAGCGCTTCTAATACCGCCACAGATCAAATTACAATTACTGTAAATGCTGCTGCCGCTAATCCTCCTATTGTAAGTGCCAATGGGCCTGGGACAATTACACTTCCTACTAGTTCAGCAAATTTAACTGGATCAGCTATTCCACAAGGTTCTAATACTATTTCATCACTATTGTAGACACAAGTATCAGGACCTAATACAGCTTCAATTACTACTCCTACACAGATTAATACCTCGGTTACAGGATTAATAGCAGGAAATTATTCTTTCAAATTAACAGCTACAGATAATTTAAATCAAAGTAATTCCGCTTCTGTCACGGTTATTGTTCAAACGGCTTCTAATGCTATTACCGTAACTAAAGTAGCCTGTACAGAATATGCAGTAGCATATTTATATAAAGATTCTTTGGTAAGAAAATTTACATATAATACAGTTTCTGGACATGTACAATTAGATCCTTATATAATTGGTGGTTTTAAAGCCATAGATGTAGCTCCTTTATTTAATACTTTTGTTATACTTGATAAAAATCATTATATGTGGAGAACACTTAGTGGTAATAGTAATAATGCTCAAGGAAATGACAATACAGTTCAAATAACTGTCGATACCCTTGGTAATCCTATGAATGACGTTGAGTCTGTTTATGGATATTTCTTCACAGCAATGTGTATTAGAACAGATGGAACAATATGGCAATTCGCAGGGGATGATTATAAATTTGTATTTGGAAGTAACCCTCCTTATGATTTAGGAAAACCTGTTAAAATTAATCAGCCAGCTGGCGCAAGATTTGTTAAACTTGCAATGGGACAAAATTTATTAGGGTTGACTGATGACGGTAGAGTTTTTAAATGGCAAGTGGGGTCAACAGCTTATACACAAATTCCTACTTCTGGCCCAGCCGTAGATATTGGAGCAAGTCATTATGATTTTAGTATAATAATAGAACAAGTTGGATCTGCTGCTGGAACAGGATATCCTTATTGGTTTGGAAGTGAAAATGGGTTTGTAGGAGCAGCGGCAGGGGTTTCTCCAAGTAGTCCTCAGGCTTTAAAAACTTTATGGAATATGACAGTTCCTATTAAATCATTGGCAGTAACTAATAATACAATACATTATATTGATAGTTTAAATAGAATGTGGGCAATAGGAGATAATCCGAATGGTGAAATTGGCAATGGAATTGAAATAGTGAATAAATATACTTATCCTACTCCTTATGCATGGAGTTGGGGTAGAGGCGAAGCATATACTGGAGCACCTCCTATTCAAATAGGAACTAGTACTACTTGGAAGATAGTTTATGGCGGGCCTGCTTTTAGTTATTTTAATTATGCTCAAGATATTAATGATAGTTTATATTTCTGGGGTAGAAATAAATCATTCTGCGGTGGAGATGGGGCTAATCAAGATGATGAATCTATCCATCCTAATATAATGGATATTCTTAAACCCTCAATGAGAACGCCATTATCTATTTTACCAACACAAACAGTGGTATATCATTCAACTCTTCCTACAGTTAATGCAGGTTCAGATCAAAACATAATTACTACATCTACTACGTTAAATGGTTCTGGAACACCTTTAACTTTAAGTGCTACAGGAAGAACAAATTATGGGTATGGTATAGCCGGGTTTCAATGGGCTAAATTAAGTGGTCCTTCTTGTACAATTACTTCGCCTACTTCGGCATCTACTACCGTAACAGGATTAACTACTGGAAATTATTCATTTCAACTAGTAATGACCGATAGTAATACTGGTACTAAAGCCGATACTGTAAATGTAGTAGTAAATACTTCTATTCCTATTGTGAATGCAGGTTCTAATCAAACAATTACTTTGCCTTCAACATTAACATTATCTGGAAGTGCAACAGCACAAGGTTCTAATACTATTACAAGCCATGGTTGGTCTCAAATTTCAGGACCTAATACTGCTTCAATTACTACTCCTGGAAGTTATACTACTACCGTGACTGGAATAATTGCCGGAACTTATGTATTTCAATTAACTGCTTCTGATAATGCTTCAAATGTAGGAAGTTCTACGGTTACAATAACAGTTAATCCTAGTTCAAATACTTGCAATTGTTTAGTATTTCCAGGCCAAATTATAGCTCACTAAAAAAATATGAATTTTGATGAAAAAAATTATTTGTTTTATTTTTTGTGTTTCATTAATTATTTTTTCATATGCTCAAAATATGTGTGTAGCTGTGGATTGTAAAAGAACTATAAGACTTCCTCAAGATACTATTAAATTGCACAGTCAAATTACTACCAATGATGCAATTAAAACTATATCTTGGAATAATTTGAATAATACAATTAAACTAGATAGTCCTAAAGCAAATAATACTCTTGCCAGAGGACTTAATGTGGGAACTTATATTTTTGCCTTCACAGCCACTACGACTAAATCTTCTAGTACTTTAAATGATACAGTTATTGTATTGCCTGCAAATAAGCCTCCTGTAGCTATAATTCAACCTATACCTCCTATTACATTACCGACAAATACTTTTATTTTAGATGGGAGTAAATCCATCGATTCTGATGGAATAATTAAAAGTTATTTATGGTCTACTGGTGATACTACGCCTAAAGTGAATATAACAGTAGGAGCCGCAGGAAATTATAATTATACATTAGTTGTTGCAGATGATCAAGGAGCCCAAAATTCGGCTTCTACTAGCGTTATAGTTAATCCTGCGCCTATCCTTCCTCCTACTGTTTCAATAATCGGGCCCAGTATTGTTAACGGTTCTACAGATACTTTAATAGATATAGCTGTAGATCCAAATTCAGGAGGATCAATTAAGCAATATGGTTGGGGAAAATTATCAGGTTCTGGAACTCAAACTATTATTGGAGCTAATACTTCTAAAATTATCATTACTGGATTACAATCTGGTCAATATACTTTTAAAGTGACAGTTTGGAATGCAGCTGGTTTAACAGGATCCGCTTCAATTACATTTACTGTTAATCAAACTACTAAAACAATATCTAAGATAATAATTTATTACTCAGACGGTACCATACAAACGATTCCTTAAACATTTATAGTTTACTTTAATAATCTTAAATTTATTTTATAAATTGAGAATTATTTATGGAATCTGACAATCTTTTTATACCTAGAAAAATAAAAGAAAGGGAATTATCATTAAAGAGAGAAATCGAAAATAGATACAATATTAAATTCGATGAACTAACAAAGGAAGAATTATTTAAGTTTTCTGATAATGTTCAGGAGCGGCATTCATCATTAAGTATATTATTTAATAAAGAAGAAAGCAAAATAGATTATATGTTAAAATTGCAAATAATTGAAGAACTGCATTTCAATAATCGGATTTTAGAATGTATAGTTGATGCTTTAAAAAAACTGATTTTATAAACATACCTCATAAGTTTCAAAGTTAAAATACTTTATGAAAAATATTTTCAAACCCAGAAGAGTTGAAGATAGAGAAGAAAAAGAAACAGAAAGAATTGAAAGAAAATATAATATTAACTTAAAAAATATCGACAACACCAAAAAACTACAATATATTTTAAATGCCGAAATGTTGGAAATCGGGAATAAACTTCATGATTTAAAAAAGGAAGATCTGCAACGCTATTTAGATTTAAATTTAGATTTATGTTTTATTGAGGAAATTTTGAAAAAACAAATTATGTTATATTTATTAGATAAAATAGAAGAAAGTTTTTAATCTTTTCTATCTTTCTCTATCAAAAATCATTCTTTTTCAAAAATCTAGTAAATTTAACTAAATTACAATTTTATAAAAAATAATAAAATTTCTTTTTATCTTTACTATCAAAATATCATTCTTTTCTATATAGAAAAGATAATTTATTATAATAAGCTGTATCATAGGCAATCCATCCTTCATCTCTCCATAATACAAATTCTTTAATTCCTACATCTAAAGCTAATTTACTACATATGGTACAATAAGGATCTCCGGATTTCTTTGGTTTGTCATTCTCATCTAATCTTATAAAGAATAAAGTACTTCCTACAATTTCTTTAGAATATATTTTTAAAGCGTCTATTATTGCTCTTTGTTCTGCATGAACACAACAAGTTTTATCAGATTTAAAATTTAAAGGTAAAGTATCTTTAAAACATTTTCCTACTTCATTACAAGGTTGAGAATTATATCCCATTCCCAGTAATAATCCATCCTCTGAAATAATTATACTGCCACATTTACTTCTTTCACAAGTTGATTGTTGAGCTATTCTTATAACTGAAGTAGTATATGCTTTAATTTCTTGCGGATCTAAAATTTTATAATTTTTATTCATAATTATGTTGACAATTAAAAATAGAATCCTTTGATTTTCTAGTACTATCTTTTATAAATAATTGTCTTTTATTTTTTAATAAAAAATCATTATATGTATTTAAGGCTGTTAGACTATCATTAAATGTTAATTCATCTCCTATATAGGCATCTATTATTGTATCAGGCGGAAGAAAAAAACCAACTGTTCCAAAATATAAATCTCCATCTTTGGTAAAAATGGAATTAGATTTTCCAAACCCTGTTTTAATAGCCCATTTATCTGTACATTTATTATGTACAACTTTTGGATATCGATTAGAAATTGTATTTTTACAACTAAAAATAAAAACAGAAATTACTAAAATAAATTTTAAAAAATCCATAATATAAATTTTACTAAACAAGTTCCTAAAATTAAAAAAAATATTGTTAATAAACATCCAAATACATTATAATCTTTATTATTTTCTTCCCATAAATCATATCCTTTTCCTTTTTTACAAAATACTTCATCTTCATTTTCCATTATTAAATTTTAATTCCATAAAAATATAAATCGCCATTATTTTGTTCTAAATGATAAACGGAAAACATATCAGATTTTAATACTTCATTGAACATTTCATTTGAAATGTTTTTATAATAATCATTTGTGCCTGGAGAAGCCCAACCTTCATTATTAGTAGTTCCATGTTCTTTTCTTCCATTACCTGCACAGGTAATTAATAATAATCCATTATATCTTACTGCATTGTACATAGACTGTAAACTTTCCTTCCAAGTTTTGTCATGTTCTAACATTTCTGTACAAATAATTATATCGTATTTTTTAAAAGCAGTATATCTAGAGGGAGAAAAATTAGATAAAAAATCTTTACAAGATTCTACTATATCTACGTTTTTGCCCTCGATAATATCTATTCCTGTATAATTACATTTAGAAAATAAATATCTATTATTTCCATTAATGTCTAGACTCCCTACATCTAAAACATAAGAATTTCTAAAATAGGATTTATATTTTTTCTTTACTGATTTACAAAAATTCTTTTGTTCTTTGTGTGCCATTAAAATTATTTTACTTCAAGTACTTTTTTCCAATCCCTTACATAATATCTACAAATAAATTCTCTTATAGATTTCTTGTATACATTTAGATAATCTACTATTTGAATATATTTAGTACCGTTAGTATATTTATCTATTTGTCTAACTATATATCCATATAACCAATAGGTTGATAAATATCCTTCGCCTTTAATTTCTGGATCATATAAAATTTCTATAACAGCTTTAACAGTATCAAAAGTATATTTGCCTTTCCAATCATATACACCTAAAACAGCGGTATCAATACTAAGTTTTCCGCTAGTTGTTATTATACCAGAGTCAATAAATAATGGTTTAGGATTTTTAATATCTAAATTACTTAAATCATTTATTAATGTAGTTTGAATACTATCCAAAGATTTTGTGTTTTTATCCATCTCATCTAAAACTTTTTTATCAACTTTATATTTATTAGGTTTATAAGTTTTATAAGCCTGATTAATAATATCTTCGGGAGTATCTTCAAAACATCCATTTACTGTATAATATCCTTGAAAACTTTCGCCTATTTGTTCTTCTATATTAGTAGGTTCTAATTTAAATTCTATTTTAGTTTTAAATTTTGATTTTCTAACTAAAACTGTTTCCTTGTGAATTTTGTATACAGTAATAGTAGCATAATAATGTGATTGACCTGGTGGATTAGTAAGTGGTACCATATATAGTACTGGATCATATTCATATTTTATTTTATAATCACCTGTACTATCTTTGTAAGTTTTATAAGCAATTTTGTCGCTAGGTGGAGATTTAATTATTTCTGGGCCTTGTGAAAATGAACTTAAATAAACTAAACATGTAAGTAAAGTAAAAAGGTTTTTCATTTTGAAATTAATTTTTTATTTTTTTACTAAAGAACTAAATTTTTTATTTAATTCGCTTAATCTTCTATTTGAGAACTTAAATTTTTTTATTGTTATTTCGGTAGGAATTATATCATCATCTCTGTTTTCTATAGCTACAAGTTCAATTTCCCCATTTTGAACATAAATTCTAAACTTCCCAATATTGGTTAAAAAAGTCTTTTGATACCAACTAATAGAACCATTTTCAAATA
>Ga0105241_10000212_pt1 | contig 43796 bp, 31 predicted proteins | sample KBSC64metaG_FD_80422 | JGI IMG/M metagenome (GOLD analysis project Ga0105241, IMG submission 80422) | Corn rhizosphere microbial communities from Kellogg Biological Station, Michigan, USA - KBS C6-4 metaG | ecosystem: Host-associated > Plants > Roots > Rhizosphere > Soil | place: Michigan, USA... | reverse complement strand
GGACCGAAGAGCAAATCCGAACGCGCGTCCTATCTTCTTCCAGAAAGCTTGTACCTCTTGGAGATACGCATCGAGCTGCGCCGCCGCTCCCATCCGGCACTCTCGATCAGCAACCTTCTCGCGCCCCACGGCTCCCTCACATAATCATTCCCCTCGAAGTTCATCCAGGAAAGTGGCCATCTAACCTGCTGTTTCTGTGGATAGGGGTCTCGTCGGTTCTCCTCGCCAGAATTGTGCTGAGTTATTTGCGTCTACGCGGCCTGCTCGATCGCGCCCGGCCGGCTGGCACGGATTTGGTGCTGCGCTTCAAGGAGCAAATACGCGGCTCCGGAACCTCGCGTGTCCCGCAGCTTCTTGTCTCTCGGGAAGTGATCTCGCCATTCGCCGCGGGATTCCTCCACCCGGTGGTCATTCTTCCCGAGATTCTTCTTGAGGAAATTGGCGAGCCTGAACTCGACTACGTGCTCGTTCACGAACTCGCGCATATTGCCCGCCGCGACGATTGGACCAACCTTATGAGTCGACTGGCCTCCGCGATCTTCGTCCTCCATCCTGTGGTGGCGTGGGTTTTGGGCCGCATCCAGCGGGAGCGGGAGATCGCCTGTGATGACTGGGTTGTTGCCCAAACCGGATCGGCCGTCCCCTACGCGGAGACTCTCGCTCGATTGTCCGAATTCTGCGCTACCCGTCGGCGAGAATTGCTGGCGACGGGAATGGCATCATCAAACCTGAGCAAGCGCATCGAGAACCTGCTTCGCCCGAGGTCCGAGTGTTCTCGGGGCGCATCCCTCTCGCGCGTTCTTCTTTCGGTCGCGACAGCCCTGGTTCTTGTGAGCTTAGGGGTGCGCATGCCGGGATGGATCGCCCTCGCCAAGGATGCGACCGTAGCTGTTCAGAACAATCGGGCAATACCGAAACCTGAAATCTCCGCGCGACGGATCGGGCTCGCGCCGGAATTATCCCCAAGGGAGGCGCCTCGGCTCGTGGCCACGCTTTCTCAAAAGGATCAAACTCAATCCGCGGTCCCGGACCAGGACAAGATCTGGCGTCACGAATGGAAGCTCAGGCGTCATGATTCGAGTTCGAGCAAGGTCGAGCTCTCTCTCGTCAGCCGCAATGACGATGGCAACGATCGAATGAGTACCGAGGACGTTCCGCTCTCGAGTCTATCCGGATTCTCTCTTTCCATGCTCGATCATGACGGTCCGGTGAAGTTTGAGTATGTCCGGAAGGCGGGATCAATCGTCTGTGAAGGTCAGGTGGTCGGCGGCCGCGCATCTGGGCCATTCACCGTCGCTCTCAATCCTACCTTCGTTTCTGCTCTCGAGAAGATGGGCTATGCCGCTCCACATGATAATCAGGGCTTTTCTCTCGTGACCTCGGACGTGAATCTCGCGTATGCCCTGTCCATCAGGAATACGGGACTCACATCGTCCCTATCGGATCTGATCGAGCTACAAGATCACGGTGTCAGTTCGGACTACGTTCGCGCCATAAGGCAGGAAGGGTTCACCGATCTCTCGGCTGGGAATATTTCATCACTTCGGGATCACGGCGTCGAACCCAACTACCTCAAAGCCATCAAGGCAGCGGACTCCAACCTCTCCATCGAGGAGATCGACAGTCTTGGCGACCATGGCGTCAAGCCCGACTACTTCAAATCCTTGAAGGCTACCGCTCCCCAACTCACCATCGAGCAAATCGACAGTCTCTTCGATCACGGAGTTGAGCCGGGGTCCTACCAAGGTTTCGCCTCGGTCAACCCCAAGCTCTCCATCGAAGAGATCGACAGTCTGCGCGACCATGGGGTCAAGCCGGAGTACTACCGGGGCCTGAAATCCGTCGATCCCAATCTCTCCGTCGAGAAGATGGACAGCCTCTTCGATCATGGTGTCGAACCAGGTTCTTACAAGGGCTATGCCTCTGTTGACCCCAAACTCTCGACCGAGGAAATCGACAGCTTACAGGACCATGGCGTCAAACCGGAATACTACCGGAGCCTGAAATCCATTGATTCGAACCTCTCCATCGAGAAGATCGACAGCCTCCACGATCATGGCGTGGAACCGGAGTTTTACCACGGCATGAAGGCAACCGACGCGACCGTATCGATCGAGCAGATCGATCAGCTGCGAGATCACGGCGTTGAGCCGGAGTATCTCAAGGAGATGCGCGAGCTGCCCGATCAATTCTCGATCGCCGACGTAACCGAGCTCCGCGACCACGGCATCACCGCCAAATACATTCGCAGGCTGCACGAGATGGGGATGAAAAATCTGAAGGCGGCGCAGATCGTTCATCTTCGCGAAGGCGGAGATTAGCAGCTCAGATCTGTAAACCGTTGACTGCGGATAGAATGCGGCACTTCCGCCGATCCACTGTCAGGCTTTGCATGTAAAAAAAACTCAGAATCGAGCGCGGCGCCAATCCTCCTGCGAGCTAATCGCGCTTCTCTCGGAACGCGCGTACCACGCGGAAGTAAAAGGAAGGGCGCAAATGTTTCTTCCCGCAACCAAACAATTCGGACCAGAAGACTCCCATGCGCTCCAAATCTTTCGCGCCGCGCTCGCCCCGAGTGTCAAAGCGCACACTTCGCGGCCTATCGATCAACACCGCCAGCAACATCGCGGTATCACCTCTCTCGCTGGCACGAGATGAAATCTTCGTTGCTTCGACGCTGGACCGGGCGAGGGGCGTGATCGCCCTCGCTATGAGGCTCTGTCCATACCTGGCTTACTCAGGAGCGGTCAGGCCAGTTGTGTTGGAATTCATAAAGCCTTGTTGGGTGTCCTCCAAACGCTCGCAGGATGGATGGCGTTTCGCAGCGGCGAGCGCCTCGGAATCGCTCTTACCAGAACCACTGTCTGGAAGCACCTTGGGCAAATCAGATCAATTGTCGAATCAGGATTTTGGCGACGATGGAATTCTCCGGTCGTACTCATGGAAAACACCTCGAAAGAAAATCCATAATTATAGACGTTCTTTGTAAAGAAAATGGTTGCGCGCTACAAGTCCATTAATTAGAGACTGGATATCGGCGGCCATCGATCGCCAGGACTTGTCGAAGATGGACCCGTCACTCCTCATCACCCCCTATCTGTCCGTAATAACAATCCTGAGGAGCAGTCTCAAAGGCGCTAGAAGGAAGTTTGTGTCTGTCGGTGTATCGTCGACGAGCCGCACATCACATCAGATTGTTTTCGAACATCGCCGAATTAGAGTGTGTCTGATCACCCCTGCATCAACCTACTATTCGTGTTCCGCTTCTGTCGAAAGCGGCGGAATTTTCAAATCGTCAGAGCATTTTTCACAGTAGTGACGGTCTGGGCTGTCCTGGACGATTTCTATCAGCAATTCCAACGAGAACTTGCCTTCCAGGGAGATGGGTCCTTTGCAACCGTCGCAGAAAAGCTGGCCTTCTTGGATCATGATGAGTACCGTGCGCTTCCGGCGCGCAGAAAATTGCGATGCCAAGATGGAGCCGGCGTGTTGCCTGTCAGTATGGGACTGGATGGAGATGCCAATATGATTTCTCACTGTGCCTCGCCGCGAGACAAAGTGTCCATTTCGCGGATTCAGACAGTCTCCTTTGCAACTAGGAAAGTCGCCGATCTAGTAAGTGTTCTAACGGAAGCGTGCCATACAAAGCCATGACAGGTTTGAATGATATGGATGATATTGAGGTTCTACGTCGTAGCGGGAGTTTGGTTCGATTGTCGCGCGCTCTCATGGCCAAAGGTTGGAATGGGGCTGGGGCAGATTTGAGCTGATAGAGGTCCGTGGCGCATCATCGACAAGACCATCGATATGATTCACAGCAGCAACCACACGATTGAGCTCGGCGAACTCCACGCCAAGAGTGTTCTCGCCGAACCCGCTCTCGATGAGCTGGTGCTTCACGACGTGGGTATATGTCCCTCTAAAATCGAAGCCCGTACTGCCGTTCTTCGGCTTCATGCGCGAAGAGAATGTTCCCCCCTCGCGCAGGTCAACCCTAGCTGCTGTGGTATGACAGTCATGGAGGCCGCATTCCACTGCTGGGTGTCTTCTGGATTGTTCCAGGCTGCCCAGACCTCTTCGATGAGCGCCGCGACGGTCGTTTCTACGGTGATCTTCATCGTTTCTCCTCCAGGGGTGTTGAATTCATAAGATGGGCGTTTGGGCTGGACCCGGGGACAGCCGCGGTCATGATAAAAGCGCCCGCAGGCGTGCGTTGCGCAGGTAAAGGGCAGTCCAGGTCAGCGCGGCGAACACGACCGGGGAAAAGTACGTTAAACGATGGCGCCCCAATGCGTACCTGCGAGGCGACAGCGCCACCGAGATAACCGGTGAGGAGAACGGCGCCGAAGATGGCGGTTCGAGGAGCGAAATAGAGCAGGGTGCAGACCAGGAGTGCGAAGCCTATTGGGATAATCGACGACTCGCGAAATCCCAATTGCAGCGTGGCCGTGATAACAGGCGCAGGCTTGACGAGTTTCATGACGGCGTCAAAAAGATAGAACGCTCCCAGCAGGATGCTCAGGATGCGCCCCGTCCAGAGCTTCCATCTCGCGGGGATGGTCTGATGCTGGCTGAAGTTGTCGGTGGCAGTTTGTGCGATGGCGTTCATGGGTCATGTTCTCCTTCTGAACCTATGACCGAGGGAGCTCCAGAAACTCATCGGCTTGGCGCGACTTTTTTTGTTGATTCATTGGGGAGCCAGCTCGAGGGGCAAGCCGAAACGAGGGAATAGCCTGTCAACGTCGAGAAAGCTATTGACTCCGGCGATCTGATCGGCAGCAAGCTCTAGAACAATCAATGCCCACGGTTTGTGTCCGCCAGCCGGATTGGGCCGATACTGGGCGAAGGCAGGCCAACCTGAGGCGAAGGTCGAAATCAGGCGAGAACCGCGACAGCCCGATCCGAGGCCAAGCATCCACGTCTGAACATCCTGCGGGCCCTGCATCCATAGCGAGTAGGGAGGCATGCAGAACGTGACCTCCTGCTTCATCAGTCCTACCAGGCTGTGGACGTCATAACTCTCGAAGGCAGCGACATACCGCTCCAGCATTCGACGCTGGGAGGGAGTCAGATCGGCTGGCTGATCGACACTCCTTTTGGCGAGTGAGCTTCGTGCGCGCTGCAATGCGCTGTTTACCGAGGCAACTGAGGTATCCAGGGTCTCGGCGACTTCCACAACCGGGCACTCCAGAACCTCTGCCATCAAAAGCGCAGCGCGCTGTTTGGGCGGTAGCTTTTGAAGCGCAGCCACGAAGGCCAGACGAATGCTCTGACGAAGCGAGGCTTTCTCATCAGGTCCCGCATCGGTCGCCGCAATGTCTGCGTCCGGGATTGGTTCAACCCAGTGGCTGCTGGACTGCTGAGTCAGCGCTTCGAGGGGTGGGGCTCCGGGTGCAGGAGAACCTTCTTCGATCGGGTGAGCACGGCGGCTGCGCTTATTCAACTCATCGAGACAGACGTTGGTTGCTATCCGGTAGAGCCAGGATTTGAGGGAGGCGCGCCCGTCGAAGCGATCGTACCCTCGCCATGCACGGATCATGGTTTCCTGCACGGCATCATCTGCGTCGAACGTTGAGCCCAGCATCCGATAACAGTGGCCCAGAAGGGCGGGCCGGTAGGCCTCAAATTGGAAGGCGTCTGCGGTCACGTCAGAAAATCGTCAGAGCCAGTATAGATGGAACCGTCATGAAAAGGCCGATGCCGATTGTGGAACCAGGACATGCAAACAACGAACGGGAACGGCAGCGCGTACATAGGGGAAGAGCAACCCTTGCCGTGGCTCGCAAGATGGTTGCGCACATGCTGGCCGTCGAACTGATCAGATCAAAAACGCGCCCTCCAGAGCGCGTACAGGAATCTCGTGCTTTTCAGTTGACAAGTGACTTAGATGGCGGCCGGTCACTCAACGAACCCAACGGGGAATGGTGCGTTTCTCTGGCTCCCCTTTCAATCGAGGGCTGGTTATCCTACTCTGGTTTGCATGATCGAGAATGATGTGATTGAAAATGGGCAGACGGTTCGTGTCGGGCTCATTGGCTACGGTTATGCAGGAAAGACCTTCCACGCACCGCTGATCCGCTCAGTGCCAGGGCTTGCGTTGCATGTAATCGGGTCTTCCAAAGGGGAGATTCTCGAGGCGGAACATCCTGGCATCGTGGTCTGTTCGGCTGGGGAAGTACCGGCACATCCGAACGTCGATCTGGTTGTGGTCGCCAGTCCCAATGAAACCCATTTCCCTCTCGCCGCTGCCGCTCTCCGTGCAGGGAAGGATGTTGTCGTTGATAAACCTTTCACCGTGACACTCGCTGAAGCGCGGAGCCTTGCGGAGACTGCTCAACGTCACAACCGGATACTTTCCGTTTTCCATAATCGACGTTGGGAAAGTGAGATTCTCGCCACCAGGGCAATCCTGGAGACAGCCGTACTCGGTGAGGTGATTCATTACGAGTCGCACATCGATCGCTTTCGCCCGGTTGTGCGCCGGCGCTGGCGCGAGGATCCAGGTCCGGGCGCGGGATTGTGGTTCGATCTCGGTCCGCATCTTATCGATCAAGCGTTGTATCTGTTCGGAATTCCGCAGACCGTCAACGCCAACTTTGGAATTCTGCGCAGCGGAGGACGGACCGACGACTGGGATCATGTGCAGCTGAACTACGAGCGCCTGCGCGTCGTCCTTCATGCATCGTTGCTGGTGTCGGGCGGCGGTGCGCGCTCTGTGCTTCACGGAACGCGAGGCAGTTGGGCCAAGTATGGCTCGGATGTGCAGGAGCGGCAACTTATGAGCGGAATGCCTCCTACCGATCCGCAATTTGGCTATGATCCCGATCCGGGAATCCATTTCGACGGAGAGACTGGCATGCACACTGAAATCCCGGCACCGGCCGGCAACCAGCGGGAGTACTACGTTGGCATTCGCGACGCCATTCTTGGGAGACGCCCGGTTCCGGTCCCATTGAAATATGCGATCGCCGGCATGGCGATTCTGGAGACATCGTTCGAGTCGGGCGTCCGGGGCCAGACGCTTCCTATCCCGCTCACGGCAGAGGAGCGGGCCGAATGGAAGTAGTCCGAGCTGCCGCACGCATTCCCGAACTTGCATCGACAAAGCGATGAAGCAGCGCGTTCAATCGCAGTTCGTCATTCCGGTTAACTCCCTTGCAGGTTTCCGGCCAACTCTAGGGGCAATGTAGGTCTACTGTCCAGGAATCCAAGACGATCCTAATTTTCTTTCAGCCCCATTGAGGACTGCCGCTTGCAACATCAGTTCTGAGTTTGGATCAATCCGAAGCCTCTTCGATACTGATCGAAACTGGGTGCACGTCAGACAGTGGTAAGTGTCGTAGTAGAACAACGATCGCAAAAAAGACAAACAAAGCCTTGACAGAAAGTTGCCCGACAGAGATCATGGTTTGCGTTCTGGAACGTAATCGATTACGTTGCAGAATCCATATAGTGTAGAGCAAGCCAATAATTTCGAGTACTTATGACGTAATCGTTTGCTCATTTGTTCTTATGATTGGAGGTCAGGTGCGGACACTTGTTTTTACCCCGGCTTTCTTGCACCAGCCGGTGCACAGGTTTCACTCGATGGAGAAGTGCTGGCGGCGGGTAGCGCAGGGAAGCTCACCACATCGGCTGGTACCTGGGTCTTGAGCCATCAGCAAGGCTCCGATGGAAATCTCATTCTGCTGAACGGCAAGGCTGCCCCCAGCGGATCAGCCAATATGGATTCATACACCCTGGTGAGCACTACATTGACGCTTCGTCACCGGCACGCGATCCCATTTCGGTAGATAGCAGGCGGCAATATCGTCGTTGGCTCATAGGGATTCGTAGTTGCCCCGCATCCTTCTTCAAATTTCAGACCAGAATCTTCGGACCAGGAGGGAAAGATGCAAAAGATGCGATTCGTTAGACGTCTGCTTGTGACGTCGGTGGCCTTTGCAATGCCGGCCGCATGCCTTGCCCAAGCCGTAACTTTCACGCCGTCTCTCAACCCAGTTGCGCCGGGGCAGACTGTTACCTTTACAGGAGTAACGACTCTGGCTGTCAGCGCCACAAATGCTACTGTCAAGTTGTGGATCTACAACAGCGTCAATAGTTACATTGGGGTCACGGCTCAAACCGGACTCACGTTTGTTACGGGTCAGCCACACTCGTTGAGTCTCAGCTACACCACCTCCAGCAGCCTGCCTGCTGGTACGTACCACTACAACTTGAGCTATTACGACTCCACAGGCGCAGGGTTGAGCGGAGCAACAGGCCAGACAAGCGATGGCACCTTCGCCGTCGGAACATTGAGCAGCGCTTCGTATACGATCACGGCTACTCCGCAGCCTGCGGCTCCCAACACCACGATGAATTTTGTGTCCAGTCTTTACCCCGGAGTCGGCGCAACCAATGCGACTGTGAAGCTGTGGATGTACAACAGCTCAAACGCCTACATAGGCGTCGCTACAAAGAGTGGCGTGAACTTTGCGTCCGGCCAGCTGACGCATGTGTCGATTCCCTATGCTGTCCCGAGCGGGCTCGCCAGCGGAACCTACCACTACAACCTCAGCTACTACAATTCGAGCGGCGGGGCGCTGAGCGGAGCAACCGGCACTACGAATGCTGGTAATTTCACTGTCGCTACGGGAGCAAGTCCGAGCACAATTTGCGCTACTGCTGTAGTCGTAGGGTTGAAATGGCCAGCGGTTTCATCGGCAACCTCTTACAATATTTCGCGGAATGGAACATCACTGGGGAGTACGGCGCTTCTGACGTATACAGACCAGTCCGTAATTTCTTCGACGACCTATGCCTACGCAATTGCAGCCTATGACGGCTCGACTGCACTCTCAACCAAAACTATTTCCGTCACAACCGCTCCCACGAGTGCAAATGGAGATCCGGCGTATTGTCCAAGCACGGTGCTCAACGCTGCCACGCCGACCTGGTCTCTGGGCGTCGCTCAGTTGAACGGCAGCGACCTCTGGTCCCAGACCGTATCCAGCGATGGATATGAGTACGGTTTCTTCGGTGACGGTGGCGGGTTTGGTGGTTCGAACAGTCCATATGTCAGCTGGGGCATAGGCGCAATCACCAGTTCCACGCCCGGGTCTTTGACCGGTGCAGTCAATGTCTATGGCGGCATCAATGCGCAGCACACTGCCACGATCAGCGGGAAGGCGAGCGGGATATTGGCCATCGGTCCAACCTCCAGCCAGACTTTCTATGCACTTGGTGGGACCAAGCTACCAGCGGGAAGCCAGACAAAGGGCGGCTCTAACAATTTGAACATCGTCTACTCTCCAGGGAATGCGTGGACGTGGACTGACAATGCACCCAACTGGACGTTCTGCACGGCGAGCGGGGCTACTACAGATTTCTGTCCCGGGGTGTTTCTCCAAAATGGTCCAGGTTACTCCGGCAACACGGACGGCTACGTTTATATGTACGGCGGAACGCAGTTCGATTATTACGGCGACGGAACGCCTGGACTGGCTCACACTTTTCTTTGGAGAGTCCGGAGTACGCAAGCCGAGATTCTTGACAATACGGATTATGAGGCATTCACAGGAGTCGATGCGAATGGAGATCCTGTATGGGCGACCGGCACCTTTTCACATCTGACGAGCGTCATGCAGCCGATCTTCGTCGATCGCCAATCTCGGCCGCTTGCGCTTGCACGCGTTGCCTACAATCCAGGACTCAACCGCTACATCGCTTCTGCGGAAGGAGCTATCAACCAGGTAGCGTTCTATGAAGCTCCTAATCCGTGGGGACCCTGGGCTTCCATCGGCTACTACAATTCCAATCCATCCGACAACAGCGGTGGATGGGGCAATTTTGGACAAGGCAAGTCTCTGACCGGATGGGGCACCAGCGGTAACGGCGGCGGCCTCGGAATCAACTTTGCTCCTAAGTGGACAAGTACAAACGGGCAGACAATGTGGGTCGTGTTTTCCTCGAGCGGGACCGCAAGCACCAGCGCGAGCCTCATTCCCGGTCAAGACATGGATGGCTTCCTGGCCGTTCCTGTCACCATTACGCCCAAGTGAGTGTTGTCCATTGCGACAGAAATGAGTTCCGCCTAAGGGTCGCCTGGGCATCTTCCTCGAGGATGCCCGGGCTTTTTAGTTAGATAAGCGTTTACGAAGGGAAGATCAATGTGCCGAGGATCCGCCTCGTGGGACACCAGTATCGACATACCACGCATCTGAGTCAGGCACAGGCAACGGCGGTTCGCCCACGAAGTATACTCGGACGTCTATGGCAGAAACTGCTGGGCTTCCGCCCCATTCCATCACACATTCTCTTTTCGCATTCAGATTTCCGATGTGATGCCCATGCCACCGAATTCCGGCATCGAGGGCGTTCTTCATGTACGGCGTGTCCGTAAATGTCTTCGCAGTACAGACGGTATATGTCTTTCCATCAGGCCCCGGGGTAGATTTGAGTGCCATCCGCAAGTCGCCGTCAGCGGGTACTGGCATCCAGTATCCATGTTGTTCGGATGTGACCACTGCGAGTTCGAATTGATGGGCGACCAGGAACTCTCCCTCGAAGACAACATTGCAATTGTTGTTCAGAAACTTCCCAGGAACAGTCGCAATGTGGCCGGATAGCGGACTCCCGAGGTGCGCCTGGCACACATTCATATCAACGTGATTGTCAAAATCGTAAGGGTATTCAGGGATATCCTCTGGCCTTGCTCCTGTATTCAACTGGCTCCCGGGTGCAGGCGCGCTCCCGATCAGACCTGATCTTAAGAAAGGAGGCAGCTGTTCCGCCGTTGAGGAAGTGGTTGGAATCCAGCTGACGGAAATTGTCGATGTCGTGCGGGTAGTGAGGCTCCCCTGATAGTGCTCCTCGCAGCGCCGTGCAATACCGGACTCAAGTGGGAAGGAGGTTTCCGGCCGCTCTGCGAGCTTCATATAGCACTGCGCAGTCCGGATGCACATCGCATGTACCTTGGTCTGATCTGCTTCCGTGAGCTCATCGCATGCTGAAGCGGACAGCGATCTACAAACGGCGACATCGCCTGCTTCACAGCGGTTCTGCATGAGCGCCTTGTCTTGCTGCGCACCTATTGGCAATGTAAATACAAGGAAAGACGGAAGCAGAAAATACAGATTCGGGTGCGTCATGCAGATCCTCCAAGTCATTTCATTGCGTTCATGATGTTGGGAAACCAAGCAGGGAAGTCTAAATCTTCATGAGTCTAGCGCCGGAGTGAATTGTTCAGCTGGGGTCGTCGAATTTGAATTTCTGAACGGCGCCAATGATCGGCTCATTCGGATCAATTGCCCGCCAGCACAGAATGGCTGCGACGTTGAACAAGCTCGCGAGGACGAAGTAGGGCTTTATCGTTCCGTAGCGGGCGATCGAGGCCGGGAAAAGCAGGGAGCTTGCCAGCGAGCCTAGCGCCCCAAACGTGTTCATTGCCGCCGACAGAGTTCCGGCCATGTCGCCACCGACGTCACAGCATACAGTCCAACTCGAGCTGATCGTCAAATCCACTCCGAAGGTGATCACTGCAAAGCAGGCAATGAAGAGGGGAGCAGTCGGAATGTAAGGTGCAATCAGCATCACTGTTGCTGCCAGCCCAAAGCCGAACATTGCTGGTAAGGTCCTGGAGTTTCGTATCGAATTTGTTCTGTACAGGTAATCGACAGAACTCCCCCCAATCCACATCGACAGCACACCTGCGCAAAGCGGGAGGCTGGCGAGAAGTCCGGCTTGCTGAGGAGATATCTGATATCTGGAACGCAAGTAAGGCAGTAACCAGCTGAGGCAAATAAAGAAGGTGAACTGCGACGCGAAGTACTGATAGAGGATCAGATAAACATTGCGTGACTTTATAAATGATTTCCAGAAGTTGCTTGGCATTCGACTGGTGATCGGAACCGGCTCACCTTCGTCCACAGCTTCTTTCGCGGGCCGGTCACGGAACCACGAGAACCACACTGCGGACCATGCGGTTCCGACAATCCCAAGCCAGACGAAGCTTTGCCTCCAGCCGAGTTCGGAAATCACTAGTGGGGTAAGAGCCAGCCCGAATGCTGCTCCCAGCCGCGACCCGAGATTGAGAAGGCCGAGAGCGAGTCCTAGAGCCTGCGGCCGGACCCAATTCAAGAGGGCGCGCGTAGCCTGTGGGTATACACCGGCTTCAGCCAAGCCAAAAAGGAACCGAATCGAGACCAAAATCGAAAGGGCCGATACGACGCCCGTCAAAAGCGTGAAGAGCGCCCAAAAGAGTACGCTTAGGGCAAGCGATTTTCTCGGTCCCCAGCGATCTGCCAGCAACCCGCACGGCAGCATGAATACCGCATATCCCAAAGCGAAAGCGCCAAACACCAAGCCGAACTCGACATCATTGATTTGCAGATCACGCGCCATCTCCGGTTTCGCTCCGGAGATAGTAGCGCGCGCCAGAATCGTCAGGAATGAGACAATGACGACGGCGACGATCACACCGCCGCTTTTGGGCCTGCGGAGCTGACCGTGAATCGGGTTTGTGATAGTGGACTGACTCATCGATGCGCCGTCCGATGCGGCGAGTTCAAGGATCCGCATTCCGTCAAACTTCTCAGGTGATACTCCGTGTGTTCAGCAATATCTCGCTGACTCCCGGGGAACCAAGCTCCTGTTACCGGGTACCCACGGTGCAGCCTGTGTCTGCGTGGTCGACGTTCCAGCCGTAGAATTCAACTCGAACCGGGTCCGGTGTCGATCCTCGATAGATTGCCGTCACATCACGGTTTTCGCCGGGCATCAAAGAGACGTAGTTGTCGCTCCATACTACCGGGATTACCTCTTTGTTGGTCGTGCACGAGCTGAGATTCAAATGCACGAAGAACGCCAGGCTCGGATCGTCATTGCGTAAGCTGATGTGAGTTACAACCTCGCCCCGCTCGAGCGAGGTTGTCGATGATACGGCAACCTTCGTTTTAGGAAGGGCGCTCAGCCCGCGGTAGTCAGCGAAGGTCTTCCCAAAGCCGTCATGAATGTTGATCGTTCCGTGGGTGATCGTTTCAGGTTTGTTAGAGAACCAGTAAAAATTCGATCCGACCAGCTTCCCCGATCCGTCACGGAGCGTTAAGTGAAGAAAGTACACGGGCGTCAGGTCTGCAAGCTCCGGCAGTACAAATGCCTTGTTCGTCGAGTCCGCAGCGATGTTCAGAGTCGCGCTCTTTGTGAACCTTTCTTTCATGTTCGAGTCGTAGACTTTTGCCGTCAATTGCACCCTCTCAGCCTCGCGATATTGGCTGCTCGTCACCCAGACTGCACGGTCGTCGTACGCGTACATCGGATGCAGCGGCTCTAGCGCATTCTTTGCGCCAAAGTACCCACCGGCAGTGCGCAGCTTGTAGTCATAGAGATTCCAGATAAACGATGGCCAGCTGTTATTGAGGAGCCATGCGATTACACCGGTTGAAGAGGTGTACTTGTTGCGATTAAATGCCTCGTACATGGCGCGAACGGCCTCGTAGCGCATCATCTGCGCCTTCATCAGGAAGTCGTCGAGGTCTCCCGGTTCTCCATAGCGCTGGTTGAGGTTTCTTATGAATACGTGGAAGTCCTTGAAGTCGTGCAGACCCGCATGGAAGGTCCAGTAATCATCGATCGGCCAAAGGTGCTCTTTCGGCAAAACTTCTCTCAGCGTTTCGACCGGCGGAATCGCGGGGCCGGGTCCAGTCTCCGTGTTGAATCCGAATGCGCCTCCACGATCCATGCCATCCTCACCGGTTTCTTCCAGCCAGAACGGGGGAACCACATAGTCATAAGGGCCAGTCTCCTTGACGCCGGTTTTCCCGGTGAGCGGCGTGTCTTGGGCGGTTACCGATGAAATGATGGGGTTGGGCCAAAAATATTCCTTTTCAATATCGAGATACATCTGCTCGATCTTGGGAGGAGGAGGGTAGTCGCTGCCGTTCACCCACATCAGAATGCTTGGGTGAGACCGGAGGCGGAGAATCTGAGAACGCAGGGACTTTTCAGCAACATAGACCTGCTCATCCTTCCACTGCGGCCAGGTTTCCCACAGTGCGCATGTCCATCCAGCCATCACCAGGATGCCTTCCTGATCGGCAAGATCAAAAAACTCCTTCGGCTCGAGCATTCCTTCCAACCGAATGGTATTGAGACCCATGTTCTTGACATAGCGGAACTCGTCTTCGAGACGCTGTTGAGATTTCGGCTGCCACATGTCCATGGCCCAGCCTCCTCCCCGGATCAGCAACTTCTTGCTGTTTACGCGGAAAAGACGATGATCCTTGGAATCAAGTTCGGAAGTGATCTCTCTAATACCGAAGTGAATCTCAGCAGCATCTGATTCCTTCCCGTTGATGTCGAAGCTTATCTGCAGTTTGTAAAGGTTTGGTGTTCCCATTTGGGCTGGCCACCAAAGCCGAGGGTGCTTGACATTTAACTGCTGGAAGCTCTTAGGATCGAGCACAACGTCCTTGGTCTCTTGCGGCTTCAGGTCCACCGATTGCGAAAACTTGATTTGCTCGATGCGTCCCTGGAGCGTCCCTGAGTGCGGCTTATCGGTGCTGTTGATCAGCCGCGCCGTGACTGTGAGATGTGCTTCATCTCCGCTAGGCAGATCCACTTTCGAAATGACCGCCGGAAAGCGCAGTGCCACAGGACCGCTGGCGATGAGTGAAACCTCTCGAAAGAGCCCGCCCTCGCGATCGGGCGATCCGGGATTCCAGTCCACATAAGAGATCGCCAGGTCATTGGGATGGGTAGGAGGCTGCACCTTTACCGCAATCGCGTTCGACTGGCCAATGCGTGCCAGCTTTGTAATGTCGAAGTCGTATTCGCGCCAGGTTCCTACCGTCTTTTCAGAATCGGCTATCTTCTGACCATTAACCCAGATGTCAGCTCGATAGTTGATGCCGCCAAAATGCAGCCACACTGTTTTTCCCCTGAAGCTGTCAGGAACAGGGAACTCGGTTCGATACCACCACGGGACCGCGAACGGGCTGTCCGGATCCATGGGCAGGTCATTCTGCTCCTTGTTGCTTTCGAACTTCGGACCGATCAAATTGCGCAAATTCACCCCGAAATTCGGATCGGGAATCAAATTGTCCTTTGCCAGCGACCCAACGAGCGTACCGGGAACCAATGCGGCGTGCCAGTTGATGAAGCGTGAACCGGGGGTCGACAGCATGTCGCCGGTCTCGCTCACTCTCGCGGAGGTTTGAAATGTCCATCCTTCGACTTTGATGGGGCCGTCGTTTGCAGAGGCCGATGCCTCAGAGAAAAGGAGTGAAGTTGTGAAAGCGATTATGCAGAGACGGAGGCGGATACGGAACGGCTTGCAATTCACTCGAAATCTCCTAGGATTCTCAAAAAGACGTGGCGACCAAGACTTGGTGCCGGGCTAAAAGTTCCCTCTATAGCAGTCTGACCCCTTTGCCAGTTGGCGGACCTTTCGAGAGCCCCAGCGCTCCCTACGAATGGTTGAGTTCACGCCCGAATATCTCATCGAACACTCACTCGAGCGCTGGGCCTTGCAACGGAGCGCGTGCTGAGAACGTTCAAATCGGGAGCATGCCGACGCAAACAGACTGAGGCATCCTGTCCCTGTCTGCGGTCCGTAACTGCACTGATTGCCAACTTCGCCGCTTGCTTACCCATCTCGTGATAACAAGGTCGTACGACTGAAAGGCCAGGACTCGTCGAGAAAGATGAGATCAGATGCGCTACCACAATGAGGGAGCAGTCTTCAGGAACTCTGAGTGATCTGTGAGTGAGTTCGCTTGTCACCCCTGCAGCGGCCCAATCATCGAAGCTGACGATGGCTGTGAACGCTTTCCGCTTCTTCAACATCTCATGAACAAATGTCCGGCCTTCCTCGCATCGCCTCTCGGGCGCCTGCAAAATACACACTCTCCGGACGAGATCCGGGTCAATATTGAGGCCGATTGCAGCGGCCCTGCAGAGTAATTCCTGCCATTCGGCCTCCCATTCCGATCCTGGCCCTTCGCTCAGAATGAATGCGACATCCGTGTGTCCCAGTCTGCTCAGATGCTGGATGGAAACGGCTCCACTTGTCGTCCTGTCCACCACGATCGAACTTGTTTTGCGCCTTGTCAGATCGCAGCCAACGGCGACGACAGGGAGCTCAATCCTTTCTGTTTCTGCAAGGACGCCTTGTGCTCGATCGGGGAAATCGGTGAGGAGAACTATCGCTCCTGCACGCCACTCAAGAAGAAGGTTCAGTCCCTTCTTGAGTGACTCCCGCTGCGATTCGATATTTACAAGAAGCGGCATGTATCCGACCTTCTGAAGCTCTTCCATGGCGCCGCCAACAATCGAAATGCACATTGGGTTCAATAGACCGAAAGCCATCACTGCGATCGTGTCGCTCTGTCTGGAACGCAGCGCACGTGCGCGACAATCTGGATGATAGCCGAGCTGTTGTGCCGTTGCTCGCACTCGCTCTCTGGTTGAAAGGGCAAGTTTCCGAGACAATGGTGCGTTGTTGAGCACCACGGAAACGGTCGATAATGAGTATCCGGAAGCTTTCGCTACATCCGCGAGCCTGATATGTCTATAGCCAGAATTGTGGTTCATATCAGCTTCTCTTGATGGCGTTATGGATAGCCTTGCACGTAATCGATTACGCGTTAATGATACGCTGAGCTTGGTTCTCTGAGAAGCTAAAAGCGACAGCACTTTTCCGGATTTACGGCAGAGTTGCGAAACCCTTTCGTCTCCCTGAAGCGGATAGAGGGTTTGGTTGCAGCAGCTTCAATTTCAACCCTGGCAACAATTATCCTTTGTAGGACGAATCGGCAATGGTACGCGTGAAATCAAGAGCCAACGCGAAGAAGAAAAGCGGTTCCCTCCCGACCGTGAAGGAAGTGGCGGAGCGAGCAGGTGTATCAACTGCATCGGTATCCCGGGCGCTTTCCGGTGGCCCCGGTGTTCATGAATCAACCCGCGCCCGAATCATGAAAGTCGCGCAGGAACTTTCATACCGGCCCAATCGCGCAGCTCGCGATTTGCGAGTCCGCCACAGCCGCACAATAGGCGTCTTGATTCCCGACATTCAGAATCCGTTCTTTACCAGCCTGGTTTGCGGGACCGAAGACGTTCTCTGTAACACGGAATACTCTTTGCTCCTGGCTATCTATAACGAACAGCCTGAACAGGAGGAGCGGCGACTCGAGTTGTTTCGGGCCGAAGGTGTTAGCGGGCTCATTTTTGCTGCAAGTCGCACACCATCGAATCTCTATCGAGAGCTTGCCGACGACGGGATCGGTTTGGTCGCCGTTTCTCGCGATGTTCGCGGGATTGCTGCGGATAGAGTGACTGTCGCCAACCAGGAGGGAGCATACGACGCGGTCTCTCACTTGATTCGCCAGGGTCATCGTTCGATTGCGATGATCAATGGCCCAGTGGCGCTCACGACAGCCCGGGAACGCGCTCTCGGTTTCGAGCGTGCCATGCGAGATGCTAACCTTTCGGTCCCGGAGAGCATGGTACGAAACACGGAGTTCAACCATGCGGCAGGATACGCAGAAATGCGGAAGCTCCTGCTCTCCTCGGCACCTCCCACGGCTGTGTTCACTGCGAGCAATTTGTTAACGTTGGGGGCACTCCAGGCTATCCACGAACTTCATCGTGCCATTCCGAAGGAAATTGCCATCGTCGGTTTCGACGAGATGCCGTGGGCCATGTCCTTGCGACCGCCCTTGACAACAATTGCGCAGCCCTCTTTTGAGGTCGGCCGGACCGCAGCCAATTTGCTTCTTGAGCGACTGCGCAATCCATCCTTGCCCATGCGGCGCGTGGTCCTCGACACGAAGTTGATTGTGCGGTCGTCCTGCGGATTCAAAAACAAGAATCAATCGGCTTCTTAAGTCGGATCGCTTCTACTTCTCCATCTCTGGTTGAACTGTTCCCGCGGAGATGAGATTGGCCGCGGCACGCTCCAGGGTTCCCGGCCTCTGCCGCTCCTGCCAATGCATGAATACTAAGCCTGCGAGCATCGCCGCCAAGAATAGGTATGGAGTCAGGCTGACAGGCCAATCGGGAGCTGGATAAACCGTGACAAAAAGCACCGGAAGCAGCGCCAGGGTGGCGATCCACGGCATCAGTACATGCCGCCAGATTGTGAAATGAGTTCTTTGTTCTCTGCGCATATAGGATGTCAGGGCGAGATTCGCCATCACGTAGAGGACAATGATTGCCAGCGTCGCGATTGTTCCCAAGAATGAAAACAGATTCACAGGTTCGTACACCCAGCCCACGAGCAAGATCGTTCCGATGCCGATCACCTGTGAGGTAGCAATCGCATGCGCCGGTGTGCGATGCGAGGGATGGACGCACCCAAGCGCCCTCGGCAAAGTACCCGCCTGCCCCATCGTATACATCACGCGCGAGGCGGCATTGGTGCACGCGATGCCCGTGCCAACCGCGCTGTTCAGAATAGCGAGCACGATAAGCCACCATCCCGTACCCCATAATGTGCGACTCAAGACATAGTAGGGATTTGCGTTCGAAGCGAATGCTGGCATATCGCCCGTGCCCCACCCGATTGCGCTTGTGTATGCCATGTAGATGTAGAAACCGCCCACCACCGTGAGAGCCAGCATGATCGAGCGTCCCACAGTCTTATGCGGAAGCCGTGCTTCCTGCGCCATGGGAGCCGGAGACTCGAATCCGCTCAAAGCCAGAATAGAAAAAACCATCCCAGCCAAGATTCCCCGCGCATGCGTTGGGGAACTGGCCGGATTCAGTGGGGCAGTGTAGCTGGAGCCATGTCCCGGATGCAGAAGGAATGTGACGCCGAGAGCTACCATGATCAGCAGTTCAAGCGTGCCCAGAACGGCTGTCGCGCGCGCCGAAATCTGAATCCCACGATGTGTGAGCCACCAGATCACAGCGCTCATAGCGAGCACCAGACTCCACCATGGTACGCCAATGTGAAGTTCTGCCTTCAGCGAGTCACAAATTAGGTATGAAATAAAACCAATGCAGGCTGCCGCACCGATAATCTCGTAAATCAAATAACTCCACGTCGCCATGAAGCCCGCCCGACTGCCGAGCCCACGCGTCGCGAAGGAATAGTAGCCGCCGCTCGACGGAGCGTAGCGGGAAAATTCGTACACCGTGCTACCGATCGAAAAACATAAAAGTGTCGACAGAATGAATGAGATCGGCATAGCGGAGCCCGCATGTTGCGCGATTGTTGGCAGCGTCAACACCACGCAAGTGGCCGGGGCAATGTGTGTGACCGCGTGCAGCACAAGCTCTGCCAACCCGAGAGACCCGTGGCGCAACTGTGGTTCAGAAACCGAACTGCTCTTCATCTCTGTCAACGCCCGATCCTCCGCACATTCACCCTCCAACGTTCTCGAGAACTTGTTCTAAATTACATGAAGCATCCGCGTCAGCTACACCCGCATGCACGCAGGTATTCGACCCCGCGTGCAGCCCATTCCTGTTCGAGCGCAACCGCATCATCCATCGAGGAATCTAGGGGAGGCCATTGTTCCAGAATGACCGAGAGATCTTCTTCCGGCATTTGCTTCAAAACGGAGGGCACGTCCAGCATTCCACATCCCGCTTGAGCTCCGCGGACCGTAAAGCCCATCTTGGAGGGCACGCGGTCGATGACGAAATCCTTAATGTGGAGATTTACCGTGTGCGGAGCAAGAGTTTCAATCACGTGTTCGGGCAGTTCAAGGGCTCCCAGCGAATTAACAGTGTCGAGGCAGATCCCCACGTAGTCGCTCCCCAGTCTTCGCACAAGATTCGCGAGATCCATGCAGGTATAAGCTTCATAGTTCTCCAAGCCCAAGACGATCTTGCTGTCGGCGAAATGTGGCAGTACCTGACGAAGTAGAGGCTCCGCCTCATCCAGCGAGAGCCTCCGCCCAGGACACGAGATCAACGTTCGCACCAAACCGGCTTTCAGAATTTTCGCAATCTCCAGATACCGCAGAAGCCCCTCAGGCTCCACTCCTCGCGTACCGACCTCAATCGAGAGCCCAAGCTCGAGCGCCTGGTCTCGGGCGTCGTTCAACTCGGCAGGGTCCAGCGAATCGAGCGGAAGATTGTCAGCAATCTGCACGACGCCGACTCGCAGCAGCGAAGCGCGAGTCAGTAAATCCGACAGGCGGAACGGACGGCGAGGAGACGGAAACCCCGCCATTCCAATCGACCACGGATAGGTCCAGGAACTGATGCCCGCTCGCATCTTACGATTTGGCAGCGGCTTCAGCAGCTTTCACGCACCGATTGTAGTTTTGTTCGGCCGTATACGCCGGAACAAAGATGGTTGCGAGCTTCAGTGGAATGTCGCCTGTGTTGATCATCTGATGGTACTCGCCCGTCTCTACCCATAACGCCATGTCTTCCTGCACGGCCGTCTCTTCTCCTTCATGCCGGCAGATACCTTTACCCGAGACGATATAGATCAGTTCTGGACGATCGTGTACGTGATAATCGGTGCATCCACCCTGAGGAAGAATGGCATGGCTGAATGTCAGCTCCTCTACACCTTGCTTGTCAGGGGCAAACAGCACTTTGATCTTTCGGCGATACGGAGCCGGAATATCGACTCCCTCTTCTTCCCAGGCGTTTACTTGCTTCATGGCTTTCCTTCCTTCACCGTCAAATCATCGGCGGTGACTCATGAACCGTCAACGTAATCGATTACATAGGTGATTCATGAAAACACTAAACCCGATCCAGAACGGATGTCAACGAACCCATCAGCATTCGTCGTTCCCTCCGAAACGCCAACGGTCCTGAACAAGCTATTCTTCTAAATCAAACATCAATCCGGCTGCAGCAAATCCGCCGTCCACATTCAGCGTATGACCGTTCACGAAGGCCGCCTCGCTTGACGCTAGAAATACGGCGGCGTTCGCGATCTCGTCTCGTTCCGCGTACCGTCCCATGGGAATCAACCGGCGATAGGCGTTTCGCGTCGCTTCATCATGCGTTACCGCTGTCATCTCCGTATTCACCGGGCCGGGTCCGATCTCATTTACCGTAATACCGTGTCGCGCCAGTTCCACCGCCATCACCTTTGTAAGCATCGTCACACCTGCTTTCGAAGCCCCATACGCCGCGCGCCCAGTTCCTCCTCGTTGTGCGGAAAGTGAACTGACGTGAATAATCCGTCCCTCGCCGCGCGAAACCATTGTTCGTGCCACAGCCTGCGAGCATACAAAACAACCAGTTAGGTTGATACGGATTACGCGTTCCCACTCTTCCAAGGTGGTACCAAGGAACAGCCTGGTGAGCCCGATCCCGGCCACATTTACAAGAATGTCGATCCTACCGTGTGCCTGCATAATCTTGTCGACAAGTCCCTTGACTTGCGACTCGGAACTGATATCAGCGCCTTCACCCCACGCCGCACCCTCTGATCGCTCGATCTCCTTGGCAGTGCTTTTCGCGCCTTCAGCATCGATATCCGCGCAAACGGCAATTGCTCCCTCGCGAGCGAATCGCATCGCCACCGAACGCCCAATGCCGCGCCCTGCGCCCGTAATCAGCGCCACTTTGCCTTTCAGAGTTTGCTCCATAATTTAGCTGCGTTGCTCACGCTCTCATATCAAGTCGGCTTTGAACGTTATGCGCAACTTATCTCCTTCCTGGATATAGAGCTCTTGCGAGAACTCCGCTCCAACAGTGCTTTTGTCGTCGAGTACTTTGCAATGGACAAGTTTTCTATCCGACATCTCAACCGTGACTGATGTTGCAGTCCCCAGATCGGCAGCGTTGCCCACAAACATCCGCTTCAAGACAATCGCGCCGTTTAGAACTTCCAGATCCGCCTCGACCTTCCCCGACGATTGCTGCTGTGTGAAACGCCCCCAAGCCGATCCAGCAGCAAAGAAGCAATTGAATTTCTCACGATTCATTTTCGGCGAGAATCCCACGGTCCGTTCCACCGCGGAATAGTAAAACCCAGACAAGGCCAACAGCAATGCGTAACTCGCCATTGCCCTTGCGTAGTGATTACCCCATTCAATCTGATTCCACGGATTCCGGCGCGCGCCGTCGTATCGATCGCTAATCGCCTTCACCATCGTCAAGCCCTCGTCCACGCGTCCTCTGTAGATCAAATGGGCAGCAACCTGATATTCGACCCCTGTCCACACCTCGTCCGCATACACAAAGGGAAGGGAAGGGCGTCCACCGTTCGGCCATGAACACAAAAGGAGGCCCTTCTCGTCATTCACTGCGTAGATCCGTTGTGTATTGATGTGCGTCCAGAAATCATTTTTGAAGTTGTGCCGGAAGATGGACTGAAGTGCAGCTTCAATTCTCTTCGCATCCAGACCGATGTCGAGATTCACCACGTCGGCGAACCATTGCCCCAGCATCTGGTCTGAAAGACAACCGGCGCCGAACTGATACTTCAACTCTCCATCGTGAATCACCCGGCTTTTCCAGTCGTCATTATCGTAAGGCGGCATCGAGCGAATACTCTCCGCTGCGGGCATTTTCTGAACGTAGAATGAACCGTTCCACATGCTCTCGAAGTTCTTCACGCCCAGATCGCAGATATGCTTGTATTGCGCAGCCTTTGCGAGATCTCCAACCGCCGTCGCCATCCGTTCGCCGGCTCGCAGGGCACCCAGGTACATCGTGGTCGTCATCGGATTTGCGCCAAAAAACTCGATGTCGTAGGTGTTGTGCTGTTCGCCCTCCATGATTCCATCTTTGTCGCTGTCCCAGAAGCTCCACGCGAACTCCAGAGATCTCTTAGCATTCGGCCACATCGTGTTCAGAAAATCGAGATCGCCTGAGATTTGCCACTCTCGATAAAGTTTCAAGATGCAGCCCATTTGCCCGTCAGCCGCAGGTCGAAAATCCCAGCGGTCGATTCCAAGCGGAACGGCGGACCTGAACGCCATGCTGTTGTCATCGCGGACCTCGTATAAAAAGTCCGTGTTGCGCATCGACCGCTCAAGATCCGGGAAGAGAAACGCCACAGCTTGTTCGTAGTTCCAGACGTGCGAGCAGTTCATCCAACCATTTGCTCCGTCGTTGCCGCAGCCTTCGAATCCGAAGAACTGTTTGCCTTCGAGCAGCATGCAGGTGTTCGTTCGCAGAATAGAAGCCTGACTTGACACCGCCTCCAGGACATAGGAAGGCAGCGTGGACCCGAACAGTGTCTCCGTGAACAATCGGGTTCTTTCTTCCAACTCGCGCAGCCGGCCGGCAGTGTGGATCGCCACCTCCCACGCGTTCTTGAAGCGCGTTCCGTAATAGTTATTCAGCTTCCTGTCCTTGATGTGATCGTGCGGATGATCCCAGCCATCTTCATCGTCCGTGTGCCAGTAGTTTTCCCGCACCGGGAAGTACCACGACAGAATGAAGGTGACGACCTTGATTTCGCCCGGACGCAGACCGCAGTATGGGGCGAGTGTAGAACAGTCTGTTGTTCCTTCGGCGGTGGGCTCTGCCTGAACAGAATCGTGCATTCTGCCGTCCGACGAGAACTCATCGATCCAGCGCTGATACGAATCCCACCATTTTCCGCTTTCCCAACTGCGGCCCGCGGTGTAGGACGAACTCGTTGTCAGCAGTGCCAACGAGCCGTGCCGCGCATTGTCTTTGTCGTATTTGTCTGAAGTGAAGTAGAGGCCGCCAACTGTCCGTCCGCCCGCATCGGCCGTCTTCTGCGTTGTTACGTTTTTTCCGAATCCCGGATCTTCAAGCCCCTTCAGAAATGCTTTTCCGTCGTAGCCGACTGGATTGAGAAGTGAAAACGCCAGGGCGATATCCACAGCTTTCTTGCTGTGATTCGTCAGTCGATAGTTGAAGATAGCCACCGGCAGACTGGAATCATCAACGTCAAGCGGAATGAACGGATTGTAGGCTTCCAGCGTTACGGAAACTGGAATTGCGCTGTCTTCGAATTCGACGCTGGCGAAGGGATACGCCCCCGTGAAGCGTGCCCTCTGGAAGTGCGGTAGCCCTTGGCCGGCCTCACGTGCAAAACCATTCCATCCGTCGAAAGGTGGCCGAAGGGGTCCCTCAACCACCCGCACGGAAGCAGTTTCACCTTCAGGTTGCGCCCACAGAGCGACGAACGAGAATGGCATCATCCGCCCTTTTGCCGGCCGATTGAAAATTTCCCAATCGCGCAATTCTCCTCGGCTGCCAATCGACACAGTGCCGGTCCCGATGCCCCCAATTGGGAACGCAACTTCAGGAGCCTGATCGCTCCAGAATGAGCGCTGAGGGCCAACGGAGCGGAGCGTTTGCTGCGAAGAGGCGCTGGATTGTTGTGGGCTCCTCTGCTCGCTTCGCGAAGAACTCGCAAGCAGATCGCCATCCAGGCTTGCGGTGGCGAGTGCCGCAGCTGAAGACGATAGCAGGAACCGTCGTCGATTGATTCTCACTTTCTTGCCCATCGATCTGCTCCATCGGTTCCGGATTTTGCTTGATCGCTGTTTCGGTCGACGCTGTTCAGATCTCTCGTACAAGACCTTGTTGTGTGGCTTCCGTATTGCGTACGAGCCAGAGAATCAAAAGCATCCCCACCATGGGCACAAGGCTAGCGACGATGATGATTTGATCGAAAGAGTGCGTAGCTGAAACGTGAGGCTGATCGGAGAAGTGTCCAATCAGTTTGAAGGCTACAATAGTGCCGATCCCCGCGCCCGAACCAGTTAACCCGCTGACTGACGCCACGGATTGGCTATAGAAAAGATCGGATGGCAAGACGTTAGCGATTGTCGAGTACGCCGTAAATGAGAAAGTGGATATTGCAAACAGCACCGTCAGCAGATAGAGATTCACTGTAAAGATTGTCGGAATCAGCAATAGCACCCCAATCGATCCGAAAACTGCGATGGCCTTGCGCGCAGCGCCAACTGTCCAGCCGCGCTTGATTAAAGCTCCGGAAACTATCCCGCCGAAAAAGTTTCCAAGATCTGCAGCGATGAACGGTATCCACACGGCAATCAGTCCTGACTGAAGCGAGATCCCTTTGGCAACCAGGTAAATAGGGAACCAGTCTGCGATGAAGAACCACACCGGATCCGTCAGCGTTTTCGCAAAGATCGCTCCCCATGTTTGTGGCAGTCTCAGCAGCACGGACACCCGTAGCGGCCTGTCATTCGTATTCGTCTGAGTTTTCGAGAGTGTGTTGGAAGCCGTGAGCATCTCGAGCTCTTGAGGGCTGATTCTGGGATGATTCGCGGGCGAGTAGTACATTCGCCGCCATAGAATCAGCCATAGAAAGCCCAAAGCCCCGGGAACCGCGAATGAGACACGCCATCCCCATCGTGAATAAATTCCTAGAACGATGAAAGGAGCCAGTGCTCCCCCGATGGATGAACCGCTATCGAACAAGGCCGTCGCCAGCGCGCGCTCTGTTCGTGGAAACCACTCCGAGACAGCCTTGGTAGCTCCAGGCCAATTAGCGGACTCTGCTAATCCCAGGAGCCCGCGAAATGTTGCAAAGCTGAGGAAGCCTCGGGCCGTTGAGGTCGCCATCGCAATGATCGAATAGGAAAGCACCGTGAGCGAGATTCCCCTTCGTGTTCCCAGACGATCCAGAGCTCGGCCAAACACCGCCTGGCCCAATGAGTACCCCACTCGAAAGACAATCAACAAATTGGCATAGTCCGTGTTCTTCCACTGATACTCCTGTTTTAGAAATGGAGCGAGCAGCGCAAGAGTCTGCCGATCCATGTAATTGATAACCGTCGACAAAAAGAGCAACCCGCCAATCCACCACCGCAGATTCGAAATTGGGGGTGCGCTCATTCGGTACTCTCGCGATGAAGGACTGTTTCGTTACGTAAAACTCGGAATGAGGTTGCTGGCGTGGCCTCTTCAATCCCCAGAAGCAGCACTGAAATCTATACGACGGGGATGGCACTTCTTGGCGGAGAGATCCTTTACTGCTGTGCCTTCGCACTTTCAGAGAGCTTGAGTCCACTCGTCAAATCGAGGCCATTACTTCACCGTTTGGATCGTGATTCGGGCACGAATCACGATCGAGAAAAAGCACTCCCTCGACATCTCGTAAAATCGAAGCCGGCAGAGACGTAGTGGGTTCGCGCGTGTTGAAAAGCTTTGTCAGAATGCTCCGCTTAAGCGCCAGTGGCACCATCGTGTACACATACTTGGCATTGAGCAGAGCAGGAATGGTCATCGTGATGCCCTTGCTCGGGATATATCCGAGCCCGCTGAAATTCGGATCCTCGCCGAGCTGCCGTTTTGACTGCTCTGCAGTGTCCACTACTCTCACCCAGGCCGCATCATTGAAGTCAGTCTGATGTGGTTCGTTCAACGCCAGATGACCCGATGTGCCTATCCCCTGGCAGAGAATGTCGATTCTTCCTATCGATCTCAATAATTCTTCGAATCGGCTCGCTTCCGCAGAGGGATCCGGAGCATTAAAGCGGATTAAGTGATATTCCCTGGGCTTGACCTTGTCGTAAAGCTGCGTGCGCGTCTGATATCCGCATGTGAATTTCTCCGGAATTCTCGTGTCCCAGAAATCGTCCATGTTGAAACACACAATGCGGTCCCAGTTGATGCCAGGTTCAAGCGCCAGGGCATTTAAGAAGGCGGATTGACTTTCACCTGCGGCCACGATCATGCGCACTTCATCCAATGACGTCAGAAGTTCGCGCAGTTTCTGTGCCACGGCATGAGCGGCGCGCTTTCCAAGATCCTGTTCGTTGGCACAGACCACAACACGGGTTTTCCCGTAGTTCATTCAGTTCGTCCCTTCGGATTGAGATTTGCCATCATCCGCTCTCATCGACTTGCTCCGGAAGACTCATCCATTCCCGCCAAGACAGCTGACCTCAGCGGCGGTCCGGAGGATTCACGCTTGATGATCTGGGTGGGAATCGTGTACTTCTGAGCAGCCCTGTCCGGCTGTTCAATCCGGTTCAGCACCAGCTGCGATAGGTGAGCGCCAACCTGTTCCGCGAAAACGCGAATTGTCGTTAAAGGGGGATACATCTTCAGTGCGTCGGAGTCGTCGCAACCCACAACGCTCACCTCCTCGGGCACGCGAACATTCAAATCTCGCAGCGCGTTATACACACCGTGCGCGCAGACATCCGTACCCGCAAAGATCGCAGTCGCCGTTTCTCCGCCTCTGAAGATGGACTTGGCGCCAAGGTATCCGACATTCTCCTCCTGCTCGGCATCAAATTCAGCGAGCCGTGGAGTCAATCCTGCCTCTTCCATCCCACGGCAATAGCCTTTATGCAATCTCGAGAACCAGGGAAAGCGGCAGTTCCCAACAAACCAGATATCTCGATGCCCAATTGATTGCAGATGGCGCGTCATTTCATAGGCGCCCTGCTCATCGTCGAACCATACGCTGTCGTACTTGCTCGAGTTCCAGTCATTCAGTACGTTGTTTCCTAGTACCGCGAAAGGGATCTGTTTGTCAGCCAGAAGGTCGAACAGATTCTGCGAGTTCGTTCCTGCAACGACAAACCCGCTAATCTGGTCCCGTCGTTGCAGAATCTTTGGTAGCCGAATCTCCTGCCATGGAATATGGGGACTGTAATGAAATGGCAGGAAGAGAATCGAATAGCTATTTTCTGAGCAGAAAGCTTCGGCTCCGATCAAAACGCGGGAGTGAAACGGGTGCAGCAGGCTCCGATTCGATAGAAGAAAGGCAATTGGCTTCGTCCGATCGGTAGGCTCAAGTCGGAAGCCAGACTCCATCGCCGCGGCCTTTACACGAGCCTGAACCTCAGGGCTTACCAGGGCAGTACCGTTTAATATCCTCGACACCGTCGATGGGCTCACGCCCGCAGTCCGCGCGATATCCCGCGCTCTGATCTTGTTCGCCATCTAGCCCTCGCTGAAAAACTTTCAAGCGAATTATACCCGGATCAAGAAAAATTTCACCAACCCTCGCGAGATTTTCCGCTTTAACCGAGACCTTAAAGCCTGGCGTCCAAGTTGCGAAGGGGTGCAGTTGTCCGCAACTTCCTGCAAGAACGGAAAATCAAGGAAAAGAGGCTGAAAGTTATGAAATTTATGAATAAATTTCATGAAAAATAGTCCAATTTTGTGACGAATTTTTCTCGACACCAATCCGGTTTTATGGTCGAATGAGCACCAATCGAACTCCGGCTGTTTATGGAAATCGAGAACAGAACATGCGAGGAGAGAGGCCAAAACCTCCCTAACATCGCGGCGGTAATCGTCGAGACCCCTTGATCCACATCAGCCCGATCGGCTGCGGCGATCACCTCTAAATGCCCGTGCGATTGCTTCACGTTGCATCCGCCCGCTTACCGTGAAGCTCAGATGCAAACTTTCAAAGGAAAAAGGCCGCTGCAACAGAAAGGAATAAGAACGTGACTATCGGTGATGCATCTCGCTGTTCCCGTCATAGCCTGCTCGTGGCTCGGCGTCATTCAGGCAGTGGACGCCAACAACTGTTCTCCATCGTCAGGATCGCGCTCGGGTGCCTTCTGTTTTCAGTCATCGCCCAGATCCCCTTGCGCGCTCAAACCGATACGGCAACCATCCTCGGGACAGTTGTGGACCCAAGCGGCGCGACCGCGGCCGGCGTGGTGGTGACAATCACCGATGTCGACAGGAACACAAAGACGATAGTCAAGACGAACTCCGACGGCACGTACACTGCAACACCGCTACCGATCGGGAACTACTCCGTGAATGTGAACGGCCCTGGGTTCAAATCCGAAACTCGTAACGGAGTCGTGCTGCGAGTTCAAGACCGCCTGCGCGTCGACTTCACGCTGCAGGTCGGCTCGGTCCAGGAACAAGTCATTGTCAGTGAAGCGCCGCCCATGCTTCAGGCCGACTCCTCTGAGCTGGGGCAGGTCATCGACAGCAAACAGATTGTTGAACTGCCACTGAATGGGCGCGACTACACCCAGTTGGTCAGCCTTACAAGCGGGGTCATCAAGCTCAAAGAAGGCAGTTCGCTAAATGGATACTCGTCTTCCTCCAACGGCAATGCCGGCGGCAACTTCGCTGTGAACGGCATGCGGGGAATGCTCAATAACTACATTCTCGATGGTGTCGACAACAATTCAAACGACAATGGCCAGAACGTGCTGCAAACGAATGTCGACGCAATAGCCGAGTTCAAGGTTGAGACAAGCAACTACTCGGCCGAGTTTGGACGCAGCGGCGGCGCAGTCATCAACGCAACCATCAAGTCCGGATCGAACGCTTTTCACGGTTCGGCCTTCGAGTTCGCTCGTAACGCTGCACTGGACGCGCGTCAATACTTTGAAGCTCCTGATTCATCCAAGGCGCCTTTCAGCCAGCACCAATTCGGGGGTACGGTAGGCGGTCCGATTTTGCGAGACAAGTTGTTCTTTTTTGTGGACTACCAGGGATCCCGCGTTTCGACATCGAACATCGATTTCTCAACCGTTCCCACGCCTGCGGAGGTTGGCGGTGACTTCAGCGCCCTGGACGGCCCAATCTATGACCCTGCAACCACCGTGCTCGATCCGAGTGGGCAGGTCGTCTCGCGCGATCCATTTCCGGGAAATATTATTCCAGTCGATCGATGGGACCCTATCGCTCATAACTACCTGAAGCTTTTTCCAGCCCCAAATGTACCTGGTGCATCGGGAAACAACTATGTTCAGGTCGACCCATCCAAGCAGACCATTCACCAGGGAGACATACGCGTCGATAGTCAACTTACGCAGCGACAGTTGTTTTTCGTACGCTATTCACAAAGTCACGGCAGCGCATCGCAGGTTACGCCGCTTCCAGGTCTGGCAAACGGAGGTCGTGGTCAGGGTATCGGGCTGAACGATACGCATGGCGCGGCTATCGGTCACACCATCACGATAAGCCCGACCAAGGTAAACGACGTGCGCATCGGATTCAGCCGGCAAACATATTCGTCCGGGGTACCAGCCTACGGTCTGCAAGCCCCAACCTCCGAATATACGGTTCCGGGTGTGACTTACAATCCAAAAACGGCAGGCCTGACTCTGTTCCAAATCAGCGGAGTTCAACGCATCGGCCTGCCCGGTTTCTTTCCGGTGTACGGAGCGAACATGGAGCTCCAATACGGCGATACGTTGAGCATGATTCGAGGAAGACACAGCATCAAGGCGGGCGCTCAGTTCCATCGCAGCTTCTTTGCGATCCTGCAAGACGGCGATCCGAATGGCCGATTCCGGTTCAACGGCGCGTTCACTTCCGATTTCCCCGGGGACGGGAATGGAAGTGCTGTGGCTGACGCGCTGCTTGGCCTCCCGACCCAGGGAGATATTTCGAATGCCATCACCGTGCACAATCGTCAGAACACATATGGTGGCTTCATTCAGGATGACTTCAAGGTCTCACCAAAATTTGCTATCAACGCAGGTCTGCGTTACGACTACGTCACTCCTATCTATGAACCAGACGACAAACAGAGCAATTTTGACTACACAACGCAGAAGCTCGTTCCAGCCGGCGTGAATGGCGCAACAAGAGGTCTGGTTACGGTTGATCATTTTGACTTCGCTCCGCGCCTCGGGTTCTCCTACAGCTTATTTAAGAACACGGTTGTTCGAGCCGGATACGGGCGCTTCTACGCGAATCAGGAAGTTCGCACCTCAACTCCCTTTCAGCTTGCGTACAACGCTCCCTTTGTCGATCAATCGAACAGTCTGACAGATGGTTCGAAGACCAACCTTACGGTGTCGGGCGGATTTCCTCCCCTGGAGTTTGACCTCAACAAAATCACCGGCGAGGCTGTAAGTGTTTCGGCGAGTGGGTACAACACTCATCTTCATGCCGCGACTCTCGATGAGTGGAATCTCAACATCCAGCAGCAGTTCCCTGGCAACCTCCTGCTTGAGGTCGCCTATGTGGGCTCTAAAGCGACTCACCTGCAATCCGTGTTTGATCGCAATCAAGTCAAAACGCCAGGGCCGGGCGATATTCAACCACGACGCCCCATGCCTCAGTACTCCGGCTTCAATGCCATGGAGAATGTGGGCAATTCAAGCTACAACGGCCTCGATGCAAAGGTGGAGAAGCGGCTCTCTCATGGGCTGAGTCTGCTCAGCGCGTTCACTTGGAGCAAATCGATGAACGACTTCCCTGAGATCTGCTGCTCGTCCCCCACTCCGCAGAACAGTTGGGACACGAGTAATGAGCGCGGGCGATCTGATTTCGACCAAAAGCTGCGCTGGGTAACCAGCTTTGACTACGTTCTCCCTCTGGGTTCTGGGCACGCGGTACTGGGTGCGAACAAGTTGGAAGACGAAGTGTTCGGCGGATGGCACCTCGGTGGAATCTACACCATGCATACCGGCTTCTACATGTCGCCCTGGATCGGATACGACCCTTCCAACACAGGCTCTTTCGGCGCAACCCGCTCAGATCAGGTGTGCGATGGCAATCTACCTTCTGGGAAACGAAGCATCAACAATTGGTTCGATGTGAATTGCTTCCCGCTTCCTCAACCCTATACGTTCGGCAACGCGAGGAAAAACACTCTGATTGGCCCCGGAGCAGTGTCGACCGATCTTGCTCTTCGCAAAGTTTTTAATCTCACCGAGCGACAGAACATCGAGATTCGTATCGAATCCTTCAATGCCTTCAACCATGCAGCATTCTCTCAGCCGGATAACTACATCGACGATGGAGAGGGTTCCACTGCGGTAATCACGAGCACTGCGCTCAACCAAAGACAGCTGCAATTCGGCGCAAAGTTCAGCTTCTGATTTCACCACTTTCCTGAAGCGTTTGAGCAGAAGAGGGCATGATGAGCCAAATTGTGCAGCGTCCCTATGTCGCAACTTCCGGACACCTGAAAGTGGAAGTGCACGCCAGCCGCGAGAAAGCGGGACAGTCGGCAGCGAGTGCAGTGGCAAGCGCACTCAGGGATGCTGCGAAGGAAAGAAAAGCATTTGGTGTCATCTTCGCAACAGGCGCTTCTCAACTCGCTGCGCTTGAGGCCCTGAGCCGGATCCAGCAGCTACCATGGCATTGCGTGCAGGGTTTTCACATGGATGACTACGTCGGATTACCCGCGAATCATCCAGCATCTTTTCACGCTTACCTTCGTGAGAACTTGCCGCAGCGTGGGCAAATGAAGTCGTTCATGGAGCTTGACGGAAACGCCGCGGATCTCGAAAAGATGTGTCGCAACTACAGTACTGCCTTGCGAGCGGCTGAACCGCAGATTTGCATGCTCGGAATCGGGGAAAATGGCCACCTTGCATTCAATGACCCTGCAGAAGCAAACTTTTACGATCCATTTGACATCAAGCTTGTTCACCTTGATGCAGTGTGTCGGCGGCAACAGGCTGCAGAGGGCTGGTTCGCCTCGCCAGAGGATGTTCCGGACACCGCAATCACACTCACGATTCCAACATTGCTGAGAGTTCCCAAGCTCATTGTCTCTGTCCCGGGAAAGCGAAAAGCCTCGATCGTGCGGCGTACTCTGCAGGAATCGATTTCGACAGAGTGTCCTTCTACGATTCTGCGTACGCATGCCGACACAACCGTGTATCTCGATGAAGATTCGGCTTCAGAGATACAAGATCTACTCGAGTCCCCGAGCGCCCAATCGCAAACCTTTCATGTTCGAGAAGTTTCCTCATAGCGGAGGTCCATCATGGCGAAAATAGGAAATGGATTCCTGTGGTTGATCCTGTCGGCCGAGTGCCTGCTGATCAACTTCCCCGCTAAGATCTGCGCGCAGGCGGTCGCAAACGCCCAGATCTCTGGTACGGTGACCGACCCCTCAGGCGCGATCATTCCCGATGCTTCGGTGACTGCTACTCAAACAGACACGCATGCTGCTCGTACCGCTCGAAGCGATCAGAGCGGGACCTTCCTCATCCCTGGACTCCCCATCGGTCCCTACAAACTTCAGGTGGAAGTGAAAGGATTCGCGTCGTACGTACAGACTGGCATCATCCTTCAAGTCGGAGAGAGCCCGAAGTTCAATCTGGTCTTGAAGCTTGGTGAAACGACAGAGCAGGTCGTAGTGAACTCGAATGCGGCTATGGTCCAGACCGACACATCATCTGTCACCCAGGTGATCGATCAGGCTCGCATGGTAGAAATGCCCCTGAACGGGCGCCAACCCACTCAGTTGATCATGTTGTCCGGTGCGGCAAATGATATCGGGCCCGCAAATGGCATGAGCGATCTCACCGGCAGCAAGAATTACTTCAGCGCGGATGCAATCTCAGTCGCGGGAGGTCAGGCGAACGGCACGCTCTATCTCCTGGATGGCGGCGAGAACATGGACTCGCTTCAAAATGTGAATCTGCCTCTGCCATTCCCCGATGCGCTTCAGGAGTTTAGCGTTGAGACCAATGCTCTCTCAGCACGCTTTGGGATGCATCCTGGCGCGGTCGTCAACGCGGTCACGCGATCTGGTACCAATGAGTTCCACGGGAGTCTGTTCGAATTCGTTCGCAACGGCGACGCCAATGCGATTGACTACTTCGCAACGCAGCAGGACAGTCTGAAGCGAAATCAGTACGGCGGCACCTTCGGCGCCCCCATTCTCAGGAACCGCGTCTTTGGCTTCTTCGGGTTACAACAAACATCCACTCGCACAGCGCCACCATCGTCTTTCGCCTTCGTCCCCACAGCCGCTGCACTCGACGGCGACTTCAGTGAACTGGAGGGCGCAGGGTGCCAGACGAGCGGTACTGGCCGCACGCTCATCGATCCACAAACGGGGCAGCCGTTTGCCGGAAATCAGATTCCATCATCGCGATTCAACCCACAAGCACTGAATCTTCTCAAGTACATCCCTGTCGCGACGGACCCGTGCGGCAAGATCGTCTACTCGCTTCCCGAACCACAAAGCGAGCGTCAGATGGTGGGCCGGGCAGATTCAAACCTGAATGCAAAGCACTCTCTGTTCGGACACATATTCCTTGCGAACTACAACAGTCCAGGACCCTTCAGCGAATCCAATATTCTCCTGACCGGGCTGCGAGGCGTTATCGATCACAGCATTTCAGCTGTACTTGGCGAGACCTACACAGTGAGCCCAACAGTTGTGAATGCCTTTCACGCTGCGTACACCAGACTTACGATAGCTCGAGGTCCGTCCCCTGACGCTATCGGTCTCGGCGCAATCGGCGTGAACGTCTATCAGCCCGCTGAGAACTATATGCGCGTCGGAGTTGGCGGCCACTTCACGGTCGGCTGCGGTACGTGCGCACCCGTCAATATCTGGCAGAACAACATCCAGGCGGCTGACGATATCGATGTCTCCATTGGAAAACACCATCTTTCTTTCGGAGGTGAGTGGATCAACCACTGGCAAAAGAGTTTTGGCACAACAAATGGGGAAGGAATCTTCTCCTTCAACGGACAATCCACAAACGATGCACTTGTCGATTTCATGCTGGGCATTCCCAACTCATTCGTCCAGGGGAACAAGCAGGGATTCGATGGCCGCCAAAACTACTACGGAGCCTACTTGCATGATGTAGTCCATTTGAGCCGGAGCGTCACTGCTCAAATGGGCATGCGCTGGGAGCCAAATCTCTGGGGCCATGAGATCTTCCATAAGCAGAATCATTTCTCTCAGGCGGCATTCAATGCGGGAACCACGAGCAATGTATTCACCAACGCTCCAGCTGGCCTGCAGTTTCCCGGAGATCCCCAAGTTCCATATAGCTTCGCCAAAAACAACTACTGGAAATTCGAACCGCGCGCTGGCATCGCCTGGGACCTCAATGGAAACGGCCGCCACGTTCTGCGCGGCGGGTACGGCCTTTTCTACGATCTCTTTGCCCTCGGTTACTGGAATGATCAAACCGGCGACGCGCCCTGGGGAAAAACCATCACGCTGAGCAGTCCTGCCGGCGGCTTTACAGATCCATATGCAGGCTATCCCGGCGGAAATCCGTTCCCTTCGCCCCAGCCGCCTCCCAAGACGGCTGACTTTCCAGTCGGTGGTACCTACATCACCTTTCCTCTGCAAGGTAAACAGACCTACACGCATCAATGGAACTTGACGTATGAAGTGCAGCCCTTCAAGGAGTGGTTGTTCTCCGCCGGGTATGTCGGAAACATTACGGTCCATGTCTGGAGCGGTGAAGACATTAATGCTGGCGTCTTTATCCCAGGAACCTGCGGAGCAGATCCTTGCTCCTCAACAGATAACCTCGACCAGCGAAGGGTTCTGTACCTCCAGAATCCCGTGGCAGGGGCAGCGTACTCTGACATCTTCCAGGCCGACGATGCAGGCGTCGCACGCTATGAGGGCCTCCTCCTGAAAGCAGAACACCGCTTCAGCCACAATTTCACAGTCCTGGCAAACTACACATATTCCCACTGCATCAGCGATGTCGATTTCATCGGCGACATCGGAGGAGCGCAGACCCAGGACCCCAACAACCTGAAAGGCGAACACGGCAACTGCGGCTTTGACGTCCGCCAGATATTGAACATCTCCGCGGTGGGCAAATCGCCGCGTTTCAAGAGCTCCATGCTCGATAAGCTGGTCGGCACCTGGACACTGGCGCCCATCATCACCGCACGATCGGGCACATGGTTCACACCTTTCACGGGAGTGGACAACTCCCTGACCGGCATCGGTCTCGACAGGCCTGATATGGTCGGCAACCCGTATGTGCGTGACCTCAAGACGCTGCAATGGGTCACGCCTGCAGCCTATGCCCCAAATTCCATTGGAGCATTCGGCAACGCGGGAAATGACTCACTCGTCGGGCCGGGAGCCGTAAACGTCGACGCGGCAATTAGTCGCGACTTCAATATCCGTGAGCGTATGCATTTCGAACTGAGATTCGAAGCGTTTAACCTTGCGAACCATCCGAACTTCAACAATCCAGACAACATTCTTTCCGACAGCACCTTCGGGCAGATCCAGAGCGATGCAGGACCGCGGATCCTCCAATTCGCCGGCAAATTCCAGTTTTAAGCGTCTGTGCGCAAAATGTGATACGAAGATGGGCAGTCACTACATCGCCTTCGCTTCGAGGAAAACAGAATGGACAAGCACGCGACAGAAGACATGGATCGAAGAACCTTCGTGAAACAAGCCGTGGCCACAGCCGCCGTGGCAGGGATGAGTGCGCGCTCCTATGGGCGCATCCTGGGATCCAACGATCGCATTCGTATCGGCCATCTGGGATGCGGAGCTAGAAGCTTCGGACACGCTCACATGGTCCAGCTCGCCTCGAAACAGACTGCAGTGGAGTCTGTTGCCGTTTGTGACATTTGGAGCCTGGCAAGAGAGCGTCGGGCTGGCCAGATCAAAAAGTACACCGGTACAGATCCTCAAGCCTTCAAGTACTCAGAAGAGATGCTGGCGCGCAAAGACATCGATGGCGTGATGATTGCGACCGGGGATTTCCAGCACGCAAAACTCTGCGCGGAGGTTGTGCGAGCAGGGAAGGACTGCTACGTCGAGAAGCCATTTGCAAACGTCCTGTCTGAGGCGAAAGACGCTCGCAGCGCGGTTCGGGAATCGAAGCAGGTTGTACAGATGGGGACTCAACTTCGCAGCCATCCCTATCAGCTCGCAGTGCGAGACATTGTCCAATCAGGCCGCCTGGGCCCGCTCGTGCATGTGGAGCAGGAGTGGAATGTTAACGAAGAGCGCTGGCGCTTTGTCGATGTCGACACGGGCAACTCTCCCGAGATGGAGCAGGATCGCAAACTGGAGTGGAAACAGTGGCTCTATGGCCGCAAGTCCATGCTTCGCGAAGAAGACACCGATTGGAAGCGTTGGCTGCTCGGCAAGCCAGATCGTCCGTTCGACCCTCACATCTATCTTGAGTTTCGGCTGTACAAGGACTTCTCCGCAGGCATCTTTGATCAGTGGATGAGCCATGGCAGTGACCTGCTCCATCTCTGGACCGGTGAAACTCATCCGGTGAGCGTTGTGGCCACGGGAGGAACTTTCGCATGGAAAGACGATCGCGAGAATCCGGATACTGCTGTGGCTGCGTTCGTCTATCCCAGGGGGTTCCTGTACACCTACAAAACGACATTCGGAAATAGCTATCGAAGTTTTACACGGATCATGGGTCGCGATGGCACCATCGAAGGCCAGGGATGCGAAGGTGGATTTTTGTTCGCGTCTACGCGCGAGGGAGGACGAGACGAATTTGATGAGGAGACCGAGCCCAACTACACTTCGGTCCCGCTGGTCGCGTCAGCCGCTGAGCATGAGGAAGTAATCCGGGTATCAGGTGCGGAAGGCCCCAGCTCTCATGGGCCGGACGATGATAGCGAGCTTCACATGATGAATTGGCTTACAGCCATGCGCGCGCGAAAGGACCCGAACGCGACTGTGGATCATGGCTTCTCGCATTCCATCGCGTGCATTATGGCGGCTCAGTCGTATTGGACCGGGAAAAGAATGAATTGGGATCCAAAGACAGAGGAAATTGTAGAAGGCTGAGCGGAAGTCTCCCGCTGGGGTGCTCGCCCGTCTACGAGACCACGAGGCCTTTACCCGAGATGCGCTTGCGCTGCACGTCGTGCTTCAACGGTCAAACTCGCGTAAACCAACGGAAGTTCAGACAAGGCGGATGACATGAAATGGGTGCTCGCATTGTTGATGATGATGCCGGGTGCGAATCTTGCGTTTAGCCAGGCGTACGTACCTCCACCGGAATCCGCTGGGGGCTGGCGCTGGTGCAAGACTCCTGATGAGGTTCGCAAACTGGGCGGAATGGACCCCGACAAACTCCAGCTGATCAAGGAAAAGCAACTGATGTTGTTCCAGGGTCCCTGGCAGATCGTCATCATCCATCGCGGATACCTGGTTGCAGAGTGGTACGGTGTGCCGACGATGCCGACCACAACCTTTGATGGCTGGTCGAGCACGAAGTCCTCCACAGGCATCGCTTTCGGCCTGTTGCTCGACGACAGCCGTCATCACAAGCTGCCACATGATGCTCAGGTCACCCTCGATACGCCGATCTACGATCACGTGCCCGAAGGCTTTCCTCTCTCAGACCCAGGCAAAAAAGACATCCTGCTTCGGCACATTCTCTCGATGTCATCCGGAATCCCCGGCGAGGATCATGGCCTAATAGGACTCAGCTCAGCGCCGGGCGGAGGCGACTTCGAGATCGCCCTTGGCAAGCAGCCGGACCGTTTCGGATACTGGGCCTCTCACTTGACGAGCAAGCCCGGCACCGCGTGGGAATACTCCGACGCCGGCTTCGAGCACCTTTCATTGTTCTTCTATCACGTGACTGGACGGGAGATTGCCGATGTGATGAAAGAACGGGTCTTCGATCCTATCGGTGTTGAAAACTTCAGCTGGGATCGTCAGGGTGGGGTCGCAGGCAATATCGGCCCTCACACCAATCCTCACAGTGGCTTGCGCTTTTCCGCTCGCGACTTCGTTCGTGTCGGCTATCTGATGGCTCATCACGGCAAGTGGGGAGACAAGCAGATCGTCCCGGAGTGGTGGGTCGAGGAAGCCACAAAATCCTCTCAACAAATGAACCCAAGCTACGGATACACGTTTTGGGTCAACACAACAGGAGCTCTTTGGCCGACGGCTCCGCATGATGCATTTGCATTTCGCGGGTTCACAGCGAGCAGGCTTTATGTCGTACCTTCTCTCGATCTCGTTGTAGCTCGTTTGGGTTATGCGCCTCAGAACTGGGGCGAAGAGAACCTCCTGCCTGCCATCATCGCGGCAGTCGCCGATGTACCTTCTACTTCCATTATTCTGAAATGATGGGCGGCCGCACTTCAAAGTCTACTTTCAACTCGAACTGATCAGTCAGAGACCCACAAAAGAGGAAGGTCAGTGCATTGGTTATCATTGAAGGCTCCTATCTAAGCGACATCTTCGACCAGCCGCGCGCTCTTCGGGAAACGCTCGCGTCTCTGAGGTCCTCTCCGAGCGTCAGCAGCATCGTTCAAGCCATCAAGGCTGCGGACTACGATCAGATCGTACTCACCGGTATGGGTGGATCGTACCTCGTTCTCTATCCGTTGTTCCTGACCCTCACAAAACTCGGCTTGCCGGTTCGGATGGCGGAGACGTCGGAACTCATTCACTTCATGCCTCACCTGATCAACTCCCGCAATCTGCTGGTTGTCGTCTCTCAATCAGGTCGAAGCGGCGAGATCGTCCGGCTGGTGGGGGAGCAATCGAATCGTCCCAAAATAGTCGCGATCACCAATGACGCAACCTCGCCTCTTGCCGAAGGATCGGATATCGCCGCGCTGATTCTGGCAGGACCTGAAGCATCCGGAGCGTGTAAGACGACGACGGCCACATTACTGGCGCTCGCTCTGATCACCCAGGCTCTCACTACCGGGGATCTCGCTTCAACTCACTCGCCTTTTGATCCATTGGTTTCCGCGGTCGAAACCTACCTGGGTAATTTCAGAGAGCACGTTGATCAATTGAGTGAAGCTTTGCAAGGCTCCCACCATATGTTCATCACCGGCCGTGGGCCGTCTCTTCCCGCAGCCGGAATCGGTGGCATGCTTATGAAAGAAACAGCCCACTTTCACTCTGAAGGAATGGGAAGTGCAGCATTTAGACATGGTCCCTTCGAAATGCTTCGCTCAGATTGTTTTGTTTTGGTCTTCGAAGGCGATGCCGCAGTGGCTCCGCTTAATCAGTCGTTAGTGGCCGATGTGCGCAGTACTGGCGCTCGGGCGCAATTGATCGGTCACTCCGCTGAGCTTTCCGCGCTCAGGCTCCCCGAAGTTCATGCCGAACTTCGTCCTATCCTGGAAATGCTTCCTCTTCAAATGGTATCTCTGGCATTGGCTGCTCTCGAGGGTCGGGAAGCGGGAAAGTTTGAAAGAATTGGCAAAGTCACAACTGAGGAGTGAAAGTTCTAATACATTCTCTGACGAATGCAGTTGGACGGCGCACGGGGGGGTAATGAAGCAATTCTCAATCGGAGTCGATCTAGGCGGAACGAACCTTCGCTCCGCTGTCTACACTCCGGGGGGTGGTCTCCAAGACAGGCGATCGATTCACACAAGGCTCGAAGACGGGCCGCAGGCTGTCGCTGAAGATATCTGCCGCATGATCGTGGAGGCAAAATTGGCGCAATCGGACCTAGCGTGCATCGGCGTTTGCGTTGGCGCACCCGGGCCTCTCGAGTTGCCAATCGGCCGATTTCATACTCCGCCCAATCTGCCAGGATGGGACGGTTTCAATCTCAGCGATGTTCTTCAACGCAATCTCGATATCCCCTTCTATATAGATAATGATGCCAATGTTGCTGCCTTGGCAGAGTGCCATCTGGGAAGTGGGAAGCAGCTCGGTATTGATAGTCTCAACATGCTCACACTGGGCACCGGTGTCGGGCACGGCATCATTTTGGACGGCCGAATTCTCCATGGCGCCAATGGACTGGCAGGCGAGGCCGGTCATGTTGCCGTATGGCCTGACGGGGAACCATGTAACTGTGGCAATCGTGGATGCCTCGAGATGTATGCGACTGCAAAAACCTTTTATCGTGAAGCGACCCGGCGAGCTGCAGCCGGTGCTCCTGGCATTCGAGCGATGCTTAAACGTTCCCCCGAAGCCTCGCCGAGCGAGCTTTACGCTCTTGCCAGCGCGGGTGACGCTGATGCGCGCGCGATCTTCGCAGACGCAGGACGCGCCATTGGAATCTGCATCGCCTCGCTGATCAACACCATGAATCCCGCCCTAGTAGTGGTTGCAGGTGGCATTTCTGATGCGTGGCCCCTGCTTTCTCCCACCCTCTTCGAAGAGCTTGAAAGCCGCAGCTACATCTACCGGCTCACCAAACCCGGCTCCCGGTTCAAGCAGAACACCATCGTGCAGAGAGCGGAGCTCGGTCCAGATGCGGGCCTTATTGGAGCTGCGCTCTATCCGTTCGTCTACGGGGAACACCAATGACATCGGCAGCTCAAGCCGTGATTTGCATGCAAGGGTGCTTGTCTGCGCAGATCCCGTCTGCACTCCACCTTTCCTCTGCTCTAGCGGGTGAGCTGACGTGTCCGTAACGCGAAGACACATCCTCATTGGGGCCGGAGGTGTGATCGGTGCGGCTGCGATCGACGCGATCCCAGTCGATGCCGCAAAGTCCGATTCTCACGTCGTCGGCGAAAAGACTGACGAGAAAGGAACTGAACCCTCTCCCGAATCTCTCCCACACAAACGTGGATTCAATGAGATTTATCGAGGTGAATATCTCAACCACATCGCTTTCCCTCTTGGGGGGATCGGCGCAGGCATGTTCTGCCTCGAGGGCACAGGGGCGCTCACCAAGTTCTCCGTGCGCAATCATCCTGATTTGCTCAGCGAGCCAAAAGTGTTCTCGGCGATCTGCATAAATGGCAAGCCAAATACCGCTCGCGTCCTCGAAGGGCCGGTACCGGTCTGGAAGCTGCGACCCTTTTTCCCCGCACCGGACGGAACCTATCCGGGAGGTTGCTGGGGACTTCCGCGCTTCCAGGAAGCCACATTCGAAAATCATTTCCCGTTTGCAATCGTGCGCCTTACAGACGAAGACATGCCGGTCGACGTCGCAATCACCGGATGGAGCCCTTTCTCCCCAGGCGATTCTGACAACTCAAGTCTGCCCGTCGCAGCCATCGAATATCGTTTCCACAATCGGCGCTCTGTTCCGATCGACGCCGTCTTCTCGTTTCATGCGCCGAATTTCCTCGCGCACCATCAGGGTTCCGCTGACAAGGAAACGCCGTCCGATCGCATTCGTCGCGTCAGCAATGGATTCGTACTAAGTAGTTATGCAACGGGTTCAAGACCCTGGGATGGCGCATCTCTGTCAATTTCGATCGACGATCCATCTACGACCGTCAACGCCGCGTGGATGCGCGGCATTGATTCACCCCAGCTCGTGTGGAAAGACGTAGAGTCCGCGGAGTTGAAGTCAGGGTCCCCATTGACTGACAGCCCCTCACCCGGAGCGTCGCTGTTCGTATCGTTATCTTTGCCGCCGGGCGACGCAAAAACATTGACCCTGCGCTTCTCCTGGTTCACACTCGGATCGAACCTATTCAAGCCCGCTGCAATTGATATGGATTGCGAGTTAGTCGACTGCGATCAGGTAAGCTGCAAGCCGCTCGAGGGCACGTATAAGCCCTGGTATGCAAGCCGCTTCTCCAGCGTTGATGCCGTTGATCTCTATTGGCAAAAGAATTACCACGCTCTCCGCGATGCGGCCGAGCGCTTTTCGCGCTCGCTGTTCGATACCACCCTGCCTCCAGAAGTCGTTGAAGCGGTCGCATGCAATCTGGCCATTCTGAAATCCCCAACGATCCTTCGCCAGCATGACGGCCGTCTGTGGGGATGGGAGGGCACCCGCGAAACGGACGGCTCCTGCTACGGCTCCTCGACGCACGTCTGGAATTACGCGCAGACAATTGCACATCTCTTTCCCAATCTCGAGCGAACTTTGCGTGAAACCGAGTTCGGCTGCAATCAGAACGAAGAAGGCCAACAGCTTTGCCGCGCTGCGTTACCCATTCGGCCGCTCAATGCTGCCCACTCTGCTCCTGACGCTGCAGATGGGCAACTCGGCGGGATCATCAAGTTCTATCGCGACTGGCGGATCAGTGGAGATACTGCATGGCTGCGTCAATGGTGGCCGAAGATTCGTGCCAGCCTCGATTACTGTATCCGTACCTGGGATCCGCAGCGCAGGGGTGTGATCGAAGAGCCACATATTAATACATACGACGTGGAATTCTGGGGTGCCGACAGCATGTGCACCTCTCTCTACCTCGCCGCGCTCAAGGCCGCAGTAGCAATGGGCAATGCACTCGCTGACAATACACATGACTATGCTGAGCTGGCCGGCAGATGTTCCGACCGCCTACAGCTGCTTTTCAATGGAGAGTATTTCGGCCAGGACTCAAACTGGCGCGAACTGCGCACGCGTTATCCTCGAGTGGACGCGGACTCTCCCGCCTTTCCCGAGTTTCTCGAATTAGCGAACGCCGAAGGTCCGCCCTATCAATACGGAGCAGGCTGCCTCTCCGACGGTCTGTTCGGCGCGTGGCTCGCCTTCGTGTGCGGTTTGGGTGAACTGGTGGACTCGGAAAAAACTCGGCGCCACTTGCTTGCCGTCCACCGGCATAACTTCAAGCGCGATCTCTCCCGGCACGCGAATACAAGACGCCCGCACTTCGCCTGCGGCAATGAAGCTGGCCTCCTTACATGCTCGTGGCCGCGTGGCGGACGTCCCTCATTGGCAATGATCTATGCAGACGAGGTCTGGACAGGAGTAGAGCACCAGGTCGCGTCTCACTTGATCTCTCGCGGAAAAATCGATGAAGGACTGGAAATCGTAAGAGCCTGTCGAAGCCGATACGACGGTAGGGTCAGAAACCCATTCGATGAGATTGAAGCAGGGCATTGGTATGCCCGTTCCATGTCTTCCTTCGCCCTTTTGCAGGCATTTAGCGGAGCACGATACGATGCCGTCGAAAAGGTTCTCTACCTGGAACCCACCATCAGAGGCGACTTCCGCTGCTTCCTCTCCACCGCCACCGGATTCGGAACCGTAGGCGTAAAGGACGGTAAGCCTTTCATCGAAGTCGCATCCGGGCAGATCCCCTGCAAGGAGATCAAGTACAAGAATGCATGATCCCGGCCGTCAGTTTCGGAAACCGTCAATGCTTCGGCATGTATTGCTGATCGTGGCATGCGCGACAATCGTTATTCTCCCGTCGCAGTTACCCGCGCAGACGCCCTCCGCATTTTTAGCAGTGCCGGACGATGGACCTCCAGACCCTGCCTTCGTGCAAGTCCCTGAAGATCCAGGCCTGCCTCGCGTGCTGATCATGGGCGACTCCATTTCGATGGGATACACCTGGGAGGTGCGCAAGCTGCTCGCAGGAAAAGCCAATGT
>Ga0105241_10000209_pt1 | contig 43970 bp, 37 predicted proteins | sample KBSC64metaG_FD_80422 | JGI IMG/M metagenome (GOLD analysis project Ga0105241, IMG submission 80422) | Corn rhizosphere microbial communities from Kellogg Biological Station, Michigan, USA - KBS C6-4 metaG | ecosystem: Host-associated > Plants > Roots > Rhizosphere > Soil | place: Michigan, USA... | reverse complement strand
CGACACTCAATTGATATCCGAGATCAAGGACGGTCGCGGGAACCGCGAGCGGGATCGCGGCGCCGATTGCGAGTGCGCCCCACCGTGACGTCGGGCGTTGTGTCGCGCGAGACAGCGCTGACACCGCGAGCATGACGCCCGAGCGGACCGCGGGAGGTGGAAATCCGATGACCGCGACATACAGCACGATTACGACGACAGATGCGAGCATCGCTGTTCGTTTGGGAAGATGCAGGAGCAGGCAACACAGTTCGAGTGACGCGGCGATGACCGCGACGTGAAGTCCCGATATCGACAGCATATGGACGATTCCCGCGTCGGCATAACGGTCGCGCGTTTCTTTGGGGATTTCCGATTGGTCGGCGACGAGGAGCGCTCTGGCGAGCGGCGCGTCGCCGCGAAAGACTGTATCGATGGCATAGGCCGCCGATGCACGTTGACGGCCGAGGGTGGTCAGCGTATCGGAGGAGGCGGTGGGAGCCGCATGTGGAGGTGGAACGGGGAGCGTCCCCGCGAGTGTTACCATCGCGCCAAAGAGGGCGACGAGCGCAATACCTCTCGCGCTGTTTCGGCGGACACTCTCCCCTGCTCCAAGCATCACCGCGACGATCGCGATCCACAGTGGAGCGCGAAATCCCAGCAATAGTCCGCTGGCCGAGGCAATATATGCCCATGCGATCAGGGGCATATGTAGTCCTTCAGATGAATTATCGAGTCATCACAGTTCGCGGTCACACGCATAGTGTAACGGCGCGAACCCATGACCGATCAGGTCATTTTTCGACCGGCATGGTCATTTTCGCGGCGCGTCACGTTCTGGCGAGTGGACACGCATGTACGACTCGATAGCGCCCATGATCGAGATCCCCGCGGCGAGCGTGACGCCTTGCGCCAAGTGCGGGCGCTCGTCGACCGTCTGCGTCACCGTCCGATTGCGTGAGAGTTGGCGTGTCACCGTCTTGTGTTGGCTTTGAAGTCCCCAGTAGAGGGCGGCCAACGCCGTCGTCGTGATGGCAGCGCCGAGCACGGGGCGATCGGTGTAATACTGACCGAGCCCGGGCATCACCGTCGCGAGCGCGAAAATACCGTTGCTTGGCGTTGGAGATTGTCCCGCGCGCGGGATGCGTGGCGACACTGTATTCCCAGCCAGCTTGGCGCGTGACGGCGTCGTGTCGCTCACCAATTCGGCGATGCGCGTGCGTACCGTCGCGGCATCTTTCTCCGCGGGAGACAAAGCCAGGAACCGGCAATACGTCGCGATCGCGCTGCGATTCTCGCGATCGGCGTCGTACGCCCGAGCCAGCGCATACATCGTGTTCGCATCCGTCGGATCGAGCTCGGCCGCCCGTTTGAAGAGCGCTTTGGCTTTGGCGCTTTCGTCGACCATCGACGCTTGGCGTGCCTGCTCCGCGATGTCGCGCGCTTGCCGCTGTTGCTCCGCTGTCGGTGTCGTGGGAGCGGGGGTCGAGACGCACATCGGTGCGCTACTCGCGGCGCCGCTTTGTGACGACCCTGCTTGCGCGACGAGCATGGACGCAGGCACCATCGTCACGATGGCGATTGGGACGAATACCGAGCGAAAAACTGTCATCCGTATCGTTTGGTGAATCGATCGTGCGGTAAGCATGTGCTGAATCTCATGCGGACGGCTTCTCCACGTAGACCGGACGAGACCGGTGCTCACGCGTGCCGTCACCGAGTTGGCCGTCGAGGTTGTCCCCCCAACAGAAGACGTCGTCGTTGAGCGTCGTGCCGCACGTGTGTGCGCCGAACGCGCTCAGCGTCGCGAAGCGGTGTCCCCCGTCGACGAGTGCGGGATGACTTTGGTCCGAGGACGTCCCGTCACCAAGCTGGCCATAATTGTTGCGGCCCCAGCACCACGCGTCGTGCGAGCGACTGAGTGCGCACGTGTACACGCCGCCCGCGACGACCCGGACGAACGCCGCGTCACCCGAGACGCGGACCGGTGTCACGCGCTGCTCGGTGGTTCCATCGCCGAGTTGTCCATAGCGATTGTCGCCCCAGCAGTAGGTCTCGCCACTCGTCGTCACGCCGCACGTGTGCGCACTTCCCGCGCTGAGTGTACGAAAGCGGAGCGATGTCGAGACGACAGTCGGATCGGCGCGATCCGTGTGCGTGCCGTCGCCGAGCTGTCCATTGTCGTTGGCGCCCCAACAGACCGCGCGTCCATCGATCGTCAACGCGCACGTGTGATTCCATCCGGCGACGACCTCCTGGACATGTTCGATACGCGCACGCACGGGAAGATCGCGATCTTTGGCGGTTCCGTTCCCCAACTCGCCTTGCCCGCCAGCGCCCCAGCAGTAGACATCGCCTTCCGTCGTGACGGCGCATGTATGTGACAACCCTGCAGCAATGCCATGGAACTGTTCGTCGGTCGTGACGCGCGCCGGTGTGGCACTCGTCGGTCGTGCCGACGCGGCGGACGCGGCGTTGCCGAGTTGTCCGCGATTGTCGCTCCCCCAGCAGTATGCGATACCGTCCGACGTGAGCCCGCACGTATGCGACGAGCCTAATGCCATCGCCGCGAATCGGACGCGCGCGACGGCTTTGCCTGGTGTCGTGGCGGTGGTAGTTCCACCGTTCCCTGCCTGGCCCGCGTCGTTGTCGCCCCAGCAGTAACTGTTACCGTCCGGATTGACGACGCAGGTGTGCATCGCCCCCGCGGCAACTTGCACGCGCGACACAGGAACGACCACTGGAATTTGCGACATGTCGAGCGTGCTGGCATCGAGCGCTTCGTCAGAGGACGCGGCGGGGGCGCGCAGTGGAAGCGCGTTCCGCGTATGTCCGCGATGTGGGGCCGATGCCCCCGAACCGTCGACGGCAGTCCCAGGCGCTTGTGGACGCGCAAACACCAGCGTCGCGCTCGCGGCAATCGCCAGTGCCGCAAGACTCTGCCCCATTCGGCGCACCAACGGACGTTTGCGACGCGGGGCTGGTAACGTGGATAGCGAGTGGGCGACGGGAAGCGTCGACATCGTGCTCGCGAGAACGAGCGAGGTTCGCGGTGTCGCGCGCAATGGTCGCGAGGCACCATGCCCATCCAGCGCCGCCATGAACGCCTCGGCGCTCTGCCAACGATCCTCGGGACGCTTTTCGAGCAGCGCTTCGATGACATCCGTCAACCGCTCCGGCGCATCGGGCATCAATGACCGAATCGACGGGAGCGGATCGTGTTTCTGATGATAGATGACTTTGTACAGATTGTCGCCGTCCCACGGGCGACGCCCCGTCAACATTTCCCAACCAACGACGCCAAGGCTGTAGAGATCGCCCCGCGCATCGACGTCACCGTCGATCTGTTCGGGCGACATGTACGTCGGCGTGCCGATCGCCATACCGACCAGTGTCAACGACGTTTCACCATGCATCGACCGCGCGATTCCGAAGTCGGCCAGCACGGCACGCCCCGTCTGTTCGTCGATGAAGATATTTTCCGGCTTCACGTCGCGATGCACGATGTCGCTCTCGTGCGCGCACCGGAGCGCGGACGCGACGTCGCGCAAAATGCGCTGCGCGACGTCGGGGGCGAGCGGGCCGGATTCATTCACGAGTTGCTTGACGGTGCGCCCGCGAACGTAGTCCATGACCAACGCCAATTGCATCGCCCCCGCCCGCTCGACGCCATGCACTTTCACGATGCAGGCATGGTCCAACAGCGCGATGAGCTCCGCTTCCCGCGAAAAGCGCGAGAGCGCCTCCCGATTGGCGAGATACTTGGCGTGCAACACTTTGATCGCCCGTTCGGCGTCGGTCGCACGATCACGCGCGAGATAGACGACGGCCATTCCGCCACGTCCAATCTCGCGAACGATCTCGAATTTTGATGTCAGCTCGGACGTGTCAGGGGTGTCACCGACATCGCCGCTCAATGCAGGAATCCCGGGGATGGATGCGAAGTGGTCGTCGCGGTCAGTGTGCATGAAACTGCAGGACCACTTCGCCAAGGGCGATCCGATCGCCGTCGGCGAGTGGGACGGGGCGTCCGTCCGCACGTAACGAATGATCGTTCACCAGCACCGGATTCGTCTGCGAGAGATTTTCGATCGTCCAGCGCCCGTCGGTATACGTCATACAGGCATGCCGGCGGCTCACCGTTGGCGAGTGCAACGACACGCCATGCGCATCGTCGACCTCTCGTCCCAGAATGACGCTCGGATTTTCATCGAGGCTTCCCACGAGCCGAATGTCCTCGCCCGCACCGGCACCATTCATCACCTGCAGCCGGCCGGGGAGAAGGTGCATCAACTCGTCGCTTGGGCGCCGGAAGACGATCGTCGCACCATCGACCGGAAGTGCCGCGGCGCTCCGATACGCCTGCGACGTCATCGGCTCAGCGGACGCACGCGCTGGTGCCATCATATGCGCCGGTACCATCGTATGCGCGGCGATCATTGGTGCGGCATGCGCCGCTTCGAGCACGGGGACCGAGGGATACACGCCCACGGACGGGACGACAGGAGCCGCTGGAGTCGCGGCAGCAATCCCCGGCTCACGTTGCACCGGCAATGGAACGGGGATATCGTGACGGATCGGCGGCGCTGTGTCGACTCGTGGTCCGACCGGAATGGGTCGGACAGGGGTCGTGTCGTCGCGCATCGGAACGATGAGAAACGGGAGAGCCCCCTCGTCCTGCGTGACCCGATGCCCCAAGAGGCGTGCAACAATTGCCTCGCCCGCCTCGAGCATGATCACGCCGCCGAGCAAAAAGAGAATGACAGTGATGACCAGTGCGGTGACCATAGACTATACGTGAAGGGGGGCAAGATCCGTTCCCCCGACCGGCACGACTAGCGAACGAAGACGCGATTATTGCTGCGGCTGTTGCCGCAGTTATGCCATCGGGAGCGCGGCCCGAGCAGCCACCGCGGTCCCGGTAAACGTCGACCCGGTGGTCCCGGTCAACTCGACGGTGAGATAGGTCCCGATCAATTCAGGACCACCAGCAACGAGCACCGTCTTGAACTCGCGCGTTCTGGCCTGTAAGAGGCCGCCGCGCCGCGCTTCCTTCTCTACCAACACTTCGCGACGTTGGCCAAGCAGCCGCAAATTCCGCTCGCGCGAACCGGCACGTACGGTGGCGATCAATCGATCGAGCCGCTCGCTGGCGACCTCGTCCGAAATCGTGTCGCTCTCCGGGAAGCGTGTCGCCGGCGTGCCGTCGCGCAGGGAGAACTTGAAGGTGAACGCGTCGTCAAAGCCGACGTCACGCACCACCTCCAACGTCTCGGCGAAATCTTCCTCGGTCTCCCCAGGAAAGCCGACGATGATGTCGGTCGTGAGACCGAGCGTCGGGATCGCGGACCGCAACCGCCGCACGCAATCGAGATATCCCTCGCGCGAATAGCGACGAAGCATGCGCTTCAACGTCCGCGAAGAGCCGGACTGCATCGGCAGATGGACGTGCTCGCAGACGGTCGGCGTCTCTGCCATCGCCTGGATGACACGATCGCTGAAATCGTTCGGGTGCGGGCTCGTGTATCGGACACGTTTGATCCCCGGAACGCTCCCCACCGCGCGTAACAAATCGGCAAAATCGTGCGTTCCGTCGTTGTACGAGTTCACCGTCTGCCCCAACAACACGACTTCCGTGATCCCGTCAGCGACGGTCGCCTCCGTTTCGCGCACGACGTCCTGCAAATTCCGGCTCCGTTCCGGGCCGCGGGTGTACGGGACGATGCAGTAGGTGCAGCGATAATCGCATCCACGTTGGACGGGGATCCACGCCTTCACTTTGTCGAACCGGCGCGGCTGGAAGTCTTCGTAGTGCTCTTCCATGTCAAAGTCGGTCGCGGCAGCGCGGATGCCACGCCGCGCATTTTCGATCAATGCGGGGAGCGCCCGATATCCATCGGGACCGATGACGACACTGACGTGCGGCGTCTTCTCCAACAACGTGGGGCCAAGGCGCTGCGCCATGCACCCAGTCACCCCCATGACAGTTTCGGCCGTCATGTGTCGCTTGAGCTCACCCAAGCGTCCGACGACGCGCTGTTCCGCATGATCGCGGATCGCGCACGTGTTGATCAGAATGACGTCGGCGCCCTCCGGCTGATCGACGGCGGTGTACCCACTGGCCGCGAGCTTCCCGAGCATCAGCTCGGTATCGCTGACGTTCATCTGGCAACCGTACGTTTCGATGTAGACAGTCGGGCGTTGAGTCATCGCGGCGCAAAAGGGATCAGAAAATCACAGCGGGACCGGTCCGCGAAAGCGAACCCCGCGCGGGATCGCCGGGTCGACCGGTATCGTAAGATAATCTTCGGTCACCCCGAAACGACGGTTTCCCTGCCCAATCGTGACGATGTCGGCCGTCGCACCGCCGCGCCGCGCCCGATATCGCTCCTGCTTCTCTTGCGCCAGCTCTCGAAGCTCGGCGGCTCGCCGGGTAATAACTGAGGAGGGGACGGAATCGAACAATCGTTCGGCGGGCGTCCCAGGGCGGAGTGAAAAGGGAAAAACGTGGAGCGCCGTAAAGGGGAGGCGCCGAATGAGCGCCATAGTCTCGGTGTGGTCCTCCTCGCTCTCGCCGGGAAATCCCGCGATGACGTCGGCGGAAAGTCCGAAGATCTGTCGATCGCCCACGATTCGCTCGATGGCGTCCGCGTACGACTGCGCGGTATACCAGTGCCTCCCCATCCGCTTCAATACGCGATCAGAGCCGGACTGGAGCGGGGCATGCAGATACGGCGCAAGACGATCGGGCGCATCGTTCCAGAGCGCCAACAAGGTCTCATCGACTTCGGTCGCCTCCAACGACGACAACCGAAAGCGCACGTTCGCAACACGCTCCACCAGCTCGGCGAGCAGCGCGCCGAGCGACGAGCCGATGTCGGCGCCGTAGCTCCCGATATGAATACCGGTGATCACGATTTCGTGATGGTGTTCTGCCAATCGCTGTGCTTCGGCGACGATATCATCGAGTGGACGAGACCGGTTCGCGCCACGCGCGATCGTCGTGATGCAGAAGGTACAGTGCTCGTCACACCCATCCTGCACCCGAAGTTGCGCCCGCGCCCCGGTTTGGATCGTGGCACGCGTGTCGGCGACAGCGGGAGGCAACGAGAGCGCGTGTGTCACTGCAGCAACGTCGCCGCCAGCGATGACGTCGGTCACGGTAGGAAGCGCGCGAATGTCACCGAGATCGGTCGCGGCGGCACATCCCATCACGATGGTGCGAAGCGAGGGATTCCGCCGCGCGGCGCGCCGAACGCCTTGGCGGAGATCGGCTTCCGCCTCCGCGGTGACCGCGCAGCTATTGAAGATGGCAATGTCGGCGTCGTCGGGCGCGTCGACAATTTCGACGCCACCGGCGAGGAGTGCGGCACGCGTCGTCTCGGTGTCGTACTGATTCGCACGACAGCCGAAGGTCCGCAAGTAGGCCTTCATGCCGTCGGAGTCGGCGTCGCGGGAAGTTGGATGTAAAAGGCGCTCCCCTTCCCGGGCTCGCTCCGGACCCAGATACGGCCGCGATGCGCATCGACGACCAACTTGCAGAACGCCAATCCGAGCCCCGAGCTGCGGACGCGCGGAACGTTCACCGTTTTGACACGCCCGAATTTCTGGAAGATGACGTCATGGAACTCCGACGGAATACCGGGGCCATTGTCCTCGACGCAGAACAAGACGTCGCCATCGCTATTCCGCGCGGAAATCTTCAACTCGATCGCGCGTCCAGAATGCGTGAGCGCATTCTGAATGAGATTCGCGAAGACGCGCTTCAACAAGGTGAGGTCGGCGGAAAAGGTCGGCGTATCCTCTTGCACGTAGCTGCTCACCAACGCTCCTTCCTGGAGGAAGCGAACATTCCACTCGTGCATGAGCTCAGCGACGAGCGCGGCCGGCGAGATCAGCGTCGGCGTAAGCGACATCCCGGTCTCTTCGACCTTGGCGACTTCCAGCAGATCCCCGATCAACGCCAACAGCTCTTCCGCCTTTCGCTCAGCGTCGTCGAGCGCATGTTTTTGCTCCAACGTCACCGGACCGAAATCGCCGTCGCCGACCATCTCGAGCGTCGCGAGCACCGACGTGAGCGGTGTCTTGAGATCGTGCACGATCATCTTCATGAGATCGTCGCGCACTTTCTCGAGCTCGCGCAATTTCCGGAAGCTCTCTTCGAGCGCGTCCGTCGCCCCTTTGAGACGGAGCAGGCTGCGCACGCGCGCGCCGAGGACGAGGCGGTTGTGTGGCTTGGTGAGGAAATCGTCGCCCCCAGCCTCGATCGCTTTCACGCGATCGGTCGTATCGTTCAGCGCGGTGACGAAGATGACGGGGATGCGCGACGTCCGAGCATCCCGTTTGATACGACGACAGACTTCGAATCCGGTCGACCGATCATCGACGCCAAGATCGCCCGCCGGCATCGCGACGTCGAGGATGCAAAGATCGGGACGATGTTCGACGCAGGCGGTCAGTGCTGATGGGCCATCGGTGGCGGTCACCATCCGATAGCCCAACGTTTGCAACTGGTCAATCAACAGCTCGACGTTGGCCGGCACGTCATCAGCCACGAGGATCAGCGGTGGCTGCTGTTGCTCCGTGGTCTGCGCTGGCTCGGTCATCGGCGGTGCCGCTCTGCGTCCGTTCCGGGATCTGTTACGGCTGCACGCGCAGTCCGAAGCTCCAGTTGAGCGCGTGCTCCGAAACCCCACCCACGCTCGTGCGCGAGTTGTGCAACACGGAGAGATCGATCGTCGCCCGATCGCCGCCGAGTTGTGGGATGCCCAATGGAATGCCGAGCCCGCCGCCAAAGGATGTTTCGTCGATCGTCGTCGTTCCCACGGCAAATGGCAACGAGCGCCGGCGCGCGCCCACTCGCAGCACGATCGCGTGCGCGCCCGTGCGCGGACCGGCGGATTCCAGTCCCACGCTGAAGTCGTTCGCGTCCGTCGCGCGAGTTCCCTGGGTGCTCATCGACTGCATCGAGGACCACATTTCGCGCGCCGCGCGGAACGCCACCAACGTTTGTGGAATTCCCTCAAAGCTCAACGAGGCCGCGTACCGATTCGGAATACGACCCGTCGAGATGACGGTATCGCCAACGTACAAGCGCGACGAACCACCCCACCGGCCACTCACCGCGAGATTCAGCTTCTGCAAAATGTCGTACTCGAACCCAGCCGAGAGCGCCGTCCCCGAATATCCGGTTTGTGTTTGCAGCGATACCGTGCGGAAACGCAACGAATCGGAATATTGCCGAAGGAGCGAGACCCGATTCGTCCCGGTGTATCCGTGTCCGCCGATCCCCAAGCGCAATCGTTGTCCAATCTGATACCCCAACGCGACTTGGAGATCGGTGATCCCCCCTTCGCTCTTGTATCGCTGCGTCGCCGTCGAGGTATCGACACCGATCGTGTCGATCTGACGTGAGGTCGTTTCCCACGTCCGATCGAGGAACGTCGCCGCGCTCATCCCGACGACCATGCGCTTTGAGAGCGGCACGGTAAATCCAACGTTCGGATATCGGGCGGTGGTGGTCTTCGACGATCCGCCCGGACCCGTTACGGTGCGTACTTCAGGATCGTACTGCGCGAACGCCTGACCGGCCGGACCGATCATGAGCGCCGCCGGATTGAGTGGCGAGCGACTATCGATTTCCGACAGTGCGCCGGCGGTTCCTTGGGCGCGCGTGCTCAGCTCACCGGTCGGGTATCCAAATCCTTGGTTGCTGACCGCCCCTTGCGCCTGTACGACGGTCGAGGCAAAAACGAATGTCGTGACCGCAGTCGTGGCCGCGGCCGCGATCCGTGTACCCTTCATGAACGTCGTCATGGCGTGCCGATCCGCGTGCGGGGCGTATAGCTGATGCGAAGCTTGGGGCGTACGGTCGGGTCGGTCGCTTCGGTCGAATAGAAGAGCACCTGTTGCGCCGACCCATCTTCACGGCCGCTCATCAAGATCAATGCACGCGGAAGTGTGGCCTCCGTTTGCGCCGCCCACACCGAGAAGGCGGGAGCGACTTCGATCTCTTGCGCACCACTCGTCGTCGGGAACGTTTTGAACGTTTCGAACGGGATGAGCGTGGACGAGGTAATTTGCGCCGCACGACCGATGTCGTTGACAGCGGTTCCAGCCACGACGACGTCAGGCTGCACCGACATCGTATCGGTTGGATCGGGCGAGCCGCTCGGGACCTGCGTCATCAACAACGTCGCCCGCACGACGATCGACGAATCGACGAGGATCGGTGGAACCGAGAAACGGAAATAGGTGCGCGATGCCGGTACACCACCCACCGCGAGCATCCCTGCTGGCGGTGGCGGAGTTCCGATCACCACGATCATGAAATCGCGCAGCGCCGCCGATTCCGCGTAATTGTTCCCTTCGATGCGCGAGTTGGGCGCCAAGGTGACTGCCGGAACGCCGAAGTCCGATGAGACGCGCATGTACAGCGACGCCCCAAACGCGGTCTCCGACGCCGGTTGGCGCAGCGAGACAGACGCCGAGGCGGTGACTTGAACACCGATACGAAGTGGGAGGTGGTTTTGGATTTTGGCCAACACCGCGGCGTTGGAGAGCTGGACACTGACCGTGTCGACCGCCTTTCCTGCTGCGAGGGTGCGTGTCCCAATGAGCCGTGCTGGCGTGAACAATGCGGCGAGTGCGGCCGGCGAGGTATCGTTGACGCCCACGGAATCCACGTCATACAACGACAACGTCACGGGCACGTTCACGTTCGCCGCGAGACTGTCAAAATGCAGTCGGAGAAAGACGCTGTCGACCGATGTGATTGCCGTCGGCGTCGTCGCGGTCTTGGTGGCGAGCGCGGTCGCGGGGAGTGAATCGAACCGATAGATCAACCGCGTATCGACGGTGTCGCCGCGGCTGGCGAGCAACATGACTTGCTCCGTTCCCATACCGAGCCCCGCTGGCACGGTCGTATCGATCACCACCGCATCCAACGTGACGGTCTGGACCTTATTGGACGGATCGCTGCAGGTGAGCGGACACCCCGCGCTCGAATCGATGTTGTCGGCACACGCCGACACGCCGAGAACGGCGGCGACCACCGCGACGGCCACGCGCGTCTTCGCGTGCCCCGGCATGGGCATAGAGTATCTGCGGGCGGTGCGCCGGAGCGTCCGCCATGTATGTCCTACGCTGAAATTCACTCGTGGGTCCTGTGTGGTTCGTTCAGCCAGAAGTGTCCGAAATCTACCAAGTTGGGGCGGCGAATGAGGCGCATCCTATGGAAGGAATCTCGGGGCTCACGCCGGGTGGTAGGACCGGTCGAGCCGGACCGAGAGTCCCGTGAGGAGCTCATAGGGAGACATGTCGGCATGCCCACCCACCATCTCCGCGGTGAGGAGCCGTCCATCATCTCGGCCGATCAGCGTCATGACGTCGCCGACCGCGCAGGGAACATCGGTTACGTCGAACATGGTCATGTCCATCGTCACTCGCCCTCGTACGGGAACCTGTTGGCCGTGGAGCAACGCGACCCCGCGATTGCTCAACGACCGTGGATAGCCGTCTCCATACCCGGCAGCGACGGTGGCGATCCGTTGCCGAGCCCGCGCCATGTAGGTTGCATCGTAACTGACGGTGTCGCCGGGCTCGATCCAGCGGACGTCGACCACCCGCGCACGGAGGTGCACCACGGGCTCCGGCTGCAGGCCGGCATCAGGCCCGCTCCCGACTCCATACAAGAAGACGCCCGGGCGGATGGCATTCCACGCCGACGAGTCGTACCGCACGATCGCCGCGCTGTTATCCACGTGCAGGAACGGGACGTCGATCTCCAACGCCGCCAACGCCTCCCGAAAGAGCCGAGTCTCGTGCTCGGCCGATCCATCATACAGTTCGGCGGAATGCAGGTGCGTAAACGCCCCCGCAGGCGGGTGCGCATGGACCACGCTCCGGAGATCTCCGACTTCGCGCCACGGAATCCCCGCACGGTTCATCCCCGTATCGATCGACAGATGATACGGGCTCCCAAAATGAGCCCACGCTCGTATATCCGCTTCGGTCCCCAGGGTGGGAATCAGCCCCGCCGCATACGCCGCGGGGAATTCGGCGTGCAGCAATGGAGTGAAGACGACCACATTGCGGGTGATACCATATCGCCGGAGCGCGGCCCCTTCTTTCACGGTCGCGACACCATATCCCCAGGGGGCGAGCGGCTCGAGCGCACGTGTCACCGCTTCGGCGCCCACACCGTAGGCATCCGCCTTCACCATCGGAATCAACGGCACCCCAGCGCGACGACGCAACGCCTCGGCGTTCCGGCACAGCGCCGCCAGATCGACGTCGATCCAGGCGCGCAGCGAGACGTCAGACGAAGGGGGCTGAGGGACGGGGTATATTTTGGTCTCGTTCATTCGGCGTTGCAAAATACTTCATGTCCGACCACTCGTCTTCCCCCGTCCCACCAACGCCGCCCCCGGCCGCGTCCCCGTTCGATGATCCTCTCGCGCTGATGCACGATCTTCGGCGCCGCTGCGATTGGGACGCCGCGCAGACCCACGACTCGCTTCGTCCCTATTTGGTCGAGGAGGCGCACGAGCTCGACGACGCCCTACGCGAAGAGAACGACGCCGCGATCAAAGAGGAATTGGGGGACGTGCTCCTGCAGGTCCTCTTTCACTCCGTGGTCGCAGAAGAACGGGGCGCCTTCACCTTCGCGGACGTCGCAAACGGATTGATCGCCAAGATGCACGCACGCCACCCCCATTTATATGGCGACGGCGTGAAGCAATCGTGGGAAAAAATGAAGTCGGCCAAGCGACGCTCGATTGGAGACGGACTTCCCATCGATCTCCCGCCGCTGCATCGCGCACACCGGCTGCAGGATCGTGCAGCCGGCGTCGGCTTCGATTGGCCGGATTGGCGCGGCCCCGCCGAAAAGATTCGCGAGGAGCTTGCCGAGGCCGTGGAGCAGTTGGAGACGGCGCCGCCGGCCACGAACGCGGCAGGAGCTCCCATTCTCGACGAGCGCCACGCCCGCGTCGAAGAAGAGCTTGGCGATCTGCTGTTCTCCATCGTGAACCTGTGCCGCAAAGTTCACGTGCACGCCTCGCTCGCACTCGACAAAGCCAACGCGAAATTTCAGCGCCGGTTCGAAGGTGTCGAATCGCTCGCGAAAGAACGTGGGATCGTCCTGGGCGACGCGTCGCTCGAAACGTTGGACACCCTTTGGGACGAAACGAAAAAGGCGCAGACGTAACATTCGATCGTCTGCGCCCTGCTCTGCCTGGCTGATTCGGTGATTCGCGTTATGGGCGGAGCCGATGCATCATGCGCGGGAACGCAATCGCTTCGCGTACATGCGGAAGTCCGCAGATCCACGCAACGGCGCGCTCGATCCCCAATCCGAATCCGGAGTGGACGAAGGTTCCATACCGGCGCAGATCCAAATACCAATCGTACGCGGCCATCGGGAGTTTTTCTTCTTCGATGCGATGGACAAGCTTGTCGTAGTCGTCTTCACGCTGCGATCCACCGATGATCTCGCCATACCCCTGCGGCGCCAACATGTCGCTGCAGAGCACCGTCCGCGGATCGGCCGGATTCTCCTTCATGTAGAAGGCTTTCGCTTCCTTGGGATAGTTCATCACGAACACCGGGCGATCGTAGTCCGCGACCAACAGCGCTTCGTCTTCCGCGCCGAGGTCCATCCCCCAGGTGATGGCGCTTCCTTTGGACTGAAGCGTCGTCACGGCATCACTGTAATCGATGCGTGGAAAGGGCGTCTGCACCGCTTCGAGCTGCGCGATGTCGCGCTCCAATTCCTCGAGCTGCGGGCGCCGGCGCTCCAGGACACGACGGACGACGTAAGTCATCATCTCTTCCTGCACGACCATGCTGGCGGCCGAATCATAGAAGGCCATCTCCGGCTCCAACATCCAGAATTCCGTCAAATGCCGGCGCGTCTTCGATTTCTCGGCGCGGAACGTCGGGCCGAAGGTGTAGATCTTCCCGAACGCCGCCGCCGCAGCCTCACCATATAACTGTCCCGTCTGCGCGAGATAGGCGGTCCCTTCGTCGAAATATTCGGTCGAGAACAGCCCGCTCCGTTCACCGATGGCGGCGGTCAGGATCGGGGTGTCAACGCGAACGAAATCACGCTCGTAGAAAAAGTCGTGCAGCGACTGTTCGATCTCCGCGCGAACACGGGCGATCGCCACTTGGCGAGAGCTTCTGAGCCAGAGGTGCCGCCGGTCGAGTAGGAAGTCGACCCCGTGCTCTTTGGGCTGGATCGGATAGTCGCTCGGGCTCGAGCCGAGCACGAGCAGATTTGTGACCCCCAGCTCATATCCGCCTGGGGCACGCGGCTCGGCCCGGACTTCGCCTTCGATTTCGATCGCGGTTTCCTGCGTCAAGGTCCCGAAGCGGTCCCAAACTTCCTGGCCGACTATCTTTTGAACAAGCACACATTGCAGCGTGCCACTTCCATCGCGCATGACGATGAAGGCAACTTTCCCGGACGAGCGGAGGTGGGTCACCCATCCTCGAACGCGGACGGTTCCCCCGGTGTACTGCTGCAACTCGGAGATTGACGAATACTGGAATGGCATTGTCGGCTCGATTGGTACTGACAAAACGGTGTAACATACCCCCCGCCGGATCGGCGAGCAACCGCGCATGAGACGGACTTTCACTCTGCGCGGGCGGCTCGCGTTCGGAATTCTCGGGGCGACGATCGTCCTCGCGGTCCCGTTGGCGCTGGCGATCAAATCGCTCAAGCAAGTCCACGATCAGATCGTCGGCCTCCGAAGCCAGGACTTCGGCGCGTCGCTCCTCTTGGGGCAATTCCGAGATCGGATCGACAATTTGCGGAGCGCCGAAAATGCGCTTTTGTTCCTCCATAAACCGGAGGATCAAACCCAAATGCGTCAGGAGCTCACCTCGATGCGTGAGATGGCGACGCTCCTCGACAAATATCAGCTCGGCAACACCGCGACGGACGTCCGGCTCGCCCTCGATTCACTCGACGTTCTGACGACGGAAGAGTATCAAAAGGCGGCGGCGAACAACGTCGATGCGGCCGAGGTGATTTCGGTGCAATGGGTGCGTCCTCGCATCAAGGTGATCGAGCACAGCGTGCTCGTCGCGGAACAAATCCTCCGCCACCGTACCGCCGACGTCGTTCGCGACGCAACAGGAGCGACCGAAGAAGCAGAGCGAACCGCGCTGGCGTCACTCATCGTCGCGCTCGCGCTGACGGGACTCATCAGTGTCTGGCTGATTCGCTCGATCAGCCGCCCCGTCTTCGATCTCGAGTCGGCGATGCACGCGGTGGCAGAAGGGGATTTCACGCACAAGCTCAGGGTTCCCGCCAATCGAGAAGACGAGTTCGGACGGTTGTCCGCGAGCTATGAGACCATGGCGGCGCGGCTCAAGGAGTTGGATCAGCTCAAAGCGGAATTCATTTCGATCGCCTCGCACGAGCTCAAGACGCCGATCAACGTCATCCTCGGCTACGTCGAGCTCTTGCAAGAAGGGATCTACGGACGGCTCTCGCCCGAGCAGCGCGATGTCTGCGATACGATCACGCTCCAGGCGAATAATCTGACCCGTCTTGTCAGGCGTCTGCTGGACGTGAGCCGCTTCGAAGCAGGCGGCGGAAAGCTGGAAGTGCGTCCCTTCCAACTCTCCGCCATGTTCGATTCGTTGCAATCTTCGTTCAAGATCCTAGCGATGCAGCGCGGCGTCTCGTTCAAGGTGACATGCGGCGACGACATCCCCGATGAGGTCCGGTGGGATGAGGATCGGATGAACGAGGTCATCGGAAATCTGCTCGCCAACGCCTTCAAATTCACGCCACGAGGCGGCACGGTGGAGCTATCGGTTTCGGCGGCGGGAGAGCAAATTCAGATACAGGTCGTCGACACCGGCGCCGGAATCCCTGCCACGCAACTCCCACACGTGTTCCAGAAATTTTATCAAGCCGACAATCAGTCCAAAGCCGATACGAAAGGGACCGGACTCGGGCTCGCCATCGCGAAGCAGATCGTCGAAGCGCATCGCGGCTCCATCAGCGTCGAAAGTGAAGTGGGACGTGGGACGGTTTTCACGATTCTCATGCCCGTGAAGTGCGACCTCCGTCGCAGCGGTCCAACCCCAGTCACGCTGAGCGTCGCCCCGTGAAACGATCGCTCAACACCGCTGCGATGCTCCTCACCATCGGCGTGCTTTCCGCGAGCGCCGGGTGTGGATACAAGCTCGTCAAGAAGAGTGATCTGAAACCGCGCCGGCTTCCGGAAGATTCGATCCGCATCGCCGCGCTGGAGTCACAGCTCACGACCCAAGTGGCGGCGATTCGCGCGCAATGCACGGCGGATTCACTTCGATACGCCGCACTGCTCAAGCAAGCACAACAGACGCCGCCCGCCGCACTCGCCAACGCGGACAGCTTATTGCGCGCCCGCGAGCAAGAGATTCAAACGCTTCGCGAGCAACTGACGAAACTGACCGCCGAGCTCGAGCGGATCAAACGTCGTCTGGCGAATCCGCGGTCGTAAGCATTACCCGACGCGAAAGAGCTCCAGCGCCCGCGCGTAGCGGCGATTGAGCACGTCACGCATCGCGTGATGCTCGGGCGCACGGAGCTCCGGATCGCGTTCCAGGAGCTGCTCCGCGAAGACGCGCGCCCGTAAATTCAGCTCTTCGTCGCGCACGGGATCGGCGATCTGGAACATCGGCTCCCCACTCTGCCGCTCGCCGAACAGATCGCCCATCCCGCGCAACCGTAGATCGGCCTGCGCAATCGCAAAGCCGTCATCGGTTCCCACAAAAATGTCGAGCCGCTCGGCGGCTTCTTCACCAACGTCGCCAAGCAAAATGCAGTACGACGCTTCGGCGCCACGCCCGACGCGCCCGCGAAGCTGATGTAACTGCGACAGTCCGAAGCGCTCGGGATGCTCGATCAACATCACCGTCGCATTCGCCACGTCGATCCCCACTTCGATGACCGTCGTGGCGACGAGAATGTCGATCGCACCATCACGAAACGCGCGCATCACCGCATCGCGCTCGTCAGCCGGCATCCGGCCGTGCAGCAACGCGAGCCGAAGTGTGGGAAAGACGGTAGACACGAGTTGTTCGTACATCGTCGTCGCCGCTTTGAGATCGGTCTTCTCCGATTGCTCGATGACGGGATAGACGATGTATGCCTGCCGGCCGACTTCCACCTGCGTGCGGATGAAATCGAAGACTTTCGCGCGTCCAGACTCACGACGCAACACGGTTGTAATCGGCAATCGCCCGGCAGGCCGCTCGTCGAGCGTGCTCACGTCGAGATCACCATACGTCGTCAACGCCAACGACCGCGGAATCGGCGTCGCGGTCATCAAAAGAACGTCGGGGGCATCACCCTTATGTGACAGGGCTTTGCGCTGTTCCACACCGAAGCGATGTTGCTCGTCGATCACCGCGAGGCCCAGCTTGGCGAATTGGGTCGACTCCTGCACCAACGCGTGCGTGCCAACCACAAGAAGCGGGACTTCAGTTCCGAGCCGAGCCGCGGCGTCTTTGCGCGCTTTGGCTTTGAGCGTTCCGGTGAGGAGTAACGGCGCGATCCCGAGCGGCTCCAACAGCCGCGTAAAGGTGCGCGCATGCTGCTCGGCGAGGAGCTCCGTCGGCGCCATGATCGCCGCTTGATACCCGTTTTCCATTGCGAGCAGCGCGGAGAACAACGCAACGACGGTTTTCCCACTTCCGACATCACCTTGCAACAACCGATGCATTCGGCGATCGCTGCACATGTCGGCGAAGATCTCGCGCAGCGCATGCCCTTGTGCGTTGGTCAGTGTGAATGGCAACGCGTCTTTCAGCGCCGTCGTCAGCTCGCGTTTATTCTGAAACGCAATGCCATGGCGCTTGGCGCGCGCGAGCTGATTTGCCCGTCGCTGCAGCAATTGGACGAAGAGAAACTCTTCGAACGCCAGTCGTTCCCGCCCCCGCATCGCTTCGGCGATCGAACCTGGACGATGCACCATCCGAAACGCGTCGGGGAGCGCGGGGAGTCGAGCCTCGCGAATGATCGCGGGCGGGAGATACTCCTGTACCTGCGGCAACAAGACGTCGAGCTGCGCGTCGATCAACCCCCGGATGACTTTGAAGGATAACCCTTCAGTGGCCCGATACACCGACAATACCCGCCCAGCACTCGTCGGATTTTCATCCGCGCCGAGGTTCACATATTCGCGCGGATTGAGCTGCCGCCCGTGAAAGAAACGCACGGGCCCCGACAGCAACAATACATCACCCTTCTGAATGACGCGATCGAGAAACGGTTGCCCGGGCCACGATGCTTCGATGATGCCGGAGGTATCCTGCACCACCGCTTGAAAGATGCGAAGCCCTTTTCGCGTCGGGATGATCCCCTTCGAGATCACCGTTCCGATCACCGTCGCGTCCATCCCCGGTTCGAGCGACGAGATCGGGCTGACGGTGCTCGCATCTTCGTATCGATGCGGAACGTGATACAGCAGATCGCCAGCGGTGACGATCTTGAGCTTGTGCAGCGCGGCCGCGCGGGCGGGCCCGACCCCCTTGAGAAAGGTGACGGGCGTGTCCAACCGAACTCGTGGGGCAGCGGCCCCTCGCTGCGGCCGCGCGGACGCCATCAGTCGCCGATGACGTCCTTGGCGAACCGCGCCGCGTCGAACGCTTGAAGGTCGGTGGCTTTCTCGCCGACGCCGACAAATTTCACCGGCACGTTCAACGCTTCATGTACGGCAACCACGATTCCGCCACGCGCGGTTCCATCCAACTTCGTGACGACGAGTCCCGTCACAGGCACCGCTTCAGCGAATGTCTTGGCCTGGCTCACCGCGTTTTGTCCGATCGTTCCATCGAGCACGAGCAACGTTTCGTGCGGGCTATCGGGGAGTCGCTTGGCGATGACCCGTTTGATCTTTTTGAGCTCATCCATCAAACCGGCACTGGTATGCAACCGTCCAGCGGTGTCGACGATCACGACGTCGGCACCACGCTCGATCCCCGCATCGACAGCATTGTACGCCGTCGCGGCGGGATCACTCCCCGCCGCACCGCCGACGAAATCGGCGCCGGTCCGCTCTGCCCACACGCGAAGTTGATCGATCGCGCCGGCGCGGAACGTGTCAGCGGCGCCGACGAGGACACGTTGCCCCTGTGCGCGTAATACCGTGCAGAGCTTTCCAATGAACGTCGTCTTTCCAGCGCCATTCACGCCGATGACGAGAATGACGGTCGGTTTGGCCGGCGCGGTGATCAACGTTACGTCAGCATTTCCAGCGCGCAACGCCTCTTCGATCCCGGTCCGAAGTGCCCCTTTGAAGTCATCTTCCGTCTTGATGAACCCACGCTGCGCCTGACGGCTCAACCCGTCGACGAGCCGGAGCGTGACGGGGACGCCGAAGTCGGCTTGGAGCAGCACTTCCTCCATCTGCTCCAACGATCCCGCGTTGACGCCACCGCGGGCGATGACCGCCACGTCGGTGAGCGCGATGTCCTTGATGCGTTGCCACAGCGACCGTTTGGGAACGTCGCCTTCTTTTCGAGAGAGAAGCGCCATGTCAGAAAACAAGAAACGCTGGCCTGGGAGAATCCCGAGCCAGCGTCTGAAAGATAATCGTTCGCCCCTGTCGAACGGGTGTTACGGGAAGCGTTACCGAATGACGCCCTGACCCGCTGATGACGTCGACGCGACACGTGACGACGAGTCAGCGCTCTGGAGGGCGGACATCGTGTGTTCGCGCATCTCCTTGAACAGCGACTCTTCAGACGCCGGGAGTGATTCACCCGACTTCCCGCGCAGCGCGAGCTTGGGATCGCGCGCTTCACCATTCACACGAATCTCGAAATGGAGATGCGGCCCAGTCGCCCAGCCGGTCATCCCGACGAAGCCGATGGTTGATCCCATGTTGACATGACGTCCCGGACGAACGTTGCTCGCAATCCGGCTCAGGTGGCCGTACCGGCTGATGTACCCATTGTTGTGCCGAATGTCGATCGCGTTGCCGTAGCCACCCGCCCATCCGGCACGCACGACGACACCATCACCGATCGCACGTACGGGAGTTCCCATCGGCGCCGCATAATCGGTCCCGGTGTGATTGCGCCACGTTCCAAAGATCGGATGCTCGCGCAACCCGAACGCTGACGTCACCCGACGAAAATTGAGCGGTGCGCGGAGGAACGCCGCGGTGAGCGACTTCCCTTTCCCGTCGAACCATTCGCTGCTCGAGTTGCGGCTCTTGAAATGCACCGCCTCGTATTCTTTGTCGCCGAGCGCGAACTTGGCACCCAAGATTTTGTTGATGATGATCTTGCCGTTCGGCTGTTGGAGGCGCTCGACGAGGACGTGGAACTTGTCCCCTTCGTCGAGATCGCGCGACATGTCGAGACGGTACTCGAAAATGTCGGCCAACCGCCACGCCAACGAACGACGCTGTCCTTTGGGAAGCTCGCCATCGCCGACATGCTCGAGCGAGGCCATGAGCGACGAATGGATCGTCCCCGTCAGGGCCAACGTATCGACCCCTTTGAGCTTCTGGGCATTGACGACCACCGGTGACACCGGGATCGCCCCTTTTTCTTGAGCGACGAGCGCCGCGGGCACGGCCATCCCCGCGGCAGCATCAGCCGACGCGGTGGCCGAGTCGGCCATCGTCTCTGTTTCAGCCGTACGCGAAAGGGGCGGTGTGAACTGCACCGCCGCCAAAGCTGCTAGGCCAATAACTCCGTATGTGATTCCGCGTGCGACTGCAACCTTCATCAATCCATTTGCCTCCGAATGAACGTCGGGATCTCCATATCGCTGAGATCTTCCCGTCCGTCGTTCGAAGACGATGCTGGACTGATCGGGGTCACGCGTCGTGGGATATCCGGAATTTGTGGCTGGACCGGGCGGAGCCCGGGAGCTGAAGGCGCGGCCGGTCGGACCGTGCGACCAGGGTGGAGCGGAATGACTGGCGGCCCCGCCGTCCGAATAGGGGCGGCGGGCTGGACCGAAGGGGGAACCTGGCGATCGAATCCGGTCGCAATGACCGTTACCCGAATCTCGCCCTGCATCGCCGGCTCGTGCACGGCGCCGAAGATGATCTCGGCTTCGTCCCCAACGGCCTCGTGGACGATCTCGTTGATCTGGTGGACCTCACCAAGGGTGAGGTCGGCGCCGCCGGTGATGTTGACCAGGACGCCGGTCGCCCCGGAGATCGAGACGTTGTCGAGGAGCGGGCTGGCGATTGCCTGCTGCGCGGCCTCGATGGCGCGGTTTTCACCCCGGCCGATCCCGGTCCCCATGAGGGCCGACCCACCGCTCTGCATGACGGTCCGAACGTCGGCGAAGTCGACGTTCACCAGTCCGGTGACGGAGATGAGCGAAGAGATGCCCTGGGTCGCGTGCAGGAGGACTTCGTCCGCCTTCTTGAGCGCTTCCTGGAAGGGGATTCCCTTCCCGACAACCGCCAACAGGCGTTCGTTGGGCACGACGATCATCGTGTCGACATTCTTCCGCATCTCCGCGATCCCAAGCTCGGCTTGGCGCATCCGCTTCCGTCCTTCGAAGAGGAACGGCTTGGTCACGATGCCGACGGTGAGCGCGCCCGCCTCGCGAGCCAATTCGCAGACGATCGGCGCGGCACCGGTCCCGGTCCCGCCGCCCATACCACACGTCACGAAGACGAGGTCGGCGTTGGAGAGGGAGCGAAGCACCTCGTCGCGATTCTCTTCGATGGCCTGGCGCCCAATCTCAGGGCGCGCGCCGGCACCGAGCCCGCGCGTGAGCTTTTTCCCGATCTGGAGTTTGACGTCCGATTTGGAGCTGAGCAGCGCCTGTGCGTCGGTGTTGACGGAAATGAACTCGACGCCTTCGAGCCGCTCCTCGATCATCCGGTTGACGGCGTTGCCGCCCCCACCGCCAACCCCGACGACTTTCATCCGGGCGTTCTGCGATGTGTTTTCCTCGAACTCAAAGATCATCGCGGGAGGTACTCCAAGTGGGCGGGGTTTGTTTCGGGCTCACAACGACGCGCTAATATACGCGAAAAAGGCGAGCCTCACCATGGCCAAATGACGATCGGTTCACGAAAAGATCACACGCGAATTTCAACGACTTTTTCCACACAAAAAAGCGAGCCTCGCAGATTTGCGATGGCTCGCCTTTTTGCTACTAGAAGAAATCTTGCAGCCAAGTCTTTACACGCTGCGTCAGTTTGTCCACGTTCGGCGATGAGAATGGTCGCTTTGCACTCGGAGGCGTTGCACCGACCGAGAGGCGGTTCGCGCCGTAGAGCGCCAGTCCGACGACAGTCGAAAATCGAGGCGCTTCGACGGAATCGCTGAGCCCACTGATGTTTTCGCCGGGCGACCCCACGCGTACCCCGGTCCCAAAGACGTTGGCGGCTAACTCCGCGACGCCTTGCATCGCCGCACCGCCGCCGGTGATCACCATCCCGCCTGCCAGTCGATTCGCATAACCCGCGTCATCGATCTCGCGGCGCACGATGTCGAAGATTTCATCCATCCGTTGATGAATGATGTGCGCCAACAACTCACGCGGAATTTGCCGATCACCTTGTGCGACGGTGCTTGGCAATTGGATGACATCGGACGGATCGACGAGCGGTTCGTATGCACTGCCATAACGCTCTTTCAATCGTTCCGCATCCGCTTGCGTCACGCCAAGTCCGTGCACGATGTCGCTGGTCACGTTGTTGCCGCCGAAGTTGAGCGTTCCCAAATGGCGAATCTTTCCATCGAGGAAGATCGCGATGTCGGTCGTGCCGGCCCCCATCTCGACCAACGCGACGCCCAATTCTTTTTCATCTTCCGTCAACACCGCCAACGAGCTCGCCAGTGGCTCGAGCACGAGCTCGCGCACGCGATACCCGGCACGCTCGACACTCTTCCGCAAGTTCATCGCGGGCGAGCTTCCGATGGTGACGAGATACATCTCCGTCTCGAGACGCGTCCCGATCATCCCGATCGGATCGCGAATGCCGGAGTTTTTGTCGACGGTGTATTCCTGCGGAATCGCGTGCAACAGCTCGCGGTCCTGCGGCACCGGCTGCGCGCGCGCCACATCGTTGGCGCGATCGACGTCGGCTCGGGAAATTTCGTCGCCGTTCACGGCGACGATTCCTTTGCTGATCATCGCGCGCACGTGTTCGCCGGCGATTCCCGTGTAGACCGTCTCGATCTTCGTCCCGGCCATCCGTTCGGCATCCTGCATCGCCTTTTGGATGGAGCGTGTCGTCTCTTCGATGTCCGAGACGATGCCGCGTCGCAGTCCGGTCGTGCGCGATTGTCCCACACCAAGAATCTTGATGGTGGGGTGACGCTCGCCGACCGCTTCGGCGATAATAGCCGTTGTTTTTGCCGAGCCGACGTCGAGGCCGGCGATGACGCGTTCAAGGTTCATGTGCGTTACTGCAGCCGTGCGATCACCTGATCGCGATAACGAAGGTCCAGCTCGGCGGGACGCTCGTTGCGTTTCGCCAGATCAGATTCAACGGGAAAGATATCGCGCATGCGATCCGGGGCTACCCCTACTGAAGTCCGTATACGAAGGGCTGACGTCAACACAAATATGACATCGTTTGGTCCGTCCCGCTGGACTTCGCTGATTTGGTCGTACAATCCGCCGGGCTGCGCACGAACCGCGCCTAGTAGCTGCAGGGTGGCACGGTCGTATCGCTGCAGCACCGGGAGATCGACGGGAGTCCGACTCGGATCGATCGGGAGGGCGTGCCCGGCTGAGTCGTACGGTTGTAATCCGTCGGACGCGGGCGCCAAGGCAACGGGAAGATTTTCGTGGATATTCACGACCAACGTGCCAGGGGGGCGCCGAGTGATATAGACTGAGGAAATTTGTGGGTGGGAACGGAGCCGCGCTTCGAGCGGCGAGACATCATCGAACAACGACCGAAGGGTATCGACGCGGAGCCGAGCGACGACGTCGGACGGCTGTAGGTAGCGAGTCCCGCGGATGTCGATTTTGCGGACGTGGAAGTAAGTCATCCCATGCAGCCACCGCCGCCCCCACTTGGGGGCGCTGACGACGACGAGGAGAATCGCGATCCCGAGGAGATAGCGATATCCTGGCTTCTTGAGGCGCTCCGGAAATTTGAGCGCGAACTTCACGACGCGGCCGCCGGCGATGCCGTGCGACGGTGCAACCGCTCGACGAGCTCGGGGCCGGTGCGCGTAATGTCCCCTGCGCCGACGGTCAGGACGACGTCTCCAGCCGCCGTCCCTGCGCTCAGCGCCTCCGCCAAGTCAGAACGCTCGCCACGCCAAACGAGCGGCCCATTCGATTGGACGACGGCGTCGGCGACGAGGGCGGCGGTGACACCGGGAATCGGCTGCTCGCGCGCGGGATAGAGTTCCGTGAGGTAGACCTGATCGGCGCCAGCCAGTGCGGCGCCGAAATCCCCCGCGAAGTCTCGCGTGCGTGAATACAGATGCGGTTGGAACGCGACGACGACTCGGCGCCCTGGATAGGCGGCGCGAGCGGCTTGCAATGTCGCGCGAATCTCGGTTGGATGGTGCGCGTAATCGTCGACGATCGTAATTCCGTCGACGTCGCCGATGTGTTGGAAGCGGCGCTCGACACCGCGGAATCGCTCCAATCCTGGGACCATCGCCGGGACGGTCGCCCCCAAGGCGATGCCGGAGGCAATCGCGGCGAGCGCGTTCCGGACATTATGGAGTCCTGGGACGACGAGCCGGACGGAGCCGAGGCGCGCACCATCATACTCGACGGTGAAGGTCGAGCCGATCCCTTCGGCCTGCACGTCGCGCGCGACGAGCCGCGCGTCGGGCGACTCGATGCCGTACCGGATCACTTCCGCCGTATTGGGAACCGGGAGCGTCGAAGCGCCTGGATCGTCCGCGCACAAGACAATGAAGCGGGCCGGGGCGACGTATCGAGCGAACGTGTCGCGGATGTCGTCCAGGTCGCGATAGATGTCGAGGTGGTCGGCTTCGAGGGTGGTGACGATCGCGATCGTCGGCGTCAGGGCAAGAAAGGAGCGGTCGTATTCGTCCGCTTCGACGACGAAGAGCGAATTCCCTCCCTCGCTCAAATTTCCGCCCCACGCGGACACGCGCCCTCCCGCGACACCGGTCGGCGCCAGACCGGCGGCGGTCAATGCTTCGGTCGTCATCACCGTGGTCGTCGTCTTTCCGTGGGTGCCGGCGACTCCCACCAGCTCGCCACCCGAAACGGCTTCGCCCAATGCTTCCGCGCGGCGAATGACGGGAATCCCAAGCGACCGTGCTTTGACCAATTCGGGGTGATCTTTAGGCATGGCCGACGTCACGACGAGTGCCCGAGCACCATCGACATGCGACGGGTCGTGCCCCGTTTGGACCGGGACACCGAGGTGACGCAAATCCTCCGCACCACCGCCGCTGTCGCAGCCGGTGATCCGAACGCCACGCCGGACAAACAGCTCCGCCAGCGCGCTCATCCCGGCGCCGCCAATCCCCACGAAGTGGACTGGCTCAGTGGCCGCCGTGTCGATCAACACATGAGACATTACTTGAACTCTTTCATGCTAAGTATATGCCGAGCAATATCTTGCGCCGCATTTGGCCGAGCTCGTTGCAGCGCGGCGGCGCGCATCGTCGAGAGGTGATCTCCCGCACCCGACAAGTTCCGAATCGCCTCCGATAAGGTAGTCGGAGTGAGCTCGGACTGGGCGAGCATCATCGCGGCGCCGCTCATGACGAGTGCTCGAGCGTTCGCCGTCTGGTGATCGGCGGCGGCCGTTGGAAGCGGAATCAACAGCGAGGGAACCCCCCATGCCGTGAGCTCAGCTGTCGTCATTGCTCCGGCTCGACACACTGCCAGATCGGCAGCGGCGTACGCCTCGCTCATCGGTGCGATGAATGGGCGGACACGAACCTCGCCGGATTCGAGCGCCGCATATTGTGAATACGCGGCGCGCCCCGTCGACCAGATGACCCGCACACCGGCGGTCTGTGGCCCGCGATCCCGAACCCATGACGCCACCGCCTCGTTGATCGCGCGAGCTCCTTGGCTCCCGCCGGCAATGAGAATGACGGGGCGAGTCGTGTCATGAAATCCCCATTGTTGCAACGCGGCGCTTCGTGATGGACGCGATTCGGGAGGAGGCTCGATGGGGTTGCCCGTGTCGTAGACTTGGGTCGACGGACCCAGCTTCAGCGACATCGTCGCTTCGGGAAATCCGAGGTGGAGCTGTTTGGCGTGTGGGGCGAACCAGCGCACCGTCATCCCGGGAAAGCTGTTCTGCTCCTGGATGACGATGGAAATCTTGGACCGGCGGGCATACGCCAAGGCGAGTCCAGCCGCGTAACCGCCGGTCGCGACGAGGGCGACGGGACTTTGCGTCCGTACCAGCTGTCCGATCGTCCGCCACGCGCGGATCCCACCCACGATCGTCCGCCAGTTATTCCACGGGTCGGATCGATAAAGCGGATGGAGATCGAGTAACGCGAACGGAAACTCCGTCGCCGGAAGTGCCTCGCGCTCGATACCGCGCTGTGCTCCAATGAAGAAGGGCTCGACTCGGGAATCGGCGCTGACCATGGCCCGAGCGATGGCAAGCGCTGGGTAGAAATGTCCCCCGGTTCCTCCGCCCGCGAAGAAAACCTTCATGGCGCGTCGGCCCGCTATGCCGCGGAGAGGGCGAGCGGATCGGTCGCCGCAGTTCCAATTCGCTTCTCGCGCTCGCTCCCGATGTTGACCAAGATCCCCGTCATCAACATGGTGAGGAGGAGATTCGAACGACCGTACGAAATAAACGGGAGCGTGAGTCCGGTGTTCGGAAGGAGGTGAATCGCGACGCCGATGTGTAGATAGGCGGTGATGACCGTCGTGGTGGTCAGCCCAACGGCGACGAGACGCTGGAAGGGCGTTCTGGCTTGCTTCGCGATACGGAAGCCCAGCCACGCGTACGCGGCGAAGGCAAGGACGAGGAGGGTCAGTCCCATGAATCCCCACTCTTCGCCAATATTTCCCGCAATGAAATCGTCGTAGGCGAAGGGGAGAAAGCCGTACTGCTGGCGCCCTTGCCCAAACCCAACGCCGAACCACCCTCCCGAGCCGACCGCGATCAACGACTGCTTCGACTGATAGTCGACCGCCGCCGGCGCCGCCCCAGGATCGAAGAAGGCGGACATGCGCAGCACCACATACTGCAGCTTTTGCGCGCGGGTATAGACGAGGGGTATGGCGATGATGCCGAGGACGACGAAATGCCCGACGCGAACCCCGCCGGCGAAGAGGATGATCCCCATGATCAGCGTGTAGAACATCGCCGTGGAAAGATCGGGCTCGACGTAAACCAGCAGATCGAGGACGCCAACGACCACGAGGAACGGAAGCAATCCTTTGCTCAATCGCCGTAGTGCACCGCCCTTTTTGACGATGAGCATCGCCGTCCATACGACGACCGCGAGCTTGGCGATTTCCGAGGGCTGCATACTCGCACCGAACAAATACCGTCGTGCGCCGTGGACGCGCGGCGCGAGCTTCAGCGTGAATGGCAGGATGATGAAGAGGAGCAACGCCATCGACACGATCATGAGTGGCCACGCCCACTTCGACCATCGCTCCGCGTCGATCTTGGCGGCGATCGCGAAGACGACGATTCCCGCCAAGACTCCTGTCGCTTGCCGGATCACGAAGAATGCGTTGTTGTGGTACTCCTGCATCGCGGTGATCGCGCTCGCGCTGTAGACCGTCGCAAGCCCGAAGGTGAGCAGGAGTGCCGTCAGCAAGGTCAGCGCCCGGGCTTCGACGCCCATGCGCCACCGATAGCGGACGTTCGCCACCGACGCCGTCACGAGGCGCGCACCGCCTCGGCTGCCGAGCTCGCATTGGCCGATGCCGCCGCGAGGGCGCGGAAGCGGACTCCGCGCTCTTCGTAATTCTTGAACATGTCGTAGCTCGAGCAGGCCGGGGACAACAGAATGGCATCACCCGGAACCGCCGCGGCACGAGCGCGCTCGATGACGGTCTCGAACACCGTCCCTCCGCGTTCGACCGGAACGACGTCGCGCAGATCCTGCTCCACCAGGCCGGCGGATTCTCCGTACGCGATCACGCGCTTCACATGGGCACGGATGGGATCGGCGAGGCCGGTGTACGGCTCGCCTTTGTGCCGGCCGCCGAGGAGGAGGATGGTGGGGCGGATCATGCCGTCGACGGCGACGTAGGTCGAGCTGACGTTGGTCGCCTTCGAGTCGTTGATCCACTGCACGCCATCCCATTCGCCGACCAACTCCAATCGATGTGGCGGCGGACGGAACGTTTTGATCGCCGCGGCCAACGCCGCCCGTCCTTCTGTTGTCGCGCCGGCACCCGTCGCCGACGCGACCGCGAGCCACGCCGCGAGGACGTTGGCAACGTTGTGATTTCCCAAGAGCGGGACATGGTCGCGGCGGATGATGGACGTGCCGCGATAGGTGAGCGAATCGGATGATGGCGCGTACGCCGCCATCGTCTCGTCGGCGCCGCGCACGGTGAAGTAGCGGTGCTCGCCTGTCACCTCCCGCGTCATCTGCATGGATGCGTCATCGTCCGCGTTGAGCACCCAGATCGAGTCGGGGCGAGCGTTCGCGAAGAGACGCATCTTGTCGCCGTAATACGCGTCGACGGTCGGATATCGGTCGAGGTGATCGGGCGACAGGTTCGTCAGCACACCAACCTTGGGTGCAATACTCGGCGTGTCATGCAGTTGGAACGACGAGAGCTCCAGCGCGACCCACGCAGGAGGGGTATCGCGCAACGCGACGTCAGCTAGCGGAACTCCGATATTACCAGCGTCGACGGCATCGTATCCCGAGCCCCGGAGGAGATGCCCGATCAACGCCGTCGTCGTGGTCTTCCCGTTCGTTCCCGTCACCGCGATATACGGAACGTTCGGCATGCAGCGGAGGGCAAGCTCGATCTCGCTGATGACCTCGACGCCGCTCGCGCGGGCCGCCGCGAGTGGCGGCGCCTCTGGCGGAATTCCCGGGCTGACGACGAGCAGCACGGCTTTCCCGATGCGCGCCAAATCGTGATGTCCGGCATCGACGGTCGCGCCCGTACGCGCGAGATCCGCCGCGAGCGCGCGAGCCGCATCGTTGGTGGATGCGTCAGAAGCGTAGACCGGGTAACCATGCTTCCGAAGAAGCCGGACCGCCGCCGCCCCGCTTTTCCCGAGACCGATGACGGCGATCTCGCCGTCGCGCGGGATCGTCCGTGAAGATGACGCTGACGACATTAGCGGAGCTTGAGCGTGCTGAGGGCGAGGAAGGCGCAGAGCACGCCGATGATCCAGAAGCGCACCACGACCTGGGACTCACTCCACCCACACATTTCGAAATGGTGATGGAGCGGCGCTCGTCTGAAGACGCGATGTTGCTGGGCGTACTCGAGCCCGTATTTCCGCCGCCGGTATTTGAACATGTACCGCTGCGTAATCACCGACAGCATCTCCGCGACGAACAGTCCGCCGAGAAAGAGGAGGAGAAACTCCGACTTCAACACGACCGCGATGGCGCCGAGCGCGCCGCCGAGGGCGAGGGAGCCGGTATCGCCCATGAAGACTTGGGCGGGAAAGGTGTTGAACCACAGGAAGCCGATACATGCACCGGCCACCGCCGTGCAGAAAATCGTCAGCTCCCCGGCTCCCGCCATGTAAAACAGTCCCAGATAGCGACTGGCGTCGGTACGACCGATCACGTACGCAAACGCGGCGAACGTCGCCGCGGCGATCGCAACGAGCCCGGACGCCAAGCCATCGAGCCCGTCGGTGATGTTGACGGCGTTGCTCGTCCCGGCCACCACCACCGTCACGAATGCGACGTAGAGCCACGCGAGTCCCGCCGACGCGGGAATGATGAGGACGTACTTGTAGAATGGGAGCGTCGTCGACGCGCCCGGGAGATTGGACAATGGGAATTGCCAGACCAGAATTCCCAACGCGAGGCCAGCAACGACTTGCCCAGTCAGCTTGTAGCGCTCGATCAACCCGAGATTTTGTTCGCCGCGCTGCTTTTGACGAAGCTTGAGGAAGTCGTCGAGAAAGCCGATGACGCCCATCCAGATCATCATCGCCATCCCGATCCAGATGTATCGGTTGTCGAGGCGCGCCCAGAGGAGCGTCGGAACGATCGACGAGATGATGATGATGAGCCCTCCCATTGTCGGCGTTCGTGCCTTTGCGGCGTGGCTGTCGGGAGTCCCTTCCCGGACGACCTGGTGCAACCGCATCCGCCGAAGCCGACGGATGATCATCGGCCCGATGATGAATGAGGAGAGGAGCGCGGTAACCGCGGCTCCCGCTGCGCGAAAACTGATGTAGCCAAAGACGCGCAGGAACCCGAGATGTGACGTCAGCGGGAGAAGAAGAAAGTTGAGCACTAGGCGCCGGCCCACGCGGTAATGTGTGGAAGAATGCGTTCCAGTTTGACACCTCGGGACGCCTTCAGCAAGATGGTCGCGCCACGTTGCAGTCGCGGCACGAGTGCCGCCCAGAGCTCATCGACATCCGGCGCCGTGACGACGCGCGCATCTCCAAGCGCAACGCGTTGCAACGCCGGGGCGAAATCGCCCAACCCCGCAATGAGGTCGAATGACGAGCCGACGGCGCTCCGAGCAACGTCATCATGATATCGATCGGCGTCGGGGCCAAGCTCGCGCATCGTCCCGAGAATGGCGACGCGCTGCGGGCCGCCGGCGTGCGCGAGCATTTCGAGTGCGGCACGCGTCGACCCGGGGTTGGCGTTGTAGGCGTCGTTGATGATCATCGACTCGCCAACGCGCTGCCATGCGGCGCGCATCGCGGGGACGGGCATCGCCGCGATCGCCTGGGCCGCGACGTCCGCCGAGATGCCGCACGCGCGGGCGACGGCGAGCGCGAGCATCGTGTTGCGCAGATTGTGAATCCCACGAACGGGCGGCGTGACGGTCACTCCATCGTACACGATCGTCCCCCGCCCTTCCGCGTCGATCGACCACGTCGACGCGCGAACATCTCCATCGTCCAGCCCAGCCGACACGACCGTTGCGCCCAATCGACGCGCTTCGTCTGCGACCTCAGGCTGAACACTTGGCGTCACGACCAGTGGCACGCCGATGGAAACAGATAACTCTTCGTCGAAGACCCCTTTGAGCGAGCCGAGCCCTTCCAGATGTTCCTCGCCGATGCTCGTGATGACGGCGACGTCGGGACGGGCGATGTCGCGAAGGGTGGCGACTTCTCCGGGAAGGCTGGTCCCTATTTCGACGACGGCGATGTCCGCGTCGTCTGGGATCGAGAGGAGCGTCAACGGCACGCCGATCCGGTTATTCAGATTCCCAGTCGTGGCATGGACGTCGTACGCACCGCTCAATGCGGCACGGACCAATTCCTTCGTACTCGTTTTTCCGTTGCTCCCCGCAATTCCGACGATGGTCTTCCCCCACGCATCGCGACGATACCGGGCAAGTGCTCCCAGGGCGACGAGAGTGTCGCGCACAAAGAAGATGGGGACGTTGAACCGGTGCAGCGGAATCGGACGACTCACGACCAAGGCGGAAGCGCCCTGTGCGATCGCGACGTCGAGAAAGTCGTGTGCGTCGTGATTCTCGCCGACGAGGGCGACGAACGCATCACGAGGGCGAAGCGCCCGGGTATCTGTAGAAATCGCTCCGATAGGTGCTGTCCCAAAGGGCGCGGCGTCGTGCAGATGGTCTTGCAGCGCCGTGGCCATGCGGTCGAGCGTCCAGAATCGTGGGGGAGCCATCGCGGCGGAAGGTGTCGCCGAGTGGAGCGCGTCGGCGCTCGTGGTCTGCGCGTTTAGGGTCTCCACGATCAGGCGTGTCCGTGCAACAGTTCGTGGACGATCACTTTTTCGTCGAACGGAAGTTTTTCCGTCCCAATGACCTGATAGGTTTCGTGCCCTTTGCCCGCCAACAAGACGACGTCGTCCGGCCGCGCGATGGAGAGCGCGTGCGCAATCGCGGCGCGCCGGTCCTCGATGCGAACGTGCCGGCGCGCCGACATCCCTTCCTCGATCTGATCGATGATCGCCGACGGAGACTCCGTGCGCGGATTGTCGCTCGTGACAATTACGACGTCAGCCCCTTCCTCGGCGATCTTTCCCATGATCGCGCGTTTGCCAGGATCACGATCCCCGCCAGCGCCAAAGACGACGATGAGCCGTCCAGTCACGAATGGACGAAGTGCGGCGAACGCACGGGCTAGCGCATCGGGCGTATGCGCATAGTCGCGCACGACCGTCGGCGTCTCCGAGACGATCTCGAGACGCCCGGCGACCTGTGGTGTCATCGCCAACCGTGCGGCGACGACGGACAGCGGTTGCCCGAGGGCGAGTGCCGTCGCCGCCGCGGCAAGCGCATTGGCCACGTTGAAATCGCCGATCAAGGGGAGCTGCACGGGCTCCGCGTGACTCCTGTAGACTAACATCCACTGACTTCCACGCGGGGAATAGCGCACGCCCACGGCGTGTACGTCCCCTTCGCTCAAGCCAAAGGTCACGCGGCGTGGCGTTGGAGGAAGCGCCTCCCACGAGGCGTCGTCGATGTTGACAACCGCAACACCGTCCTCTTTCAAATATCCGGCGAGTTTCGCTTTGGCCGCGAAGTAACTCTCCATCGTCTGATGGTAGTCGAGCTGGTCGCGCGTCAAATTGGTGAACACCGCGGCGTCGAAGCGCACCCCGTGAATGCGACGCTGATCGAGCGCGTGCGACGACACTTCCATGACGACGATGCGCACGCCGCGATCCGCGATCTCACGCAATAAGCGCTGGAGCTCGTCGGGCCCGGGCGTCGTGAGCCCCATTCCGCCAGGGATGACGGCCCCTCCTGCCCCCAACAACACGCCCAGCGTGCCGATGGACGCACTCGGCGCGGTCTCATCATCCAAGAGAGCTCGGAGGATGTTGACCGTCGTCGTTTTCCCATTGGTCCCTGTCACCCCAATGGTGCGCAACGACGCAGCGGGATTCTGGTAGCGCGCCACGGCCGCTTCCGCGTTTCGGATGCGGACCTCGACGGGGACCGAGTCGGTGTGAAGCTCTGGGGCGACGTTAGTCATAGGAATCAAGGTTCGCTGCTCAATTTGACGACTCGGCCCGGCAGCAACGGCGTTCCGGCCGCTGGCACTGTCGGACTTGTATTCGGCGGCGTCGCGCCGCCATGGACGATCTGCACCCGGAATCCCGCGGCGTGCAATGTACGCGCCGCGACTCGCAACGGGAGACCACTCACGTCCGGTACGGGACGCGGGGTCGCGGCCACGGGTGCGACGCGTGTGGAGGCCGGGAGCTTGATCACGTACGATGCGCTGGTCCGCGGATCCGTATCGGGTTGGACGACGGCGACACGCTTGGGCGGCGCCGCCAACCGAATGCTGTCTGCGCGAGCTTTGGCTCGCTCCGCCGCCCTCCCCTCAGCCGTCGTATCGGGACGCGGCGCGTGGACCGACGAGGCCAATTCGTGGAGATCGAGCGACGCGTCGCGCGCGGCAAGGGCCGCGCGCAACACGACGTTGGTGACACCACCGGCGACCACCCCACCATAGTATCCGTTTTGGGGCCGATCCAACTTGACGAGAATCACGAACTGCGGATTGTCTTGTGGAAAGAGTCCGACGAACGAGGCCGTATACGCCCCGGCTTCGTAACGCCCTTTGACCGCGCGGCGCGCCGTCCCACTTTTCCCCGCGACGTCGAGCGTCGCGAGATCGGCCTTGGTCGACGTTCCACCACTCACGACGTCGCGCAACATCTTCTGCATGACCGTCGCGACGTCGGGGCGCATCACACGACGAAGCACGCGCGTATGCGACGCATAGACCGTGTCGCCAGCCGGCGTGGTCACGCTGCGGATGAGATGCGGCTCCAACAACAATCCACCGTTCGCGATCGCCGAGTATGCGGTGACGATTTGCAAGGGCGTGACGGAGAGCTCGTATCCCATCATCATCGACGTCTGCGTCTGCTTCGACCAAAAGCGGACCGGCTTGAGCGCCCCTGGCGATTCGGCCGGAAGTGGCACCAGCGTCGGTGTTCCGAAACCGAGATTCCGCAGGAGCTCGTATTTCTCGCGCGGGGTGAATCGCTGCGCAAAACGGACGATCCCGACGTTGCTCGAATGTTTGATCACATCCGACAACGTCATCATCGCCTCGTGCTCTTCGGCGTCGTTGATCTTGCGTCCGTCGAGCTCGAAGTGTCCGCCGTACGTATTGATGATCTCGTCCGGCTTCGCGCGCCCCGCGCCGATCAGTGCGGCGGCGACAAACGGTTTGACCGTCGACCCTGGCTCGTAGGGCTCCGTAATCGCGGTGTTCGCCACCGCCGTGGGATCGGTCCGCTTGCTGGCCATCGCCAACACGTCACCCGTGTGCGGGTTCATGACGACGATGTCGCCGCCCGTCGCGTGCAAGCTGTCGACCGCGTCCGACAAGGCGCGCTCGCAGATGTCCTGCAATCCCTGGTTGATCGTGAGCACAACCGTCTTCCCGGGTTGTCGCGCATTGTCTTCGACAGACGCGTCGAGGACGTGACCGTTACGATCGCGCGCCATGCGCACGCGTCCGGTGTCCCCTTTCAACATCGTGTCGAGTGCCGCCTCGATACCGTCGAGTGGCCGACCCGTCGCGGGATCGACGCGACCGACGATCCGCCGAATCCCCGACGAATTCGCGTACACGCGATCCATCACCGGCTTGGCGTACACTCCGCGCATCGCCACCGCGGGAGCGACGTCGACCGGCATGAACAGTCCCGGGATATCAACCCAGACTCGTGTCGTGTCGACGGCGGCGCGAACCCACTTCGGATCGATGCGCGCGTTCTTGAGGGCACGCGCGAGCGCCACGGGCTGGCGCACTTCACGCGGCGCAACTCCGACATGGACAAGCTCGCGACTCTCGACCAGCGTCACCCCAGATTCGTCTCGAATATCGCCACGCGGCGCCGGCAACGAGGACGAGAGATATTGCTGCCGCGCTCCTTTATCGGCCCAGTATGCGTGCTTGTAGACTTGTACGTATCCGGCGCGTCCAATGAGTGCCATCGCAAAAACGACGAGCACGCCGTGCACGATCGCGGAACGATCCGGGATACGCCACGGCCCACGTTTGTCGGATGACGACGCGCCGCTGAGATTGCTCCCGGGTCCGGTCACCGCGAGAGAATCCTCACTTGCTTGTCGCTCGGCACTTTCATCCCGAGCCTCTCCGCCACCGGCTGAATGTGCGACCGGCTCGATTCATCCCGAATCAAGCTGCGCAACCGCGCCCCTTCTCCTTCCAATTGCGCGCGACGACGCTCGAGGTCCGCCAGATCGCGCGACAATTGTACGCCATAGCTGCGGCGCCAAATCACGGTCGAAGCGACCAGCACGAAGCCGACGAGCAGCGTCCCAACAATCACTCGGCCGCGTGCCTTCGCACGGCGGCGCGACGCCCCTTTCGCGGACGTTTTGGCCGGCTGCGTTACTTCGCCTTTCGCCATACGCGTAATTTCGCACTTCGTGCCCGCGGATTGCGAGCCGACTCCTCGGCATCCGGAACAATCGCCTTGCGCGTGACGAGCTCGCCGAGCGCGACGCCGCCGCAGGTGCACACCGGCTGGCGTGGCGGACAGTGGCAGGCCGTGCTCCAGGCGCGCATTGCATGTTTCACCAGCCGGTCTTCCCCGGAATGGTACGCGATGATCGCGAGGAGGCCACCTGGCCGGAGGCGGTCCCGCAACTCGGGGAGTACTCGTTCGAGCCCCGCCAATTCGTCGTTGACCGCGATGCGCAACGCTTGAAAGAGCCTGGCGAAATCCCCCGGCCCTGTCCGCGCCCCGAGCGCCCCTCGAATCGCCCCGACGAGATCGTCCGAGGTCTCGAACGGCCGAGTGGCACGCCGACGTTCGATCTCGGCGGCTAGGCGACGACTTTTGGGTTCGTCGCCGTATTGATAGAAGAGATCGGCGAGCTCCCCCGCCGGCAGCTCATTGAGCAGCGCTGCCGCGCTCGTCCCTTCCCCAGACATGCGCATGTCGAGTGGGACACCGGGGCGGAACGAGAAGCCGCGCACATCGTCATCGATCTGATGTGACGAGATCCCGAGGTCGGCAAGGATACCGTCGAACGACGCATCGGCAAGCTCGGGGAGCGCATCGACGTCGTAAAAGTTGCTACGCACGGCGCGAAACACCCCGGTTTGCCCAAAGGTGGCTAGCCGCGTCGACGCCGCCGCAATGGCTTCGGGATCGCGATCGATTCCGGTGACGTGCGCCCCTCGCGAAAGGAACGCCTCACTGTGCCCGCCCCCGCCGAGCGTGCAGTCCAGGATGTCTGGCGCACTCCCCTCTGGCACCAGCAGCGCCGCGATCTCGCGCACGAGCACCGGCGCGTGATATTCACTGTCGAACAACCGTTCGTCTCTGGGGTGGAGGGAAATCACGGTGCGAGGGCCGGGGAGCCAATATAGCAAAAACCCGCCCCGGTTTGTGCCGGGGCGGGTTTTCGTGAATCCTTTGTGCGCCTTATTGCTTACAGAAATTCTTCAGCTGCGAGGCAATCGCCGGCTTGAATTGCGGGAGATACTTCAACATACCCGACGCCTGGTCGTGATATGTGGCATCTTTCTCCGCGGCCGACAGATTCGTCTGCGCCGTTTGGTAGGCTTCGTTTGCCGTCTGCGCCGTCTGGCAATTTTTAGTCTTGTTTGCCTCGGTTGCCGCGCTCTGCATGATCTGGAACGCCGCGGTTCCGGCGAAGAATTGGGCTTTGACGTCGGGCTTCAATTGGTTGGCCAATTCGAAGAAGCGAATCGAGCTTTGGAAATCATCCCGGCTATGCGACGTGTTTGCGGCCCGGAACAGCTGTCCACCCGCCGACATCGCAATTTGTGAGGCTGGATCCTTGTCAGCACCACTGGCGACTGCACTCTGTACAGCGGTATAGGTGCTATCCCATTGTTTCGCGTCCAGGAAATCTTGCGCCGGACGGAGGAGCTGCTTCGCGTACTTCGGATCCAGTTCGACAGCCTTTTTGAGCGCTTCGTTCCCCTGCTGCTTTTGACCGACAGCAAATAGAGCTCGGGAATAAGCAAACCACAACGTCGCGTTCTTCGGATGTTTCGCCGTGCCTTCCGCAAAAAGATCGACAGCCTTTTGCGTCTCATGGGTCTGATTATACGCGACCCCCATGCGAATGAAGTACAACGAATCCATCGCCGTCGTATCGTACTTGGCGATTTCCTGCCCTGTCGTCGCGATTTTCGCCCAATTATTCGCGGCGGAATAGACAGCAAACGCAAGGTTCAACGTATTCGGATCGCCCGGCGAACGTTCGAGGAGCGAGCCAACCAACTGCTGCGCCAATGTCATTTGGTGCGCGGCCGTGAGCTCGTTGATGACCTGCTCGACCCGCTTGTTGTTCGACGTGTCCGCGTGCACGAGGTTCACGAGCGCATTCAGGTAACGAGCGCTATCCCCACGGAATCGGAACAGTTCGACCGCAACCGTCAACGGCGGGACCGACGTGGAATCGTACTGCAGTATCTGCATCGACCACGCGAGCGCCGAATCAGCATACGCCAGCGAGTCCTGATGGGTCTTGGACTTCGCGTACAAATCATAGTAGACGTTCTGGGCGCACATCCGCGCTAACGTCGCCTGCGGGTACGCCGCGACGCCTGCAGAGGCCGCGGCAATGGCCTCGCGGACCTTCCCACCAACCGCCTGGCCGATACACTGCCGTTCGAAATCCAATTGGCGAGCGGCGGCCACCACCGACTTCGATACGGCGGCCATCGCGTCTTCCAGCTTCGGCGCCGTCTGCTCCGGCAGCGGCTGGGCCAACGTCATGTCTCGGCTCAGCACCATCCGCGGAACGACGTGGTATCCGGCGCTGGTGTGCGAGACGATGCCACTGATATAGAAGTCCGCGTGGACTTGGGTAGCTAACGTCTTCTCGTCGGAGAATGAGAGCGGGTCTTCGAGCGTAAACCCGGACGATTCCAAATACGAGGCAACGTCTTTGGTGGGAATCGTGTACAGCGTCTTGGACGAGAAGTCCTTCGACATTCGAGTGCGCAACAAATCCGATGCAGTCGCGCCCAACCCCTTCTCGTCGCTTTGCAGCGTCATGACAGTCGCCTTGCGCGCATCACCATGCTGCGCGGCGGCCGATAAGGTCAGACTAGAAAACGCGACGCAGAAGATCGCGACTTTCGAACGATTGATCAACTGGAAACCTCCAAAGCGGTAAACATTTGTACACCGTGGCGCCATGTTCGTTCGTTACTGCACTGCATTGTGATGGGCGAGGAGGGATTCGAACCCCCGACATCCTGCGTGTAAGGCAGGCGCTCTAACCAGCTGAGCTACTCGCCCGGATCGCACCGGCGATCGCGCCGCCTAGCGCTCCGGCTAGCGGCGAAGGATCGCGACTGGAACGAGGACGCAATACCCGATCACCAACAAGATAGGGGCAAGAGTTTCGCCGCCACGCCAGAGGTCGGCGTAGCCCAGCACCAAGACGACCGCTGCCAGCGTCCACCAGAGGAAGGGAGACCGCGATACCGCGGCCGTCGATGCTCCGGCGGTGTCAGTAGCAGGATGAGTTTTGGCCATAGTGGGCGAAGTGTAGGACGTGTGCAGGGTGGGTGTCAAGCGACGACGCGTTGGTTTAATCCGAGCTTAATAGTCGGCGGCACGATCCGTCTGCGCGGCGCACCGCCGGCAATCTGCCAGCGAGCCCTCTGAGTCGTGCCAGCGCCTCGTCTGCGGACCGTTCCCAGACCGTCCGCCGATCGCTTGCCCAGCGCTCGCGTTACTCTCGCGACAAGGAAACGCGGAGCGGTGTTTCGTTCCGATCCACGATCGCGACCATCTCCGCGCACCGTTTGCTCCATGGATTGAACTTGTTCACCGTCGCTCCGCGCGTCCAAATCGCGCGTCCCTGCTCATGTTGTCCCGCGAGCCAAAATGCGTGGCCGAGCTCAAAATACGCTTCGACCAAGTTCGGTCCCAGCGCGATGGCGCGCTCGAAAAAAATTTGCGCGTCGTCATACATCTCACGTTCACTGTAGACGAGTCCCAAATAAAAGTTGGCGTACAACTTGGCACGCGCGTCCTCGTCTTGACGGAGCGCTTTCGACAGGTGCTCGATTGCCTCGCCGAAAATTCCTTTCTTGAGGCAGATGTATCCAACATTGATACGCGCCAGCGCATTAGAAGGTTCGCGCCCAAGCACATATTGGAAATTCATGAGCGCCGCGTCGAGCTTGTCCTGAAGCATCTGCGCCCAGCCGAGCAATGATTGCCCTTCGGTATTGGTGGGCGCCAACTCCAAGGCGTGTTGGAGCGCCTCCTCCGCCCCTTCGTAGTCGCCGATGGAGATCTTGGACCACCCTTTCTCCAAGAAGGTCGACGCGCCGATGTGATCCTCGTGCACCGTGGGACGCGGGCCCGCGAAGTGTGGGGCCATCGCGGGGGATGCGTTCCGGCGCGTCTTCCACTCTTCGACCAACTGCTTGATGTCGTCTTTGAGACTGGCCAGTTCGGCCAACGACCCGTCGACCGTCCGATACAATTCCATCAGGGCAGTCTTGAGCGCTTGGTCGTCGCGCATCTGCTGCCCTTCGATGCGCTCACGCAACGCGGAGAACTTGTCGCGCAAGTCGTCGACGAAGGGCGTGCTCATGCGTTTACACGCATAACGTCTTCGTTCATACCGGGATACCCGCGCGAAGCGCGGACATCGACGTGACCGCGGCGGCGAGGGCGGCTCCGAGGTCAGATAATGGGATGGCCGCCGCCGTCTGTGACGCATTGAGCGCCGCCTTGGGCATTCCATAAATCACGGACGAGGCTTGATCCTGCACGAGGATGATTCCTCCCAACCCCGCGACAGCTTTTACGCCCTCCGCACCGTCGCGCCCCATCCCCGTCAATACGGCGGCGATGACGTTCGCTCTGAACGCCGTGGCGGCGGACATGAATAAGATGTCGGCGGACGGCGAGACGCCGCCTTGGGGCGCTCGCGACAGCTCGATCGTCGCGCTCCCACGTTTCCCCACGACGCGCATGTTCGTCCCGCCCGGCCCAATGTACACATGGCCCGCGAGGAGTGGCTCGCCGTGACGCGCCTCGCGGACACGCAGGTCGCTCGACTGGTCGAGCCGTTGCGCAAAGCTTGGCGTAAACTCTTTGGGCATGTGTTGCGCGACGAGCACGGCGGCGTTCAACGTCGGCGGGAGTTGCGGAATGAGCTGCGCCAGTGCGCGCGGCCCGCCGGTCGACGAGGCAATGACGACGACGCGCTCCGCGGGTGTCGTGTCGAGCACGGGAGACCGTTGCTCCGCGGACGGCGACGCGACGGCACGACTATATGACGCGGGATCGGCGGAAACGGCGGCCTCGAGTGCTTCGAGCAGCCGCCCCTGGATCGTGGCAATGTCGAGACTGATCGCGCCCGACGGCTTGAGCACGAAGTCGACGGCGCCGAGCTCCAGAGCACGCATCGTCGCGTCGCCGAAGCGAGGACCGCCGGCGCTCAGGACGACGATGGGACGCGGCCGAGTGGACATGACGGTCTGCAACACTTGCATTCCGTCCAACTGCGGCATCTCGAGATCGAGTGTCACGACGTCCGGATCGAGCACGTCGATTTGTCGCAACGCTTCGACGCCGTTACGCGCAAACCCCACGACGAAGAATCGCGGGTCCGACGAGATCATGTCCGCGATGATCTTGCGCATGAAGGCGCTGTCGTCGACGACCAACACGGTACGCGTGCGGTGAGTCGCGGAGACCGGCACGTGTTCGTCAGCCATCCAATCTCCGAAAAATTCGCTCGCGGAGATCGACAGGAATGAACAACAACCGCGACCGGCCCAGCAATGTCTCGACTCGGCCAAGCACCAGGAATCCCCCGGCGCGAAGCGCACCGTGAAATTTGGCGAAGAGCTCTTCCTGTGCCGGACGATCGAAGTAGATGATCACGTTCCGGCACGCGATCAAATCGAACGGACCACCCGTTGGCGGGGGCTCGTGCAGGAGATCGCGCTTTTCGAACCGCACCATGTCGCGAAGCGCCGGCCGAACGCCACGAAATTCTCCTTCCTTTGGAAAGAAGCGGTCGGCGACTTCGTCCGGCGTCTCGACGAACGCGGTCGAGGCGTACAGCGCACGATCGGCGGCGGCGAGGCTCGCACGGTCGATGTCACTCCCGATGATCTGCACTCGTCCCAATCTCGACTCTTCGCCGATCGACGTGGCGTACTGCGCAAACAATGCCGCGAGTGAATAGGCCTCTTCGCCGGACGATGCGCCCGCGCTCCAAACGCGGATCGGGCCGTCTTTCGCCCAGAGACTTGGGATGACCGTGTTGGCCAGCGACGCAAACGTCGGCCAATTGCGGAAGAACTTGGTGACGTTGATCGTGAGGACGTCGAGCAGCCGCTCATACTCGGGCGGATCCTCGTCGAGCAGCCGGGCGTACTCGTCATACGATTGAACGTTCCGCGCGCGCATGCGCACTGCGATCCGGCGGCGAAGGCACTTGTCCTTGTAGCTCGCGCACCGGAACGTCGTTTCCCGCATGATCTTCTCGGTCAGACGCGTGAATCCTTCCGGTTCCTCGTCGTCGGACGGGACAATCAGGGCACGTGGTTGTGACGAGAGGGTCATGGCGTACTCACGACGCGGTGTCGAAGGTATGCGCACGGCGATACGCCTCACGCGCTTCATCGAAGCGCCCCGCGCGTTGCAGGCAATCGGCGAAGTTCCGATGCAGTTGCGGCAAGTGCGGCTCTTCGACGAGTCCGCGCTCCAACGTCTGCATCGCCGTGTCGAAGTCGCCGCGCGCTTCGTAGGCGACGGCGAGGTTGTTCCACAACACCGCCACCGATGTGTATGATTGCACCGCTTCGGTCAGGATCGCGATGGCGCGATCGAGATCGTTGGTGAGTGCGGCGTTGAGCCCCGCGTAGTGATACCACGCGGCGGGTGGGCGGCGAGCGCCCCACAACGTGCGTGCGGCTGCAAGTGCCGTTTCGGCCGCATCATGGTGATGCGCCGCGATGGCGAGCGCGGCGGCGTTCGTCTGAATGACGGGATCGCCGCGGCCGCCGTACGACAAGGCTTTCTCGATGGCCGTATGGGCCTTGGTGAGATCGCCAAGCTGTTGATAGGCGTACGCCATGTTCGAGAACACGGCGGCGCGCGGAACGCCATGCGCCGCATGCCGCTCGAACGCATGAATCGCGGCCGCCCATTGTTCCTGTCGCAACGAGACCAATCCCAAATAGAACGAGGCGACGGGATCGTCCTCGTGGAGCGAATCGACCCGACGGAATTCGCGCGCGGCCTCTTCATACATCCCGGTCTTGAAGAAAGCGATGCCGAGGTTGCGGTGTTCCGTGACCTTGTCGTCGGGGGCGGCAGCGGTTTTGCCTCGCTGGCTCACCCCGACTCGCGCGATCAACGACGCCGACAGCAATCCGTACAGCGTCTTGCCGACCGTGAATTCACCAAGCCCTGAATCGGCGATCAACGCGCTGACGTCGCGTTGTCCGTCGAGCAGCGGGACGATGACTTCCTCTTCCGGGGTGAGCGGGCGCTCATTCGCGAGCAGGGTGTGACGATCCGGCGCGAAGACAATGTCGAAGCTCGGAATCTTCTTCGCGATCAACGTCCACTCATCCACTCGGCGCGCCCCTTCGAGGAGGAGCGACTGTGGATCGATCGCGGTGGTGTGAACGCCTTCGTCCGGAGTGACTCCCGGTTCGAAGTTGAACGTCCCTTGCGTCCAGGTGAAGAGGACGTAGACCGTCTCTTCCGTGTCGAGCGACCGGTTGACGAGTGACGCGTGGGTGATCGCGCCGTCGGCGAAATAGATGTAGCCGAAGTTGTTCGCGTACGTGAGCCCCAGGCAACCGGTTTTCTTTCCCATTGCCAAGAGCTGGAGCACGTCCGGAAGACTCGCTTCGGTGAGGCTGCCTCGAATCGCCACTATCGCAGCTCCTCGACGACACGTCCCGCGAGCTCGGGCCAGTCCATCACGACCTTCTCGTCATCCTGAAACGCGCGCGGCGTCATCGCGCTCTGCGCGGCACGCAGCGCCTCGACGCGTTCGGCGACGACCGACTGGAGGTCGTGCAAAAAATCCGAATATTCGGACGACGACTCGTTGTCCAACATACCGATGCCTTACCGATGCCTACGCGACCTGGATCGCCGTCAACATGGCGCGCAACGATGGCGCGTCAGGAAGCAGGAGAAAATAGCCGGGGAGCGTCGTTCCGACGTGGTCGATGAGAAATTGGGTTTCGACACAGAAGACGTATCCACCCTGATGTCCCGTCCGATTGGCGGAGTTCGCCAAGACTTGCGCGGCCGGTCCGACGGTGAGCGACGGCGGAGACGGGAGGAGCGTCATGCGTAGAAATTCGCTGAGCGCCGTCATGTACGCGCCGGCCAAGATGTTCCCCGCCTCGGTGAGTGCCGACGCTTCGAGCTCCGACAACGAATCGCTCGCCGACGCCTCGCGTTGCATCATGAGCGCCGCCAGCCGATGCGCCGTTCCCAGCGGAAAGGCGAGGATCGTGTCACCGTGCATGCTGCCGCTCATCCGCATCGGAACGACCGCGACCGGCTCGCTCGTCGGGCCGATGACCGTCGCAAGCTCGTCGATCGGCACCACCGTGATCGTCGGGACGCTGACCATGATCTTGGTCCCCGTCATGAGCGACAGCGCGGTAGCGGCATGACCGGCGCCAATGTTGGCGACTTCGCGCAGCGCGTCGCGCTGAACGTCGTTGAGGGCCTGCATCTCCGTGTCCGTCATGAAGAGACTCCGCTAAACCAAAGTGTTGACGTCGACGATCAGCGCGGGTGCGCCGTCGTTCAGAATCGTCGCTCCACTGAACATCCGCGGCGCGCCACGTGGCGCGTCGAAGCGTTTGACGACGATGTCCTGCTGTCCCACAAAATCATCGACGACGAGCGCGGCGCGCCGCCCT
>Ga0105241_10000208_pt1 | contig 44134 bp, 35 predicted proteins | sample KBSC64metaG_FD_80422 | JGI IMG/M metagenome (GOLD analysis project Ga0105241, IMG submission 80422) | Corn rhizosphere microbial communities from Kellogg Biological Station, Michigan, USA - KBS C6-4 metaG | ecosystem: Host-associated > Plants > Roots > Rhizosphere > Soil | place: Michigan, USA... | reverse complement strand
TACTCGGACGTTTGAATTGGATTTTGCCTTTCATCGGAGATTCATCCGGTCCCCATATCGGCCCGTTCTTCTTGGCTCCCCTTGCTTTCCTGATTCTCGGCCTGGTGATCCTCTTCATCCGCGCGGCTAACTCATCCTTGAGTCATATCGCTGATGCACTGGCTTGCCTTCTCGCCATCATCGTCTGGATTCTGTTCTCCGAGTTCGTCTTCGGGATGATGCAGATCCCAGGATCATCCATCGTGGGCCCAGTCAAACCACCCACTCTCGCCTGCCTCGGGCTCCTCACTCTGGCTGTTTTCCTCCGTCGTGCCGAGTTCGGCGTCTTCTCATTTCTCCTCGCCGGCGGAATCGAAGGCCAGGTTTCACGGGTAATCGCGCCGCTTTTGCTCGCTCTCCCCATCATTCGCGAAATCGGAAGAGCTCGCCTGCTGGATGCCCACCTTGTCCCTCCGCGCTATGCCACGGCGATCTTATCCTCTTCGGCAACCTTCATTTCGTTCTTGTTGCTCTTCGGGCTCTCCCGTCTTATCCATCGCATGCAATCAGAAGTTCAGGAGCTGAACCTGCGCGATGAACTCACCGGCCTGTACAACTTCAGAGGCTTCAACCTCTTTGCCGAACAGGCCTGCCGCCTCGCAGCCCGCTCGCGCCAGCCCTTCGGCGTTCTCTTCATCGATATGGACAATCTGAAGCTCATCAACGACACGCTGGGCCATACCACAGGCTCCGTCTTCCTCGTTGAAACTGCGAAGCTTCTTACCTCCACTTTCCGGGAAACGGATGTGATTGGCCGCTTGGGCGGCGATGAATTCGTCGTAGCAGGAATGTTCGACCCGCACGAGATTGATGCCGCGATCGATCGCCTGCGCTCCACCGCTTCCTCCAGGAACATCCTTGATGGAAGGAGCCTCTCTCTCAGCCTCGGATACGCCTCCGCCGAACCAGGTTCCGGTGAATCACTCAAAACCGTGGTCGCGCGTGCTGACAAAGCCATGTACAAAGAAAAGCGGGAAAAGAAGAAAGCTTTTGCGCTCTAGACACTCATCGGGCCCCGGCACTCACCTCACGATCGACCGTTAGCACCTGCTATCCTTCCCCCCATGAAGCCCGCGACCACCGCCTTGCTCCTCGCGTTCCTTCTCCCATTTACTGCCTGCAAGTCCTCCCCTGCGGGCGGTGCCGCACACTCCGCTGAGATCTCCTCCTCTAAGCAAGCCGCGCTTCCGGTAGGCTCCGGATTCGACTACTACCTGCTCAACCTCTCCTGGTCACCGGAGTTCTGCTACTCCCACCGTGAAGCTCCCGAGTGCGCCGCGCACTCTACCTTTGTCCTGCACGGTCTCTGGCCGCAGAACTACGACGGCACCTACCCCGAAAACTGCTCCACGGCTCCTGGCCCATCCGATCCCGCCTCCTACAGAGACATCTACCCTGACCAGGGCCTTCTTCTCCACGAGTGGCATACCCACGGCACCTGCTCCGGCCTTCCAGCCGACGCCTTCCTCGCCACCGCTCGCGCTGCCTACAAATCCGTCGCCATCCCTCAGAAACTCCAGACTCTTACCCAGCAAACCTCCATGTCCCCCAATCAGATCATGAACCTCTTCATGGAAGACAACCCAAAGATCCCCCGGGAGAGCCTTGCCGTAAGTTGCGGAAACAACTACCTGACAGCCGTAGAAATCTGCCTCGATAAGACACTCAAGCCCGTTCAATGCGGTGCGATCCGGTCCTGCCGTGCCGTCATCGTCCGCATACCGCCCCCGAGATAATCCGCCCGTCAAGCGACCAAGGTCTCACAACCGGCATCTGATCTCATCAGCAAGATCTTGCCAACTGCGCGAAAGCAAAACCTACAAACGTACTTCTTAAGCTTCTACAAACCCTTTCGCCCCCCGCCCGCCAACCATTGGTTCACGTCGCATTTCTCGCTCCCCGCCTTGGCACTACACAAATCAATCGCAATCGAGGCTCTCTTCATGAGGTCGCAATCTGTTTGTATCGCTGCGCTCGTCCTCTTCGCCAGTGCCACCTTCCTTCACGCTCAGACTGTCCCACGCTCATCACACGTCTGGATCATCACTGAAGAAAACCATAGCTATGAGTCCGTCGTCGGCAATTCCCAAATGCCCTATTACAACAAGCTGATCCAGCAGTACGGACTGGCCAGCCAGTTCTACGCCAATCAGCACAGCTCTCTGCCGGCATTGATGTGGCTGGTCGCGGGCGCTCCTGTAGAACTCAACAACAACACCGTCTCATGTAGCCACAACAACGACAACGTCGTCCGCGAACTTCTCAAGCAGGGCTACACCTGGAAGAGCTATCAGGAAAACATGCCGTACGCGGGCTACCAGGGTTTAAAAAGCGGCGACACCAACGCCTACTACCGCCGCCACAATCCGCTCATCGACTTTGCCGACGTCTGTCCAGGCACCGGCCAGGAAAAGAACAGCGTTCCGTACTCAAAGCTGGCTTCAGACATCGCCCTGGGAACAACCCCCAACTTCGCATACATAACTCCGAATGGGGATGAAGATGCTCATGATGGCTCCCTACAATCCGCCGATCACTGGCTCCAGGACAACGTACCGGCAATCCTCGCCCTCCCGGAGTTCGCCCCGGGCGGCGACGGCATTCTCTTCATCGCTTGGGACGAAGGTTCTCTCTCCTCAGACAATCGCTGCTCCTCCACGGACTTCAGCGGCTGCGGTGGGCGCATTGCCAACCTCGTCATCGGCCCCCGGGTAAAGTCCGGATACAAGTCCACCTTCACATACCACAGTGAGAACCTACTCAAAACTGTATGCGCCGCCATGGGCTTATCTCCCTGTCCCGGCGCTGCGCAGAACGCCGCGGCGATGTCGGACTTCTTCGAAACCTCACCATCCGACTCGCCCAGCAACACCGTGGTCATCTCCACTCCCGGCAACGGCTCCACCATCTCGGGCTCCGTTCATCTACTCGCAACCGCTTCTGAGGATCAGACGGTAAGTGAAACGCTGGTTTCGGACAACGGGCAAAGACTCGGATCCTACGGGGCTCAGATCGATGCAGTCTACAATCTATCCACTGGCAATCACGTCACTACTGTCCAGGACTTTGATGCCTCTCATCACCTCATCCACCAGGCTTCTGTCAACTACACAGTCCAACCCCTCGTCAACGGAATCCAGATCATATCGCCTGTTCCTGAGCAAACCTTCAATATGACAACTGTGCAGGTCGTTGCTCATGTAACCGAGTCAGTTCCCGTCAGCCAGGTTCAGGTCTGGGATAACGGCACTAAGCTCGGTCGATACTTCGGCGCAGATGTGAATCAGTATTACAATCTCGCGCCCGGCTCTCACACTGTCACTGTTCTTGATCTCGACCAGAACTACAACGTGATCCATCGAACTCAAGTCTTCTACTCAGTGCAGTAACTTGTACCAGGAGCGCGATCGCTAAACATTAGGCCGTGGGAGATACGCACTTATACGAGTGCATCTCTCACGGCCTTATCTTTCTACAGCGTCGAGATCTTCTTTCTCGCTTTGTTTATTTCTCATCAATGTTTCTCCTCCGGACAACAAACTCCCGGTAACAAGTCCTCTCACGCGAAGAGCTGTGGATCGCATCCGGTAACTCGACATTCTCGGTACTAATTTCGCGCGCCTCGAGGTACCGTCGGGCAACACCGATTGGACAAGTGGGTCTATACTTCGCCTGTCAAATCAAACTACCTTTCGTCGGAACGGAGCCGCTCCATGGCTCGGGTCGCCTGCTTCTTTTCTGTTGAGTATTTCGATACGGTCGAGCATCCGCTGCCCGATTGGGACAAAATTCCCTACGGAATGGCAATCATCGCAGCCTACCTCGAACGTGCAGGACATACGGTGCGATGTTGGGTCATCTGCCCGAGGACACCGCTTGCCCTCATTGCTCAAGAGGTTGTTCGCGACTTCGCTTGCGATACCGTGCTTGCCACCGCCGTCACTACCGAGTTTCCGCTCATTCTGCACCTCTGCTCTCAGATCAAAATTCTGAACCCATCGCTCCCCGTCCTCGTTGGCGGTGTCCACGCTTCCGTCAGCAGTGCAGAATGCCTCTCACATCCCGAAGTCGACGCCATCTGCATCGGAGAAGGAGAAAACGCGGCTCTGGCCTGGGTCGACGCGATCGCGCGCCAGGTACAGCCGTGCAATATCCCGGGCCTCTGGATCAAAACCGCGGGAGAGATCAATCGCTCGCCCTCACTTCCTTTTCGCACCGACCTCGATGACCTGCCGCTGATTAAATACGCGCACTGGCAGCGCTGGGTCAATCCCCATAGTCGCGTCGTGCATGTGGTCGTGGGTCGTGGCTGCCCGTACTCGTGTACTTACTGCTCCAATCACGCTCTGCGCCGCCTCCACTCCGGAACTTACCTGCGCTTCCGCTCAGCTCGCAGTATCCTTCCCGAGTTTGAAGCGATCCTTCAGCGATTCCCAGACTTGCGATCGATTTACCTCGAGATCGAAACCATCGGCGCATCCATTCCGTGGCTCCTCAAGTTTTGCGATGATCTCCATGCCTTCAACGCTGATCTGGAACATCCCATAGAGTTTCAGGCAAACTTCGCTGTCACCTCTCAACTGGTTCGCGACGAGAACCATCTCCATGTCGTTCTCAAAGCAATGCGCTCCGCGAACATCGTCCGGCTCAATGTGGGTCTCGAATCCGGTTCGGCCCGCATTCGCCAGGAAATCCTGAATCGCCCCGCCTACACCAACCAGGATCTGATTCATTTCTGCCGGACAGCGCGCGAGTATGGCATCGACATCAGCCTCTACATGCTCATCGGCGTCCCCACAGAGACACCAGCCGAAGCCAGAGAAAGCAGCGAAGTCGCCAGAGCCTGCCTGCCTTTCGAGATTTACCCGTCAATCTACTATCCCTACCCCGGCACAGTTCTTTGCGATCTCTCCAAGCGTATGAACCTGATGAATGCCTCTACGCTGGGGACCAAGGCAGAACGGTCCCGTGTCTATCTCCGTTTGAAAGCCTTCCCTCGATGGCGTGTGTTCTCCGAATACGTCTTGATGCGTTGGCGCGTGTTTCATGGCCGCCGCGATTCTCTCCAGTTGCTCCGCCTGTCCGCATTCACGGCCCTCTCTGCTGTTCCGAGTATCCTGGGTCCTGTCGTGCAAGTGCAGCAAACCGTTCGTCGACTGGCACATCCGGTTCGCTTGCCAGTACCGGTGTCCAAAACAGTCGATTAGTTGAGTCGAAACCACGTCACTTCCGCACCAATTGTCACGGGACCTTCGTTACTCACAGGCTCCTGATTCCTGATCGCCCGCTGCGACTTTCGTTGTATATCTATTGCTGTTCCCAAACTCAACTAGCTCCGGGGATTCCTATATGCGGTCCAATACTCTACGTGTCTTTATAGCCTTCTTCCTCGCCCTAACCGGATTCATTCATGCGCAAGGTGTGCCACGATCCTCGCACGTTTGGCTCATCACCGAGGAAAACCATAGTTACGAGAACATCGTCGGCAATACCTCCATGCCGTACTACAACGGGCTGATCAAGCAATACGGGCTTGCTACCCAGTTCTATGCAAATCAACACAGCTCCCTTCCCGCGTTGATGTGGTTCGTGGCCGGCGCACCAGTCGAGCTAAACAACGACACCACATCCTGCGCTCACACGCATGACAACCTCGTGCGCGAATTGCTTGCCCGTGGGTACAGCTGGAAGACCTATCAGGAGAACCTGCCTTACGCCGGCTTCCAGGGACTCTATGGCGGTACCAACAACTCCTACTACCGTCGCCACAATCCGCTCATCGACTTCTCTGATGTATGCCCTGGTACCGGACAGGACAAGAAGAGTGTCCCCTACGCGCAGCTCGCAACCGACATCGCGAATAATCAGACTCCCAACTTCGCTTACATCACTCCCGACTCGGATGAAGACGCACACAATGGCACGCTCTCAGCCGCCGATCAGTGGTTGCAAGACAACCTCCCCGCAATTCTCGCCTTGCCGGAATTTGCACCCGGCGGCGACGGCCTTCTCTTCATCGTGTGGGATGAAGGTACACTCTCAACGGACAATCGTTGCTCTGCAACCATCTCCTCTGGATGTGGAGGTCGCACGGCCAACCTCGTCATCGGTCCGCAGATCAAATCCGGATATCAATCCACCATCACGTATCACAACGAAAATGTCCTCAAGACCATCTGCGCCGCCATGGGCCTTTCTCCATGCCCCGGCGCTGCAGCGAATGCCCTGCCAATGACGGATTTCTTCAAGACGTCGGGCTCTGACACTCCATCGAACAGCGTCGTGATCTCGACGCCCGGCAACGGATCTGTCGCGAATGGGCCCGTGCGCCTCATCGCCATTGCTTCCGAAAGCAAGACCGTGAGCCAGACGCAGGTCTGGGATAACGGCAGGAAGCTCGGAGTCTATGGATCCGATATCGACACGGTCCTCACGTTGGCGCCTGGAACCCACACAACTACCGTGGTCGACTACGACTCATCTTTCAATCCCATTCACCAGGCTTCGGTAACTCACAACGTTCAGGCCGCCGTAGATGGCGTACAGATCAGTTCACCCACGCCGGGCGAAGTCTTCAACATGACCACGGTGCATGTCGTTGCGAACGCGACGGAGTCGGTTCCCGTCAGTCAGATTCAAGTATGGGATAACGGCAAGAAAATCGGCCGCTACTACGGCACAGACGTGAACCAGTATTTCAACCTCGCTCCCGGTTCACACACCATCACCGTTCTCGATCTCGACAAGAACTACAACGTCCTCCACCGCACACGCGTCTCCTACAGCGTCCAGTAAAGAAGAACTTTCAATCAAGCGGGTGCCCCATTCTAAGTTGGTCGTCAGACCAACTTAGGGTGGGATACGAATGTGCCGAGTGTCTCATTTCGTCACGCAGATCTTTGCGCGATGGGGTGGGATCAACACATTCCGTCCTTTGACAAGAGTAAAGAATGGGTCTGGCAGGTTAAGCTTGCCCCGTTACAATCTCCGAGAAATCCGCGATCCCCGAGAACCCCTTGAGCACGCCATCGATCAGTCCAAGGTGGGCCCCGCGAATCTGCTCATCCGGATCCAGCACCATCACCTTGTCGAAAAATCCATCCACGACCGGTCGCAGCGTCGCGGTTTTTCCAAGCGCCTCGACGTAGTTCCGATCATGCCGTAGCTTTGCCACCTCGGAAGCCAGCGCGCCCGCCGCATCCTTCAATCTCTGCGCTTCAGCCGACAGCTTGACGCCATCAGGAGACCCGACTGCAAATCCCTTTTCCCCGGCCTGCCGAAGGATGTTGTTGATCCGCTTGAACGCCGCCGACACTGCTTCAAAGTCCGCTGAAGCCCGCGCCGCCGTTAGAGCCTCTGCACGCGCAATTGCGTCCCGAACATCATCGGCATTCGCCGCAAGCACCGCATTCACCACGTCATACGAGAACCCGCGCACATCCTTCAGATAGAAGTTCAGCCGCTCAGTCAGAAATTCCAGACTCTTGCGCTCGTTCACCTCATCCGTCAGCGCCGAATGGGCGACCTCGCTCAACGTCAGCGGCAACTCCGACTCCGCGAGAATCTTCACGATTGCATTCGCTGCTCGCCGCAGCGCAAACGGGTCCTTCGACCCCGTCGGCTGCAATCCGATGCCGAACATCGTTGCAATCGTCTGGATACGATCTGCAAGCCCCAGCAGTTGCCCTTCCACCGAAACTGGAATGTTGTCCTCGGTCGAAGCCGGAGTGTACTGCTCGTAGATCGCCAGCGCCACGCGCTCCCCCAGCCCCTGAGCCCGCGCGTATAGTCCACCAACCACGCCTTGCAACTCCGTGAATTCCTTCACCACCTCCGTCGTAAGATCCGTCTTCGCCAGTCGCACGGCCGTTGTCAGCGCATTCGAATCGAAATGCACTCCAGCCTTGTTCGCCAGCTCTGCCAGAAAAGTGGCCGTCTCGAGGTTCTCTTCCGTCTTCCAGTGATATGATCCCAGCTCCTTCTGGAACGTCACCGCCTTCAGGCTCTCCACGCGTTCTGTCAGCGGAGTCTTCTGATCCACATCCCAGAAGAACCTTGCATCTTTAAACCGCGCCCGCAGCACCTTCTGGTTCCCATGCCGGATGATCGCCTCGCCTTCCTCATCCGCCTTCGTGTTCAACACTGCCAGAAAATGCGGAAGGAGCTTCCCATTCGAATCCTCCACGGCAAAATACTTCTGGTGATCGCGCATCACTGTCACCAGCACCTCTTCGGGCAGCGTGAGGTACTCCGCCTCGAAGTTGCCAAGAATGACAGAAGGCCACTCCGTCAAATGCGTGACGGTCTCAACCAGCGGCTCATCCTCGCGCCAGCGCGCACCCGCAACCGTTCGCGTCGCCTTGTCCAGAGCCTTCCGAATCACCTGCCGTCGCTCCGCCACATCCACGACAACACTCGCCCCGCGAAGTCCGTCGACATAAGCTGTCGCAGAAGCTAAAACCACGGATTGGTCGCCATGCAAAATACGATGCCCGCGGCTCGCATTTCCCGCCTTGATGCCGGCAATCTCCAGTGGCAGCACGGCGGAATCCATCATTGCCACAACCCACCGTACCGGCCGCACAAACCGCTCCGGCTTCCCTGACCGCCAGTACATGTTCTTCGCCCAGTAGATTCCCAGCACTTCCTTCGGCAGTTCAGCGGCCAGAATCTCCGTCGCAGCCTTCCCAGTTCGCTTCACTGTCGCGCCCACATACTCGCCCTTCGCCGTCGCAACCTTCTCCAGCGCCGACACATCAAGGCCCGCCTTCTTTGCGAACGCCTCGGCCGCCTTCGTTGCGCTTCCATCCTTGAAGGCGACACTCCACGAAGGCCCGGTCAGCTTTTCTTCCACATCGGCCTGTGCCGCACGCACGCCACCAACCAGCACCGCCAGCCGCCGTGGCGTCGAATACGTCTTCACCTGCGCGGAATCCTCCAGCAGCCGTTCCCGCGTCAGTAACTCTTGCACACGCTTGCCGAGTTCCGCCTCGGCCCCTGCGATCATCCGCGCCGGAATCTCCTCCAGCCCAATTTCAAGTAGAAAGTCCGCCATGAATCTCGATTCTTTCTCGCTAACTCCGCGTACACGCGCGAAGCGCGGCTAACTCCGCTTCCTCAAAAATCTAGGGTGCCCCGCCCGAGCTCTGCTCTGACGGGATACGACAAACTCACGCCCGCACCTGCTGAACTGCGTAAGCTTTCGCCACACCCACAGCCAGCGCTCGAATCCTTCCAATCACACCCACCCGCTCCGTCACGCTGATCGCGCCCCGCGCGTCCAGAATGTTGAACAGGTTCGAACACTTCAGCGCCAGCTCATATGTTGGCAGCAATGGAAACCGCTTCTTCTCCGCTGCCGTCGCATCTTCCCGGTCAAACAATGCGCCGGCCCGCGCCAGCAAGCCATGCGCCTCAGCCTCATACGAGTTGAAGTGTTCCCAGAGCCGCAGCACATCCGCATCCTCGAAGTTGTACACCGAGAACTGCAGCTCCTCCGCGAGCCGCACTTCGCCATAGGTCATCTCCGCGCCGGTCTCCGGATCGCGCGCCCACACGATATCGTAGATCGAATCCACGTCCTGCAGGAAAGCAGCGATGCGCTCCATTCCGTACGTAAGCTCCGCGCACATCGGGTCCAGGTCCATCCCGCCACACTGCTGAAAGTAGGTGAACTGCGTGATCTCCAGCCCGTCCAGCATCACCTGCCAGCCCACTCCCCACGCGCCACCCGCAGGCCACTCCCAGTTGTCCTCTTCGAACTTCAGGTCGTGCTTCTTCAGATTGATACCCATCGCCTCAAGCGATTCGAGATACTGCTCCTGCACATTCACCGGTGGCGGCTTCAGAATCAGCTGAAACTGCGTGTGCTTGAACAGCCTGTTGGGATTCTCGCCATACCGGCCATCGGCCGGACGCCGCGAAGGCTGCGCATACCCTACTCGATATGGCTTCGGCCCCAGCACCCGCAAAAAGGTCTCCGGAGCCATCGTGCCCGCGCCCACTTCCACGTCATAGGGCTGCTGCAGCACACACCCGCGCTCCGCCCAGAACCCCTGCAACCGAAACAGTAGCTCTTGAAACGTCAGCGCTGATTTTTCAGAGGAAGATCCTACGCCAGATGCCACAATCCATTCTCTTTCTTTTAGGGACTAAACCTCAGTTTACCAGTGGAAAGAGCCTCCCTCCGACCCGCTGCGATTCTCTCTTTGGGCCTGTCGGCTCCAATTCTCAGCGATGCCACGTCTTCCGTCTGACCGAGAGTTCGGGCAGCAAGCGGAAACCGGCTCCTGCTTGAATGTTGGATCAACACTCTCAGTCCGAACGGAAGCATCTGAAGCTGAGATGATGAAAGGCATGACCCTGAGCATTCAAGAGCAATTTGGACACATTGACATCTATGTCTTCGACCAGATACTGCGCGGGAATATCGCGCCTGGGATGCGCGTTCTTGATGCTGGATGTGGCTACGGGCGGAATCTCGTATATCTCCTGCGCGAAGGCTGCGAGGTGTTTGCGCTCGACTTGGATGGCGAAGGTGTGGAGCATGTAAGGCAACTGGCCGCTTCTCTGGGCACCGGAACTCCAGCTGAAAATTTCCAGGTTGGTGCGATCGAGCGGATGCCCTTCCCCGATAGCGTTGCCGATGTCGTGATCTGCAGCGCAGTCCTTCACTTCGCTCGAAATGAGGAGCACTTCCGAGCCATGCTGAAGGAGTTGTGGCGGGTACTGAGGCCCGGTGGCATGCTGTTCTGCCGCTTAGGCTCGAGGATTGGAATGGATTTCGAGCGCGTGCGAGGTGGTCTGTTCAAAGTGGGAGATGGCTCTGAGTGGTTCCTGGTTGATGAGGAGATGCTCATGGAACTGACCGAGGAAATGAACGGCGTGCTCGTAGACCCGTTGAAGACAACGATCGTACAGGACTACCGCTGCATGACGACATGGGTCGTGAGGAAACGGCACTGACCGCCCTCATCGAAATTGGGCTTAGGGAGGGACTTACCCTTCATATGCCTCAATTTGAAACGTTTACGATCAATCCCCCACCGGAATCGAAGCAGACAAACGCCCCGCCTCGCGCGGAAGTGAGTCCTGCGCTGATTCCTGACGATTGGACGCGCCCAAACCATATCCTTCACAAAAGTTACTTTGGTCCAAAAGTCGCATCCTATTAACACCTTCCGTCCCTGTTTGCGGACTGCCAAGTTGCAGATAATAGAGAAGCGAGGGTGCTGTGCGTAGAACCACCAAATTCTGGATCGCCACAGCCCTCCTCCTCACGTTGGTCCAGCTGGCGGCCACCGCAATTCTCCCGCGCGGTTTAGCCCTCAGTGCAGTCAGCGACTCAGCTTCGGTCCTGCTTCTTCTAGCCCTTGTCATCGCCTTCGCTCGCAATGCCATCCCGGCACGCGGCCGCCTGCGCGTCTTCTGGATCATGCAGACCGTTGGCTGGTCCGTTAGCCTCATCAACCAGCTCTGGTGGATGCGCTATGACGTCTTCCTGCGAAAGCCGGTACCGATGCTCTTCGCGGGTGATGTGCTCCTGTTTGTGCCCGGGTTGCTCATGCTCTCCGGCTTCCTGATATGTCCCCACCTCGAGCAGTCCCGCCGCAGCGCGCGCCTCGGAGCGGTAGACTTCCTTCTTCTGGTCCTGTGGTGGATCTTCCTCTATGCCTATCTCGTAAGCTGCTGGCAATACGTTTCCCCCAACGAAGCTCTCTACAATCGCAATTACGACACTCTCTACTTGGGTGAAACCTTCGTCATCATCTCTGTCCTCACCCAACTCGTTCGGAAAACAACATCCGGATGGCGGCGCTTCTATGTGCTCTACTTCGCCGCAATCATCTTCAACTATCTCTGGTTCGCACTTGAAAATCGCGCCATCGAGAGTTACCACTACTTCGTTGGGAGCTGGTACGACGTCCCCTACCTCGCTTCTTTCGCCTTCTTCATGGTGCTTGCTGTCGCCGGATCGAGCCTTCGCCTCGATCGCGAGACCGCAGAGAAGGAACAGGATCGCTCCTGGATGACGGGGCTCACCTTTTTTGCTGTGCTTTCCCTTCCCGTTATGGTCGTTGTCGCGATCCTCGAGCCTGGAATGTCGGTGGAGATCATGCACTTTCGCGTACTTGTCACGGCAATCGTTATGTTTGCTATGGCAGGCCTCGTCTTTCTAAAGCAACAACTCCTTCAGCTCGAGTTGCGCCACTCCAATCTCGTCCTCCAGTGGTCCTCCACCACCGATCCGCTCACGGGAATTCGCAACCGGCGATTCTTTACCTCCAATATTCAGCGCGACGTCGAGCAATCCATTCGTGCTCACATTGAGGGTGCCGACCCCTCACGCCGCGACCTGATCTTCTACGTCATCGACCTCGACAACTTCAAAAAGGTGAATGACCTCTACGGGCACGACGGCGGCGATCGCGTTCTGATTGAGGCTGCGCGCCGCATCTCCTCTGCCATCCGCAGCTCCGATCTGCTCATCCGCTGGGGCGGCGAAGAGTTCCTTGTCGTCTCTCGCAACGCCGACCGCTCTCAAGCTGCCACCCTTGCCAATCGCGTGCTCGACGCCTTTCGAGCCAAGCCGTTCGTCATCGATGCATCCGAACAGACAAAAGAGCAGACCTGCTCTATTGGCTGGGCCGCCTTCCCCTGGTTTGAAGATGACGTCCGCTCTATCAGCTTTGAAGGCGTCATCAAGTTCGCCGACCGCGGTCTCTATCGCGCAAAAAAGGCCGGTAAGAATCAGGCGATCGGCATGATCCCTTCCGGAGAAGGCGCGAGCGCCGTCTCAACTACCGAGTCTCTATCCGACGCACTTTTCGAATCAGAATCAGCAGTTCCCGACCTCCGGGAGAACCTCGAGTTTTCGAACCCATCGGCCCGCGTCTAGCCAGACCTCCTCGAGCAATTTGCTATACTGCCCTCCGCCTGCCAAGGCCCCTCTCATATGACATCCAACTCCTCCGTTCAAATCCGACGCGCTACCGCGCAGGATGCCGCGCCCTGCGGAAAGATCTGCTACGACGCCTTTTCCACCATCAACGCGGCTCACAACTTCCCTTGTGATTTCCCCAATCCCGAATACGCGGTCCGCCTTGTTCAAGGCTTATTCAGTGCGCCCGGGTTCTATTGCGTCGTCGCAGAAGCAAATGGCCAGCTCCTTGGTTCGAACGCCCTCGACGAGCGCGCCATCGTTCACGGAATCGGTCCCATCACCGTCGATCCTCATACGCAGAACCGCGGAGTGGGCCGCAAACTGATGCAAGCCGTACTCGATCATTCCCGCGAACAGAGAGCCGCCGGAGTTCGACTCGTTCAGGCTGCCTTCCACAACCGGTCTCTCTCCCTCTATGCTTCCCTCGGCTTCGATGTCCGCGAGCCTCTTGTCGTTCTGCAGGGACAAACACGCGAGCGCTCCGTCCCCGGTTGCGAGGTTCGTTCCGCAACCGCAGCCGATCTTGCGGCTTGCAACACGCTTTCGCATCGCATTCACGGCTTCGATCGCGCAGCAGACCTCGCTCATGCTACTCAGCAAGGCACTGCACTCGTCGCCGAACGCGCAGGCCGTATCACCGCCTACACAACCGGTCTCGCATTCTTCGGCCACACCACCGCCGAATCCAACCAGGACCTTCAGGCCCTTCTCACCTCGGTCGAATCTTTCGCCGGACCGGGTATCATTCTCCCCACGCGCAACACCGAGCTTTTCCGCTGGTGCCTGTCCAACGGTCTCAAGGTCGTTCAACCCCTTACCTTGATGACCGTCGGCCTCTATAACGAACCTGCCGGCGCATGGCTCCCCTCGATCCTCTTCTGATCAGCTTGTTTCCCATCGGACTGATCGAAAAGTAAAGAGGCGCCTTGGCCCTCACTTGCAATCGCAGTTGCTAAACTGAATTCATGCAGGACGAACTCGAATTCCGCCGCGCCGCCGAAGGCGCACTCGACGCACTCAAGAAGCACCTCATCGCCCGCGAAGAAGAAGACGAAGCCGGCTTCGAAGTAGAAGAGCAAGGCGGCGTTCTCAACGTTGTCTTTGAAGAACCGCCCGCCAAGTTCGTCGTCACCCCCAACACGCCCGTCCGCCAGATCTGGATCTCCGCTCTGTCCACCAGTTTCAAGCTGGACTGGGACGCCTCCGCCAGTGCCTTCATCCTTCCCCGCACCGGCGAAAAGCTGATCCCCCTCGTCGACCGCCTCATCGAAGAAAACAAACAGCGCTAAGCCTTCACCGCGAGTCAGAACTCCGAAACCCACGCAGTCCTCGGAACTCGCATCCTACTCCCTGTTCCCTGCCTTTACCGAAACGTCGGCGGCCGATCCTCGATCTTCGTACCCCGCTGCGTATTCGGCTGCTCTCCCATCGTGAAGCGAAGTTCATTCATCCCTTGGTGAATATCATCTAGCGGCAGCCACGTGCTCGCGTACGGCTTGCCATTCAAAGTCGCACCCTGCACATAGATGCCCTTACCTTCGCGCGACACCACCAGCGTCCGGCCACCCGCAAGCTTCAGCGTAGTCTTGTCGAACATCGGCGTCCCCAGCACCACGCCGCCAACTCCGGGCACCGCAGGATAGAAACCCAGCGCATTCCACATATACACGCCTGAAGTCGCGCCAAGGTCATCATTCCCTGGAATCCCATCCGGAGTCGCCTTGAACGTCTCCTTTGCGATCCGCGTCACCACATCCTGCGTCTTCCACGGCTTGCCCAGAAACACATATGCATACGGAGTCACGAAATCAGGCTCGTTCTCGATGTTGAAGCACGGCTTGCCCCAGCAGCGCAGTCCTTCGAAGAAGTGATCCAGTCGCGCCTCAACAGCCTGCTCTCCGCCCATCGCCTCGAACAGCGCCGGATAGTCGAACGGCACCATGAACGAATATTGATAGGTGTTTCCTTCCTCAAACCCGATCTGCTCACTCACACCCCACGGCTGAATGATATGAGGCAACGATTTCTCCGCATCGAATCCCGCCTGCCAGGATCCATCTGACTTGCGAGGCCTGATGAAGTGCGTCTCCGGATCGAGCAGGTTCTTCCAGTTCCCTGACCTCTTCAGAAACTTCTGATAGACCTCCTGATCCCCGATTGCCTTGGCGAACTGCGAAACCGCGAAATCGTCGCTCGCGTACTCAAGCGTCACCGAGGCAGCCCTGCGATCTTTGTCGATCGGGTTGTAGCCAAGCTTCATGTAGTCGGCAAGGTACTCCCGCTCTTCGCCGCCGTGCGGACCCTTGCCCGGTTGCGTACCGCCCTTCACCATGTACTCGAGCGCCTTCTTCGTGTCGAAATTCCGTGCACCGAACGAATACGCCTCCGACGGCAGCACCGCCGGCGAATCTCCGCCCATCACGTATGTAACATCGTTCGCCGCCTCCCACTTCGGCAGCCATCCGCTCTGCTCCGCATCGTTTACCAGCGACTGCATCATGTCGCTCTCGCGCTCCGGCTCAAAGAGTGATTGCAGTTGAACCGTGTTGCGGTAAGTGTCCCAGTCAGAGAAATTCGCGTATTGCGCCTTCTGCTTCCCTGTCACTGAGTGCACCTTCCCATCAAACCCCATGTAATTCCCATCGGCATCGCTGAACAGTGTTGGCGAAACAAACGAGTGATACACGCCCGTGTAAAAGATCTTTCTCTGTTCCGGAGTCCCGCCTTCCGTAGCAAAGCGGTCAAGAAGTGTGCTCCAGGTGCTCTTCGCCTCTTGATGAACCCGGTCGAAATCCCAGCCCGGAATCTCCTTCTCCAGATTCGCCCGCGCACCTTCCTCGCTCACAAACGAAACGCCGATCTTCAGATTCAGCTCTTGTGCCGCACCAAACCCGACCGATGCTCCGGCGTGCTTTCCCGTCGCGCCGCCCTTCGCATCCTTCAATCGCGACTCATCACCCCAAAGAACAGTCGACTTGAAAGGCTTGCTGAACTTGCCCGCAACGTAGATCTTGTACCCCGAATCCGAACCGCAGAAGCGCCCTGCGCTCGCCCACCCTGAGAAGCTTCCATCTGTCTTGAGCTCGATATGATTTCCGAATCCTTCATGATCTTTCCGATTCTCGTTCGGCGCCGCAATCGAGTTCGCGCTGCTCCCCGCGTTGATCACCATCCGCGCATCGCTTCCCTGCGGAAATGTAAAGCGTGCGATGCCTGCGCGATCGGTAACCGTCAGTTCAGCCTTCACACCGTTGTTCAACGTCACTGTGTAGTAACCCGGCTGCGACTTCTCGTCCTTGCGATCGAAAGGCGCAGATATAGACTTCGCTTCCGCGCTCGAAGTCAGTTCCTCCAAGCTCGGCAACACTGCAAAATCTCCATACATCGGGCATCCCGCCCCGCTCAGGTGCGTCAGGCTGAACCCGTAGAGTTCCTTTTCGTTGTAGAAGTACCACCCGTCGCGATTCGTATCCGGGCTCCATTGCACCATCCCGAACGGCAGCGTCGCCCCGGGAAACGTGTTTCCGCTCCCCATCGTGCCAATCAGCGGATCAACGGACTCATACGGCGAACCCGCCGACTGTCCCATCAACACGCAGCTCTGCACAATCATCACTGCCGATATCAGATAACCAGCCACCCGCAGACGCATCAGCGAAGCTCCTCAACAGAAAAACGCACGCCTCGCATTTTACTCTTCTCAGTCTCTCGAGTGGGTGGCCCAGGTCTCGCCTCTGAGACCTGGGGATCGTCACCAATCTCACGCATCGCGTGCCCTATCCATCGCACAGCATCACCGTGCGATGGATGAGAACCAGCGATGATCGACGTTCTACTCAGGCGGTTGAGCCGCATGCATCAGAAGACCGCGCTCGACCAGGACAGGCGGCTTGCGATGATGCGTCTTCAGCTCATAGTCATATGCCCAGCTGATGAGGTCGCCATCGTGCCATTTACGTGTGCTGATTTCGATGCCGAAAGGTAAGCCCGAGTCGTAGAACCCACCGGGGATGCTGATCGCAGGCACACCCAGCATGTTCACCCACGCGGTGGCGGAGTGCGGGCCGTCGCTGAGATGCCCGTCCTGCGGCATGGTTTCGTCGGGCGGCGGCATCTGAATCGCCGGATAGAGAAAGCCGTCGAGATGGAGACGATCAAGTTCGTCGTCGTACATCTGCTGCACCTTGCGACGCGGCCCGAGCAGAGTAGCCTCAGCGTTCGGATCTTGTTCAAGATCCCGTTGTCGAATGTCCGAAGCGCTGGACATGCCTGTTTGACTCCCCCCAACAATGACAGAAGGCAGAGGATGGCCAACAGCTTTCTCGTATTCAGCCGGCGAGTGGTACTCCTCCGGACCAAAGTTGGCCAGAAATTTCTCCGTACCCTCACGGATATACGGAAGCGTGCAAATGTGCGCCGCGGCATCGGCAAACGAATCCGGCAGAATGTCGGCTTCAATCAATACCGTCGCTCCGGCCGCGCGCATTTCCTCAACAGCCCTCATAAACATCGCGCGCGTCTCAGGCTTGAGCGGAAGGTAAGCTTCTTTCTTCGCCTGCGCAATCTGTGCAGGAGTGGCATTTGGACACACACCCTGAAATGGCGTGTTATCTCCATCAAGTATGAAAGCGGGAACTCCGAAGCGCTTATCCTTCAGTGATCCCGCCTTTAGAAACCGCGTGTACGGACCGCGCTGTGCTTTCGATTCCGAAGCTGTCGTTGCCGGGTCGAGCGGGTCCTCTCCCGCCATAACGGTCAGCGCGAGCGCCGCATCGCTCACCGTACGCGCAATGGGGCCGGTGTTGTCCAGTTGCCAGTCCAGCGGCGCAATCCCGGCGATGCTGACCAAACCCCGCGTAGGAAAAATTCCCACCAGATTGCTGGTAGCGACCGGCATCCGGATGGAGTTTCCAGTATCTGTCCCGTTTCCGAGAACCGCGAAATTGGAAGTGACTGACGTGACCGTTCCACCCGAAGACCCGCCAGGCGAGAACCGCACATCGTACGCATTGCCAGTACGTCCAAAAGTGGTCGATCGATTCGTGTCACTCGCGGCAAAATCCGGCATATTCGTAACGCCGATGATGATGGCGCCTGCTTTGCGCATTTTTGCTACGATCGTGGCATCCCGGGGAGCAACGAGTTCATGGCCGGGGATCATGTAGCCGCGCCACCCGTCGGTCGTGACCGCATCTTTGATGCTGGTGTTCGCCTTGGTTACGATCGGTACGCCCCACAGCGGGCCCGGATTGAAGCCCGGTTGTCGTGCTTCAGCGTCTTCGCGAGCGGCCTCCGCCATGGCGGCCTTCGCATTGACGGTCTGCACTGCACGGTAGATCCCGTTGTACCTTGCAATGCGGTCGAGATGCCATTGCACTACCTGCGCCACTGTATAGCGATGGTCGCGATAAAGCTGATGTAGCCGCTCCACGGTTACGTCCAGCAGGTCTCGATCCATTTGTTCGCGCGTGGGCTGAGGAGCGCGGCTCTGGCCGAGAACCGGAAAGGCGATCACAAGGAAGAGCAGGAGTCTTCGCATGTTGGCAAGATAACAGCCCAAACAGCCACAGCTACTCCGGTCCCATAGGAGCCAGCAACAAAAAGGCCGCACGATCTCTCGTGCGGCCTTTGCTCAGACTCAGTTTTGCTTATTGCAGAGCGTACACCGTCTTCAGTTCCTTATCGATCAGTTCCTGAGGCAGTGGGGCATAGGACAGGCTCGACACTTCTCCCTCACCCGACTTGAGAATCCAGCTCAGCAGGTCCTTCATCACCTTCCGGTTCTCCGCATTCTTGCCCTCTTTCGGAATCAGCAGATAAGTAAAGCTCGAAATCGGATATGAATTCGCACCCGGAGCATTTGTGATCGACACGCGATAATCCGCCGGCATCGACTTTACGCTAGCCGCAGCATCGGTCACGCCCTGGATGGAAGCAGTGATCCAATTCCCCGCGCTGTTCTTCACCGCACCGAATGTGATCTTGTTTTGCAGCGCGTAGATCAACTCAACGTAGCCGATTGCGCCCGGCATCTGCCGAACCAGTCCAGCCACACCCTCGTTGCCCTTGCCGCCAACGCCCGTAGGCCAGCTCAGAGCCGTTCCTTTGCCAGGACCGCCCTTCCAATCATTGCTGACCTTGCTCAGATAGTCGGTCCAGATAAAGCTGGTTCCTGAACCATCAGAACGGTGCACCACGATAATTTTCTGGTCGGGTAGCTTCGCGTCCGGATTGTCTTTCGCGATCTTCGCATCATTCCAGTTCTGGATCTTGCCGAGATAGATGTCAGCAAGCGTCTCGCCGCTGAAACGAAGGTTGTTCACCCCCGGCACATTGAACACCGGCACAACCGCTCCGAGGACAGTGGGAAGATGCACGAGCTTCACCGGTGATGATGACAGCATCTCGTCGGTCATCGGCATATCCGACGCGCCAAAATCAACGAGCCCCTTTGTAACCTGGGCAATCCCGCCGCCTGAGCCGATGGATGCATAGTTGATCTCTACGCCCGGATGTGCCGCACTGTACTCATGGAACCACTTCGAATAGATCGGATAGGGAAATGTTGCACCGGCTGCGGTCAGCTTCTGCGCCTGGGCCGAGCCCATCGCCACAACCAACAAACCTACTGCAAGCAAGGTCTTATTCACTGATTTCGCTCCAAGCAGGATCACTGCCTGGATCAATTGTCGCGAGCCAATGTTACGGGCATTTGAAAACCGCGCAGCTTTCAGCTTTTATTTGAGTTAGCGCAACTTATTAACCGCGCTTTAATCTTCACGCGCGCTCGCCCCAACATGGGGAGTCTGTTCCGCCCCGGACTTATCCTGCATCAACGGCAGCGTAAACAGAAACGTCGTTCCGGATCCGAGTTCACTTTGCGCTCGAACCTTCCCGCCATGCGCCTGCACAATGTGCTTCACAATCGCGAGGCCTAAACCGGTTCCGCCCGCCTCTCGCGAACGCGCTTTGTCCACCCGGTAGAACCGCTCAAAGATGCGATCCAGATGTTCTGATGCGATACCAGGTCCAAAGTCCTGCACAAAAAACTCAATCTCATTCTCCAGCGGACGAGCGCCTACACGGATTCTCTTGCCCGCTCTCCCGTACTTCACCGCGTTCTCAATCAAGTTTCCGAAGACCTGGTTCATTGCGTCAGGATCGATCATCACCTTGGCATCGGGCGCGCCCGCGTATTGCAGGCTTACCCCAGAATCAACAACCAGCCCGCCCAATGCATCAATCGCGTCTCGAACCATCTCGCTCGCCGTTGCTGGTTGACTCGCGAGTTTGTAGTCGGGACTTTCAATGCTCGCCAGCGCCAGCAGGTCTTCAGTAAGCCGGTTCATCCGAGTCGCATTCTTAAGAATCACCTGCAGAAAATCCTTCGTCATCACGGGGTCGGGATCCGTCGCATCCACCAGCGTCTCCACATATCCCTGGATCGATGTCAGCGGCGTCCTCAGCTCGTGACTCACATTTGCGATAAAGTCCCGTCGTGACTGCTCCGCTGCCTCCACACGTGTGACATCGTGCAGCACAGCAATCGCCCCACCTGCGGGAAGCGGAGCCGCGTTGATTTCGAAAATCCTTCCCGGAGCCAGCGAACTCGTTCGACCGAATTTCACCTCGCCGCTCTCTTGTGCCCCCTTCACGCACTCCAGCAATTCTGGATCGCGCACCGAATGCACAAGAGGTCGTCCCGCTCGGATCTCTGTTCCCGCAATCTTCTTCATCACTGCATTCGACCAGCGAACCTGCCCGTCCGCCGTTACTGCCACCACCGCCTCTTGCATCGAGTCCAGCATGGTTGCCAGTTCGTGCCGACTGCTCTCAATCTCTGCAAAGTTTTGGCCGAGCGTCTCTGCCGTCTTGTTCAGGGCCGTTTCCATGGCAGACATCTCATCGCCGCCGCCATAGTTGAGCCGGGCTTTCAAATCACCCGCAGCGATACGTCCGGCGAAATCCATCACGCGCTGCAACCGTCCTACGATTCGGCTTGCCACCCAAGCTGCGATTGGCAAAGCGATCAGCAGCGCGATCACCCCTGACCAGATTGCGTCTCGCATCAGTTGGTGCAGCGCGTCTCCCGCGGACCGCTCCAACATCCGTCGCAGGATCAGCTCCATCGCTGCTGTCTCAAATAACAGCAGCAGCACGAAAAGAGCCATCAATTTTGTAAAGACTTTGCGCGTCAATTTAGAACCCGCTTTTACCCGTTTGAAAAGATCCCGTCATCCTGAATGGAGCGGTTTTCCTCCGGGTTACCCTAACCAGCCGATCTTGGTAGCGAGGGTGGATCATGAGCGGAGTGAAGGACCCGCTTTTCTATTTGGTTGCTGATCAGTCGAACAGCCAGTCCGCCATCAAAAAATCAACGAGTCGCTTCCGAGTCTAATCGCCTTTTGGCATCTCGAACCGGTATCCCGCGCCTCGCACCGTCTTCAAATAACGCGGATTCTCCGGGTCCACCTCGATCTTCTCACGGATGCGCCGCACGTAGACGTCCACCGAACGAGGCGTGACAAACCGAGCATCGCCCCACACCGAATCCAGCAGATGATCCCGGCTGAACACTCGCCCAGGATGCCGCGCCAGATAATCAAGAAGCCTGAACTCCGTCGCTGTCGTCGTCGTAAGTTCGCCGCGGACTTTCAGCTGCATCGCACCCTGGTCAATCACCACTTCTTCAAAGCTGATCACCGAGGGCGTTGTCGGTCTCTCGAATCGACGCAGCACCGCCTTCACCCTCGCTACGAGTTCCCGCGTGGCAAACGGCTTGGTGATGTAATCATCTGCACCGAGTTCGAGCCCGAGCACACGATCATTCTCCCCCGCCCGCGCCGTCAAGAAGATGATGGGTACCGTCGACAAACCGCTGTGTGCCCTCAACCTCCTGCACACATCCAGCCCATCGCCTCCTGGAACCATGATGTCGAGCAGAAAGAGTGCGGGCGGATGCCGCTCCGCATCCGAAATAATGTTGGTGGGTGTGTGGTACATCCGAACAGTAAATCCAGCGGCCTCAAGATGATGCTGCACCAGCCGCGCAATGTCCGTCTCGTCTTCCAGTAGAAATACGGTTTGGCTCAACCGAATTGCCTTTCTCCGGCGGCCGCTTTCGAATTCCTCGGGTCTGAAGATCCTTCGGGCCACCCGGAATCGTTAACAGACTACTTCAGCAAGGCAAACAAATTGCAAACGTTTGATGAATTTGAAACCTGCCTGCAACCCGCAATTCGTCTCTTGACGCAGATTGACCCCCTCTGCCACACTCGGTGCGCGCCAGACACAACATCCATCGGGCCCCCATCCTCCCTCATCGCTGGCAATCCACTCGGTCAGTACCCGGAGCGGAAACGCAGCAACACTCTACCGGGCACAGTCTTCAGCTGCTCTTCGGAGGGATTCATGAAAAAGTACTTCGCTGAACTCGTCGGCACCTTCATCCTGGTGCTTTTTGGTTGCGGAACAGCCGTCGTTGCAGGCGACAAGGTCGGCATCCTCGGCATTGCCATCGCCTTTGGTTTTGCTCTCATCGGTGCCGCATACGGCATCGGCCCAATCTCAGGCTGCCACATCAATCCCGCTGTAAGCCTCGGCGTCTGGGCGGCCGGACGCATGAAGCTTGGGGATATGCTCGGTTACTGGATCGGCCAATTTGTAGGCGCAATCCTCGGGGCCGGCGTTCTCTCCCTGATCGTTCGCGGCACCAGCACCTATCTCCCCGGCCATCTCGGCCAGAACGGATGGGGCTTGGGCTACATGGGTGGTTACAACATCACCTCGGCCATCGCTTTCGAATTCATCGCCACCTTGATCTTCGTCGTCGTCATCCTCGGCTCCACGCAGACCGCCGCGCCATCGCGCCTTGCCGGGCTCGCAATCGGCATCACTCTGGTGGTCATTCACCTTGTCGGCATCAACATCACCGGGACCAGCGTCAACCCAGCTCGCAGCTTCGGACCTGCGCTCCTTGCTGGCGGACCAGCAATGTCGCAGATCTGGCTCTTCCTCATCGTTCCAAGTCTTGGAGGTTTGATTGCAGGAATTCTATTCCGGCTCAAAGCTCTTGAAGTCACCGCCGAGCCTGCTGTGAAAGAAAAACGCGAAACCGTTGCTGCCTGACATCGCTGCATCCAAAGGCGCGGGCTGGGAAACCAGCTCGCGCTAGGCTACATGGGCGAAGTGTGTCGATCTATCGGCTCCCGGCAATTCAGACTTTACCGCGCGCTTCTCACGATGCAGCGATCGCTTCACGATGAATACTTCATCGAGATAAAGGCGCGCATTTCCGTCTAGATCGAGAAATCCGATATTTGTATTCCGGCAGAGTGCTTGCGCCTCCTCTGTCAGTGTCGGTGCAATCAAGATCGGCAGAACAACCACTCCGCGTTCCCTATCGATCGCCTTCAGTTCATCCACGACCCGCTTCACGCGAGACATGTCACAGGAACTCACAACCTTGCATGCAAGCAGATGCGCGTGACGATAGATCTCAACGTGACAAAGAATCGTCTCTCCTCGATGTCCGTGCCGGTCAATCGCGATGTCCTTTACCTTGATCACGGAGATGTGCTGCAGCGTCTCTCGGAGTGCTTCGATGGCTTCACATTCGAGTTGCTTTCGCATGGCTTCCGCCTTTCACCTGGCAACGTGCGCCCCGGGATGCAATTTGATCGGCAACTAAACGCGGTGAACACCGCTAAATGAGAGCCCGAAGTCTCTCGCAACACGTGCGCTTCTGATTGGTGCTCCATCTGATGCCAGTCGTGCGTGACCGGCCTATCCACGTTCGAAGCACCGGTTGGGAATCGCTGCTTATGCCGCGCTAATTGCTTCCAGGCCGGCAAACAGGTCTTCCTTCACCACCTCAGATCGCAACCGGAAGACACTCTGCCCTTCCGGCGTCATCGCCAACTTCACTTGCTTTCGTTCACCCATCCGATGAACGACCTTGAAATCGAGCCACTCGCAGAGTCGAGGATCACAAATCTCGGGATGTCCATTCCAGAACTCCGGCGTCAAGCCGCATTGGATCTGCAATCCGTCCAATTCAATCTCGATCACGCGAATTTCTTTTGGAAAATACCGGCGCACGTTTCTCGCGCCGATATGCAGTCCGGTGACCTCTCCACCTCTGAGCTGCGTCTTCACCACCATTCGCGCGTCCTGAATTTCACCCGAACATTTCAGCTTCTCCAGTCGGGCATGCTCATGCCATTTCAATAGGCGCACCGATCGCTACCCGTTCTGAATAGCCCTGATGCTGCATATGGTGTACCCATTTCTCCACAGCGTCAAGTGCTCACAAACCTATATCTCCAAATATTTACGCCATTCTCGGGAGGAATCGTTTACATGCACTGAAAACCTTGCCACGCCGATTCGACAGGCCCAAAAAAGAACGGCAGCTTCCGTTTCCGTAAAGCTGCCGCTCCTGTTTTTCCAGCAGACAAAAGATCAACGCTGAAGCTGTTTTCTACTGATGCGCCTGCGCCGACTCAATAAATGCATCCACGTTGTGCTTATCCACAAGCGAGGTGCCTGTGTCGATGAACACCGGGAAGGGCGAAAACGCATCCTGGCTGTAATCCTTCGCAAGTGACGATGGCGGATTGTGGAAGACACCATCCAGTTCCTTCAATCCCTCATAGCCCATCGTGAACGGCTTCTGTGCGATCGTCGCATTGATCGATCCGCCCTTGATCCCGTCCAGCGTGTCCTGGTTCACATCCCACGCGATCACAATACGATCGTTTCCGCCTGCGCGTTTCACCGCATCTGAAACCATCTTGCCGGAGGCCGACTCAAGACAGATAAACGCATTGATCTTCTTCGGTCCAGTCTGCGCAAGAAGTTCTTGCGTTTTGTCGAACGCCGCGCGCGCATCGCTCTTGATGTCGATCACGTCCACAATGTGAATGTTCGGACGGCTTTCCAGCACGTCTTTGAAACCCTTCAGGCGATCTTCCATGTTCGGCTGCCCCGACAGTGTGAAGAACACAACGTTCCCTGATCCACCCAGCTGCTCCACAACCCGGTGGCCGCCCATACGCCCAGCTTCCAGGTTGTTCGTGCCAATGAAGAACAGTCTCTTCGTTCCCACCGCATCTGAGTCGATCGTAATCACCGGAACACCTGCTCCGATCGCTGAATCAATTGCTGACCCAAGCACAGATACATCCGAAACCGAAATCAGAATCCCCGCAGGTTTTGCCGCAACTGCCTTCTGCAATTCAGCCAGTTCAGCCTGAGGATCATAATTCTCCGGCCCCACCACCTTCGCCGTAACCAGGTACTGCGCTGCAGCCTGGTTGAATCCCTTCGCCACCGTTTGCCAGTACGGCAAAGCCATATTCGAGGAGACCAGATAGAAGACCTCCTTCTTCGAATGCCGCTGGCAACCTGTCGTGAATGCAACTCCGAGTAACAACAATGCCAAACCAACTGATTTCATCGTCTTCATTCTTGCCTCCAGTACCACTGAACAAACTCCCCGATCGCGCGCGAAAATTCAACGCAATGCCCGCGCACCTGATAAAAACGGCAGGATGGTACTCCTGGATGCGGATAATTGTCCATCCTGCCGCACCAAGAATTTATAGCACCTTGCGCCCGTCACATTCGTGATTCGCAACACGTTTAGAGAATCTTCCCCGCAAACGCCGGCATCGTTCATCACATGCATTTCTGCTTCCAGCTGCGTTATAACCAGACCTGAGAGACTCAGCGACTGAGGATGACCGAACCAGCTAACGTGAGCTTTTTCCTTCCACCCAAAATCGCCGTGAACGGCGGTGGAGAGCTCATTTCCCGGCAGTTTCCCGAGCCGGAGCACCCTTATCGATCTTCCTTTGCGCGCGACCGCGCCCGCATCCTCCACGCTCGTTCGTTCCGCCGTCTCGCCGGCAAAACCCAGGTCTTTTCCCGTCTGGCTGGAGATCTCCCCGGCGATCACTTTCGTAGCCGCCTCACTCATACCCTTGAGGTCGCTCAGATCTCCCGCGCCATCGCCTCCGCACTCGGTCTGAACCAGGAGCTCACAGAAGCCCTCGCCCTCGCCCACGACATCGGCCACCCACCCTTCGGTCACGCCGGCGAAAAGGCGCTCGCCGAGGCCCTGCGCGCTTACGGCCTCGGCTTCGACCACAACCTCCACGCCCTCCGCATCGTCACCTGGTTTGAAGAACGGTACCCCGCCTTCCGTGGACTCAATCTCACCCTTGCAATGCGAGAAGGCATCATCAAGCACTCCCGCGACTACACTGCCGCATCGCATCCCGAGCTCTCCGAGTACTTCCTCGACCTCCGCCCGCCCCTCGAAGCACAACTCATCGACCTCGCCGATGAGATCGCTTACCTTACAGCCGACTTTGACGACGGTCTCGACTCCGGCATCCTTCGCATCGATGCCGTCTGTGATAGCGTTCCCCTCTTCCGTCGCTTCCACAACGAAGTCAAATCCGAATACGCCGGCGCTCCACCGAAGCAGGCCGTTTACGAGACTCTAAACCGCATTCTCAACGCCCTTGTTACAAACCTCATCGAAGGGATCCATCGCAGCGTCAGCGAAGTTCGCGCAACCACCCTTAACGACATCCGCCGCGCCCCCAGCCGCCTCGCCGCCCTTAGCCCCGAGATGGAAGCGGAACGCGCCACCGCCAAGCGCTTCCTCTACGAGAACTTCTACAACTCGCCCGGAATGGAAGAAGAACACGAGCGCGCTGCCCAGGTCGTCCAGCAAATCTTCTCCACCATCATGAGCGACCCCAGCCTCCTCCCCGCCGACCACCAAATCCAGATCCCCAGCGAAGGACTCGCCCGCACCGTCGCCGACTACATCGCCGGCATGACCGACAGCTACATTGAGCAGCTCTGGCTTCGTCACTGCCAAAATCAGTAGCTCGTCACACCGAGACGTGTCCTCGCCCAGTTCTGAAAAGGTGAGAACGGACTATCATTGCTCTCAGATTCCGGGCTTCTATGCGCAAATTCCTGGTGGCTCTTGCCGGCTTCGTTTTCTTGCTGCCCCCATTGCCCCTCAACGCATTTCCTCAAAACGGACAGTCGTCCTCCGAGAATCTTTCCGAGAGCACTGCTCCCGCCCGCACTACCGTCGACCTGAACGTCCCGACTCTGCGCATCACTACTCGCGAAGTCCTCGTCGACCTCATCGCCCTCGATCGCCACAATCAGCCAGTCCTGGATCTCAAGCCTGACGAGCTTCAGGTCTCAGAACGCGCTGAACTAGAGAAGGTCGACAGCCGCAAGAAGAAACGGAAGAACGACCCGATTCCCCGGCTCTCGGTCACCTCCATTACCAGCCTCTCCATGTTCGATCCGAACAATCCCACATCCACTCAACACGAAGCGCGGACCGGCTTTCGCCTTCTCGCAAGCTGTCTCGTGCGCTCCACCGTTCACTACCTTCTCGCGTTTCATCCCGGACCCGACGCCTGGACCAGTGGCTTTCACCACATCGACATCTCAACCACTCGTCCTGATACCAAGCTCTTCTATCGCCACCAGTACTACGTCGGCCTCGCTCCTGGCGCCCCCGACCGCCCTTCCGTCGAACGGGGGCAAGTTAACCGGATTCTTCAGCAGTCAGCCTGCTATTACCCGGTCACCCCACTCTCCATCACGCTCCAGGCGCGACTTATCGATAGCGGGCGGACAGATGTATTCCGTTACCTCGTCTCCGTCGACGCAAGTTCGCTCTCATTTTTGACCATGGATGGCGACTCCAAAGGAAGAAATCTTGCGGGGATTGATCGCCGCATCGAACTCGATTACGGCACCTGCAACTTCGATGAGGACGGCAAACCCAGAAGCTACTTCCATGCACCGCTCGACAAGGTTCTAAGCTCCGCCGATTACGCCCGCGCGCTTGACCGCGGATTCCCGCACATCCTCGAATTTCCCGCACCCGCGAACATCGCGCTCACCCGCGTAGTTCTCCGCGACCGCGCCACCGGCAACCTTGGAGCCGCGGACGTAATCCTTCCAGAACGCGAGCACGATGCAACGATGAATCACGAAATGATCGGCTCATTCGGCTCTATCGTTCCCGCTCCACACTCCTTTTGCGGCGATGTTTACGAGATGCCGGAACCCTCAGATCATTTGCCCGATTTCGGCGAACTCGATCCGATTGGCTCTATCTACACACCAGCCCTCAACGTTGCGAATCAGTTTTTTTCCAACTCGTCCGGCATTCCCGGCGTCACTCCCCGCACCAATCTCTTCGGCATCGATTACCACGCTTCCTTCTGGGTGCAGAATCCCGGAGAGTACCAATTCCGGATGGCCTCCGATGACGGCGCCATTCTCCAGATCGACGACCGAAAAGTCATCGACCTCGACGGACTGCACCAGGTGAATCAAGCCTCAGCAGGCATATACCTCGAAGCAGGACTCCACACCATCCACGTACCCTACTACCAGGGTGCCCCGGTCTCCGTGGCTCTCCAGCTATCGGTTAAACCTCCCGCAGCGAGCAGGTGGACCATCTTCGACCTGAACGATTACGCCACGCCGATGGCTCCGACCGAAAATGAACGCCCTCGCTGATCCATTTCACAACATTTCACTCGCGAGTGGTTGACATAGCACACCTTACGTTGATATCAACGAATCTGCTCATCAAACGGGCTGCAGATAAGCTTCCGCGTTAAGGAGAGTTCTCCATGTTTTCCCCCAAAGGCAAATTCGGCTGGTACGAACTCATGACCAGCGACACAAAGGCTGCCGGCAAGTTCTATTCCGACGTGGTCGGCTGGACCACAAAGGAAATGCCCAGCGGCAACGGCTCAACCTACACAACCTTCAACATTGGCGAGGCAGGCCTGGCCGGCATGCTGAACATCCCCGGCCACACCGGCTGGATCGGCTACATCGCCGTCGATGACGTCGACGCACACATCGAGAAGATCGTTGAAGCCGGCGGGAAGCTGTGGAAGCCCGCAACCGACATTCCGGGTATGCTTCGTTTTGCCGTCATGTCCGACCCCCAAGGCGCAGGCATCATCGTCTTCACACCCGATCCCGCCATGCCCAGTCCCAAGCGACCCGAACCGCCCGCGGTCGGCACCATAAGCTGGCACGAGCTCTACACGTCCGATCTCGAAGCCGGCTTCGACTTCTATAACAAGCTCTTCGGCTGGACCAAGCTCACCGACATGGACATGGGCCCGATGGGCATCTACCGGCTCTTCGATGAGGGCGACCATAAGCAGATGGGCGATGGCGGCATGATGACCCGCCCTGCAAATATCCCCGTCTCCTGCTGGAACTTCTACTTCCAGGTCGATTCAATCAACGCTGCTGCTCAGCGCGTCAAGGCCGGCGGTGGAAGCGTTCTTAATGGCCCCATGCAGGTCCCAGGCGGCGGCTGGATCATCAACGCTCAAGACCCCCAGGGCGCCATGTTCTCCCTCGTCAGCAGCAACGAATAGTCATCGCCCTAACGCAACCACTCCTCGCGCCGACAACGCGAGGAGTGTCCTCTTCACTAATCCCTAATCCCCGCCTTCTCGTCCTCTCGTTCCCTGGTCCCTGCGTCCCTGTTCCCGGCCTTCACTGCACAGTTCCCTGTGGCCTCAACCTCCGCAGATCCAGCGCGCACTCCACCGCATTCTGCGCCTGCAGTCTCAGGTTGTCCGACGCTGCCCAGAGCCACAACCGAGTCGACTCATTCGAATTCCTCGCACCCGGCTCGAGCCGTAACCGCACAAGCACATCGTTCTGCCCTGTCGCCGCGAGGTTCGAGGGGGAATCCGTCTCTTCAAGCACCAGATCGACATGCTCGCCGCTCAGTGCCTCTTCCATCGCCGCTAGATCTACCGGCCGCTCCAACTCCACAAAAATTGAGAAGCTGTGTCCATGAAACACCGGCGCGCTGATCGTCTGGATCGTCAGTGCCGGTAGCCTTCTCCCCGCGATCGCGTTGTATTGCCGCCGAATCCGCGCATCCAGCTGCCCGATACTCGCCTTCGCGTTCTCGCCAAACCCGCTCAGCAGGTTGTAGGCCGACTGCGCATCAAACGTCGCCTTCGGCAGCGTCTGAAAGCTCAGCAAATTTACCGTCTGCTGGTGCAGCTCATCCATCGCCGCCCGCCCAAACTCGCTGGCCGGAAGCAGAACCGTAGCCGCCGCCTGCCGCACAGGAGCAGCCTGCTGCACGCGCTCCATCAGCAATGCCAGTGCAAGTGCCGCAGGATTCGCTGGTTCAACCGCCGGCGTGAAGAGATCCGCCATCACCTCCTGCGACGCAATCCACGGCGAACGCACCAGCACGCCCGCCTCCGATTCCAATGCGCCCGAGAGGTCGAGCACGGTCGATCCCGCGCGCAGCGCCTCGCGCCAGTACTTCTGCGTCAGCGCCTCGTTCCCGCAGAAAAACGTGAAGTCCATTTGTTCAAATGCGTCCGAGCTGATCGGCTGCACAAAGGTGATCTCGTCCCCCAACTGATCGAGTTTCCCCAGGCCCTCTTCCCCATCCAGCAGCGAAAAATCAGCAGCCGCAAGCGATGATTCCGCAAGCGCATCCTTCACTTCTTTGCCGAGTAGCGTCGAAGCTCCAACAATCGCAATCTTGTACACAGAAATCCTTTTTGTCGTTTTGAGCGCCATCCTCAGCCGCCCATCAATCGCACATCAGGTTTGAACCCGAAACCAAGTGCTGACAATTAAAAGCCGAATGCTCGCCTTTACGTGTGATGAAGCGGGTCGGGGTCCGCCGTCGCGCCGTCTTGCAATTGCTCGCGCAACCCACGCCGCCTTCGGGACCAACTATATGCCGCTCGCGCCCAGATTCCCGAAAACATATAAAGCAGCGCAATCGGAAACAAAACACCCTGCGAGTACCGGATCATGATGTACAACACAATGGCCATCACCAGCAACAGCCGGAATGGATGCGCCTTGCCCAGATCGATTTCCTTACCCGACCAGAAGCGCCAAGTGCTGACCATCAGAAATCCAGCCAACCCCACCAGGATCATCCACGGAATTGCGATCCACCATTCCGTTACCGGGTAACCGCCAAAAAAATGTACCGTCGATGCGAGCAGCGCGGCCGCCGCCGGTATCGGCATACCGACGAAGTACTTCCGGTCCGGCCGACCCGGATTGCGCGGCTTCGGATCATGACTGATATTGAATCGCGCCAGTCGCGACGCCCCGCCGATCACAAACAAGAAGCACAGGAACGAACCCGCCTGCACAATGTGGTGCCGCACATCCGGATTCATGTTCTCCGGCAGCGAACGGAATCCCCACACCCACGCCAATAAGCTCGGAGCCACTCCGAACGTGATCACATCCGCAAGCGAATCCAACTCCCGCCCAAAATCGCTCGCCGTATTCGTCATCCGCGCGATCCGCCCGTCGAGCGAGTCAAACGGAATCGCCAGAAGAATCGCAATTGCCGCTACATCCAGATGGGTCAGCGAACCAATTGCATTCAGATTGTTCGTGATCGCATCCAGCGTCTGCGTGATCGCAAAGTAGCCCGCGCCGATATTCAGCGCCGTGAAGAAAGACGGCAGGATAAACATCCCGCGCCGGATGCGCGCGCGATTTCGCGTTTTCGCCAGCGCCGCATCCGCGTGGTTCAAGCGACCTCTCCGTCTTCCGTCGACTTCGGCTTCACGCTCGCTCGCATTGCCCGCTTCGGCTCGCGTACTCCCGCCATCGTCTCCGACTCCGGCATCTCCGCGATGATGGATGAGCCACCCTTCACGCGTTGTCCCACCTTCACGCGGATATCCGCCTCAGCAGGGAGAACCACATCGGTACGCGACCCAAATTTGATCAGCCCCACACGCTGCCCCCGCTCCACCCGATCGCCTTCGCGATAGTTGAACACGATCCGTCGCGCAATCAGCCCTGCAATCTGCTTGAAGACGACCTCCATGCCCTCGCCGCGCACCGTCACAATATTCTGTTCGTTGCGCTCCGCACACTCTTGGTTCATCGCATTCAGGAATTTCCCGGTCTGGTAGCGAACGGCCGTGATTTCGCCAGCGATCGGCGAACGGTTCACATGCACATCAAACACATTCAGGAAGATGCTGATACGCTGCCGCGGGCCTTCCGGGGTCTCAATTCTCACTGTCTCCGTCACAACCCCATCGGCAGGCGACACAAGAAGGCCCTCGCCTTTCGGAATCTCGCGCTGTGGATCACGGAAAAACCAGAGAAAAAACGCCGCCAACAAAACAGGCACGATGCTCCAGTACCAGGCGCCTGTGGCCCAGGCCACGGCTCCCGCCACCGCCAGCAGACTCAAACCGTAGATGTAACCGTCACGAACCATTGTCCCTAACGATTATACGGTCGATTTCGACACTGAGGTGATTGCAGCAGAGCACTGCAGCTTTCATGGCCTCGTCGGGCGCACACCCGCCGTAAAGCCATTCAAATCATCGTCCCACTGGCCAAAAAGCCTGGAAACTAGGCAGTGACCGGAACCCGATGCTCGAGAGCAACGATCAGGTCCTTGGCATGCAGTTTCAGCTTCTTCAGGCGAACTTCTTCGAGCTGCTCATCCGCAGAGAGATAAGGCTTCTGAAGCAATTCTTCCAACCGCTGAGCGTAGCGACGATGTTCGGCGTGCAGACGACCGATTTCTTCGCCCAGCGTGGCTGCATTTATCTCATCCATCTAAGCACCTCCGTGTTTCTTAGGAACTACATATAGTCCTCCGGCTGCTCCCTCCGCAAGCGGGAACGCAACAGAATTTTTCGAGTTATTGTGGATTTTCTAACCTTGACTAAACACGCGTGACGCAGCGCACACCAGGCTGCACGAGTGCCCCATCCTTTCGGGCGTCTTCTAGCCGAATGGTGGGAACGACCTACCTCAATGCGACCTTCATCAGCACCGCATCCTCCACCGGATTGGCATAGTACCCAGCCCTGCGCCCTTCTTCCCTGAACCCCAGAAACCGATAGAACCCCTGCGCTGAATGATTTCCCTCGCGGACCTCAAGCATCACTTCCCGAACACCCTGCCTCCGAAGCTCCGGCTTGAGAGCCGTAAACAGCGCCCGAGCCACCCCGCCTCTCTGATGTGGAACAGCCGTGACAATGCTCTCCAGCTCTGCTTCTCCTCCCGGCAAAATTGCAGCCACCACGAACCCTGCCAGGCCTCCACCACGCTCTGCGACCAGCGCCACCCTGCGCGGCTGATTCTCCGGATCCACCGCCGCAACATACGCCGACCGGCCCCACCGGGGCGCATGATCCGTCATTGCCGCAATCTCCATCACCCCGTCGATGTCTCCGGACTCCATCCGACGCACCCGAACTCCCGATTCCATCTGACTCGCCGCCTTTACGGCAGCCTCCCCGAAGATCTCTGCATCCGACCGCCTCAAATAGTGCCCATCCAGCAACGCCAGATCGGTGAATTCACCCGCCAGAATCGCAGGCACAGCAAGCCGGATCGCATCCGCAGCCGTTGGCGCCTCAGCCCTCCGCAATTCCACCCCACCCCACACTGTAGCGATCATCTCCGCTCCCTCATCACACACAGCCACGATCGTGGGTGCCCCACATCTCGCTTCTGAGATGTGGGATATCTCATCAGCCCCAGCAAGCAGCTGTCGCGAACTCCCGTCTTCCTCAGCGACCCGGAGGTACACTTCCTGCCGGTGTGCATCCAGTGCCGCCGATCCGACCCCTGCTTTCGCCGCTAACACCGCCAGCCTCGAAACCGCCACCACCGGGATGATGCCGGGCTCGGCGAGTCCCTTCACGGCACTCACGCCGACCCGGACCCCAGTGAAGCTCCCAGGGCCATTGACAACAACAATGGCGGCAATGTGGCGCAGATTGGTTCCAGCTTCGGCCAGGAGTTCTCCAACAGCTGCAATCAGAGTGGCGGAATAAGTGCGACCAGCAAGTTCCTTCTGGCCAAGAATCTCTAGAGCTTCATCGACTACAAGGGCCAGCGCCACCGTCCCCGAAGGTCCGCAAGTATCCACTCCCAACACCAGCTTCACTTCGCCTGCTCTGCTTCCAGCAACAAGTTGACTCCCCGTCATCTCTTCCCCAGCATTACACAGCCTGACTCCCCCCCCAATGTTCACCACCCACTGTTCACTGTTCACTGACCCCTGACCACTCTCTTTTCCGGTAATCTGATACCAGCACTTCCCAGAGCACCAACCCGCTCCCCACGGCGGCACAACTTCACCCCGAGAGGACCGCCGCGTGGCCACCGCCACCGCTTCATCCGCATCCACCGACTTCCACCAGACATGGCGTCCCCGCGCCAACCCGTGGGCCATTGCCATCACCGTGACGCTGGCCACCTTCATGGAGGCGCTCGACACCTCCATCGCCAACGTTGCCATGCCCCATATCGGAGGCTCCCTCGGTGCCAGCCCTGAAGAAGCCACGTGGGTCCTCACCAGCTACCTCGTCGCCAACGCGATGGTGTTGCCCATCTCCGGCTGGATCGCCAATCGCATCGGACGTAAGCGCTTCTACATGACCTGCGTCTTCCTCTTCACCGTCGCCTCGCTTCTCTGCGGATTCGCCCCCACCCTCGGCCTGCTCGTCTTCTTCCGCGTCCTCCAGGGTGCAGCCGGCGGAGGCCTCCAGCCCAGCGAGCAGTCCATCCTCGCCGACACCTTCCCGCCAGAAAAGCGCTCCATGGCCTTCGCCGTCTACGGAGTCGCCGTCGTCACGGCGCCCGTCCTCGGCCCCACCGTCGGTGGCTGGATCGTCGACAACTACACCTGGCGCTGGATCTTCTTTCTCAACATCCCCGTCGGCATCATCTCCCTTATCCTCTCCAACCGCCTCGTCGAAGACCCGCCTTACCTCGCGGAAGTACGCAAGCGCCGCGAAGGCATCGACTACTGGGGCCTCGGCCTTCTCATCATCTCCATCGGAGCCATCCAGATCATGCTCGACAAGGGCCAGGAAGACGACTGGTTCGGCTCGCGTTTCATCGTCACTCTCGCCGTCATCGCCATCGTCGGACTCACACTCTTCTTCTGGCGCGAGCTCTCCATCGAGCACCCCGTCCTCGACCTCCGCCTCTTCGGTCGACGAAACGTAGGCATGACGCAACTTGTCATGTTCATGGTCGGTGTCGCTCTCTACTCCTCCACCGTCCTCATACCGCAATTCCTGCAGGAGATCATGGGCTACTCCGCGCGGCAGGCGGGAATGGCCGTCTCTTCTGGCGGACTCGTGCTCATGTTCCTCTTCCCTGTCGCCGGAGCACTCGCGCCCAGATTCGATCCCCGCAAGCTCGTCTCTATCGGATTCGTGATCACCACCTTCGGCCTCTGGCGCATGTCCACGCTCAACCAGAACATCAGCTTCGGCCAGGCCGTAAGCTGGCGCGTCTTCATCGCCCTCGGACTTCCCTTCCTCTTCATTCCCATCAACACCCTCTGCTACGCCGGCATCCCGCAGGAGAAGTACAACGAGGTCAGCGGACTCACCGCGCTCATGCGTAATCTCGGTGGCTCCGTCGGCATCAGCTTCATCACCACGCTCCTCGCCCGCCAGAGCCAGAGGCACCTCGCACTGCTGATGCACAACACCACGCCCGGCAACCCGGCGTATGAGAACATGCGCAACGGCCTTGCCGGAGCATGGCATCACCTCGGCTCCTCCATGCCCGACGCCATGTACCACGCCGGCGCGCAAATCTACGGCATGGCCCAAGTCCAGGCCCGCCTCCTCGCCTATGTCGACGTCATCTGGGTCATGGTCGCCGTGACCGCAGTCCTGGTCCCAATACCCTTCCTAATGAACCGCCCCAAGAAACTAGCCGCCGCCCTCATGGGCCACTAATCTCAGATCCCGTCCCTCACATCACCACAACGCGGGTTCCCCTCCTTGTCACAGCTTCATCGTGACAAGGAGGGGAACGACAGACCCAACGCCATTTTTCAGACCGCAAAATCTCGCAAGCTCTTGCTTATCTCACCAAGAGGTACTGGTCTGCAGAACAGGTATCCTTGCCCGATGTCACACCGTCGGTCCTTGAGAAAGGTCATCTGCTCCTGCGTCTCCACGCCTTCGCCAACGACCTGCATCTCAAGTTGATGTCCCAGTTCGATGATCTTTTCCACCATGATCCGGCTACTGCTTTCTTTCGCCATCTTCGCGACAAACACCTGGTCGATCTTCAGCTCCGTCGCTGGCACGTTTTGCAGTTGCTCCATCATGGAGTAGCCCGTCCCGAAATCATCAATCGATAAAAGAAATCCCTTCATACGCAACCGCGTCAGTACATCGAGCGAGTTCCCTACTTCGCTCACAACTCCGCTCTCTGTGATCTCAATAACAACCTTCTCCGGCGCGACTTCGTTCAATTCGGCCAGAGAATGCAGCTGATCAGGAAAACTCAGATTCTGTAACGAATGGACCGACATATTGAGCGATAGGGTTACTTCACTTCCGACCGCGTTGTTCAGCGCTTCAAGGTCGCGGAATCCATGTTTGACCACAATCCAGGTGAGTTGCTCAATGAGACCGAGAGATTCGCATCGATCAATGAACAGGTTTGGAGGCACCATGCCTCTTACCGGATTGTTCCAGCGCACCAGACCCTCGAAACCGATGACCGCACGATTCGCAAGCCGAATCTGCGGCTGATAGTAGAGCTGGAACTCTTCGCGCTCGATAGCAGCGTGAAGTTCCTCGTCGGCGATCAGCGGCTGAACACTTGCCTGGGCGTTCGTATTCTCCGGTTCTGCCACTCCTTCGAGAAGGCTCCAGAGTTCTGCCAGCCGGAAAGGCTTTTGCAACGATCCAACCACTCGTAGTCCCAGCGAGCGAGCAGTCTTCTCAGCCATCTCCAACACTCTTTTCGCGATGCCGCTCATCAGGATTACCTGCGCCTCGCTCTTTCGATTCGCAAGTGCTCGCAAGACCTCGATGCCGTCGACCTTCGGCATCATCAGATCTACAACCACCAGATCCGCTTCGGGCATCGTTCCTTCCAAAAGCTCCGTCACGTCAGGGAAGATGCATTCATAGTCCAGACCCTCCAGCACGGACTGCATGAATTCCCGAAAATATTCGTCATCATCGATAACAAGGACTCTCTTGAGAAATGGCACGATAGCTGTCTCCCGCAACTCCTCCAGCAATATTCTTCAACCGCAGTTCAGGAAGGCATCTCCAGGCTCTGCTGTACGGCGAGTAATAGATCCGCTCGTTGATATGGTTTCTGAAGAATCGGCCACGCCATCAGCTGCTCATCCCTGAAGCTCAAGGCATCAGCCGAGAATCCTGACGTGAAAACAATCTTCAGCTCAGGCCTCGACCTGAGCAGCTGGCGTGCAAGTTCCACGCCGTTCATTCCGTCCCCCATGATTACGTCAGTGACAGCAACCTCGATCTCCGGATGATTGCGCAGCATCTCAATCGCCTCGGCCCCGGATCGTGACCTGACTACTGTATGCCTCATCCCGGTCAGAAACTCGGTCGCCACATCCAGCAGGTCTTCTTCGTCATCCACCACCATGATGTTCAAAGGACGCTCCGATACCTTTTGGATCCGTTCAGGCGCACTTGCTCTTGCGGGCATTGTTTCCCCAGCAATTGGCAGATATAAAGACACAGTCGTTCCCTGTCCCCGTTCGCTGTAGATGCGCGTCGCGCCACCCGATTGTTTTGCGAACCCGTAAACCATCGCTAGTCCCAGTCCTGTCCCCTTGCCCCGTTCCTTGGTGGTGAAGAACGGCTCGAAAGCACGATCGATCACCGCACGATCCATTCCGGTTCCGGTATCGCTTACTGCAATCCATGCGTACTCGCCTGGCCGCAGTTCACCTGACCGCACGAGCGGATGCTCAGCTGCCAGATCCTTCAGTTCCACGGAAATCGTCAGTTCTCCTCCATCCGGCATCGCATCGCGCGCATTCACGACCAGATTCAATAGAGCATTCTCCAGACCTGCCGCATCCACGATCACCCTCGCTTGAGGCGCATTCAACTGGCAGCGGATCCTGATCCCTGCGCCAATCACACGTTTCGCAAGCTCCAGCACACTGCTGATCGGCTCGGATAACAGTGTCGGCCCCGGCGCGAGCTCCTGATTACTGGAGAATGCCAAAAGCCGCCTCGTCAACTCAGCTCCACGGCTAGCCGCCTTGAGAGCATTCTGCGCGCGTTTCAATGCTTTCGGGTTGTCGCCGACGAGCGGCTCGATGAGTTGGAGGTTTCCGATTACCGCGCCAAGCAGGTTGTTAAAGTCGTGCGCGACTCCTCCCGTGAGCTGCCCAATGGCTTCCATCTTTTGACTCTGTTGCAATTGCCTCTGAAGCATCTTCTTCGAGGTGATGTCGCGGCATACCTTCGAAGCCCCGACAATCTTTCCCGACGCATCTTTGATCGGGGAAATCGCTAACGATACCTGAATAATCCCCCCGTCCTTCTGGCGCCGAATCGTCTCAAAGTGCTCCACGGTTTCTCCCTGCTTGATCTTCGCGAGGATTGCATCCTCTTCATGCTCGAGCCCTGGCGGAAGCAAAATGCGAACGGATTTCCCGATCATCTCGGCGCTCGAGTATCCGAATATCTTCTCTGCGCCGTTGTTCCAGCTGGTAACAACACCGTCTTCTGTCTTCCCGATGATCGCGTCTTCTGAGAAGTCCACAATCGCCGCCAGCCGTGCTCTTGCGACCTCCATCGCCTCGCGATCCGTGATGTCTCGATAGCAGATCATCACTTCCCGAAGCTCCCCTTCGGCGTAAGTGATGGGCCGTGTGCTCACTTCCGCGACGACAGCCTTGCCGGTGTCGCGTCGGCGAATCAGCAGTTTGAAGTTCGTGAGAAAATCTCCCCGAAATGCGCGCGCACTGGGAACCTCATCGCTGCTCAGCGCCACCCCATCAGGCAGAAGCGTTTCGAACAGTTCGTGAACTTCTCTTACCGTGATCGACCTCCGGGGCAGAGCCAGAATCCGGGCCGCAACTTCGTTTGATTGAACAATGTTTCGGTCGCGATCGATGACGACAATGCCTTCCGTCATGTTTTCGAAGATTGCTTGAAGTTGCTTCTGACTGCGCTCCAGCTCCGCCGCCTGCCTGCGCAGCCTCCGATCCAGCCAGGAGGTCACGATTGCACTCGCCAGAATAATCAAGGTGACCGAAACGATCCCTGCCACCGCGAGCCGTGATATCTCGATCGCTCGTGCATCGGCCCGCGCCTGGCTGCCAAGGGAAACAAAAGATGCCGCAGCCATTCCGGCATAGTGCATTGCGGTCAATGCCAGGCCCATCAGTGCAGACGTCCGCAGCTTGGTCCACGTCCAACCGCCACGACCACTGCGGAATTCGTACGCCAGTTTGAGTACCAGTCCAGAAAGACCGATCGCCAACAGGATTGAAAGCGCGACGAGTCGATAATCGAGGGCGTAGTCGAGAGGCCCATTCATCGCGTCCATCCCGATGTAGTGCATCGACGCGATGGCGAGTCCAAAGCAGACGCTCGCCGCGGTCAGTCTTCGCCCATTCAGGTCAGACCGGCTGACGATCCAGAAACCCAACCCGGAACCGGTCATGGCTACAAAGCTGGAGAGAAGAACCTCAAGCCAGTCGTATTTCACCTCGACGGGCAGCCGGAAGGCGAGCAGTCCGACGTAGTGCATTGCCCAGATCCCGGTTCCCATCGCGATGGATTCCATCCCCATCCACAAAATGCGGACGGGACCGGTTGTCGAGCGGATCCGCGGCAACACATCGAGCGCGGCATAAGAGGAGAGGATGGCCAGAGACAGGGAAAGGGCAACTAGCGCGAGGTCGTAATGTCCTGTGACAGCTTGCCCTGTTGGCATAGGCTCGCAATCTCACCTGGAGATCAGTTCTGCGAACAGCTGCCTGCCTCGGATAGGCAGACTCACTTCCCCTACACACGGCCGATTGGAAATGAATCATACCACTACCAGATCAACATCTGCTGGGCCATCTTTACGATAGGGTGAACATTCGTCAACACTTCGTGACCTTCTACTTCTTCTCCACTGGCCCAGGTGTCTCGATCCGCGGCAGCATTTCGCCCCGCGTCGCAGCGTTATACGCGAACCAGGCCTCGATCATCGCCCCCTGCATCACGTCGCCTTTTTGCACGCGATCGTAGAGATCCATGTTCGAGTGATGCGTACGGCTGCCATACTCCAGCGGATCCTGCATGAACCCGACACCATCCAGTCCGATCCAGGTGAAGCTCGTCGAATCCGTTCCGCCCGGCTCCGTCTGTGGGCCCGCCGTCAAACCCACAACCGACTCGATCCCCAGATCCCTGATCGGTGCAATCCAGGACTGAAAAATCACCGCTAGCTGCGCATTCCCCAGCGCCGACACCGCGCGGAATTTCCCGGACCCCGAGTCGTCGTTGAAGTACACATCGAGCTTGTCGTACTCCGGAGTCTTCTTCATCGTGTCGCGCGGCGCAAAGTGCTGCTGCACATAGGCCAGTGACCCATACAGCCCCTCTTCCTCTCCGCCCCACAACGCCACGCGAACCGTCCGCGCCATCGGCTTCTTCAGCCTCGCAAGAATCCGCACCGCCTCCATCGCCACCGATGAACCGGTCCCGTTGTCGGTCGCGCCGGTTGCGCCCTGCCAGCTGTCGAAGTGCCCTCCGACCATCACTACCTCATCAGCCTTGCTCGTGCCCGGAATCTCTCCGATCACGTTGAAGCCCATCTGGTCGTCCTTCTGATACTCGGTCTCGATATCGAACGTCAGCTTCGGGGTAATGCCATGCTGGATCAGCCTGCATATCCGGTTGTACTGCTCCGGCGTAATCGCCGCCATTGGCGGTCCCACCGGGTCCTTCGGATCCTGCGATCCGCCATAGGACGCAAACACCGTCCCGCCATCGCCGTTGTATCCCGGCGTCAGCGCCACCGCCACGCCCTCTTCTTTCAGAAATGCATTCACCTGGTTGCGCAATACGCGCCCCGTCGGCGCAGCCGTCGACAGCGTCGCAGGCGTGTACTCGCCCGGCCTCGGCGCCGCAACTCCTGCTCTTCGCGGACCAAATCCCAAATGCGACGGATCCTCAGTCTTCGTACGCGCCGCCACCTCCTCATCGGTCAGCCGATGCGCCTCCGCCTCCGTATGCAACGCAAGCTCACGCGGATCGAAGATCAGCACGATCTTGCCCTTCAGCTTGCCCTTGTACTTCCCAAAGTCTTCCTGCGAGTGCAGAGGCGCCAGCACTGCATCCGCTGTCACCACTCCATTCGTTCCCGGCGTCCACGCCAGCGGAAACCCGATCAGCGACGCATATGCCGGTGACTCCAGCGCGCCGTAGTACTTCTTGATCTGCCACCCGTCGCCGAACGGACCCCACTTCTCCAGATGAACGTTCTGCAGTCCCCATTCCTTCAGTTGCTTCATCGCCCACTCGGCCGCCGCGCGATGGTTGCGGCTATTGTTGACCCGTGGCCCGTAGACCTCAGAGATGTAGAATAGGTTCTCCATCACCTGCGAATGGTTGAAGGCTTCATTCTTGATCTCAGTCAACGCCCCCAGATCCACCTTGTCTCCGTCCGATTCCTGCGCAAGCACAAGGCCCGGTCCCACCGAAGCCAAAGTCAACGCCACACCGCAAGCCACAGCCGCCAACCGCACAGAACGCAGGTCCACACTCGTCTCCTGAACTCAAGATGTGATCAAAGTATTTGCTTCCCGGCCCACAAAGCAACCCATGCCGGATCGCGCCGCACTGACCACTGAACCCTGGACCGAATGGCGGGTGCCCCAGGTCCGTGTGTTCGGACCTGGGAAATGATGAACCCCGACCGCGTTCATCAGTCGTTTGCCAGGTGCTCCAGGTCCGTGTGTTCGGACCTGGGAAACGAAGAACTCCACCGCGTTTTGCAGCTTATTTCGTCGATTCCGTCATACTTGAATTAACCAGCACTCCGGCGCGCTGACCCGCTCAGAATCGAACCTCAGCAAGCAGCTCCTTCTGGGCATGGAAAGCTCAAATCACCTGCTCGTAACTCTATTTGCTTGGATGTATTTGCGCATAACCCTAATCAAAACAGACACTTGAAATGATATCGCGCCGCAATCCGCAGAAAACGTTAGCTTTACACGCAGGATATGGGGGGTACCCCCCAGTCCTTTTGCGGCGAAGCACTCAGACAAAATTCACGGCAAGTCCGTTCATCTCGGCTGCACACGCGGGCACGCCCACAAGCCACATCGATGTGGAATCCGCCTGCTTTGTATTGTAAAGTAGATCAACTCATCAATCTGGTAGCTACGCATGATCAAGAAGCAATTGCTCGTCGCGCTTCTCCTGCTCCTGCTGATCCCAATTGTCGTGTTGGGTGGAGGACTGCTCTTCAGCCTCATCAATCCTGAAGTCGCCGCCGGACACCCCAACTATGTCCGCAATTGGCACCTGCTCAGCCAGCTCAAGAGTCTGATCCTGTTCGCGATGTTCGCTGCCGTTCTCGCGCTCTACCTCTTGGGCAGCTTCCTCGTAATCCGCTCTAAAAACCAGTCCGGCATCTGGCTTCTTCTCGCGCTGCTCGGGCCCTTGGGATTCGCCATCCTCTCCGTCCTCAACGATCGCGCCCCGTCGAACACAGATCGCTACTCCCGCTTTCTGCGCAGCTTGAACTGGATCCTGCGCGCCGCTTACGAAATTGTCTGTCTTTTTTTGATTTGGGAACTGAGCTGGCAACTGATGATCCTCAAGCGCAACCTGATGATCCACTACCAGTCCATCGCCACAGGCGTTTCCACCTCACAAATCATCGCCACCCAGAACGCCTCTTCCGGCATGTGGGCCTTCGGTGAAAGTCTCGAGGTCATGTTCTTCATGATCCTTCTGTACCTGCTTCGCCCCATCCTGTTCAACCTCGTAGCCCGTGTCATAACGCCAAAGCCAACACTCAGGACAAGCTAAATCGAGGCTGTGGGTCATCTCCCCAATCAAAACGCGAGAGGTTCTTGATGGAATACCTGATCGGCATCATCCTTGCACTCGCTGTCTGCATCTTCGCCTTGCTCACCGGGTTCGATCGCGGCCGCGTCTTCTATTCGACAATGGTCATGGTCGTCGCCCAATACTACATCCTTTTTGCCGTGATGGGCGCTTCGAAACCCGTCCTGCTCGCGGAATCCGCCGGAGCAACCGCATTCATCGTCCTCGCCGTCGTTGGATTCAAAAAGAGCCTCTGGATCGTCGCTGCAGCCCTCGCCGGTCACGGCGTCTACGATCTCTTTCATCACCTGCTCATCCCAGATCCTGGAGTCCCCACTTGGTGGCCCGGTTTCTGCATGTCCTTCGATGTCATCGCCGGCGCTTTCTTCGCGGTTCTGCTCCTGCGGCGCCAACCGAGCACGTCATAATTGAACCTCAACGAGAGGCACCTCATCCCGTGTCGAGTAAGCTAGCTCAGATGAAAGAAGACATCCTTCGCTTCAACGGCGCCGTTCCCCACGACCCCGCAATAGACGCATGGTTCAACGAACGTCCGGATCCGCTCGGCTCCATCGCGAAGCATTGGTTCGAAGTGATCCGCACCTGCGGCGACGAACTCCGCGAACTCGTCCACGACGGCTGCCCCACGGCCTGTCTTGGCGACGCACCCTTCGCCTACGTCAACGCCTTCAAATCCCACGTCAACGTCGGCTTCTTCCACGGTGCATTTCTGCGCGATCCCGCCCGCCTGCTTCAGGGAAGCGGCAAGCGCATGCGCCACGTTAAGCTCACACCCGGCATTCCCGCAGATTCCGCCGCACTCACCGACCTCATCAGCGCCGCCTGGGTCGACATCAAATCCCGCCTCGAAAACGGCTGACGGACGCGGAAGCTTTAATCAGCCGCTACGACCTTCGGCCGCGAATCCAGCCCGAGGTCCCGCTGAATTCGCGCATACCACCTGTCCTCATCGCGGGTACCTTGAGGGATTGCTAGCAACCGTAGCAGTGTCTCCCTCTTTGTCAGCCAAAAACGATCTCATTCGACACTCACAACGCCATCGCAGAAAGTCGAGCCCAAACAAAAAACGGCCCCCGTCATTAACGGGGGCCAAGTTGCCTTGGTTCTCTCGTGTTGCGAGAGCTCTATTGGCGGCCTACGGCGGGGTAGCCGTCGGCGCGGAAGGGAGCCTCAGGGGGGTGGCTACGCAACACCTTTA
>Ga0105241_10000207_pt1 | contig 44168 bp, 35 predicted proteins | sample KBSC64metaG_FD_80422 | JGI IMG/M metagenome (GOLD analysis project Ga0105241, IMG submission 80422) | Corn rhizosphere microbial communities from Kellogg Biological Station, Michigan, USA - KBS C6-4 metaG | ecosystem: Host-associated > Plants > Roots > Rhizosphere > Soil | place: Michigan, USA... | reverse complement strand
GCAAGAGCGGAAATCGGTTCCAGGAGAGCCGTTCTTTACCGGAAGAAACATTTGTTTGTGAGGGTGGCTCATCTTTTGCCTGTTTTCCAACACGTGTCTCCCATTTTGCTCGATCGGCACGGACTCTACGTCCCGGCGGCGCAGCTGTACCTGGATGCGCGGTTCGCGCCTGGAACGGTCTACGTGTCGCACGCGCATACGGACCATTGTACCGACGCGACGCGCGTGTTGTGCACGCCGGAGACCGCGGCGTTACATCGGCTGCGCCGAGGGTGTGGAGAGGCCATGGAGCTTGCGTACGGCGCCTCCGCGGTCATCGGAAATGCGATCATCACCCTCCTCCCCGCGGGACATACGCTCGGATCGTCGATGATCGTCGCCCAGTGCGACGAAGGAACTCTGGCGTATACGGGCGACTTCAAGCTGCGCGACAACCCGTTCTCGCACGGGGCCACGGTTCCGCGGTGCGATACGCTGGTCATGGAGTGCACGTTCGGCGAGTCACGATACGTCTTCCCCCCCGACGATGAGCTGCTCGACCGGCTCTTCAGGTTCATCGAGACGACGCGCGCGGAAGGGGCGACGCCGGTGATTCTGGCGTACGCGTTGGGGAAAGGGCAGGAGGCGCTGTATTACCTCACGCAACGTGGGTACGATGTCGTGGTCCATGGGGCGATCGCGAACATGTGCGAGGCCCATGAAGCATTGGGACACCGGTTCCCCGGGCCTGGGAAGTGGCGACGATATCAGCGTGGACAGGTTGGGGACGCCGTCCTCATGACCACGCCAGGGACGCGTAAGACAGTGATGGTCACGCAACTGCCGAAACGGCGGATTTGCTACCTGACCGGGTGGGGATTACACCCCGGTGCGTTCAACATGTATCGCGACTGCGATTTGGTGTTGCCATTCAGCGACCACGCCGATTGGAACGAGCTCCTGCAGATGGCGATCGAGAGCGGAGCTTCCCGGATCTACACGGTCCATGGACACGACGGGCTCGCCAAGCACCTCCGAAGCATGGGGATCCACGCGGAGCACTTGATGGAGCATCCGTCATTCTCGGAGCTGACGGAAGATGAGCCTTCGCCGGTACGCCCTGTGCGACGACCGCGGCACGACGATCAACGTCTACTCGATCTGTGACGGACGGATCGTTTCGTGGATGGGCGGAGCAGGCCCTCGCGATTCGAGGCACGACGAAACGTCTGACGAAGCTCGCGGTTCTCGAATCGTATCTCCCAACGCTGGATGACGTGTCGCTCCCCGTGGCGGCGCGCTTTTTCTCGGGGCTCGTCTTTCCCCGGCACGATCAGCGGACGGTGCAGGTGGGGGGATCGATCGTCTTCTCCGCGATCGAGACGATCACGGGGCGGACTCGGGAGGCGTTGCGCGAAGGGTATCTCGTCTGGGGGGATTCCGGCGACTTCGTCGCGGCGTTGTTCGGGGAGGTCTTTCCGGATCGCGCGACGTCGGGCATCTCCTTGTCAGACGTCGAACAGTGGTTCACGACGCTCTCGGCGGCACGAGGCAAAACCGAACGGTTGCGGCTCGTGACCGAGCAGCTCGCGCGCGTCGGTGCGGTCGAGGCATCGTTTCTCGTCAAGCTGTTGGGGGGCGAGCTTCGGATTGGGCTCAAGGAGGCGCAAGTCGAAGAGGCGCTGGCGAGGAGCTTCGACGTCCCAATTGCGTCGGTGCGGCGCGCCAATCTCTTTCGCGGCGACATTGGCGAAGTCGCGGTGCTGGCGAAGCATGGGGCACTCGATAGTGTGCGCTTGGCCTTGTTTCATCCGCTAGGCTTCATGTTGGCCCAACCACTATCGACCGCCGAGGAGATCGCGGAGGCGCTCCCGCATCCGTTCGCGGTGGAAGACAAGTACGACGGGATTCGCGCGCAGGCGCACGTCGATGGCGGACGCGTCGCATTGTATTCACGAACGTTGGATGACATCACTCGTGGATATCCCGACGTCGTCGCCGCGCTCACGTCGGTTGGGGATGGTGTCGTTCTCGACGGGGAGCTGCTTGCCGTATCGCCAGATGATGGACGCCGCGCACTTCCTTTCAAGACATTGCAGACGCGCTTGGGACGAAAGGCGCCGACCGCGGCGTTGCTCGCGGAGATTCCCGTCGCTTTTGTTGCGTACGATCTCCTTGCCATCGACGGGATGCTCGTGATCGACGAACCGTATACCGAGCGACGCGATCGATTGTCCCGGCTATCGTGGCCGTCGCGCGGCGCGTTCGTGGCACCCGCGCAATTTGTCTCGGAGGCTGCCGAGGTGGACGCGGCGTTCGATGCGGCGCGGGTCAATGGGAACGAAGGGATCATCGCCAAGCAGCTCGATGCGGTATACACGCCAGGGCGGCGTGGGCGGACGTGGTTCAAGTTGAAGAAAGCGACCGAGACGCTCGACGTCGTGATTACGGGGGCGGAGCGCGGACATGGGAAACGGCGTGGCGTCTTGTCAGACTATACCTTCGCCGTGCGCGCCTCAGAAACCGACCCGACGTTGCTCAATGTCGGAAAAGCGTATAACGGGTTGACTGACGTCGAAATCGCCGCACTCACGGAGCGGCTGCATGCCCTTACGGAGGAGCGGTTCGGCGCGTTTCACAAAGTGCGTCCTGAGATCGTTCTGGAAGTGACGTTCGACATCGTGCAAGCATCGGCGCGGCACAAGGCGGGATACGCGCTCCGGTTTCCGCGGATCGTTCGCATTCGTGATGACAAGACGGTGGCGGACATTGATACGCTCGACCGCGTTCGCGCGTTGGCGGGTGATACGTCGGCCGATGACACCTAGGCTTAGGCGCGATGCGACCGCGTCGCGCGAGGCGTTGCAGGCGCTGACTCCGGCCGTGCGGACGTGGGTCGAGCAGCATTTTCGGCGGTTGACACCACCGCAGGCCGCGGCGGTTCCGCGGATTCATGCCGGAGCCAATGTGTTGGTTGCCGCGCCGACCGGAACGGGGAAGACGTTGGCGGCCTTTCTCACCGTCATGTCCGAGCTGGTCGGCGACGCGAGCCGTGGGGCGTTGGCCGATGGTATTCATGCGGTGTATGTCTCTCCGTTGCGCGCGTTGAGCTACGACGTGCACCGGAATCTCGAACGTCCGCTGACGGAAATTTGTGAGGCGATCGCACCGAGCGCGCCGCCGTGCGTGCGAGTTGCGGTGCGAACGGGTGATACGACGCCCGCTGAGCGACGCCGATTGTCGACGCATCCGCCGCATATTCTGGTGACGACGCCGGAGTCGCTCGCCATTCTTCTCTCGACGCCGGCGTTCGCGCCGCACTTTTCGGCGGTGCGATGGATCGTCGTCGACGAAATTCACGCGGTCGCGGGGAACAAGCGCGGAACACATCTCGCCGTCTCCTTGGAACGGTTGGCGGCGTTCGCTGCCCACGATCCGGTACGTGTCGGCTTATCGGCGACGGTTGCACCGTTGACGACAGTTGCGCGATGGTTGGTGGGGCCGCAGCGCCAATGCACCGTTGTATCGTGGACCGCCTCGCGGGCATCGAGCTTCGCCGTTCGTTCCGCATTGACGGGCGACGTCGTGCCGCATCCGACGTCGGTGCAGCGTGTCGCGGCCCGTGTCATCGCGGAACGGGTCGCGAAGCACCGAACGACGCTGGTCTTCACGAACACGCGAGGGGCAACGGAACGATTGGCGCATCAACTCCGGCAGCGATTCGAGGAGGATGATGTCGCGGCGCACCATTCGTCGTTGTCTCGCGAAGCACGCCAAGACGTCGAGACGCGGCTTCGGGAAGGAAAGTTGCGAGTCGTGATCACCTCGACGTCGCTCGAGCTCGGCATCGACATCGGGACGGTCGATGAAACGGTGTTGCTGTCGTCGCCACGAGACGTCACGCGGGCGTTGCAACGCATTGGCCGCTCCGGGCATCGCATCGATCGACATCCGGCCGGGTTGTTCATCGGAACGGGTGTCGACGACGTGCTGGAATGCATCGTGGTTGCGGAACGATGTGCGGAGGGCGTGCTCGATCCCATTCGTGTTCCTGAGGCGCCGCTGGACGTTCTGGCGCAGCAGTTGGTCGGCATGGCTGCTGGAGGGACGTGGAGTGACGATGATGCCTATGCGATGATCTGCCGCAGTGCACCATACGCATCGCTCTCCCGCGTAGATTTCGACGCGGTACTCGACTACCTGGCCGAGTCGAGTGAGGCGATGGAAGAGCGACGGGTCTACGCGAAAATCGAGCGCGAAGATGGGACGTTTCGCGCGCGGTCGAAGGCGGTGCAAACGATCTTCTATCAAAATGTCGGGACGATCGCCGGTGGTGCATCGATTCGCGTGAAACCGCGCGGCGGCGATGCAGTGATCGGGACCGTCGAAGAAGATTTTCTGGAACAGCTCAAACCCGGTGACCGCTTTCTCCTCGGCGGACGCGTCTGGGCCTTTCTGTACGCGCAAGGGATGACGGCGTTCGTCGCCCCAGCGGGAGGGCGGCCGAGTGTCCCGAGGTGGGCAAGTGAGATTCTCCCCGCGACAGCTGGAGTGGCGCTCGGTGTTGGGACGCTGCGGACATGGCTTCGTGATACGTACGTCGCGACTGGCGATGCCGGGGTGCGCGCCGCGCTGCAGGACCGCACCGCGCTTCCTCCCGAGGACATCGAAGCGCTCGTCGAGTATGTCCGCGCGCAACAGCAACTGTCTCCCATTCCGGACGTCGATGAAATTCTGATCGAACGGTGGATCGATCCCGAGGATGCAAAAATCGTCGTGCATGCGGTGACAGCGCCGCTCGGGCGCCGGGCCAACGATGCGCTTGCGAGAGTCTTGGCGCTTCGCACGGGAAAGAACGCCGGGATGCTCGTCGACGATCAAGCTGTGGCGCTCCGCGTGTCGGCGCGTGCGGTCTGGAATGAAACACAAGCCGCGGCGCTCTTCGGTCCTGAGAATTTTTCTGAGGATGTTCGGCGTGCCGTTGCGCGATCGGATTTATGGGGGCGCCGCTTCCGGCACGTCGCGGCGACAGGGCTCATGCTCGTCAAGAATTATCGTGGACGTTCCAAATTCATTGGTGGAATGCAGCACAACGCGCGGAAGATTTGGACGGTGCTCGAACGAACACGTCCCGATTTCCCGCTCGTACGGGAGACGTATCGCACGGTTTTGCACGACGATCTGGATGTAGAAACAGCGGCGAACTGGCTTCGCGAGGCGTCGCCGCGGATCACGATTCGAAACTTGGATGGTCCACCGCCATTGTTGTTTCGCCTTGTCGCCGCGGGGACGACCGACGCGCTGTTGCTGGAAGAACGCGATACCTTTCTCCGCCGTCTCTGGGAAGACGCACAACAACGGGCGTCTTCCTTGATCGCACAAGGATAGCTCCATCGTGTTCGATCACCTCGAAGTTGCTCCCAACGTCCTCGTTACGGGAACGGGCGCGGCATTCCTTCCACGAAGCCGGACCGCCATCATCGCGGACGTGCACCTCGGCTACGCGCACGCCGCGCGGCGGCGTGGAGGGTATCTTCCCGCGATCGAAACGGCGACGGCTGTTGCAACCCGAACCATCGCCATGCTGGATATACTCGGGGCAGAACGACTGGTGATTGCCGGAGATTTACGCCATTCGACGCGGGACGTCGATGCGGCGGAACACCACGAAGTCGACACGTTTCTGGCGATGATCCGATCGCGCGTGACCGTCGAGTATGTCGCGGGGAATCACGACCGCGGTGCTTCCGCCCGACAGAGCATGGAAATTGATGATATTCACGTCGTTCATGCACCACCATCACACACTCCTGACATATGGACGATTTGTGGCCACTTGCACCCGGTTGCACTCGTGCGTGATGAAACTGGTGCTGGGGAACGATTCCCGTGTTTTCTCGTCGGCGAGCATGTCGTGGTCCTCCCGGCCTTTTCCGCGTGGGCTGGCGGTACGCCCGCGCGACGACTTCGATCGATGCTCCCTCCGGGGCGATGGCGTACTGTTGCGGTGCACGATACGCGATTATATCCGATCGCGGATCACAGCTGAATATTCATCACTACATGCAAAAGCCCCTGGCGGTGCCAGGGGCTTTGCGTCGTCACGCGGGTTTCACTTCATGCCGGGCATGTTGACCGTCGCACGCCGCACGACGTCCTCTCACCCGTGTATGCCCACGGGGCCGATCGCTCGACGCCCTCTAAAAAAGCAAGAGGTGCGCCACTTATTTGAATCGCATCCCGTTCGGCGCGTATTCGCCCGATTTCGGAACGCGTGATGGCTCGGGACGCCCCGGTGGTAATGACGTCCGCGCCCCGGGTTTGGTCCCCTTGAACCCTTCTTTGCCGCGAGTGGGGGCTCCGCCCGAAGCACGTGGCGCCCCGCCATTCATCGACAACGCGATCCGGTTCCGCTCCATGTCGATCGACACGACGCGGACCTTCACCTTCTGCCCCACCTTTACGACCGCGTTCGGATCCGCGACGTATCGATCGGACAATTGCGACACGTGCACCAATCCATCCTGATGCACGCCGATGTCGACGAACGCACCAAAGGCGACGATGTTCGTGACGACGCCATCGAGCATCATCCCTTCCTTGAGATCCTTCATCTCGCGAATGTCATCGCGATAGGGCGGCGGCTCGAACGCGTTGCGTGGATCGCGTGCCGGCTTCCGCAACTCGGAGAGAATGTCGTTCAATGTCGGCGCGCCGACATCATCCGAGACGTAGGTCGCCACATCAATACGACTGATCGCGTCGGCGTTGCCGATGAGCGTCGGGAGAGGAACTCCAAGGTCCGACGCCATCCGTTCGACCAACGGATACCGTTCCGGGTGAACGGCCGATGCATCCAACGGATGCGTCCCGCCGCGCACGCGCAGGAATCCGGCGGCCTGTTCGAACGCTTTCGCGCCGAGGCGTGGGACGTCGGTGAGCGCTTGGCGCGACGCGAAGCCGCCGCGCTCGTCGCGCAGCTTGACGATGTTCGCGGCGAGCGTCGGGCCGATCCCAGCCACATATGACAACAGCGACACCGACGCGGTATTCACTTCGACCCCGACCCGGTTCACGCAGCTTTCGACCGTCTCATCCAACCGTTGTTTCAACCGGATTTGATTGACGTCGTGTTGATATTGCCCGACACCGATCGACTTGGGATCGATCTTCACCAATTCGGCGAGCGGATCCTGGAGTCGTCGCGCGATCGCCACGGCGCCGCGGAGCGACACGTCGAGATCCGGAAGCTCGCTGCGGGCGAGGTCGGACGCTGAATACACGGAGGCACCAGCTTCATTCACGACGACGACTTGCGGCTCGCGCAAGTCGTGTTCGCGGAGCGTCTGCCGGACGAGCGTCTCTGTTTCGCGCGACGCGGTGCCATTGCCGATCGCGATCAGCTCGATCGAGAACCGGGCGACGAGCGCCAACAAGGATTGTGCGAATCGCTCCGACTGATGCAGGTAGAACGTCTCCGTCGTGAGCACTGCGCCGGTCCGGGAGACCGCGGCGACTTTGACGCCGGTCCGGAAGCCAGGGTCGAGGCCGAGGACGATTCGCTCGCCGGCGGGGGAGGCGAGGAGCAGCTGTTCGAGATTCTGCCCGAAGATTTTGATCGCCTCTTCGTCCGCCCGGTTCTTGAGCTCGAGGCGCAGGTCCACTTCCACCCCTGGGGCGAGGAGGCGCTTATAGGCGTCCTGGACGATGGTCGTCCACTGGCCCGGCGCCTTTCGTCCCGTCGCGTACTTGTGCTCCAGGTTAGCCATGATGTCTTCGGCGGGCGCCTCGATCGACCAGAGGAGGAATCCTTCCGCCTCGCCGCGCCGGATGGCCAGCATCCGGTGGGATGGGATGTCGGTCAGTGCCTGCGAGAAGTCATAATAGTCTTGGAATTTCGAAACGTCTTTCTCCTTTCCAGTGAGGACACGTGAGCGAACGGTCCCTTTTCGCCGCGTAAGATCGCGAATAGCTCCTCGCAATTCGGCGTCTTCGGCGACCTGTTCGGCGAGGATGTCGCGCGCGCCAGCCAACGCGGCGGCAACGTCGGGGACTTCCTTGGCCACGTCGACAAAGGCGGCGGCCTCGACGTCGAGTTGTGCGTCAGTGTGCTCGTTCCCCGCGATGAGCGTGGAGAGCGGTTCGAGTCCGCGTTCGCGAGCGATCATGGCGCGGGTGCGCCGTTTCGGTTTGTACGGAAGATACAGATCTTCCAGTACCTGCTTGGTTTCGGCGGCGATAATCTTCGTTTTGAGCTCATCGGTGAGCTTCCCTTGTTCATCGATGCTCTTGAGGATCGCGGCGCGGCGATCGTCCATCTCGGCCAAGTAATCGGCGCGGTCGCGGACGTCGCGAAGCTGGACTTCGTCGAGTCCGCCCGTCGCCTCCTTGCGATATCGTGCGATGAAGGGAAGGGTGTTCCCTTCGTCGAAGAGCGCCAATGCGCCGGCGACCTGCTGCGGCGTCAGGGAAAGTTCCCGGGCGACAGTGAGAATACGCGGTTGTGGGTGCATCGCGAGCGTGAAAAACGAGCGTGAGACGAGCGTGAACACGAGTGTCAGCCCTGGACCGACATCGGTCGAGGGTCAGGAAGGTTAATACCCTGGCGCAAGGGGAGTATTGCGTCTGGCCACGATGGTGTAAATTTTCTGTCCGTGGCTGCTCGATGGAGATTTCGGGTTCAGGCGGCCGCAACGCTTATCACCCTTAGCGAAACCTCTCTCTCCTATGCGTCCATCCAAACTGTTCCTCCTCGCCACGGCCCTGTTCTCCGTGAGCGCGTGCGCGTCCATGGGTTCGTCCTCGACCGGCACGCGGATCACATCAGAGCAGATCGCCAAGGCCAACGTGCCGACCGCGTATGATGCGGTGGATCGTTTGCACCGCGCGTGGTTCCATGACCTCACCGCGGATGCCGCACCGGCCGTGTACCTGAACAACCAGAAGCTCGACGGTGGCGTCGAAGGGTTGCGCCAGATCCCGGCGCAGGAAGTCCTCCAGATCGATTACATGAAGGGGACCGACGCCATGATGAAGTACGGCCAAGACGCCAAAGGCGGCGCGATCATCGTCACCCGCAAGTAGCGATCTCTCGTCGCGATTTCGCGTCGCGACGTGATCTAGTCGTTCAGCGTTGCCGTTGCCTCGCGGTTGCGGCGTCACGAGTATCTGACGAAGGGCCACCCACGATTGGGTGGCCCTTCGTGTATTTTTTGAGACGTTTTCGTGATTTGTAGACAAGAGGCGTCGTTCTTGCGACGCCCGCGCGGATATTGCATCCGATGGAATGAACATACGTTCGGGCTCGCTCGACGGATGCATAGTTTCGCGTACCTACATCTGCTCGCATGCCCGCTGCTCTTCCCGTCGCGCTCGTCATTGACGACGAGGCGCAAATCCGTCGCGCTGTTAAGAATGCCTTAGCGCCTGACTTTGCACGGGTGCTGGAATCCGGCACCGGGAAGGACGCCATCGATCTCGCCGCGGCACAACGCCCCGCGCTCGTCGTGCTCGACCTCGGACTTCCCGACATGTCGGGTGCCGACGTCTGCCATGCGCTCCGTCATCGGATCGACGCCCCCATCGTCGTCCTGGCCGCGCGTCACACCGACATCGAGCGCGTCGCATTGCTGGACGCAGGCGCGGATGATTACGTCACCAAGCCGTTCACCCCTGAAGAATTTCAAGCGCGTGTCCGCGCATTGATGCGCCGTTCTCCGTATGGTGAGCACGATACGTCACGCATCCAGTTCGGAACATGTGTTCTCGATGTCGAAGCGCGGACGTTGACGCGTGACGGCGTCTCGGTGCATCTGACGCCGATCGAGTGGGCATTGTTGCGTCTCCTTGCCAGCAACGCTGGGAAGGTCCTGACGCATCAGCAACTGTTTACGAGCGTCTGGCGGAATCGCAAAAAATATGGCGACGCACAGCAATATCTCCGCGTGCACGTCGCCAATTTACGCCGAAAGATCGAAGATGACTCGTTGCATCCGTGCTACATATTGACGGAATCAGGCGTCGGGTATCGATTCGATCCGGTTCCGTAGGACTCATACTGTCGTACTCATAGAGTAAATAAAAAGGGACGCGCCGTCAGCACGTCCCTTTTTCATAATCGCTGGATGTCGCTCAGGCCGACGCGTCGATGAAGCTTCGGACGTCCTGCTCAGACATCGTCGGTTCGCCGGGCGAGACGTTGTTCAGCTTTCCATCTTTCATCCACTGCTCCAATTCGCCGACGAGCTCGAAGAGGTGCTCGAACGAATCGACGACGAAGAGCAACGGCTGATAGTGATCGATCTCGAAATACTGGTTGATCACCCATTCGAGTTGGATCGAATACCGTTGCACGTCGGGCGATTCGATGCTGTGCGCCAACTCGCCGTACGATGACAGCAAGCCGCTGCCGTACGCTTTGATCTCTTTCCCATTGGGCGCACGCATCAGTCCGAACTCGATGGTGAACCAGAAGAAGCGCGCCATCGCTTTGGTGATGCTGACCGTGCGCCGCACCTGTTCGTCGGGATCCTTGATCGACTTGACCATGTCGACCGCCGTGTGCGCACAATCTCCGAACCGGACCAACGCGTCGGCAAACGCCGGATCGGTGTGCATGGGGACGTGGCCGGCGATGTCGTGGAAGATGTCCGGCTCGGGGAGATAGTCGAGCAGCGCCGCGTCGCGAATCGTGATCGTCGTCGGAAACTCGCGCTTCCGTAAGGAATCGAAAAACAAGAACGCCGGGACGTATCCACTCACCGCTTTCGCCTGAAACCCCGTCCTCGGCGCCATGAACTTGTTGACGTCCGCGAGCCGAGGGACGGCGTTCGGGTCGAGGCAGAGGGTGTCGACCCCTTGGAGGAATCGCGGGTTGGCGTACTTCTGCCACCGGTCAGTCATGCGCGAGAAGAGCTTCCGCCACGCCTCGTGGTTCGACTCGTTATAGAGCTCGTACGGCTGCTGGATGTAGAGCTCGCCATGCCGTTGCGCCTCCTCGATGAATGGCGCTTTGGTGGTGGTCAGGCCGGGAGGAGTCGATGCGGTCGGGGGGGTGGCAATCGCCATAACGCAGGAAACGGGGGAGGGGCGGTCGTTTGGCGCGCCGCTCCGGTCCGAGTCTCTCCGAGTCTCGTGGCGTGCGACACGCCGCTCTGCTGTATGTTACCCCCCAGCCCATGAAACTGCCACTCCTTCGCTTCAGCGCTTCCGCCAGCGCCGTCGCCGGTGTCGTTGCCCTGCTTCTCCTCGGCGCGTGTCGCTTCTCCAACGATCATCCAACGACCGAGCAGACGATCACCGTCTACGATGCGGGGAGCCTTGCGGTCCCGCTCCGTGCCGTGCTCGACAGCTTCGCCGCCCGGAGCGCAAAAGATGGCATCACACTCCACATCGAGCAGGAGAACGCCGGCTCGTTGGAAACCGCGCGGAAGCTCACGGAGCTGGGCCGCGTCCCTGACGTCATCGCGCTCGCCGACGTCGACATTTTCCCATCGTTGCTGATTCCGCGGTATGTCGACCAGTACACGCCGTTCGCGCGCAATCGCATGGTCCTCCTCTATACCGACCGTTCCCGGCACGCCGCGGAGCTCTCGCCGGAGAACTGGACCGACATCGTCACGCGTTCTGACGTCGAGGTCGGGCGGAGTGACCCGAATCTCGATCCGGCCGGATACCGGGCTCTCCTCTCGTTTCAGCTCGCCGAAAGGTGGTACAAGCGCCCCGGGCTGGCGGCGACGTTGCTGCAACACGCCCCGCGCCGGAACGTCCGCCCCAAGTCGGCCGATCTCGTCGCGCTCCTCCAGACCGGGAACTTGGACTACGCTTGGGGTTACGAGTCGGTCGCTCGAGTGGCTCACCTCCGGTACCTCTCGCTCCCGTCCGCGATCGATCTGAGCGCGCCCAGCGAGCGTTCTCGCTACGCGACAGCGGCAGTGCGAGTGGCCGGGGCTACGCCGAGCGATTCGGTCCTGGTCCATGGGGCTCCCATCCTCTTCGGCATTGCTGCTTCACGCGGCGCGCCGCATGGGGACATTGGGAGCCGCTTTGTTAAATTTGTGATGTCTCCGGAAGGGATCACAATTTTGCGCGCGCATGCGTTGGATGCGGGGCAATGGGCGACGTCCGCCGATACTCTCCAGGGTGGGGCTTCTCACACAGGGCGGTAGGGCGTCACCACATCGGGTGACGGCGCGTTTCGTTCCGGGTTTCTTTCCCGGGCGCGGAGCGTCTTCCCCCAAACCGTATCCGTAGCAATTTTACCCGATTCTTTCCAATGGACGAGATTTTCCAGTTTTTTGCCCGTCGCCCGGTCGCTCAACGCGCGTTTCTTGCATTTACTGTCGCGTTGTTCATTGCCTGCGCCGCGCAAGTCTCCGTACACCCCTAGTCCCCCTCGCCTGTGCATCAACGCGCATCGTTCTCGGTGGTTTCTCTGGCCAGTGTGGCACTCGTGACGCTGGCCGCGTGTGGATCGGATAAAACGACCAATCCACTCGACCCCAGCCTCGCCGATCTCGGGACGATGCAAGTGGGCGCCGTTCGCACCATCCCGTATTCCGTGGTCGCCAGTCATCCCCTGACGATCCCGGCCAATTTGTCGTCCGCGCAATATTTGATCGTTGCGGCGAACACGACGGTGAATACGGATGTCATCCCTCAGCTGACAGCTTCTGGAGATCAACAAGGGGTGTTCGGACAGAATCCCGCCGCGCAAATTGCGCCTCCGGGATCCACGCACACTACGTCGACATACACCTCGACGGGCGGCGCGCTGGGTGCCACTATCGAAGGGCGTCTCCGCGCGTACGAACGCACCACGTTGGCTCGGCGCGCACAACGTCGCACCACGGGGATTTCACGTGACGTGTTGACGCCGAGTCGCTCCGTCGCTCCTGCGGTCGGGGATCAGATGACGCTCCGGACGTTGACGGCGACTGGCTTCGACGGGACGACGGACGTGTGCAACGCGTACACGACGACGACGGGAACCGTGCAGGCGGTTTCGACGCACGCCATCGTGGTGCTCGACAATCGGTCGGTGAACAATGGATTCACCGCCACCGACTATCAAAACGTCGCCAATGAGTTCGATCAGGTCATCTACCCGACCGACGTCGGCTACTTCGGAACGCCGACCGACATCGATGGCAACGGTCACGTCATCATTTATTACACCCCGAGTGTGAACCTGCTGACCCCTCAGGGATCGGCGGCGACGACGGGGTATGTCGGCGGGTTCTTCTTCGCGGGGGACATGTATCCCACGACGGGAACCAATAGCTGTCCGTCCAGCAACACCGCAGAGATTTTCTACTTGCTGGCGCCAGACCCGGGGGGAACGTACGGAAACGTCTTCTCTCCATCGTTCGTGCAGAACGTGACGCGCGGAACGGTCGCGCACGAGTTCCAGCACATGATCAACTCGGGGAATCGGTACGTCAACAACAACCTCCCCTTCGAAGTGACGTGGCTCGACGAAGGGCTCGCGCACTTTGCGGAGGATGCGGTTGGACGCGCGGAGGCCGGCTTCACCGATTTGCAGACGCTGACGGTGGCCGACATCGGCGCCCTCGATGCGTCGACGCAGAGCGCCTTCTTCATTCAGAATTTTGGACGCGCGAAGTATTACGTGCAGCGCCCCGACACCACGGGTGCGATCGTGAGCGCCTCGCGTGCCTCGCAAAATCTTGCGTCGCGCGGCGCGGAGTGGTTGATGCTTCGGTACGCCGCGGATTGGTTCTCGAACAATACGCCGCGCAATCTGACCAAGGCGCTTGCGGCGGGGCCTGATACCGGGACCACCAATCTCGCCAAGCAGATCGGCGTGCCGCTCGATACGCTCTTTGCCCGGTGGCTCGTCGCGTTGTACACCGACCACATGGGGATTCCGAACCTCGACGCGCAATACAACTACAAGAGCTACGACATGCGGAGTCTGGTGTCGCGCACGCCAGTCGTGCCGGACACGGGCCCTGCCTATATTGCGCCACAGGCGTTGGGGAACGGCTCGACATCCATCACCATCGGCGTTCCTCCGTCATCGGCGGCGTATTTCCTGACGTCGCTCACGACTGGGGGGGCTCGCACGATTTCCGTGACCAGCACCGGGTCGTCGCTCTCCACGAACGGGCGTTTCTACATCGTTCGCACCCAATAGACTGTAGACGCGTCACGGACAGCGCTACCACGCTTGACATGACGATGGCGGCGCCGCGTACGGATCACCCTCCGTCGCGCAGCGCCGCCATTGCCGTTTCACGAAACACATCGCGCCCGGCGAGCACGCCGATCCCAACGGTCAGCGCGATCATCCCCACTGTCATGGTGACGAGCGGCGTGACGGCGATCGAGAAGTTGGGTTGTTTGAAGACGCGGTGAAGGAGCGCTGACGCTCCTCCGAGTGCGAGAAGCACTCCCGTCGCACTCCCCAGCGTTCCCAGGAGCGCATATTCCGTGACGAGGATGCGGATGATCTGGGCGCGCGTCGCGCCCAACGTCTTGAGCAACACTCCTTCCCGGATCCGATCGCGCCGAGTGGCGGCTACGGCGCTGAACAAGACCGGAATACCGATGGCGACACTGAACAGCGCCATGAATCGAATCGCCGTGGTGACGCGATCCACGATCCGCTGCACCGTCGACAGGATCAGCGCGAGATCGATCGCGGATATGTTCGGGAACCGGTGGACGACGTCGCGTTGAATCGCGGCGACGTTCTTCGGTCCGGGGACGTCGGCGAGCACGATGTATTGCTTCGGTGCGTCGCGGAGCACGCTCGGTTGAAAGACCGCGAAGAAATTCGGCTCGAAGCGCATCCACGTGACTTCGCGAAGACTCGTCACGCGCGTCGGAATCGGAACACCTTGGACGTCCCATGTGATGACGTCGCCGAGTGCGATGCGGAGATTGTCCGCGAGGCCGACGTCGATGGAGACTTCGCCCGTGTCGGCGGGGGCGATCGTGCGATGAGGATCGAAGAATTTTCCACTGCGGAGTCGTTCGCCGCCCAAGAGCGAATCGCGAAACGTCGAGCGATACTCTCGGCGTAACGCCCACCCTTCACGCCGCTGGCGTCCAAGCGTATCCCGCGCCAACTCCGCGACCGGAACGCCGTTGATGGCCGAGATTCGCATGGGGACGGTCGCGTCGCGTTGGACGACGCGAAAGCCGTGGGCGCGCACGAGGGAATCGACCGCGGTGACCTGATCATCCTGCACGTCGAAAAAGAGCACGTTCGCGCCCGTGACCGTGGCATCCAGCGCGAACGTCTTCAGCAGATTCGTTTGCACGAGATACAATGTCGCCAACAAAAAGGCGCCGAAGCCGAGCGACAGAATCACCGCACGCGTCTGATTCGCGGGGCGATAGACATTCGCCACCCCTTGTCGCACGACATACGGCCATCCCTCTCGCAATACCCGCCGTGCGATGCGTGTCAGCAGCTCCGCGCTCAACGCCAGGAATCCGACGACGGCCGCCGTTGCCGCCGCGATCCATAGCCCTTGAATCGGCGTATCCGCCCGCGCCATGGCGACCGCGACGACGCTCACGATCAACGCGATGGTGACGAGCAACTGCCGCCAGTCACGAACTTCGCGTCGTAATACCGTCGCATCCGACTCACGCCGCAGCGTTTGCAACGGTGAGATCGTGCGCAACGCCAAGAGCGGCCGAAGCGCGAAGATCAACGCGAGCCACCCACCCACGGCGAGCCCGGACAACACCGCCGCCGGTTCGATCGACGGGGTGACGTCGACCGGAATCAATCCGTGCACGAGAGCAGGAAGCGCAAACTGCACCGCAACGCCGAGCAGCGCACCGATCGCCGCGCCGATGAGTCCCATCACCGCGGCTTGCGCAACGTAAATCACCAACACCTGCGCGGCCGTCGCGCCGAGACAGCGGAGAATCGCGACCGTGTCGATTTTTCGCGCGACGAAGGCGCGGATCCCGCTCGCGACGCCGATCCCTCCCAACAACAGTGCGACCAGCCCCACCACGCCGATGAACGACGCCAGCGTATTGGTCGCGTTCGTCGTCGATTGCTCGGTTTGGGTGACGGTTCGCGTTTGGATCTGCTGCGCGTTGAAGGTTTGTTTCACCGGCGCGACGAATCGCGTCGGGTCGGTGTTCCGGGGAAGGCGCAGCACCGCGGAATAGTCGGCGGTCGCTCCGAATCCGAGCAATTGTGTCGAGGCGAGATATCGTTGGCCAACGTAGACACGGGGACCGAGCGCGGCACTGAACTCCGTCGTGCCGGGAACGTCTTCCAACGTCCCCGCGATCTGAAAGTGTCCTTTCCCCAAGGTGAGTGTGTCGCCCACGCGCGCACCGGTCGCGATCAACAACGCCGGATCGACGAGCACGACCGGCGACGTCTGCAGACGCGTATATTGATCGGCCGGCGCGGTCGTGATTCGTCCATACCACGGATAGCCCGCGCCGACGCCGCGCACCTGGACGAGACGGGTGCCGCCAGTCCGTGGCGTTGTCGCGGTCGCCGGAAACGAGACCAGCCGAGCGTTTGGCACGCCTCGGCTCGCCAACGAATCGAGCCATCGTTCGACAGGGGCGGGGAGCGGACGATGCGCGGTGACCTGCACGTCACCGCCCAGAATCGTCCGCGATTGCTCGTGCACGGAGCGCGTCACGTTCCCCGCGAATGAGTCGATCGCGACGAGCGCGGCGACGCCGAGCGCGATCGACGACATCGAAACGAGTAAGCGGCGTCGTGCGGAACGACTCTCGCGCCACGCCAGCGACGCGAGACGAAGCAGGGGAGCGGTCACGCCAGAATCCCCGTATCTTCCACGATCGCGCCGTCGGCGAGACGAATGCGACGGCGCGCGCGGGCCGCGAGCGTGGCGTCGTGTGTCACGATGATGACCGTCGAGCCGGATTCCCGATTGAGCGATTCGAGCAGCTCGACGACACGCGCCCCACTGGCCGCGTCGAGATTCCCCGTGGGCTCGTCGGCGAAAAGGAGCGCCGGTTGATTCGCGAACGCGCGAGCGATGGCGACCCGTTGTTGCTCGCCACCGGAGAGCTGCGTGGGAAAGTGCTCGGTCCGATCGCCCAACCCTACGCGGCCGAGGAGCTCCGATGCCCGTGCGGACGGCGTGGTCTCGAGCCGTCGCGGGCCGTCGGCTCCGTTGCGACCGGCGTTACCGTTGTTCCCGCGAAGCTCGAGTGGCACTTGCACGTTCTCACGTGCCGTGAGTGTCGGGATGAGCTGAAAGTTTTGAAAGACGAACCCGATTTTATCACCCCGCACGCGTGCGCGCGCATCTTCCGACAGCTGCGAAAGATCGTCGCCGTCGAGGATCACTCGTCCTGTCGTTGGGGTATCAAGACCAGCGAGCAATCCGAGCAGGGTTGTCTTGCCACTCCCCGACGGCCCGACAATCGCAACGAGCTCGCCGTGCGGGATCGTAAACGAAACATGGCGCAGCACCGCGAGTGCGCGGTCGCCGCTGCGGTATTCTTTGGTCAATGAATCGGCAATGAGCATGAAAGACAAGTTCCTAAAGAAAGCGCTGGCCGGTCTGGCCGCCGCGTTGGCGCTGGGGAGTGTCGGATGCTCCTCGGCGGAGAAAGGTATGAACGACGCGTCTGGGCGGAATGGCGTGCCTGTAGCGAATACATCAGTAAAAGGTCCGGTCGTACTGTTTATTGGAACGAGCTTGACGGCCGGATATGGATTGTCCCCGGATCAAGCGTATCCGGCGGTCATCCAGCGGCTCTCGCAGGAGGCCGGCCTCCCGATCGCGGTGGTGAACGCCGGCGTGAGTGGGGAAACCTCGGCGGGCGCACTCCATCGGATCGATTGGGTCTTACGTACACCGGCGGACGTCGTTGTGATCGAGACCGGCGCGAATGACGGCCTCCGGGGACTTTCCGTCGCCGCGGCGCAGTCGAACATTGACGCGATTGTGGGGCGCGTCCGGAAGGCGAAGCCGGCCGTTCCCGTGCTGCTCGTCCAAATGGAGGCCCCGCCCAATCTTGGGGCAGAGTATACGGCGCGTTTCCACGAGATGTATGGGGAGATCGCCAAGGACCGCGGCGCCACGCTGGTCCCGTTCCTGTTGGATAGTGTGGTCGGACGTCCGGCGCTGAACCAGCGGGACGGTGTCCACCCGAATGCCGCGGGGGCGCAGATGGTGGCCCAGAACATTTGGCGGTCGCTCGAGCCGGTCATCCGGTCGCTCCCTCGTCCGGCTCGGCATGTGGCGCAATCCACCCTCCATGGGACCGTCAGCGGGATGGAGTAAAGGGGCGCCCGTTGAACTGAACAATTGTTCAGGATATCTTATGGGGCTACCGGTTTTACGGACCTCTTTTTTCAGGAAGCGCAGCTATGGCGATGCCGGCGACTCAAATCCGCCGCGGGATGGTGTTGGTGTTCGAAGGGGACCCATGCCGGGTCGTGGAATTCCGGCATCATACTCCTGGCAACCTTCGCGCGATGGTCCAGGCAAAGCTGAAAAATCTGCGGACGGGCTCGAACTTCGAGCACCGGTTCCGGGCCGCCGACTCGATCGAAAAGGCGTCGATGGAGACGCACGATTTGGAGTTCATGTACCAGGGTGGTGACACGTACCACTTCATGAACACCGAAAATTACGATCAGATCGAGATGGACGACGAAGCGCTCGGCGACGCGGCGCAGTGGATGCAGCCAGGCATGAAGATCCAGGCTGAATACTACAACGGCAAGCCGATCGGCATTCAGCTGCCGAACTCGCTGATCCTCGAGATCGTCGAAACGGCGCCCGTCATGAAGACGGCGACCAAGACGGCGTCGAGCAAGCCGGCGAAGTTGGAAAACGGGGTGACGGTGAACGTGCCTGAGTTCGTCGGGTCTGGCGAGCGGGTTCGCGTGAATCCGAACACGGGCGAGTACATGGATCGGGCGAAGGACTGACGTTTTTTCGTTCTTGGAGCGGCGGTGAGTGATCTCCGTTGATCCGAGGTAGGGAAGCGGATAGATTGGTGGGCCGGGTCGGACGGTGAGACCCGCGATGGTGGCTGTAGCTCAATCGGTTAGAGCACCGGATTGTGGTTCCGGGGGTTGCGGGTTCAATTCCCGTCAGCCACCCCTTGTAGGAAAACTGTACTAAGTCGTTGTCATTTGATGGTTTGCGAGAGCGCGGCGAGATGCCGCGCTCTTTGCGTTTTCGCCGTCGGAACGTTCGCGATCCGTGTTCACTTATTGACGGGCCACGTTCTCACGGGTACCATGGAGGCGAATACGCCGAAGGTAGGCGCGGATACTCTCCCCGGACATGGCGCTCCCCAACCTCAGCTTTCTCTTCCGAAGCCTCGAAGGCGATGACGACGCGTGGGATCATCGAGATGATGATCGTCCTCGCCGACATCGTCCTGGGCCGCGAAGTGTGTCGTTGGTGGGGACAGCTGCCGATGAGACGCACGCCGAGCTGTTGCTGGCCGAGCAGGTTCGTGCGGGAGTGCCGTCCGCGTTCGACGACGTGTTCCGTCGGTATTTTGCGCCGTTAGTCAACTACGTGCGTCGCTTTGTCGATTCGACAGACGTCGCCGAAGATCTTGCGCAGGATGCGCTGATTCATCTCTGGCAGATGCGTGAATCGGTCCGTCCCGACGTGTCACTCGTGCCGTTGTTACGTACGATGGCGCGGCGAGCCGCGCTCAATCGTCTCCGAGATGTGCGCACCGCCAATCGTATCCATGAATCGCTGATGGGGTCGGGCGACGTCCATGCGGCACTGTCATCGACTCCGGTTCCTCAATCAGGAGTCGAGAGCGACGACATCATTCGTGTCGTTCGTGCCGCGCTCATGACCCTCCCGCCACGGACGCGTCTCGTTGCCACGATGCACTGGTTGGACGAGCTCGGGCGACGGGAGATTGCCTCAGAGCTCGGGGTCAGCGTACGGACTGTCGATGCTCAACTCTATCAGGCCGCCGCGAAGATTCGGCATGCGTTGCAGCCGTATGTCGAAACGGAAAAAAAACGGCCTGAATAGGTAATCCGGCCGGCTGGCGTGAATACTCAGTATGATGCGCCCTGGCCAGGATCCGTGGGATGAGACGTTCGAGCCCATCGTGCAGTATTTCGCGGGGACGCTCGACGATGCGTCGGCGGAACGTCTGCGTGAGACTTATGGATGGACTGCCGACGGGACAGCTGTCCTGGATTCGGTGCGGGCCGCCATCCGGGAGACGCCGGACACCGCTATCAATGATGAGACTATTGTTCGACGTCTGGCCGAGGCTCGAAAGCAGGCGCGCGTGAGTGGTAGTGTGGGGCGTGCCGCCGGTTCTGCTGTGGTTCGCGACAAATGGTCCAGGGGGGAAGGATTTGGCCGTTGGTCCCTGCGCAGAACCGTGCTCGGTGTTTCGGCTCTCTGTAGCCTCATTGCGTTCGCGGTGTGGCACCACGCCGTCACGGCGCCGCGAGAGATCCCCGCACAGACCTATATTGCAGCCAGCGGCCAGCGGCTTCGCGTGACACTCCCTGATGGGTCGCACGTCCTGCTCGCGGCGGAATCTCGGCTCGTGGCGCCACAGGGATTCTCGCGCACGAGTCGTACGGTCGTCTTGAGTGGAGAAGCGTTCTTCGACGTCAAGGTGTCGAGTCATTTGCCGTTCGTGGTGCGCACCGGCAATGTTGCGACCCACGTTCTCGGGACCGTGTTCGATGTTCGTCGCTACGCCTCCGACACGGCGGTTCACATTGCGGTGATGAGCGGCAAGGTTGCCGTCGTCGGCCGAGGTGAACCGCGTGTCCTGGCGGCAGGCCATAGCGTCGATGCGACCGATTCCACCATATCTACCTCGACCACGGACAATCTCACGAGCACCGCCTGGACCGAAGGGCGGCTCGTCTTTTACGACGTACCGGTCGAATCGATGCTGACGACGATTGGGCGTTGGTATGGCTACACATTCCAGCTGTCCGACTCCACGCTCGCCGCTCGGCGCGTCGCCGCAACGTTCCGACTATCGGAGCGTGCGGAGACCATGAACGAATTGACACAGCTCTTGGGCGTCGAGATGCGAGTCAAAGGGAAGACGATCACAGTCGTCCCTCGTCGCACCGCTAAAATCCGCGGCCCGCTGCCAAAACGCGGCGTGCTCATTGACACACTCATCCAAACGGAGGCTGGGAAGTGAGATTTTTCTCCCTTGTGCATCATGTTGCGATCACCGCGACTCTTGCGACGCCCGTATTTGCGCCAGTCAATGCGTCTACACAAGCCGTCGGAGTCGATGGCCAGCAAGTCGCGTCCCGGAACGCCGAGGCGACCGTTCTCGCTCGGCGGGTGACTGTGAGTCTCACCCAGGTTTCCCTGGAGGTGGCGCTCCGGGCGATTGCCCGGAGTAGTGACGTTCGTGCGCAGTATGAAATCTCGGTGGTGACGGCTGTGAAGACACCGGTTTCGGTTTCGGTCAAGAACGTTCCGCTTGGAGAAGTGCTCGCGCACGTTCTCGTCCAAACGGGGTTGGAGGTCACGCCACTGGGAAGTGATGCGATCCTCATTGCCCGGCGTGAGACCGATTCGGTGTCCACGGGAACGGTTATGGGGCACATTGTCGAAGCACAGACGGCACGTCCCCTGGTTGGTGTGACCGTGACGCTGGATGATGCCTCACGCGGCGTGCTCACCGATGCGTCCGGACGTTTTTCCGTCTCAGGGGTTTCGGCGGGAACGCACCGTGTACACGCTCGGCTGATTGGATATGCGCGGCAGGCCAAAGAGGTCTCGGTCTCGGAAGGGACAACGACGACGGCGGATTTCGTGCTGACCGCGCACACGAACACACTGGACCAAGTCGTAGTAACAGGGACTGTGATTCCAACGGAACTCAAGGCGGTCCCGACGGCGATCACCGTGATCACGGCGAAACAGCTCGAAGAGCGGGGAATTACCCACATCGATCAGCTATTTCGAGGGGATGTGCCGGGAGTCTTCGCGGCAAGTATGGGAACGCAATCCGACGCCAAGTTGGGCGAAGTCACCATGTTCTCGCGCGGAGCGTCAGGGATTACGTTCATGAGCCAGGGGATCTTGCGCAGCACGAATCCCATCAAGACGTACGTCGATGGGGTCGAAATGGTGGATCCGAAGTATCTGTCCCATATCGATCCGAAGAGTATCGAGCGGATCGAAATTCTCACCGGCCCGCAAGCGAGTACGATCTACGGCTCGAACGCCATCAACGGCGTCATGCAGGTCTTCACCAAGCGCGGTACGAGCAGCACGCCGCAGCTCACGCTGGATCTACAAAGCGGGTGGGTCGAAAACAACTTCAGCTCCGCTCGCACGCCGCAGCATGTCGACAACGTGCAGGTCGACGGGGTCGAAGGGCGCATCTCGTACAACACTGGGGTGAGTTGGAACTACATGGGTCCATGGAGCCCGGCAAGCCAGGCCTCGACCTTGAGCGAATACGGCGGCGTTCACACGGAGCTCCCGTTCTCGTTCGGACGCACCACCGCCGACGTATCGCTTCGTCACACCATGACGCTGAATCGGCAGCGCGGTAATAACGAGCAGGTTTACGCAAACTTCGCACAAGGCGGAGTCTTTTCTCAAGATACTCGCGACTACTTCAATTACGTTGGCCCACAAAATCAGCAGGCAACGGGGCAGACGTTCGGTGTGGCGCTCTCATACGCTCCGTTTACGTGGTGGTCGCACAATATTCGGTTCGGCCGGGATGAATCGATCAGCCAGAGCAGGACGACGGCCTTCGGATACGTGTACTACGCCGACACCAACCTCCAGTGGTCGCAGTATCGTCTCGACGGACGCTCGATCCAATATTCGACGACGGCGTCGATTCCGATTGCCAAGCCGGCCAATCTCACTGTCACCGTTGGGGGGGAAGGATTACAAACCTCCGGCGAATCGTTCACCATTCAGGGGACGAGATTGAAAGGGGGCTTCTCTAACGCCTCGTTCTCGAATTCCTCGTCGCATAATTCCGGCGCGTTCGTGCAATCACAGCTTGGTTTGTTCGATCAGCTGTTCTTGACGTATGGCGGCCGAGCGGAGTGGAATCCGGGATTCGGACAAAAGGCGCAGCCAAATTATTCGCCGCGATATGGGGCTGCCTACACGATCAGTACTGGCGCCGTGACCACGAAGCTTCGCGTCAGCTATGGAAGGTCGACGCGACCCGTCGCGCCCTCGTATCAGGCTGGAAACGCCGTCACGAACGCGAACGTCATCCAGCAGTATGGACCCTTTTACTTCACGCTCCCGAACCCGGATCTCTCATCGGAATTTCAGAAAGGGGGAGAAGGAGGACTCGAAGTGTACGTCGGGAATCGAGGCTCCCTGGTCGTGACCCGATACAACCAGACGATTGACGGACTCGTTGAGAGTCCAACGGTCGACAGTGTGCGCTCGCTGCATCAACATCCTCCATTCTATAGCGTCCTCGAGCCAGACGGGTATGGATACTTTTATCAACGCCAGTACGTCAACGCGGCGAGTATCCGAAACCAGGGATGGGAATTGCAGGGAAATCTCCCCGTCGGCCCTTTGACACTGCATGGCACGTACAGTTGGACGAAGAGCAGGACGATCGGCGTGACCGAGAAGTATCGTCAATATTTCGTCAACGATTCGCGGTACGTTCGTGGTGCCTCATTCAACTTCGTCACCGAGCATACATGGGCGACCGACGTCACGTATTCGTCAGGGAAGAACAGAATGTCGGTGCATGTCAGCGGTATCGGGTCCATGATCGGCGTTGGTGGGAATGAAATCAAAGTCCTACACATGACCTCCTACGCCCGCCTCCTCGACACCCGGTGGCGAATGATCGACGACAACTACAATCCGACTGCCCCGGGATATGCGATGGTAGATCTCAATGCCTCGCGCGTCCTCTCGTCTTCTGTCGACGCGGTGCTGCAGATTGCGAATCTCTCGAACTATTACCATGTGGACTATGCGCCGACGGCCGCATCGATGGGGCGGCAGGTTCGATTCGGACTTCGGGCGCGGTGGCGGTAGCAGATGCGTCACGACACTCCATTTCCTGTTCCACCGGTCGTCAAATTGTTGCGTGCCGTCGTCGTCGCCGGTCTCGTCATGCTGTATCTGTCGGTCCGAGACCTCCACGCGTTTCCGACGCCGCTGGTGGCGTCCCGAGTACAGGTCCTCGACCACCACGCGTCTCCGGACAGCACTGCTGGTACCGTGATGACGACTACTCTGGAGCACGTCACGACGCCAAAGGCCTGCTGGGATACCCTAATGGCGGCACGCAATGCGGCGTTCGATGCATTGCGCGCCAAGCCCGGCGCGGTCGTCGGTGAGGCACTCACGCAGCGCCTCGCCGAAATCGACACGGTGACCGTGCGTTCCGCGCGGTTGTGTGTCAATCGGCTGGATTTCGGGAAGGCGCGGACCGGAGATGAATTTTCTGCCTTCTTGGCATTGTACAGAACCGCGGGTGATGATATCGCAACATCGCGGGCGTACGACCGATACGCCCAGTTCCTGGTCGACTCGATGCTGAACGTTTTGACGCAAGATGCGTTGCAGCATTTCACCAAGGATCCCGTTTCGCCAGCGCGACGGGCGATCGCCGAGCACTTCGTCAAACGTCTCGATGCGTCGAAGAGTGCCGCGCTTGACCGGTACCGTGTGACTGCACACCGGATCATGAGCTATCAGTATCCGCCGAAATCGGCCATGGCGTTGCGGCACGCGCGGCTCGCCTATCAGGCGGCGCGACGGATTCCATTGGATGAGAGGCCGGTGACATCGGAGTATGCCGACGGCGTCATCATGCGCGCGACGCGTGCCATGGACGAAGGGAACCATCATCGCGCAGTCGCCGAATTGCGTACGGCGATTGCCGCGGTCGGCGAAGGCTCTGTCGCAGGGCAGGCACTCCGTGAGGTGGAACAGCGATATGCGCTCATCGGGACGCGAGCGCCGGCCATCACGAACGTCCACTGGTTGAACAATCCCGGTGCCCCAGCCCAAGTGACCTTTGGGACGCACAACGCGACGCTCTTCGTCGTGACGGCGCCCTGGTGCAGCGCTTGTAAGCTGCTGGATCCGGTTGTCGAGAAGATCGGGGACGCTTATCGCGACCTTGGTGTACAAACGATCTTCGTCGCGCCACTCGAAGGCGATAGTGCCACGACGACGGTGGCGCAAGCCGTCGAAGGATATCGGCGGCAGATGAAGCTCGGTGAGACGGCGACGCTTCCGACAGCGATCGTCGAGGGCGAACAGAAGGTCGGAGAGAATGGAACGCTGTCGTGGTCGGAGCCGGCGGTCTTCAAGCAATATCACACCGCATTCCCGTCCGCGTACATCGTCGATCGCGCCGGCGTCATTCGACACATGCAGATCGGGTACGGTCCCAGGGTCGGAAACGAAATCCGGGCGGCGCTCGACAAGGTGCTCGGCACCTCGAAGAAACCATGAGGAAGATATGAGGTGCAGGACGATGGCACGCGTGTTTGGCGTCGCCGATATCCCACGGGCTCTTCATACGCGCTCGTACGACGCAGTTCAAAATTTTCCACACATCGAACCATGCGACAGGTAGTACATTCCTTCCGATCGACCCGATTGATTCGGATCCTTGCTGTTGGCGCGCTCGTGGCTGGGCCTTGCCAGTTGGCGCGTGCACAAGCCATCGACCCAGTCGGCGCGCAATCCGGTGGGCAAGGGAGTGGGGTCCTGCAGCCTCCAGACGAGGTGCTCTTGCCGCCGCTCAAGGAACATCGTGGTACGGGTTCGGCGACCGCACCTCGTACGGTGGCCGAGTTGACCAATGATGTCCATCGTGTGCGGGGACTCGCGGCCGTGGACTGGCTCGACTTCACCAAAATTGCTGGACCGTCGATCGATTCCGTACAAGTCAAGATCAAACAGCGCGCGCAGCAGCTCGCGCAGACCGTCGCGTGGGATACCGTGCGCGGGATGCAAGCGGATGCGGGGATCGTGCTGCTGATTCGGGCCGGTGATACGGCGCGCGCGACGAAGCTTGCCGAGCACCGTTTGGCGGAGCGTGGAATTTCTCTCACCGATTCTGCATTCATCCTGTTTACGGCCGCCAATGCGTACGCGAACCTGGCGTGGCCTGCCGACCTGACGCAGGCGGCACGCTACACGAAGCGGCTCGACGCGTTGGACGCGGGGAGTGACTTCTCGCATCCCGGCGCCGGCTATTGGCAAGCGAAGGCGCACCTCGCGCTTGCGATGCAGCACTATTATCTCGGACATACGGATGAGCTCTTCGTCGAGCTCAACCGATTTTTGGCGATCCTCCCGCGAATGGACTATCTCACCCGGGGCGGAATGCTCGAGGGACGGATGAGTCCTGCACCTTCTCCGGAGATGACGCGGTTCTTCGATGTCTATGCCGCCGCCTTCGAGGTGTCGCAGACATTGCCTGACGGCGCGGCACGAATGGCGGCCATTCACAAACGACTCGTCGAATTGGAAGCGCTCCAGGCGCCCGCGGCGCTGGCGGCGTTGGACACGGAGCGTTTCAAACCGAGACCGGAGTACAGTTTCGTCAAGCAGCTCGACGAGCATTTCTCGTGGTATGGGAAACGTATGCCGCCCATGCCCGGAAACGTCTGGCTGAATACGTCCGATACGACCGCGCATGACGTGACCTTCGGAGACGGAAATGTCTATATCGTCTTCCATACGATCAAGTGTACCTATGTTCCCGAGGCGGCGAAGCGAATGGAGCGGTTGATGGCGGCGGTGCCAGGAGTAAAAGTCATCTTGCGCTGCCGGCTCTCCGGTTATTGGGGCAACGTGTTTCTCTCACCAGCCGAGGAGTTGGCGGAGCTCCGGGCGAAGTTCGCCGCGGAGCTCCACTCCCCGCTCCCGGTCTCGGTATGGGTTGGTGAGAAGGTACGTACGCGTGACAACGGGTATGTCGTGACGCCAGATCCTACTGGAGAGACGGTGTTTGCGAACGGTGACGGTATGCAGTACGTCGATAAACAGGGGCGCTCCCGGTTGCTCGTGTACGAATTTCTGAAAGGACCGGGTGAGTGGGAACTACAACAAATTCGTTTGCTCCGCCGCCTCATGGCGGAGCCGGCGAGGTCTTCGTCTTCCGCAGTGTCGTCACCCATTTCTCCCGCAGGCCACTCATGAGTCGAAAAAATCCAATCACCAACGCGTCGTCAGGGATGCGAGCGATGTCGCTCGGCGCGTGTGACCGACGGCAGTTTCTCTCGACGTTGTCATTGGCCGCCGGGGGAGTGATGCTGGGGAGTCGCGTGCTTTCCGCGGAAGAGACGCGCGGAACCGCGCCACAACGATGGCTCGAAGCCGGGCTGGCGCCGGAGCAGCTCCGCACGTTGGCGGCCGCCGCTCTCGATGCGGCCACTGCCAATGGGGCGACTTACGCCGATGTTCGCGTGGCGTATCGGCAGCGGTACCAAATGGGGCCCTATAATGGTTTTATGCCCGACACGCCGGACAGCCCGTACGTCGACGCCTTTTTCGAAGGGGGCGTTCGGGCATCCGCTGGAGCGACGTTCGGCTTTCACTTTGCCGACATTCCGTCGATCGACGCGTTACAAACGGCCGGCCGTGCCGCCGCGGCGCTCGCCAAAGGGTTTACGGCAATCGACCGCGGGGCGATGGAATTTGCCCCCGCGCCGGCGGTGCAGGGGGCCTGGGTGACGCCGTACACGATCGATCCGTTCGCTGTTCCGCTGGACGAGCAGGCGGATCTGATCGTCGGGATCCAACGCGGCGTGCGAGCGCGGCTCCCCTACGCAGACCCGTCCGTGTACGTGGGGTGGGAGCGCGAAACACGCGTGTGCATGACGACAACGGGGACGCTCACGACGCAGACATTCCTCCGTGCGACGACGGCGAATCCGATCGTCAAGATGCAACGAGGGTTGACCTCGATCTGGAGTCGCTACATGTATGGCGGCATCACCCGGCACGGGGGATACGAGATCATGACCGGGCCCGAGGTTCCCGAGCGCTTCAAGGCGTTGGCCGAGGAGACGGCACCACTGACGATGTATCCGACTCGCGCGCTCGACGTCGGACGCTATCCTGTGATCTTCGATGGAGCGGCGACTGCGAGTCTCATCACGCAGCTCGTCGGGCCGGCATTCCAGCTCGATCGTGTCTTGGGGCTTGAAGCCAACGCGTCGGGGACGAGCTTTCTCTCGCCGATGGAGGAACACTTCGAAACCCAACTGCTTCCCAAACAGTGGACTCTCCACGCGGGGCGCCCCACCGAGTTCACGACAGGCGCCAAGTGGGACGATGAAGGGGTCGCCCCGCAACCCGTGACTCTGGTCGAGGAAGGACGAGTGATGAACTACTTGACCGACCGACAAACCGTGTCGGCGCTCCGTGATGCGTACACGAAGCGTGGTGTCCCCGTGCAGTCCGCGGGATACTGCTCGAGTGGGACGGCCGATCGCCCGCCCACCGTGGGACAGGCGCATTTTACGCTTGCACCGAATCCGGCGCGCACGTCGACAGACGATTTGATGCGTGGGATGACGCACGGCGTGCTGCTCCGGGGGCCGATGCACATCCTTGGCGATCAACAGTTGTCCTCGGGTTTACTCCTGGGCGACATGGCGGAGATTCGAAACGGAAAAATGGTGAACTACCTGGATAATTCGATGGGAATGCAGTTTCGTCTCCTGCCACTGCTCAAAACATTGAAAGGGCTGGGGGACGCGAGCACCGTCGGAGAGGCACACACTGACGCCCTGAAAGGAGAGCCGCCGCAGACGATTTGGAACTCGGCGACGGCGCCAGCGATGCTCTGTACATCGGGCGACTTCGTCAGTAAGAAGGGGGGATACTAACATGGCACCGCAGCGTAACGAGGCGCACATCGTGGTGCCGCCTGCTGGGGAAGCGCCGAGTGACCCCGTGATGTCTGAAGCGGCGCTCAAACGCATCGCCGACATCGTCTTCGACCTCACCGACGGCGACGTCGATGGGTTACAGGTCGAACACAGTGCGCGCGTCGTGACACGGGTCGCAAACAATCGCGTGCTTACCACGGACAACGGCAACGACATCCGGCTGACGTTCCGAGCGACCTCTGGCGGGCGGCGGGAAATTCGGTTCACGACCAACTTGGTCGACGCCGACATGCTTCGGCGTTCACTCCGTGCGCTTCGCGAGTTGGCCAACAGTCAGTTCGGGCCGCCGAACTCATTCACGTTACATGTTGCCACACCACAGCAGAAGTTGTTACCGGTCCAGTTGTGGAAAGAGACGACGTCCGCGGCGATGACCGAGGCGTCGACGACGGCGATCCCGCAAATGCTCACGCCGTTAAAGAGCTCCGGGCTCAAGGGGAGCGGGTTTCTCGGGTACTCTGCCCGCGCGGTGTACGCGGGAGAGCCGGAGGGACATCGCGCGTACTGTCGTGAGACGGATGTCGAATGCACGGTATCTGCACGGTTTCCCGACGGAAAGGCGTCAGGGTGGTACGGCCAGGCGAATCGCGATTGGTCGAAGATCGATCCAAAGTTGGTTGCCGAGAAAGCGATCGACATGGCCAATCGTTCGAAAGGGCCGTCGGCGGTCGAGCCGGGGCGGCAGACCGCCGTACTGAGCCCATTCGCGGTGGCTCAATTGATGGCGCCCATGGCGGGACAGTTCGATGCGTTCGCGACGAACGAGTACAAGATCACGGTGTTCGCCGTCTCCAATGATCCCACACGTGACAACAAAATCGGGTTGCGTGTGTTGGACTCGCGGATCAACATCACCTCGGATCCCTTGGACCCGGAGGGTGGATACACGCCGTTTGGTGACTGGCCTGTGGACAACTGGGCCATGCCAACGCACACGATGAGCTACGTGGAGAAGGGGGTGCTCATGGATCTGGCGCACACCCACGACTATAGCCTCGACCGCGGCAAGCCGTTCAATCAGGATCCCTGGTCGATGCGTGTCGAAGCGGTTCCCAACACTCAGCTGATGACGGAAGAAGAGATGATCGCGCAGTGTAAACGCGGGATCTACGTGAACCGGTTTTCCTACGTCGGCATGCTCGACAGCCCATCGGCGCTCCTCAGCGGCGTGACACGCGATGGGTGCTTCCTGATCAAGGACGGCAAGATCAACCGGCCCGTCAAGAACTTCCGTTTCATCGACTCGCCGATGTTCGCGTTGAACCGGTTGGTGGCGATCGGGAAGACGCAACGGGTACCGTTCGGGTATATGGCGCATGATAACGGGCAATACTATTACGAGCGTTGGCCGCGTCGGCCGATGATCGTCCCGCCGATCATGGTCACGGATTTCAACTTCTCGGCGTTGAGCGACGCTGTGTAGACGAGAGGCGGGGCTGGTCCGAGACTAGGGACGTTGGCTATTGGGTGGGTCGTGCCTGCCAGGCTGGGGCGACCCTCCATAAGTTGTTGGTATGAAAAGAGATAGAGCGTGGATCGGCTTCCCGGGTCAATCTAGGACGACGGTTTGCCGGCGAGACAAGACGCCGTTTGGAGCGTTTTGAGGGCACACGTTGGAGGCCGAAACTCCCTAGGAAGGCGCTGGATTTTGCGTTATAATTCTCCGTCAGTTGCTGGGGGAAGATTCCGCCGGCAACTGACGGTGGACGCTGGGAGGCCTGTGTGGCTGCGGCGGGTCATCGCTATAGGTCCGTAGCTCAATTGGTGGAGCACCGGTCTCCAAAACCGGGGGTTGGGGGTTCGAGTCCCTCCGGGCCTGTTGGGATAATGCTTTGAATTACAAGGAGATAGGAAGACGAGAGGCCGCCTGAGAGGGCGGCCTTTGGTGTAAAAAAGCCCCAGTTGAACCCCAAAAGTGGTTCCCCTATGCGAAGACGCACATTTGCAGCCTTCTTCAATGCTAGCGGATATGCTGCCTTGCGCAATGTCCTGCAGAAATGTCGACGTGCAGCGAAAACCTAGAGCATCGCGATACCCCACCTCGCCATGCTGTTTGAGGATCGCTTTACCCCCGACGTATAATCCGCAGGTCGGTCACGACCTCACACACAGAATTTCGGACACGCCCCCCAAGCGTTCCGTGTAGCGAATCGACAGATATTGCACGCCACGATCGCTGTGACGCACGAGTGGGCCAGTAATCTGCCGATCATAGAGCGCTTGCTCCAAAGCATCCAACGCCAAGTCACTCCGAAACGACGACGATACGCGCCAGCCGACGATGCGTCGCGAAAAGACATCGATGGAGAGGCATATATGCGGGCACGCGTTCGGTCGGCACCGAGACCCCGGAGGCCGTGACCGCCGAATTACTCGTGCTTCCGCCCTGGAATTTCGCGTTTTACAACGACATATTTTTCGCATAATCCTGAACTTTTCGCGCGGAGCGTCTCGGTATGCGGTCCTTATGGCGTGGGATGGCGGTGTTGGCGATCACAAGCTCCGCCGCGGGCGCGCAGGAGTTGGTCTCGAATGGCGGGGCGGAGACGGGGAATCTCTCCGGCTGGTCGACACCGTTCGACGTGGCCTGTACCAGTATCCCGACCGCTACCAGCGCCCCCGGCGCGGCGCACTCGGGGTCGTTCGGCTTTCAGTTTGGCAGGCAGGGGTGCATGGAACAACAGATCGCCATTACTCCCGGAGCTACATACAATGTCAGCGTCTGGGCGTACGTCGTGGACAGCTCGTCCGTTCCTAGCCTGCTTGATCCGTCGAACAGGCTCACCGTACAGTTCGGCAATACACTGATCTCCCCGATTTTGACCAATCCGGGGTATCTATTTTTCTCCTTTTCGGGCACCGAAAAGTCGACGTCCGCGCTGCTGCGAATTCAATCCCAAAACGCGCTCACCCCGATGTTCGTCGACGACATCAGTGTGACGCGGGATCTCACCACGCCCGAGCCGACGTCGCTTCCGCTCCTCGGCATGGGCCTGGTCGGACTGGTTCCCCTCGTTCGACGTAAAGGCGCGCCCCGCGACGGCTGATACGAATACGCGCGGTCCGGCGAGCCCGAGTTGAACCCGAAACTCAAAACCACACAACGGTTTTACTCGATTCTCTATGTGTCTAGAAGGTAGTTACCATGTACGTAAATCATTAACTAGCAGTAACTTATGGGAACATCGGCAGCACGAAAGAAATCTTCGCCACCAGGCTGTTTATGCTGACGGCTCCTCTTCGTGAGTAACGGGAAATGTAGTGCCGGCTGGTGGAAGCAGGGCGGGTAGGCCAAGAAGAAGGCGGGCTCGGTTCAGGGCGTCATCGAGATTTCCAAAGACATTTTCACTCCCGACATCGGCCAATACGGCTGACCCCGTCAACGCCACGAGCGGTTGCATGTGAACATCCGACAGCAAGACCGTTGTGCCGTCATGCCGAAACTGACGGACAACGTCTTTCAGTGCACGCATCCCGGTTGAATCGAGCGCCAAGACGTGCCGCATGCGCAGGATCAAGACTGCGGGTTTCGCGGCAATCTGTCCAAGGGTGTCCTTAAACGTCTCGGCCGCTCCAAAGAAAAATGGCCCATTGATCTCATAGACGTCCACGCCTGTGGGAATGACTCGGCGCCGTACGCCATTCGGGTCGATATCATAGAGGTCGGGGGCATCCTCGAGGTCTTGCGTGACTGCGGTGACACTCGTGACCATGGCCATTCGACGAATGAAGAGTAGCGAGGCTAATGCCATTCCAACGCCTATCGCCACGGTCAAATCCACGAAGATCGTCAGTCCGAAGGTCACGAGTAGCACCGCCACGTCGCTTTTCGGAGAGTGCAGTTCCCGCATGAAGGTTCGCCATTCACTCATGTGATAACTCACCACAACGAGGATCGCTGCTAATGTGGCCATGGGAATGAGCGCCGCCCATCGTCCGAGCACCAGTGTAATGAGTAGTAATGTCAGGGCATGCACCATTCCTGCGACGGGGGTACGGCCTCCGTTCTTGATGTTCGTGGCCGTGCGCGCGATCGCCCCGGTCGCGGGAATCCCGCCAAACAGTGGCGCGGCGATGTTGGCGACACCTTGAGCGACCAGTTCCATGTTGGATCGGTGCCGGCTTCCGATCATTCCGTCCGCAACGACAGCGGAGAGCAACGATTCAACCGCGGCGAGGAGGGCAATCGTAAACGCGGGACCGACCAGTGCCGTCATTTGTACGAACGAAAGATGTGGCACCTGCGGGTGTGGTATCGACGCGGCGACGGTCCCGAAGCGTGACCCAATAGTTTCAACCGGAATGTGCAAGAGTTGCACGACGATCGTCGAAACGACGAGCGCCACAAACGGGCCGGGAATACGCCGGTTGACTTTGGGCCAAAGTACGATGATGGCGATCGAGAGCGCCGCAACACCGATGGCGGCGAGCGTTGCGTCTCCGGCGTGTGCGGCGAATGCCTGCCATTTGGCGACGAATTCCGACGGGACGGCTCCCATCCGTAATCCGAAGAAGTCTTTCACCTCGCTCGAAAAAATGATGACCGCGATCCCGCTGGTAAATCCCGTCACGATCGGGTGCGGAATGAATTTGATGACGCCGCCGAACTTCGCGACGCCCATCACGATCAAAATCACGCCCGCCATGAACGTCGCGACCGTCAGTCCATCGATTCCGTATTTCTGCACAATGCCATAGACAATGACGACGAACGCTCCGGTTGGCCCGCCGATCTGGACGCGAGAGCCTCCGAGTGCCGAGATGAGAAACCCCGCAACAATTGCCGTCCACAATCCGCGATCGGGCGTGACCCCGCTGGCTATCGCGAAGGCAATCGCGAGAGGGAGTGCCACAATTCCGACAATGATCCCCGCAGTAACATCATCGAAGAACTGCCTCCGGTCATAGGACCGCATCGTCGTCGCGAGTTTCGGAATCAGCATTTGGACGGAAAAAAAAAGAGGTGTTATTGCACTGACGTTCAATAGAAGGTAGGCTATATTGAACGATCGGTCAATATGATTTTCCGATGTTCAGTCCGGCCGTCACCATACCCTAATTCTAGGAAAGCCGCGATGCCTGGCAGCAGAGCCGATGAACTGGTTCGTCGCACACAGATTCGGGATGCCGCGTTCGAGTTGGCCGCTGAAGCGGGATTGAAGGCGGTGACGATTCGAGACGTGGCGGATCGCGCCGGCTTAAGTGCGGGATTGGTGTTGTTCCATTTCGGGAGCAAAGAACAGCTTATTTTGACGCTGCTCGACTGGGTATTGGAAACAACTACTGCCTTGCGGGTAGGGCCTGACATCGCGGCGATCGCGTCCCCTGGCGAACGGTTGCTCGTCCTACTGCGTCAGGAAATGGCGCGCCTGATGAGCGAGCCACTGCGCATTCGTTTGTTTTTCGAGTTTTGGAGCGCGGGCTTGTGGGATCCTGAAATCGGGCTGCGCATGCAGCGCGAACTCGACCGATATCGCGAGGCGTTTCGGCCCATGACGAGTGCACTCGTCGCCGCAGAGCCGGATCGCTTCGGCGGGGTGACGGCTGACAGTTTGGCCGCCGTGGCGGTCAGTATCATCAAAGGATGCGCGGTGCAATCGATGATTGAACCCGATCTCGATTTGGACGCCTTTCTCGTTGCGAGCGAACGGCTGTTGAACGTGCGACACGTAGTGGCGAAACGCGGAAGTGCAGGCTTCTCGGAATGACATACGCTGGCGGGATCACCAAAAATGACTGACCGCCGAATCGGTCGTGAGAGGTCATGCTTTGCCCCAACCCTGCAGCTGACTGGCGCGCTTCACCCATGCCGCGAATTGAACCTCGTCGACCTGATCATCCTCGTAGATGTCCAAGTACCGCGTGTCTTTGCTCTTGGAATCGACAGGGGGAAGGGGGCGTAGTAACTTGCCGCGGAAAAAGGCCACTCTGACGTACTTCGTGAAGACATGAATACTCAGGAACTAGCCTTTGCCTTCAATGCCATACAGTGGCAAATTCCATTTGACGGCCTTGTGCACGTCCGGAACGACGCGCTCGATGAGTGCATCGAGCCGGTGTCCGATGTTGCGCTTCCAACCCGGCATTGCCGCGATGTAAGCTTGGACGGGCGCATCGCCATCGGCCTTCGCGATTTGTGGATTGCCACCTGCAAGAAGAGTCGGCTTGGCAGCCTTACGGGCCGGTCTCAAGGCAGAACCTGATCAATTGATTCGTTGGCGCGCCCGACAATGCACTAGGCCTTAACGGCGCGCGTCAGAAGATAGTCTTGTCGTAGGATGTTGTTCTCGAAGTATGGTGTCGCCAGCTCTTCCATCTCACGACGCATCGCCGCACTCTTCGCCGGATCTGCCGCATCGAGGGCCTGAAGCAGTTTTGTTGCCGGGCCGAGGTTGCGTTCCATGAACAAGCAATAATGCTGTACGCTCAAGGCCGGGATGTACATGGTGTCCCGCGTGAATGCGATGTCTTTGACGAGCCCACCAAGCCGCTCGCGGATGATGGTCGGGTCACCCCATTGGGCCGGCGGTGAAACCCCTTCCGGTGGCGGCGGCGCGTATTTACCGATCAACGCGAAGAAACGTCCGACGAAGAGCTCGGGAGGCCACGTCGCAAACGCGATCGTCCCGCCGGGCTTGAGCACCCGAAGCATTTCCCGCACGACGACTTCTGGTCGTGGTGCGAACATATGACCAAATTGGCTGACGACGACATCGAAGCTCGCGTCGGGGACGGGAAGTGCTTCCGCGTCACCTTCATGCCACGTCGCGTCGAGTCGCATGAGGGCGGCGTTCTCGTTCGCGCGCGCAATGAGCTCCGGCGTCAGGTCGACCCCGGTCACGGTGGCGCCGAGACGGGCCGCCGTCAGGGCAACCACGCCCGTGCCGCAGGCGACGTCCAAGACCACGTTCCCGGCAGTGATCCCCGCAAACCGAACGAGTCTTGGTGCTGCTGTCCCAGTCGCGTTTTCGAGGATCGCGAAGTTCGACCAGGTGATCTTTTGCTGGGCTTTGAATTGTGTGATCGCGTCCATGGTGCCCCCTCAAGAGTTGTTGGCGCCCCACTCGGCGGCCACTGAGTCAATGAATGTAACTTTCCCTTCGTGGGGCGCCAATGCGGCATGCTCGAGTTTCAATGGGAAGCAAACACCCAAATGGAAAGCCTCGCACGCCTATTCGGGAGTTGTGAACCGTCGGGGATCTACGAGGTCTTTTCAGCCTGCGGCGGCCACTTCGGCTCTTCGATCCCGAACTGCTTCGAATATTCCGCATTCAGTCGCGGCCAGTCGAATTGCATCGCTTCGCCACCAACAATGCGGCCGAGCGGATCGCCATCCAGAAGGTGCGTCAACACATCGAGGCAGATCTGCCATCCCGCGGCACCCATCGCAATGTAGTTGCGATCGATGTTATGCCATAACGTCAGACGCGTCCCGCCATCGACCGATTCGAGCTCCCACCGAATGTTCTGCCCGCCCCAGTCATATTCGAGCACCCTGGGCGCATCAGCTCGCTTCACGGTTGTCGCTGTAACGTGCTCGGCAGGGGCGCCGACAGTGGTGAGGTGGACAGTTTCCCCGGCCGCAAGATGCTTATCCGCGTCGAACGGCGCCCAATCGCGCAACTGCGCGGGATCGGTGAGCGCCTCCCAGACTTTTTCTGGCGTGTGGCGCAACTGCCTGATGAGCACGAGCGTCCATGTATCGCCATCTTTCTCGACGTGCGCGCCGCTCGCCGGACCGGGTTTATACTGTTCACGAGTGGTCATGATTTTCTCCGCGATTTCCGTTTCGTTGAGGGTGACTGTTCCATACGATCGAGATGGCGTTCGAGCGCGTCTACGTGGCTCGACCAGAATCGGCGGAACTGTTCCAGCCAGTCGTCCATCTCCTGAAATGGTTCTGGTTTCAACCGGTAGAGACGTCGCTGCGCGTCCACCGTGGCCTCCACGAAGCCGGCGTCGCGGAGCACCCGCAGGTGTTTCGAGACCGCGGGCTGCGGCAGGTGCAGCCGTTGCTCGATTTCGCCCACAGACTGCTGGGACGAGGCCAGAAGGCTCAAAATCGCGCGGCGGTTCGGCTCGGCGATAATTTCAAAGAGAGAGGCCACGTTCTATATATACATTTGCTGGTATATATCTGTCAAGGAATATATCGCAGGGGACCATCCTGAGCCGCACATGAAATTGCTATTCTACATTTTACTCGCAACGATCCTCGAGGCCGTCGGCGACGCCGTCATCCGCGTCGCGCTACACCACCCCTCGCTCGCGGCGCGCGTAGGGCTCTTCGTCGCCGGCGCGGTGCTCCTCACGCTGTATGGGACATCGCTCAACCTGGCACCCGTCGAGTTCGCCACCGCGACGGGACTCTACATCGCGGTCTTGTTCGTGATGTTTCAGGTGACCAACTACCTGTTCTTTCGCACGATTCCAACTCCCGCGGTGCTCGTGGGCGGTGGGTTGATCGTCACCGGAGGGCTCGTCGTCGCGTATTGGCGCTGAGGCGCGACGTCAGATGGCAGCCAAACGAAACCGTCGCCTCAATACATCTTCCAGTTATCTGTCCACGTCCGCTGCCGCACGACGAAAGCCTTGGCCCCACCCATCGCCTTCTTGACCTCGCAGGAGCTGTACTGAAACGTCTTGTTTCCATTCCCCAGCGACGTCGCCGCAACGGTCTGGCCGAGCATGATGTTGAGCCCGCTCATCACCGCACCCTCGATATCGTTGTTGCCGTTCGAAGTGACCGTCCCACCGACGAGAAGCATACCATTCCAGTTGGTGCTTCCATTGATCGTGAGGGAGCCGCTGACGATGAGCATCCCGCGGCCGTCCGGCAAGGTCACATCGCCGTTCACATAGATGACTGGGTAATACGTCGTATCGGTAAAGCTGGGAAACGCGCCACCATGGTCGCTGGTCCGCCACACGTTGGGGAGATTGGAGCCCTGCGACCAATTGGCCCAGTCCAGTCCTGCGGCCGTCAGAGAGTCGGCGCCACTTTGCGAGGTGAAGCCGAGTGAATTTGTGTCGACCGCGGGGCTTCCGCTCACCGGATTGTTGGGTCCATCGTAGCCTGGCACGCGAGGGACGCTGACGCCAGCCAGATTGCCGGAGCCGCACGACGGCGTTGCATCGGTTCCCGAAATCGTTCCGGAGACGCCGTTTTTGCTCATCCCCGACAAGCTCAACCACGCCGCTTTCACCGGTGCCTTGGCCGACGTCGACCAACTCACCAACTCGGCGATCGTTCGTTGCGCGGGGGGCGTCCCTTTGAGCCCGACGATCCCGCGCCGGCCGATGGAGCGGAGGGCGTACACCGTGTCGACGGTGGTGAGGGTCGATTTGCGGAAGAGGCGGGCAATGACGATCGCCGTATCACCTGTCGCGGCGTTGACGGGGACCCACATGGTGTCGTTATCGCGTGGCGGGAGATTGACGGTCCGGCCCGGACGGAATGCCGCATTTTCTGGATGACGCAGATACGCGTCAAGCCCTTGTTGGGCGACGCCCAAGGCGGCAACTTGGCTTTGTTGGTCGCCAATGGTCCGCTGCTCCGCGCTGACGAGCGCGAATCCACCCGCGAGGGCGACGGTCATCATGACGATGACGAGCATCGCGGTGATGAGCGCGGTGCCACGACGGTCATGGCGGATTCCCGACGACCCTGTGCGTATCATCATTGTCGTGGCCTGTTCTTGAAGAAGATCGTCGTCGAGAGCGGCGCCGACTGCTTGACCGACGCCCCCGCGACGACGTGGTCGCTGATCCCGGTCAGTTGTAATTGAATGCCGCGAATCTTGTTCAGCGTTGCTCCCCCGGCGGACGCTGCCGTTGTGCCATCATTGATGGCGTACATGAACTTCGCGCTGGCGTCGAAGGGAGCCATGATCTCTTCGGCTCCGCGCGTGCCATTGATGACACGGCGATACAAGCCGCGTGCTCCTGAGATCGTCGTCGATGGCTTGAAGGAGTATGTGATCCTCCGAAAGAGAAACGCGGCTTGGCCGATGGACTTCGTCGGAATGACGGGTTGTACGATCACCGCGCCGGAACCGAAGAGCCCGTATTGATCCGTCGCCGTTCTGCAGGGGGATGTCGTGGCCGCGGTCGCCGAATCCATGGTCGTCGGATTCGTCGTCGTGTATTTGTACTGGTAGACCTGCGTATACTGGGTTCCCGTTGTCGTCGTGTCGACGTACGCGTAGCCGCTATATCCGCCCTCGGCGTAACTCGCGCTGTCGTACGGGAGCAATGCGATGACGCTTCCTGAACCACCCGCTGACGTGCCGCAGACCATTCCCAGGGCATAGGGTGCGAGAACGGTGAACGAATCGGCGGTCGCGACGATGACGCCACTGTCCGCGTCGACCATGCCAATGTCCGACGCGATGACGTTCAGCGTCGCGCGCGACGCCTCACGTGCATCCTTGGCGGCGATCTGGGTATCGGCAAAACGAACTTGCGACATCAATAATTTGACCAAGCTTGCGCCGATGATGGCGAGCAAGGTCATCGCAATGAGGAGCTCGATCAACGTCACACCGCGCCGCACATGGAATGCGCACCGTGGCTGACGGGTCCTCAGCCGTAGAGTCGTCATCGGGTACGGAGAACCGTTTGGTAGACGCTATCCTGACGTTGCGACGAATTCACCGGACGAATCGCAATCCGGACGGTCAATGAATCCGAACGCCCACTCACGGTAATCGAGCGATCGATTTTCCACGGCGTCGTGACTGGGGTGTCCACGGTCGTCATCCCGATCTTCACGGCGAGACTCTCGATGGGTGCCGTGACCGCGCGGTCGATTTCCTGGGTCAGCAGGCCAGTCTCGTACGCGCGCCCCGCGTTCCGCGTTCCGTAGCGTGAGAGGGAGAGCGACAATCCGGCCAGTGAGACCAGCACGATGGACAGCATCACCATCGCGATCATGATCTCCAGGACCGAGAAGCCGCGACGATCGTGGCGTTCTTCCGCGACTGCCAACGCGTGAGATGTAGTCGTTGTGGTCATGGGAGCGGGATGACGCGTACGAAGCCGATGCGGGAGACGCTCACCTGGCGTGAGTACCCCCCGGTTCCCGACACGGTGATCGTATCTGCGCCGGTGGCGATGCCGTTCGGGAAAATGTCGAGCGTCGCGGTCGTCGCGGCGATGCTCGCGACGTTGAGATCGGTGCCGCTGAACTGTCGCTTGACGACGGTTGCTCCGGTCACCCGACTCGCGACGGTGTAGTTCGTCGAGGAAGGGGTGAATGTAACGCGGATCGGGATCCGGCCACGTGCCGCCGAAGTGAATGCGGATCGCATGTCCGACGCGACGAGCTGTGCCGCGCGGTCGACCTGCTGCCGGGTCATGACGGGGCGAATGCGCGGGATGGCGATCATCGTCCCGATGACGATCAGCACCACCACGATCAGCATCTCGATGAGCGTGAAGCCCCGGGAAGTCCGTGACATATCTTCCTCGCAAGACGACGGGGCCGAGGCGATGTCACGGAAATGGATGACAGGAAAAGCCCGCATGAGATCATACCGCTGCTGGAGCTGTGCCACGGAGAGAAAGAAACTACTGGCAGCGTTGTATGAAGCGGCAGTTTTTAGAACAATTGTTCGAAAACGGTGGCGGTGACTATCGCTGGCTCGCTTCTCCCTTGGTGACTTGCTGGTTGAACGTGGCTGATTGGTTACGCGGGATGCTGAGCGATTGCCAATTGGCGCTTTGTAAGTGCTTGGCGAGGAAGATGATTTGCCCGATGTGGGACGAGTAGTGGGCAACTTGCCGATTGATCGCCTGCATGACCGAATGGGGTTCACCGCGGATCATGACGGTCTTGCCGAGATCGGCGTCGGTGAGTGGGGCGAGCGCGGTGAACACGCATTGCCATCCGTCGTCCCACAGTGCCATCAATGCCTCGCGCGACGCCGGGGCCTCGACGAATTCGCCGTCGCGGTTGCGGGTCGGCTTCTCCCCATCGCTTGTGAGGAAGTCGGTCCACCGGGATTTCATGTTGCCCGCGAGATGCTTCACGATGATGGCGATCGAGTTGCTTTCAGGGTCGAGCGTCGTGAGGAGCTGATCGTCCGTGACTTGGCGCATCGCCCCTTCGGCGAGTTTCTTGTATTGCTGAAAGATCGCGCGCGACTCGTCGAGGTATGAGGTCGTGAATTGGTGAGGCATTGTCGTTACCGAAGTGGATGATCGGTGTCGTCATCCTCCAACGCGACGCGGATGGCGGGAGTCTCCACGTCGTCGAACTGACCGTGACGGGTCGCCCAGGTATAGGCGAGCACCGCGGCGAGGACGAGCAGGAGCGCCAGCGGAAGAACGACGTACAGCACCGACATACGCAAAAGAATAGGAGAGAGTCGCTACGCCCGGAAGGTGCGTGCGCGCCACGACGCGAGGACGACCGTGAGCGAGCTGACCGGCATGAGGATCGCGGCGATCAATGGGGTCAGGACCCCGCTCATGGCGAGAAGGGCGCCGGCGGTGTTGTAGATGGCTGAAAACAGCATGTTGCGCCGAATGACCGCCATGGTACGGGAGGCGCCGTCGATGAGCTCCACGAGCGGGGTCAGCCCCGGCGTCGTAAGATAAACGTCCGCGACGGAGAGCGACGCCTCGGCGCCCCCGTGAACGCCCACACCAACGGTGGCGCCGGCGATGGCGGCGGCGTCGTTGATGCCGTCGCCCACCATGACGACCGCGCCGCGCCGACGCGCTTCACCCACGACGGCGGCCTTGGCTTCCGGCGACGTATCGCCTTGGCAATCCTTGGCAGCGATCCCCACCGCAGTCCCGGCGGCGACGACCGCCGACGGCGTGTCGCCGGATAAAATCCCGATTGTCCACCCTCGGGCGCGCAGACCGGCGACCGCTGCGGCGGCGTCCGGTCGCACAGGATCGCCGATCGTGGCGGAGGCAACGTGTGCTCCGTCGACTGCGACGAAGACGGCAGTATAACCGGGGAGGATCGGACGTGTCACTCGAACGCCTCGGTTCGCGAGAAAGGCGGCCGTGCCAATGAGTATGGTACGCCCCTGCACGCACCCCGCGATGCCACTCCCGGCGACATGTTCGCAGACATCCGGGATGGCCGGAACGATGGTGGGCCATGCATCCCGGAACGCGGCGGCGATGGGATGCGTGGAGGACCCCTCGAGCCCGAGGATGAATGGGCGCAACGCGTCGTCGCCATCCCAACTGACCAACGCCATCTGCGCCTGCGTGATCGTTCCGGTTTTGTCGAGCAGCATCTGCGCGGGACGGGCGAGCGCTTCGAGCGCTTCGCCGCTCGCGACGTAAATTCCGGTGCGCGCGGCGCGTCCGATCGCGACGGACACGGCGAGCGGTGTCGACAATGCCAACGCGCAGGGACAGGTGACGATGAGGAGCGCGATCGCGTTATCGGCGGCGCGCGCCGGATTGCGCTTCAGCCATATGAGCGCCGTCACGATGGCGAGTGTAATGACCGCCGCCACGAACCATCCAGCAACGCGATTCGCCAGTTGGACGATGGGCGCGCGTTGCGACGCACTCGTTTCGACGCGGCGCATGATCTTGGCGACGCGGCTCTCCTCGCCGGCATGCTCGACGCGGACCCACACGGGAGAGGAGACGTTCACCGTTCCGGCGTAGACGGTCGTCCCTTCCGCGATCGCGACTGGATGTGCTTCACCAGTCAGCAAGGAACAGTCGGCGCGCGATTGGCCACGCACCACGACGCCGTCGGCGGGGAACGTTTCCCCCGCGTGCACGTCGAGCGTCATTCCCGGAAGAACGGCATCGGTGGGAAGCTCGTGCGCCGTTCCGTCGTCATCCACGACACGTGCCGACATGGGCGTCAGCGCGTAGAGTAACTCGGTGGCATCGCTCGCCGCGCGTTGGCCGCGAAGCTGGAGGTACCGGCCAACGAGGAGCGCGAAGATCAACGTCGCCAATCCATCGAAGTAGACGGGACCGCGATCGGTGATCGTATTGAATGCGCCTCGCGCGTATCCGGCCGTCAGTCCGAGCGCGACGGGAACGTCCATGTGCAACGTGCGCGCACGAAGTGATGCCCACGCGCCTGTGAAGAACGTGCGGCCCGGGCCAAGGAGAGCCGGGGTGACGACGATGAAACAGATCCAGCGGAAATAGCGCTCCCATTCGTGGTCCATCCCGCCGAGCCATCCGCTGTAGAGCGCGAGCGAGGCGAGCATGACGTTGACAGAGATCGCCCCCGCGATGCCGATCCGTGCCAGCAGCGCGCGATCTTCACCGCGCCGGATCGCGTCACGGTCAACGCCCCGGTAGGGATGTGGTGTGTAGCCCAGTTGATCGAGGGCGCGCGCGACGCTGGACAATGTCGTCGTTTCGGGCGTCCACGTGATACGCGCCAGCGAGCGGCGCACGTCCAGCTCCGCGTGCAGCACACCAGCGATGAGGAGTGGAGCGCGCTCGATCAACCAGAGACATGATGCGCAGTGAACTCCTTCGAGATACAACTCGATGCGGCACGCTCCTCCCTGCAACGGGCGGACGTATCGCTCGTGAAATGTCGGATGGTCGAATTCCTCGAAACCGCGTCCGGTGGGACGGACTGGCGTAGACTCGCGTTCCGAGAGCACGTAGTAGCGCGACAGTCCGTGTGCGTGTAAGACGTCGTAAACCGTCTGGCACCCGGCACAGCAAAAGTGGCGTGACTGCGACGCGTCGATGAGCGATTCCGGGACCGGAAGACCGCAGTGTGCACATGGCACGATGCCGGTCACGGCGTGGTCGACGGACACATCGGCGCCATTCGAGGACGCCATTGTGTCGCGGTCGATGACAGGCGAGGCGATCGTCATTGCATCATCGATGAATGCCGCACCGTGAAGCCAGAAAGAGTCGCGCGCGTCCGAGTGGGGAGACGCTGGCTCCGTGATCGAGGGCGGCCATATGCGACATCGTCGCGTGCGGGGCGCCCGCTTTCCCGGCGATCGTAAGGACGCCCAAGGTGAGCACGGCGAACGCACTCGCGAGTGGGAGCCGGCGCGCGATCGCGGGGGAAAGACGCTGCACGCCGACACCGGCGAGCGTGAGCAGTGGAACGGTTCCGGCCCAGAAGACCACCATGACCGTGGCCCCGATCCACGGGGAGCCTGTGCTGCCGGCGGCGACCACGAACGTATAGAGCCAACCACACGGGATCAGTGTCGTGACGAGCCCGGTCGCCCCGGCGCGCGCGGTGGGGGACCACGCCGCCGTGCGCACCAAGATGCTTCCGAGCAGTCGTGCGGCTGGTGCAGGGACTCGTGGGATC
>Ga0105241_10000197_pt1 | contig 45395 bp, 43 predicted proteins | sample KBSC64metaG_FD_80422 | JGI IMG/M metagenome (GOLD analysis project Ga0105241, IMG submission 80422) | Corn rhizosphere microbial communities from Kellogg Biological Station, Michigan, USA - KBS C6-4 metaG | ecosystem: Host-associated > Plants > Roots > Rhizosphere > Soil | place: Michigan, USA... | reverse complement strand
TTTTTTCGGAATTACTACAGCGTCCTGATCCTTACGATGTTTATTTCCTGTATCGGAGGTGTCACCTTGTTTGTCATGATCAATAAGGGATGGACGAATGCCGGCGTCACGCTGCAATCCTTCTTTTTATCCCTTGTATGTGCCACCACCTATCTAGGTTTTTTCCCGCTGGTGTTTAAACAGGAGAGTAACTTTAACGAGAACATGCAGTATTATGAAAGCTATACCAAGGCCGAGCTCGGTATTTACCACCAGCTGGTGAGCCTGCAAAACCCCCGATTTCAACCATTGTCGGATTCTTTAAAAATTGCCGGTAATTCGCTGGACAGCGTCAATTATCATGTCGTTGATTCGATGATCGCGCACAATGGCGTTGTCCTGAGTGAGTTGACCAATTACGTCTTTAGCATCGATGCAAAACAGGTGAAAGGAATTGCGGATGTAAAGAAGATGATCGATAATGCGATCTCGGCCGGTAAAGATAGTACCAAGTCGAATTAAGGCTTACTCCGTCCTCAGGCTCTTCACCGGGTTGGCCAGCGCCGCCCGGATGCTCTGGTATCCTATGGTAACCATGGCAACGCCTGCGATGATCAGTAATCCTGATATAAATAACCAGGGGCCCATCGTGATGTGATATTTAAAGTCACGCAGCCATATGTTCATGAGCCACCAGGCCAGTGGCGCGGCGATCAAAAAAGCAATGAAAATAAGACGGGCGAATTCTTTTCCGAAGATCCATAGTATTCCGGCTATGGTGCTGCCCAGTACTTTCCGGATGCCGATCTCCTTTGTTTTTTGGGCAACCATAAAAGCCACCAGGCCGTAAAGGCCCAGACAGCCGATGAGGATGGCGATGAAGGAGAAGGCGCGGACTAATCTAAGCATGGTCTGTTCCACCTGGTAGAAGCTGTTGATGGACTCATCCAGGAAATGGTATTCATACAGTTTATCCGGGAATGCGCTGCTCCATGTCTTTTCCAGGGCGGGCATGACGGATCTTATCCGGCCGGCATTGAGCTTTACGGCGTATAAGCGGTATGAGACTGTGTAGGGCGTAATACAGACGGCATTGATGTCCTCGTGGAGGCTGTGATCATGGAAGTCCTTTACTACTCCGGTAATGGTGATATTGACGTCTCCATTGAAATTTATCTTTTTGCCGAGGGCTTCTTCCGGGGACTTTAGCAGTAACTTTTTGACCATGGTTTCATTGATGATGCCTTCCCTGACACTGTCTGAAGGCGCCGTAGGGAAGAAGTTCCTGCCTGCTATCAGCTGGACGCCAAAAGTGGATAGATATTGGTCGTCGGCGGCTTTTATGCTGACCCGGAACAGTTCTGGCTCACTGCGTGTATCAAAGCGAATATTCGTATGCCAGCTGTCTTCCGACGAAGGCGCCGCATGACAGATGGACACTTTTTCCACGCCGGGAATGGCGGCCAGACGTTGTTTTATAGTAGTGGCAGCCAACCTTGTGGAATCGGTACCCACGGGCAGCATCACCACTGCATCTTTATTAAAGCCAAGGTCTGCATGACGGGTGTATTGCATTTGCCGGGTAATGACCAGCATTCCCAGGATGAGCACCATGGATATTGTGAACTGGGTAGTGATGAGGGCCCGCCGTATGTTGAAGCTGCCGGCGCCCTTCAGCGATAGTCCGCCCTTTAAAGCTGTCACAGGCTGGAAGCCTGCCAGGATCATCCCCGGGTAAGCGCCTGCCAGGATGGTTACCAGCAGGATGAGCAAAGGAACAAAGAGAATGAGTTTTATATCTTTTGTAAAGTCAATGGACATTCGGGTATGGAACCAGTCATTGAAGATGGGTAGTGTCAGCTGGGATAAGCCAATGGCCAGGGCAGCAGCTGTGATAGCTATCAGGCTTGTCTCTGCCATGAACTGCAGGAAAAGCTGTCCCCGCAGGCTGCCGAGAACCCGGCGGATGCCTACTTCCTTCGAGCGGCGGAGCGCCTGTGCCGTTGCGAGGTTAATAAAGTTGACACAAGCGGTAATGATAAGGAGGACCCCTATAAGCGCAATGATCCACAGATTCCTTTTTTCCATTACTCCGTCGTACCGGGCGTCGAAATGGACTTCGGATAAGGGTTGCAGTCTATAGACATGAATGTTCTTATTGTTGGGCCGGTATTTCTTCACGTAGCTGGGTAGCAGCCGTTCCACCTGTGCGGGGGTAATGTTTGGGCGAAGACGTGTGAAGCACTGCAGTTCTGTAGCAATGCCTCCCCAGCTTTTATTGTCATCGTACCAGCTGTTATCGACCAGGATGGTAGGCCAGGAGATAAAAATGCCGGCACGCTGATCAGTATTGGCGGGAAGGTCTTTCAGGATGCCTGTGATCCGGCAGTCTGTTTTATTGTCAAGGCGAAGGATCTTGTTAACCGGATCCTCATTGCCAAAATATTTATGTGCCAGGCTCTCGGTGATAACGACAGTGTTGGGCTCGGATAGTGCGGTGTTCTTATTGCCTTTCAACAGTGGAAAGCTGAAAATGTCGAAGTAGGCGGGTTCTGCAAATGAGACGCCTTCCTGTTCCATGAATTTTTTTACTTCCGTGCCGGTGGGGACGGCGATCATGAAATCGTGGAGGGTGACGATCCGGGCAGTTTGTTCACCGAAAGTATAGTCTTGCCGGAATGCTTTGCCGAAGGCGGGCGGAACACTGGCCACATAGACGGTGTTGTCGCGGCGCTGTTCGGTGACGAAACGGTATATGCGGCTGGGATCTTTATGGAAATTGTCAAAGCTCAGGTGATACTTTACCAGGGTGAAGATGAGGATGCCGCAGGCCATGCTGAGGGCCAGTCCCAAGATGTTGAGGGTGCTGTATGTCTTATTCCTGAACAGTACGCGAAGGGCGATCTTGCAGTAGTTTTTTAGCATGGCTTTATGGGTCCAACAAAGATGCCAAGGGTATAATTGGCTGTCGGCGATGGGGTTAATCCGGGTGTATTTTTTACATGTGTACGGTTTTAATACAACAGATGTCCGATAAATTCATTGCGGAATTTGCCCTGGGGGTCCATGTGTGCGGCAAGTTTTTTAAAGTCGTGCAGTTTTTCATAATGGGATTGTACCGTGGCGGGTGCCATGGTGAACAGCTTACCCCAATGAGGGCGGGCATTAAAAGGCGCCAGCTCTTTTTCGATGATGGGCAGCAGCCGGCTGACGGAAGGCCAGTCCGGTTTCCAGGTGAAATGAATGGCCAGGGAGTCCTGGTTCCTGCAAGGACTCATCCATAGCTGATCGGAAGCAATGGTCCGGACCTCGGAGATAAACAGGTGAGGGCTGATCTGCTGACCCAGGCGGGCGATGGCCGAAAAGGCTTCTATCCCATGATGAAGAGGGACGAAATATTCTGCCTGCAGCTCTTCTCCATTGCTGGGGGTAAAACCCATCTTAAAGTGTGGCAGCCGTTGATGCCAGGGACCCGGGATGCCCATCTGTTCAGTACAATTTTCCGCGGAATTGGCTGCAATGGGGTGAAGGTTTTTTGTGGCGGCTGGTGCTCCGTATAACTCGCCTTCTGGAGCGGGGTTTTTATCTACCCTGCTTTTTACCCAGACTTCGTTGACTGCGTCTGTTTTCCAATCGGTGAACAGGCTTACGCTGTAGCCGGCTGAGAGGATATTGCTGAAATGTTGTTTTAGTTGGGAGACCGGCAGATGTTCATATACGTTCTGTCTTACCAGGTAGCGGGGCTGGATGGCCAGGGTGACCTTTGTGATGATACCCAGCGCGCCCAGGCCTACGACGGCGCCATGGAAGGTGTCCCCGTCTTTTTCCTTTGAGAAATGTTTTACCTCGCCTGATGCGGTCACGAATTCAAGGGCTGTAACAGCTGTAGCGAGGTTCCCATTGTGTATCCCCGAACCGTGAGTGGCTGTGGTGATAGAGCCTGCCACCGAAATGTGCGGCAGCGAAGCCAGGTTGTGCAGGGCATAACCGCGCTCGTCCAGGTAAGGCGCCAGCTCTCCATACTTGATACCTCCTTCTACTGTGACTGTATGGGCTTCGGTATCCAGGGATATCACCCTATTAAGATCGCGTGTCGAGATCAGGTGGGCATTGCTGTCGGCGATCCGGTTGAAGCAATGTCTTGTACCCAGGGCGCGGTATTTGGGAAGTTGTTTCACGAGAGTTTGTATGTCCTCTACCGAACGGGGATAATGCACCTGGTCCGTGCTGTATTCGATGTTGCCGGCCCAGTTTTTTAACCTGCCGTCCTGCTGCTGACCCAGGTCAGGGAGAAGAGTATTGCCGGCAGCGGCGACGGAAGAGAGCTGTATGAATGTTCGCCTGTTCATAGGACTAAGTTAAGCGAAAATCATCGACGAAGGACATTAGTGGCGGCGGGGTGTGTTGATCGATCCCGGGTAGTCGTATGGATGCGGCATGGCCGTGTCCGGCCATTTTTCAATTTATGGGCCAGGTAGAGGGGTAGTTTCGGGATAAAAAAAGTTATGAAAATGATTATTATCGTTGCAGGATGTATCCTTTGTTTGGCTGCCCTGCCGGCCGCAGCACAGCAGGATGTGCATCCCATTCCCAGCTGGGTGTCCGACAGGGGCTACTGGGTGGTGGAAAACGAGGTGGATTCAACCATCGTGTACTTTTATAACAATGATAACCAGTTGTTGTACAGGGAGGCGATGAAGGGCAGGCTGAATGCCGATCGTAAAAAGACCAAGCTATGGCTGACAAAACAGCTGGAGCAGGTGGCGATGGCCTGGGAGAACCGGAAAGATCCGTCAAAGGCCGTTGGTCGACAAAACCCGTCTTTATATCGACAAATGATGGGCGGGTTTTAAGGTCTGTCGAGCTATTTGTAAATTTGGGAATATGGATAGCGCTCCGTTCATATTCTCCAATGCGCCATATTACCGGTGGCGACGGCACCTGGCATTCTGGGGGGTATGGTGGTTTTCGCAGGCGATCCTTTATTCATTTGCTCCGCCGTTGCTGCCTTCAAATTATTTTCAGCGGCTTGAAATATGCAGCATCGATGCGCTGATCTATATGGCTCCGCACATTTTCATCTCTTATTCGTTGATGTACTTCGTGATTCCTAAGTTTGTCGTAAAGGGGAAATATGTGCAGACAGCCTTGCTGGTGCTCTTGCTGTGCCTGCTTTCGGCAGTGATATCCGCATTCGAAAGCATCTATATCATCGACAAAGTACGGAGATGGATAGTGGGAGATAAGTGGCTTTTTCCACATTATCCCACCTCTCCGTTTGCCATGAGCCTCATGGCTGGTCTTCGTGGAGGGGTCACCATAGCTGGTATGGCCGCTGCCATCAAGCTGATGAAGTACTGGTATGTCAAGCAGGCCCGTAACCTCGAGCTGCAGAAAGAGAATATTGCTTCCCAGCTGCAGCTGCTGAAGGCCCAGGTGCACCCGCACTTCCTTTTCAATACCCTGAACAATGTATATGCTCATGCCCAGGTGGGTTCTTCCACGGCGCCTGTGCTGATTGCCGGTCTGTCAGACCTTTTACGGTATATGCTGTATGAATGCGACAGACCCCTGGTGCCATTGGAGAAAGAGCTAAAGATGGTGCAGGATTATGTTTTACTGGAGCGGGTACGCTATGGCAATAAATTAGATGTCAACATCCAGGTAACCGGGGGTACGAAGGATGTGTACATTGCTCCGCTGCTGTTGCTGCCTTTTATTGAGAACTGTTTCAAGCATGGCACCAGTCAAATGCTTGAACAGCCATGGGTAACCCTGCAGATCGTCATCGAAGACGACTGGATGAGGATGAAGCTGCTGAATGGGAAAGCACCTGGTGTATCCACCGCTACCGGTGGCATCGGGATAGCCAATGTTATAAAACGCCTGGAATATACGTATCCCGGGAAACACCAGCTGGTGATCAACAATGAGGAAGAAGTTTTTATTGTCAATTTAAGAATACAGCTGGAGAGAAAACCGGCGGCTGGACAGGTTGTGGATGCAAATGTAATGACCTATGAACTTGCAGAATAATTCCCCCATCAAATGCCTGATCGTGGATGACGAGCCGCCTGCCCGGGACATCCTCCGCCGGTATATTGCTGAAATGCCCATGCTACAGCTATCGGGGGAATGTGCGAATGCGATGGAGGCATTAAGCTTTCTCCAGCAGCATCCCGTCGACTTACTGTTCCTGGATATCCGTATGCCGCAGCTAAAAGGTACAGAGCTGATGAAGATCCTGAAGAACCCTCCCCGGGTGATATTTACTACTGCCCATGCCGATTATGCGCTGGAAGGATATGAGCTGGATATCGTGGACTATTTGCTGAAGCCTATACAGTTCGACAGATTTGTAAAGGCGGTGAGCAAGGCGTTTCAATATGCGCTGCCTGTGCGGAGTCCGGGTGACCCCGGCGGGGTTGGAGGTGTAGGTTCGTCTGTAAGTACGGTTGCTGCGGGGAAGGATGCTTTTGTGTATTTCAGGATGGACCGGAAAATGGTGAAAGTGATGCTGCGGGACATTATGTACGTGGAAAGCATGAAGGACTATGTGAAGGTGCACACCTGCGATGGCATTATCATCACCAAGCAATCCATTTCTTCTGTCGAGGCCATGCTGCCGGAAGAAGGTTTTATACGTACGCATCGATCTTTTATTGTCAACATCGGGAAGATAAAGTCGTATACGCATGAGTTGATAGAGATCGAGAAGACAGAGATACCGATCGGCAAACTTTTTCGCAATGGGGTCAGGAAGGTGCTGGGATAGGAGTCAGTTCATCCTGTCCTTTATGTCTTCCAGGCCGGTTTGACGGGTATGTATGGGTTTCACATGGCTGTTGCCGAATTTGTAAGTGAATATGAGTTTTATGAAGCGGGTCTCTGCATTGTCCCTGGTGACTGAAGTTGTGCCGAAGCTGGCGGCAGTATAGCGGCGTTTGCCGGTATTAAAAATATCCGTCACATTGAGGGCCAGTGTTCCCTTGTTTTTTAAGATGCTTTTGGACAGGCCTGCCCCCATATCGAATTGCGACAAGAAACTATAAGCGCCGACGGCCATGGGGCTGTAATAATTGGCGTTGACCTCTGCTTTCCATCCATGGTTGAAAAGAATGCGGTTATTGCTGCTGAGATAGGCGGTGTAGGAGGTATTGTTCAGACCGGTAGACGCGGGGGCGTGATAACCGGCGTGCAGACCCCCAAAGGTATTGCTCGTGGACAGACGGCCTTTCAGGAGACTTTTTGTCCAGGTGAGGTTAAGGGTCAGCTGGGCAGCAGAGGAGACGTTGTCATAGGTGACGACCATAGCATTCCCGTTTGGGTCCTTCTTGTATATTTCAGCGGGAACGTCCTGGTAATAGCTGTAGCCGAATGACGCCATCCATTCGTTGCGACAGGCCCAGCTGAGCTCGAAATTGTGATAGAAGCAGGGTTTGATGTCGGGGTTACCCTGGTAGTAGGAATATTGACTTTGGTAGATGATAAATGGGTTGACGATGCTGAAGCCGTAGCGTTCGATGTTGCGGCTATAGGAGAAGCTGAACTGGTGATTGGCGCTTTGTGCGTAGGTTAGGTTGAGATTTGGAAAGAGATTCGTGTACCTGCTTGTCTTTTCCTGTTTTAAAGTGACGGAATTGCCTTTTGTGTAAGTGTGTTCGGCCCGCAGTCCCGCCTGGATATTGAGTTTTCCAAGGGTGCGGTTCAGGTTGAGATAGGCCGAATATATATTTTCATCATAAATGAAATGGTTGGTATGGGTGGTATCGTTGGTCCAGCTGTTGCCGTTATAGATCTCCCAGGCTACATTGTTGTCTGTGCGGGTGAGGATGGCTTTCAGGCCTGTTTCGTATTGGATGGTTCCCAGGCGGGATGAATAGTCTGCTGATAGGGATCCCGATATATTCCGTGCGGGGGAATTGTCCTTTAAGAGATAGGGTGTACGGTATTCTTTATTACTTGCATCCATAAAGCGGGTGGAGAAGTTATCTTTCCAATCCTTGGCGTAGTTGAAAAGGTCTGCGTTGATGGTGAGGTTTTTTATCTTATAGTACAGGTTGACAGCTGGGGTGAAATATTGGTTGTGGTTAATAGTGGTGGTGGTGGAGAAAGTATCAGACTGTTGGTTGATGTAATATTGATGAGATAGGTTATTAATGTCTTTGTTTCTATTGTTGAGAGAGCCTCTTACCAGCATGCCGAAGCTGCTGTTCTTATTGATGGTATAGTCGAAGCCTGTTTTGAATGTATGGCTGTAGCTTTGTGAAAGGGCGGATTGGTCTTCAAATACCTGGTAGGTGTCGTTGAACCGGCGGGTGGTGGTGCTGTTGTTGCGCATCTTCGTGTACTGCAGGTCGTAGCTGGTGTAGAGGCTTAGCTTTTCGCTGCGGAAGTTAAGCGTAAGCCCACTGTTATACCGGCCGTATTTACCGGCGCCCACGCCTGCGGTAAAGACGCCATTGGCGCCGAAATCCTTACTTTTTGCCGAGATAATATTGATGACCACGCCGCCATTGGCTTCATACCTGGAAGTGGGGTGGGGGATCACTTCTATACGATCCACCGTTCCGGCAGGCATGGCAGACAGGTAGCTTTGCAACTCTTCCCCGCTGAGACGGACGGGTTTATCGTCCATATACACCGTGACCTGGCGGCCCCTGAACTGTAATCCCTGTGCGTCGACGATGCCCGGTACTCTTTTTACCGCTTCATACATGTTGCCACCGGCGGCCAGGGGGCTTTGGGCGACGTTGACGATGATCTTATCTGTACGTTGAATGATATAGGGTTTGGCTGCCGTGACGGTCACGGCAGCCAACGTGCTGTCCTGTGCGCGGGTAGCGTGGGTATGCAGGAGGAGTATAAGGGCTACCAGGATGGAGATGATAAGCTGCTTCATATTTTTGGTTTTTGCTGTTATGAGAGCAAAACAACGGTGTGTCGAGGGGATTGTAAAGGCTGGTTCTGCCAAATCCCTGCGAGTTTCTGCATAATTGCGGGGGCCTTATTTTGTCGAAAGAAATCGCCATTTTGTCGAAGGGGGCTTCCCGGAGTGGGGGAAAAAGCGATAGTTTTGACGGCATGAAGCCATTCAGACACAAGTATAAATGGGGATGGGTCGCCCCGATGTACGTATACGAGCTGATGATCTGGATCGTCTATGTCTGTCTTTACAAATGGGCGGTGTTTGCGGAGAGCCGTAGTCTGCCCCGTCTGCGAACGAACTTCCCTTTTCCCCAGCTGATGCTATATGCTATCGCTACTACTATATATGTGATACCGCTGTACCGCTGGCTAGGTCCCTGGCTCTTACGAAAGAGAAAGTATATGCTCGTATTCCTCACCATACCTGTATATTTTTTCTTTTGGAGATGGTGTAATTGGGGTGTGAGCTACTTATTCAAGGTGCTGCATGGCAACCCGGCCATGGACCTTTTTTATGACAGGCAATTCGAGTGGTATGAACACAACGTTTTCAGCGTGGCTATACGTGGGTCGGATCAACTGGTGGATATAGTGATCTTTTTCTCCGTTATGTTCGTGCGCTGGGCTTTTGAGAATGAATGGAAACGACGCGATCTGGAAAGGGATCACCTGGTGCTGCAGCTGGAGACATTGAAGGCGCAATTGCATCCGCATTTTCTTTTTAATACGTTGAATAGTATCTATGGGATGAGCCTGACAGGCGCCAGGGAAACGCCTGCGTTTATTTTACGCTTGTCGGATATGATGAGATATGTCCTATACGATTGCCAGGGTGACCAGGTGTCGCTGGACAAGGACCTTGCCTTTGTAGGGAACTACCTGGAAATGGAGAAAAAGCGGTATCCTTCTGCTGATATCTCTTTTGAGATCGTCGCTCCGGATAAGGAGAAGGTGTTGATTGCTCCTTTGCTTTTGATCCCGTTTTTGGAGAACAGTTTTAAGCATGGGTCTCAGCGGGTGACGGATGACGGCTTTATCCGGGGACGGGTAGAGGCAGCCGATGGGGTCCTGCATTTTTCGCTGTCGAATAGCGTGCTGCCGGGTGTGCCAGGGCTGCCAGCCCGCTATGGTGGGGTCGGAGTTGACAACGTACGGAAAAGACTGGCTCTATATTACCCGGAACGTCATACATTACAGATCACGGGCAACGACGACGTATATACCGTCGACCTAAAAATTCGATTATGATCCATTGCTTGATCGCAGATGATGAGGTGATCGCTCACCAGATATTGGAACAATACATTTTAAAAACAGAAGGACTGACCCTGGTGGCAAAGTGCCGCAATGCCATGGAGGCTTTTGCCAAGCTGCAGCAGCATAAGATCGATCTGATCTTTTTGGACATCGAAATGCCGCTGGTAAATGGCATCACTTTTTTAAAAACGCTGCCTGATCCGCCAAAAGTAATATTTACTACTGCGTATGCGGAATATGCCTTGCAGGGATATGAGCTGAATGTGGTGGATTATTTGCTGAAGCCGTTTTCTTATGAGCGGTTTGTTCAGGCGGTAGGGAAGGTGAAGGTTTTGGGTGTTTTGCCGCCGGTGGGAGAGTCGGTGGATGCGCTTGTCGTGAAAGAGAAAGAAGGACTGCTGCGGATAGCGTTTTCCGACATATTATATATTGAAGGGTCGAGGGATTATATGAAAGTTGTTACACCAGAGAGGAAGTTTTTGGTGCATTTGACAATGAAGAAGCTGGAGGAGCTGTTGCCGCCGGGGAAGTTTATACGGACACATAAATCCTATATTGTTTCGGTGTCGAAGATCAAGATCGTCAAGACCTCGGAGCTCGTGTTGGCTGATCAGCAGGTGGTGCCTGTCAGCGGGCATTATAAGGAGGGGGTGGTGAGGAGTTTTGGGGGGTGAGGTTAGGGGGGCGTCAATATCCGCAACTTCCGGGTTTTCCCATCCGGATGTGTAAGGTAGTTTTACACCATAAAAATTACCTATATGCACAAGATCGCTGAGCCTTCGATACTATACTTCGGCACTCCCGTAGTGCTCATCAGCACGGTGAATGAAAACGGCACTTACAATGTGGCGCCCATCTCCTCCATCTTCTGGCTGGGGTGGCGCTGTATGATCGGGATCTCCGCCTTTTCAAAGACAACGGAGAATTTACTTCGTAACAAAGAGGGTGTATTAAACCTTCCTTCAATAGAACAAGCCGCAAATGTGAACGCGCTCGCGCTGACGACGGGGACTAATCCTGTACCGGATGGAAAATTAAAAAAGGGCTATCGTTATGTACAGGATAAGTTCGGAGTGTCAGGGTTGACACCGGGAGCTTCGGAGACGATAGCTGCTCCACGTGTCATGGAATGCCCTGTACAAATGGAGGTAGTGGTAGAGGATGTTCATTCCCTGGCGGCAAAGGATGATGCGTTAAAGGGGCGTATTCTGACGCTGGAGCTGAGGGTTCAACGCATCCACCTGGACGAATCTATCATCATGGATGGTCATCCCAACAGGGTGGACCCGGATAAATGGCGGCCCCTTATCATGTCCTTCCAGGAATTCTATGGATTAGGCGAAAAGATCCATAGCTCGAGACTGGCCACCATCCCTGAGTCGGAATACAAGACAATCGATGTCGAAAGAGCAAAGCTGGCCGGCTAGGACGCATCATGAAAAATAATTCCCAATGTATGGCGTGAGCCTTCCCGCACAGGGCTTACGCCATGTTTCATATTCACGCGATAATATCCACGGGTGCCCTTCACAGGCCGGAAATTGGTCGTAAAGATCAGCATATCGCCCTGGCGGGGTGTAAGTACCATGGCTTTTGATTGCGCACGAGGAGTTTGCTGTACCAGGACAAACTCTCCGCCTGTGTAATCCCTGCCGGGTTCATCCAGGAAGAGCACCAGCTGCATAGGGAAGAATATCTCACCATACAGGTCCTGGTGAAGGGTATTATGTCCGCCTTCTCCGTATTGTAATATCAGTACGGTAGGTTTGTCCTGCCCGTGTTCCCGACATTGCTGTTGTAAAGTGGCAAGGTTGGCAGGAAAGATCCTTGGGTCTTTCAAGGCTTTCATCCAGGCATTGGCTACAGGCACCAGTTTGGGGTATACTGCTTCCCGGATGGACTGTATCAGAGACGGCAGGGGATAGGAAAAGTATTTATATTCACCTTTGCCAAAGCGATACCGTTCCATGGTAATGGTCTTGCGATAGAGATCCGGAGCGTTGTATGAGGAGATCAGCTGCCGGCACTCTTGTGTGTCTAAAACGCCAGGCAAAAGAGCATAACCATACTCATGGAGGCTGTTCGCAGCAGCACCCCAGTCCAGTGTGTCAATATTTTGCATACCGCGAAGGTAGGAAGGACACCAGGGGCAATAAACCCGAAAGTTGCTATTTATTTCTTGCGCGGACTCCAGCGCGAGCGCACATAATTATAAGCTTTTTTCTCTTCGGCCGACACGGGATGCGCCGTCGCCAGGTACAGTGTGAAGTATTTCCGGGCCATAGCCTTGTTATGTAACAGAGTCTCGCTGATGCGACCGCAATTGTAGAGCATAATGGGCTCCTTAAAAAGATAATAAGCTGTATCGAGACTGGCAACGGCCGCCTTATAATCCTTTAGCTCCTCATAATTACTGCCCAGGTCATTGTAATACCACTCGGCTGTATGAGAAATAGCTTTGTTGAGACAGATACCCAGCAGGTCATTGCTTTTCTTAAATTCCTTCATCTTAGCATAGGCCCTCGACTCATAATAATAAATAGATTCCACATCGAGCCCATTGGTCAACATGTATTCACAGGTGGAGACGCATTCGGGATACTTTTTCAGGTTATAGTATGACAGCGTCAGCCAGGTCAGGGCATTGAGGATCGTTACATTCTGTTGTTTGATCCGCTCTCCGGGAACAATGGCGGCAGCATAGTCCTGCGACAAATAGGCGGAATGAACACGGGACCTCAATAAGGAAAGATTCATTGAATCCCGCATCAAACCGGCATCCAACACACTGTCGGCCTGGGGATATAATTTCTTTTCTATCAGTGCATCCGCCAACGCCACGGCATTCTTATAGTCGGCCGGCGCCAGATCATAAGCATGACGGTGATAGAGAATAACCGAGTCAATCTCGTTACTTCTTCGGAACAGATCACCCATGGTACGCCACCAGAGGGCCTTATCAGGCTGAAGCCGGATAAGACGCGCAGCGTAGCCCATGGCTATGACATACGCATCCTCCTTATTAAGGGTGACGAGGTAGGAGAGGGCGGAGATATTGTTGCTGTCAAGACGAAAGATGCGATCATTATACCTTTCCGATGCGGGCTTATCATCATTCATATAGCTGGCATAACCCAGCCAGGAAAGGATATTTATATTATTACTGTCCGCCTCAAAAGCCGGCTGCAGATAACCGATGGCTTCCGCAAATTGCTGGTTCTGGAAGTAATCCATCACGATATTCCTGTCCGGCGCCCAGGGTTTGAGGGCGACAGGCGGTTTACCGGTATCCCGTAGGGGCTGCGCCCAGGCGCTACAGATAGTTAAAATGTTTAATAGAAGGCAAAAAGTTTTTCTCATAGACTAATGGTTAAAACGGCTTAGACGCAGAAGCTTTAAAAATCCACAAGAAAAATGGGTAAATTTATCCTATGAGCAAATATCTTCTCTTTGTGGCGTTGTTATATGCTGCTGGCGCAGCCGGACAGACCGGTGACCCTGCTGTCGACAAGACACTGAATGCGTTTAGTAAGTATTATGCCAGCGACGCCACGGACAGTATCTACGGCCTCTTCAATGATCGGATGAAGCATGCGGTTACGGAGGAGAACTGGCGGCAAACATTTCCTCAAATAAAAAGCAGGATAGGGTCTATTGGAAAATTTATATCCAACGGCAAGGGCCAGGGTTACACTAACTTTATTGCTCCCGGTACAGTGGATTCGATGAACCTGCTGCTTTCCCTTGATTCTTCCTCCCTTATTCAGGGTCTCTTTATCCGGCCCGGTAAACAGGCAGGGACCTCCTATCATACGAACTATAAGATAGACACGGATGACGGTCAGTTGGCCGGCGAACTGCTGATACCACCGCATACAGGCCGTAAAATACCGGTGGCATTGATCATCGCGGGATCGGGACCTACCGACCGTAATGGGAATAATATCATAGGCGTAAAAGCACAGCCATATAAGATGCTGGCGGAAGCACTGGCAAAAAACGGGATTGCTACCCTTCGTTATGATAAACGATACGTCGGCGAGAGTATAGGGTTTAAAAAAAAATTAGATAGTCTAAGGTTTGAAGATCTGGTTGGAGATGCTGAAGCATGCATAAAGAAGTTAAAGGTGGATAGTAACTTTTCCACAGTGACTGTCATAGGACACAGCGAAGGCGCCCTGATAGGAACTATTGCAACCAGGAAAGAAAAGGCGGATGGTTTTGTCTCGCTGGCAGGTGTAGGGGAAAACGCTGTATCGGTGCTAAAGCGGCAATTGTCCACCAGCCTGCCTCCCCAGTCGATGGCCACAGTAACAAGCTGGCTGGACAGCCTGCGCAAGGGCTATAGGGTGACTGTGCCGGCCAATTCTCCTGTCAGCAGCCTGTTCCTGCCAACAGTGCAGACCTATATGACTTCCTGGTTCCAATACGATCCTGCTCACGAGATAGCAAAACTAAAAATGCCGGTCCTGATCATCCAGGGACTGACGGACCTCCAGGTCACCCGCCAGGATGCGGAAAAACTAAAAGCAGCCGCACCCAAGGCTTCGCTGGTACTCATCGATAGCATGAACCATGTATTGAAAGATGCCCCTGCCGAAAGGAGTCAGAACATGGCGGCTTATACAAATGAGCAACTACCGCTGGATAAAGAGCTGGTGAATACGATTGTCGCCTTTATAAAGAAAGGTTAATCCTATTTTTGATTCACTGGTGTTTCGATGACCAGAAAATGCGACTCATCCGCGCATTGGATGGATACTTCATTGGTGTTCCAGATGCCTATGGCATCACGTTTTTGAAGGGTGGTGTCGCCGACCCTGATGGCGCCTTCGATATTAAAGATGAAAAGACATTTGTTTGTAGCGTTAAATGAGTAAGGGACGTTTACGCCCTTGTCGAAATATCCCAGGGATAATCTGGCATTCTGGTTGATCCAGCAATGTTCCTGTCCTTCCTCGCCGGAGACGATGATTTTTAGCTCGCCTTTCCTCGCCGCTTTTGGGAAACTGCGCGTCTGATAACGGGGATTAATATTCTGCAGCTTAGGCTGGATCCAGATCTGCAGAAAATTCACTTCTTCGTCGCCTATATTGTATTCTTCGTGTCGCAGACCGGCACCCGCGCTCATGATCTGCACACCACCTTCTTCCACGGTGGTGCTATAACCTAAAGTATCCTTATGATTCATCTTCCCTTTCAGCATGATGGAGATGATCTCCATATTGAGATGAGGATGTATACCAAACCCCTTGCCTTGCTGAAGGAAGTCATCATTAAAGGCGACCAGCGTACCAAAGGCGCTTTTTGTGGGATCGGCATAATCGCTGAAACTAAAAAAGAAATTGCTCTTTAGCCAGCCAATGTCTTTGATACCTCTTCCGGCAGCAGGGAAAAGAAGGGTGTTCATATCGTCACTTTTGCGGGGTTAAAAATGAGGTTATTTGCCTGGTCGATCTCATCCTGGGAGATGGTGTGACCCATTGCGGCATAGACCTTTTCCGTTACGTTGGCATGCATGTCCTTTAAAATATTGCTTGTGGCATAGACCCTTTCCACCGGAACATGGGGATCCGGATCGCTGGTGCCGATGAAGACAGGCGTACCGCCAAAGTCACCTTTATAGTTCTCTGAGTAGATCTTATCTCCGATGAGACCGCCGGTGAAGGCGACGACACCCCCATAACGGGTGGCATTACGGGTGACAAATTCCAGGGTCAGACAAGCACCCTGGGAGAATCCCAAGAAATAAATACGCTCTTTGGGGATACCTGCGGCATTGATGTCGGCGACCAAACCCTTCAGCACGTCGAGGGCTGAAGAAAGATACGGCTCGTTCTGTGCCGGTGTCGCCAGGAATGAATAGGGATACCAGGTGTTGCCCGTTGCCTGGGGAGCCAGCAGGGCATAGTCGCCTACTGCCAGCTCGTCGGCAAGGAAAAGGATGTCACCGGCGCTCCCTCCCCGTCCATGAACCAGGACAAGGGCTCTGTCTGCCTCTTCCAACTTTCTGCCTGCGGTGATAATATGTTTGATGTGCATATAAATAATATTTAGTCAAGCTTGGGTAATGCAGCTTCGATATGGGCACGGTCCGGTTCATACTGCCGGGGCAGCTTGAGATGGGTACCCAGCTCATTCAGCTCCTCATCCCGGGTAAAGCCGGGATTGTCGGTGGCCAGCTCGAAAAGCACACCGCCGGGCTCTCTAAAATAAAGAGAAAAGAAATAATCCCTGTCGATCTTCGGTGTAATATGCAGCCCTTTCTTTGCTATCTTTTCCCTGAACTCCATCAATATTTCATCATTCTTTACCCGGAAAGCCACGTGGTGGTTGGTACCTGCTGCATTATAACCATGGGGTTCCGAAGGCGCTTCCACCAGGTCGACAATAGCAGCATTTTCAATGGCATCTGTAATATACCTGTAACGATTGCCTTCCTGTTCCAGTAATTTATAACCAAAGATATCCGTCAGGATGGTGGCTGTGGGTTTGATACTACGCAGGGTAAGGGTCACATTGTAAAAACCTTTTATCGCATTTTCAGCAGGGGTTTCAGGGGTAGTCCAGGCCGGACGGTTATCAGGCGTTTTACCGGCGATCAGCTCAATATTCAGCCCGTCGGGGTCCTGAAAAGGAAGATATTGCTCGCCAAAACGCTCGCTGATCTCACCTTGCCTGGCGCCGGTTCGCACGAACCGGTCCTTCCAAAACTCCAGGCTGTCCGTGGGCACGGAATAGCCGATGCCCGTGGCCATACCCGAACCCACCCGGCCGGGGCCCATACCTTCCCACGGAAAGAAGGTGAGGATCGTACCTGGGGTGCCGTTTTCGTTGCCAAAATAAAAGTGATAGGTACCGGGATCGTCAAAGTTGACTGTCTTTTTCACCAGCCGCTGCCCCAGGACCCTGGTATAAAAGTCCTGGTTGCGACGGGCATTGGCAGCAATGGCTGTAATATGGTGAAGACCGAGTATTCTGTCTGACATATATCGCCTTTTTAAGATTGTTTAATTAATTGAACTTCAGCGTTGACCTTGATCTCGTCGCCAACGACCACACTGCCGGCTTCGGTGACTGCGCTCCAGGTAAGACCAAATTCTTTACGGCTGATCTTACCGCTGACGGTGAAACCGGCCTTTGTCTGCCCGTAGGGGTCTTTTACGATGCCGCCATACTCTACATTCAGGGTGACAGGTTTGGTTACGCCTTTGATAGTGAGGTTACCATATAATTTGGCTTCGTCGCCTTTTGCTTCATACCTGGTGCCTGCGAATTCCAGCTGAGCGTGCCTGGCAGCATGGAAGAAGTCTTCGGACTTGAGGTGGGCGTCCCGCTGATCGCTATTGGTATCGATAGAGTCGATGTCGGCGGTGAACAGGATCCCGGAAGCGGTGTTGAAATCATCGTCTTCCGTGACTACGTCCAGGTTGAATTTATTGAAATGACCGGTGACGGTGCTTATCATCAGGTGTTTTACCTTAAAGGTTACTTCGGAGTGATGGGGGTCAATGGACCATTTAACTTTTGACATATTCGTTTGTTTTTTTCGGTGATTGATGAAGCAAAAATACGATACTAAAGGGGGGGATTCCATTGACCTATGGTAAGTAATGAGGGTGATCCAGGTCACGGTTTGAGTCGATCAATTCCAAAAAATTGCAGCTGGAATTTTTAAAACCCCTTACGGAAAAGACTTCCCCGATGCAATATCCCTGCGCAGACGGCTGAGCGTTTCGCGGGTAATACCCAGATAGGAGGCGATCATGTGCTGAGGAACACGCTGAACGCTTTCTGGATAGGACTTTATAAATTTAAGGTATTTCTGTTCGGCCGTTTCGCTCAGTGAACCCATCAGCCTGCGTTGAGTGGCGACAAGACTATTCTGGATGAGGATGCGGAAATATCGTTCTATAACGGGGAGCTTGTCCATCAGGGACTCCCATGAAGGACGGGTGATCAGCAGCAGCTCACTATCTTCCAGGGCTTCGATATTAAAAAGAGAAGGCTCGTCGGTAAAAAAACTATAGAGGTCGGCCGTCCACCAGCCTTCGAAGGCGAATTGAAGGATATGTTCGTTCCCTTTCTCGTCGATGGTGTATGACCGTAACAGTCCCTTATCAACGAAGATATTGTATTTGCTCACATCCCCTTCCTGCAGGATGAATTGCCGCTTGCGGAGCTTTCGTTGAGAGAACAGGGGCTTGCACAGCCCGAACTCTTCTTCTGTCAGCTTTATTTTCTCATTGATCTTCTTATAGAGCAAATCAAACATGGAGCACAAATATAGGCCCAATAGCGTAAATTTGATATGAATGGCAGATAGTTATAACAACAAGTTGCGCCAGCTGCTCCTGCTGGTGGTCGTGGTGGCGCTCGCCGTCGTACTCTTATTGGAGCTGTATGGTTTTTTCCCGGGTTTTCTCGGCGCAGTGACGCTGTATATCCTCAGCCGTGACCTCTTCTTTTATCTGACGGAAAAAAAGAAGTGGAAGAAAGGATGGACTGCCGTGCTCTTCTTAGTGGGTTTTCTTATTTGCATCGGACTGCCTGTATGGCTGACCATACGGATGCTGTCGGGAAAGATCGATGCGCTCTTCTCCCATACCCATGAGGTGGCGGGTGTATTGCAATCCTTTTCAAAGCAGGTACAGCAATGGACGGGGCAGGAGATACTATCGCAGCAGAACATTCAGCAATTACAGAAATATGTCACCAATTTTATCCCCATTTTGCTAAACAGCACCGCTACCGTGCTGGGCAATTTCATCATGATATTGTTCCTGTCCTATTTTATGCTTTGCAGCGGACGACAGATGGAGGATGCGTTGGGGAACTATATCCCTTTAAAAGAAGGTAATATCGATCTGCTGGCGAAGGAGACTAAGAATATGGTACGGGCCAATGCCATTGGGATCCCATTGATATCGATCATCCAGGGTCTTTTTGCCGCGCTGGGATACAGGATATTCGGGATGGCCGATCCCGTACTGTGGGGCTTCCTGACAGGAGTATTTGCATTTTTTCCCATCGTAGGGACGATGGTCGTATGGGTGCCGCTGGTTGTAGCCCAGTTCTCAGGGGGACATACGGGACAGGCCGTCGGTCTGGCCATTTACAGCCTTGTCGTGACGGGGAATGTAGACTACCTGGCAAGGATCACCTTACTGAGAAAGATAGGCGATATCCACCCCGTTATCACCGTATTGGGTGTGATCGTCGGACTAAAGCTGTTCGGCTTCTGGGGATTTATTTTCGGACCGCTGCTGATCAGCTACTTTTTACTGCTCTGTAAGATCTACAACATCGAATTCCGGCATATCGCTGAAGCCGGGAAAAAACAATCCTGAGTTTGCAAAATCTGCGTATATTTATTGCAAATTAATTGCAAAAACCTTTAAATGAGTTTCAAACATGGAAAAGCAAAGACGGACTGCTTTAAAAAGATTGTTGGCGACGATTGGAGGGGTAATAGGTGCAGGTGTTATCAGCAAAGCGGAGAAAATAAAGCCTGAAGCTCCCGGCGGCGTACGGCATGAAGCCGGTAGCGCAGGTATGCCGGAGGTGGGAGATCAGCAGGAGGTGCCTCTGTTTTCTCAATATACTATACACAATGGACTGGTGTATATTGCCGGCCAGGGCGCACACGTTGAGCCTTTCGAGATCAAAGCGCATACGGAGATCGTGCTGAAGGGGCTGGAAAAACAGCTGATCGCTGCGGGGTCTTCCATGGAAAAGGTATTAAAGGTGACTGTGTTTCTCAATGATATTGCGGATTACAAAGGCATGAATGAAGTATTTAAAGGTCGTTTTGGAAGCAAGCCGCCCGTGCGTACGACGGTAGCTGTTGCAAAAGGCGGGGTCCCCGGGGATTCCCTTGTGGAGATGGACTGTATCGCTTATATCTAGTAGAGACGGCCTGATCATTCAAAACCACTGCTTATGAAAAGGAGAGAGACCCTCAAGCCTGTTTTAGGCAATGTTACACCTACACTACACATGAATTGGGATATAAACAAAGTGAAGATGAGGGGGAAGGAGGTGGCGGATGTCAGGGACAGCGGCATTCAAATAACAGCCTGGATGCTAAAGCCGGGCCAGGAAAAAATTGTGGCAACAAGACTCAAGGAGGTATTGTCATGATAAAACTATGTTTGCTGCTGTCCTTTTTCCTTATGCTGCAACAGGGTATGGCGCAGCCATACTCCATCGTCATCAAGGAGGGCCATGTCATCGACCCTAAGAACCACATCGACGCCGTGATGGATGTGGCTGTCAGTGATGGAAAAATTGTTCGTGTAGAAAAGTACATCGACGGGGCGCAGGCCGCACAGGTTGTAGATGCCACGGGGCTGTATGTGATGCCGGGGCTTATCGATATCCATGCTCATGTATTCCATGGAGAGGAGGATGCTTATAGCAATGGCCGCCTGGCCATCGTCCCGGACGGTTTTACATTTCGCACAGGTGTCACCACGGTGGCGGATGCAGGCAGCTCGGGCTGGCGTAATTTTCCGCTCTTTTTACAGCAGGTGATCCAACGCAGCCAGACGCGGGTATTGGCATTTATAAACATCGTAGGTGGAGGGATGCGGGGTGGAAAATATGAACAGGATACTACCGATATGGATGGCTCTATGGCGGCTGAGGTTGCCAAAAAATACCCCGGCCTGATCGTAGGATTCAAAGTAGCTCATTATGTGGGCCCGTCATGGAAGCCCGTCGATGAGGCGGTGAAAGCGGGCACACTGGCTGATATTCCGGTTATGATCGATTTCGGTAGCAGTAAACCTCCCCTGTCCATCGAGGAACTGTACATGAAGCATTTGCGGCCAGGGGATGTTTTTACTCATTGCTTCGGACAGCTATGGGACAGAGAATTCATCGTAGATACATCGCTGAAGAAAGTGAAACCCTTCGTATGGCAGGCACGGCGACGGGGGATTGTCTTCGATGTGGGTTATGGGGAGATCAGCTTTGCCTTTTCACAGGCCATTCCGGCCTGCCGTGAAGGGTTCTATCCTAATTCTATCAGCACGGATATTCATGTACACAGCATGAATGCTTCCATGAAGGATATATTGAACGTGTCTTCGCAGTTCCTTGCGATGGGAATGAGGCTTGACAGTGTCATTGCGGCTTTGACCTGGAATCCTGCCCGGGAGATAAAGCATGAAGAGCTAGGGCATCTCTCCGTGGGGGCGATAGCTGACATTGCGGTGCTCAATTTGCGCAAGGGAAAGTTCGGTTTTTTTGATTATACGGGCCATCGTATCGAAGGCTCCGGCCGGATTGAATGCGCGATGACGATCAAGGGCGGTAAGATCGTTTATGATCTCAATGGAATTGCAAAGCCGCAGGTATTGCCAAGGCCGGCGAGGAAAGCGGTTACTCCGCCCTGAGGCTCTTCACCGGATTCGCCATTGCCGCACGGAGCGCCTGCGAACCGATGGTCAGCAAAGCCACCAGCAGCGCCAGTAGAGCCGCCGCCGCGAATATCCACCAACTGATGGGAGCACGATAAACGAAATCCTGCAACCAGCGGTTCATTGCCCACCATGCCACGGGGGCTGCAATGAGGAAGGCAATACCTACCAGCTTTAAGAAATCTTTTGACAAAAGAGTGACCAGCCCGGTCACATCGGCGCCCAGTACTTTGCGGATACCTATCTCCTTGACACGCTGAGCTGCCGTAAAAGTGGCCAGCCCGAAGAGACCAAGACAAGCTACGAAAATGGTCAATCCGGCGAAGATGCCCAGGATGACGCCTATATTCTGCTCAGATTTGTACGTATCGTCAAAACGCCGATCGAGGAAGGAATAGGAAAACGCGGATTCCGTCGTCATAGATGACCACTGATGTTGAAGAGTAGATAGTAATCCTGCGATATCTTTTGTCCTGGTCCTGACGATAAAATTATTATAATCCTGGCCCAGGGTCATCACCAGCGGAGTGATCTGTTCATGCAGGCTCCGGAAATGAAAATCCTTCACCACGCCAATGACATGATAGGTAGCTTTGACGCCGCCTTCATCCATATGTGTGATCGTATGTCCCAGGGGGCTTCCTTTCCAACCATAGGCACGGACTGCCGACTCATTGACGATGACGGCCGTGGAGTCGGATCCATACTCCTTTGAGAAGTTCCGGCCTGCCGCCATAGTCATACTGAGGGTCGGTATATAATTTTCATCCACATCATACCGCAGGTGTTTGATCATCTGGTCCTTGTTGCCGTCCGAATAGGCAAAGAAGTTATTGCCGTTGGACGGTCCTGCGGGTAGATAGCCGGATGAGGTCACACTCACCACACGCGGGTCCTGCAGCAACTGCTGACGGAATGCCTCCTTCTTATTCCCCAGCCACCAGATCTCCTGGACGATAAGCACCTGGTCTTTATTATAACCCAGGTCCTTATGCCGCATAAAGGACAGCTGTCCATATACCACCATCGTACCGATGATCAGGCTGATGGAGATAAAAAACTGGAATACTACCAGCCCACTGCGAAGACCGGCACTGCTCTTTCCCCCTGTGAGCTTGCCTTTCAATACGGTGATGGGATTGAAGGAGGAAAGGAAGAAGGCTGGGTAACTGCCTGCCAGCAGGCAGGTGAACAAACCCAGGATCAGCAGTCCGGGCAGGAGCCAGGGATGTGAGGCCAGGTTTAGATCGAGCTGCTGCCCGGCAATCGTATTGAAAGAAGGAAGGGCAATATACACCAGCAACAGCGCCAACCCAAGGGCAATAGTAGTCAGTACGAGCGATTCCAACAGGAACTGGCGTATGAGCTGTCCTTTTACGGACCCCATTACCTTGCGGATACCCACTTCCCGGGCCCTTTTGAAGGAGGCAGCCGTGGAGAGGTTCATAAAATTGATACAAGCGATCAGCAGCATAAAGATAGCGACAGCGCTAAAAATGTATACGTAGCTGAGGTTGCCGTATGGCTCCATATCCCCCGTGAGGTCGGAATGCAGATGGATGTCTGTCAGGGGTTGAAGATAGAGACCGATGGAGTTACCGTTCTTTTTGAATTGTTCCATCGTCAAGCCCAGACCTTTCTGTAGCTGGGGACCGACATATCTGTCTATTTCCTGCGGCAACTTTGCTTCCAGCTTCTTATAGTTGTAATGCCCGGGCAGCACCAGGTAAGTAAAGAAGTTGGAGTTGAGCCAGGTAGGATCTTTTGCTTCCGGAAGGCTGGACATAGAGACCAGGACGCCAAAGTGGAAATGCGAATTGGGCGGGATCTCATCAAACAGGCCGGTGACAGTGGCTGCCGCCCTGGTGTCCTTGAACTGCAGCACTTTGCCGAGCGGGTCCTCTTCGCCAAAATATCTTTTTGCTACGGACCTGGAAATGACAATGGTGTTGGGAGCCGACAGGGCCGTATAAGGATCGCCTTTGATCAGCGGAACGGTAAAGACACGAAAGAAGTTGGAGTCGACGAAGGCGAGCTGATCCTCCTTAAAAGTTTTGTTGCCATAGCTGATCCTGGGCGCACCATAAGGCCGTATACGGGTGGCATCCTCTATTTCGGGAAAATCTTTTTTCAAGGCAGCGGCTACCGGCGGCATCACATTGGCCTCGTTGAGCTCTCCTACCTGCATTTTTCCACGCAGGACCACACGAAAGATGCGATCGGCTTTTTTATTATAGCGGTCGTAGCTCAGCTGGTTCTGTACAAAAAGCACGATCAACAGACAGGAGGCAATACCCAGGGCCAGGCCTGCGATGTTGATAGCGGTAGTGGACTTGTTCCTGCGAAGACTTCTGACAGCTATTTTAAAATAGTTCCTGAACATGGGCTTAATATTTGGCGCTGGTTATATCGCTAAGTAGATGCCAGATTATTAAAATATTGATATGTAATATATTGCGGGAGCTGGTGGTTCCCCTACCGTCTGTTTTTGATACAAATATTGTGCGTTTTTACGTTGTATGAACATGAGCGTCTTTGGGGATCTCAACAAGGATGGAGGGGCTCAGGTGATCAAGCTGCGGGATATCAAAGAGCTTTCCAGCTTAGATATATTTTAGTGGTTTTGCTAAAATGATATAGCCTTAATATTGGTCAATCAAATAAATACATATGAAAAAAGTGCTCAGCTATATTGCCTGCGCTATCGCCATCGGAACACTATCCTGCAATTCCACCCATCATGCTTCGGGTGGCAAGGGCTGGATCCCTTTGTTCAACGGCAAGGACCTGGACGGTTGGAAAGTAGGTAATAATGCAGAGACTTTTTCCGTAAAGGACGGCACCATCATCGCCCACGGGAATACGGCGCATTTATTTTATGACGGCCCTGTGAAAGATCACAATTTTAAGAACTTTGAATTCAAAGCCGAGGTCATGACGGAACCGGGCAGCAACTCGGGTATCTATTTTCATACCCAATACCAGGAGAGCGGCTGGCCTTCCAAAGGCTATGAAGTGCAGGTGAACAATTCCCACACGGACTGGCGCAGAACAGGCAGTCTCTATGCTGTGCAGGATGTAAAGGAAGTGTATGTAAAGGACAACGAATGGTATACCGAATCCTTTTCCGTGCAAGGCAAGAGAGTGATCATCAAGATCAATGATAAGGTAGTCGTCGATTATACAGAACCGGAAAATGTAGATCGTCCTGAGGACATGTCCGGCAGACGCATCTCCAATGGCACTTTTGCGTTACAGGGGCATGATCCCAACAGCATCGTTCACTTCAGGAACATCATGGTAAAACCATTGGATTAATGGATTGCCAGCGTATCATGTACAGGCTTTAATGTTTTTAGAAAGTTGTAGAGCGCTGTCAGCTCATCATCCGTCATACGGCCAAAAGATCTCCAGGGCATGGGGCTGCCGGGTATCAACTTTCCCTTACGGAACCGGCTGATGAAATCCTGTTTTGTCCATTTGTATATCCTGCCGGTGGGATCTGGAGTGAGGTTAGGGGTTATGAATCCTTCGATGTTGCCACCTCCTCCAAAAGGCTGCCCGGCGAATGCACCGCTCATATCCCGCCTGGTGTGGCATCCGCTGCATTCAGCAAGATTCAGTGCTATATAGCGTCCATAGACAGCTGTTGTGTCGCGAGGCACTGACTTTGGTACTTCTCCGGCAGGGCCTACCGGCTTTACCATAAACGCTTTTACCGCATTACCCAACAGGTTGGGCTGGTGCTCCGGAACAGCGTTATGAACAGGGCGCTGTGTACGAAGAAAGGAAATGATTGCGGTCAGGTCCTCATCGCTGGTGTTATGGAAAGGCATGAAATCAAATACAACTGTCCCATCAGGATGTACGCCATGGCGTAAGGCGCGAGCTATCTCTTCGTCGGTATATTTACCGATACCCGTCTCCTTGTCGGCAGTGATGTTCTTCGAGTAGATCTTGCCCACGGGAAGATCGAACAATACGCCGCCTGACAACGGCACTTCCTGCCCCAGGGCGATCAACGAATCGGAATTGCCCCTATAATGACAGTCGATGCAATGTGCGGAGCTGTATACCAGGTGTTTCCCCCGGGCAATGACTGCGCTGTCCGTGGAGGCATGGATGTTGGGATAAGGGGCGTCATAATGGAGGTTTTGACGGGATGCGATGGTTAGAGAAAGGCCCGTGACAAGAATCAGCAATATAAGGCCTGTCCATTTGGCGATCTTCTTTATTCGGTTCATACCGCTAAACTAGCTGCCCCATGGGGGTACGGCAAGGCGGTGACGCATGAATCGTAGTAAACGCTGTATGAATTGGCGTTAGTTCAGCTTGCCGGTGGATTGAATCCTGTCGTACAGATCGGATTCTAATTTCAATGCCTTCGGGATGAGCACCTCTTCTTCGATGAGGGCGTGCACGTGCAGGTCCTGCTCAAAAGTCTCCAGTTGTGTCAGCAGAATGCGATAGAGAGATTCATTGGTGGCAGGAGGCTGATAGAGGCGGATCGTCTCGCGGATATCCTTCAGCTCATCTTCTGTATCATGGTGGTCCTTAAGAAATTGAGCGATGGAATAGCGCTGGCCTGCCAGGACGTATTCAGAAAAATGATAAGGCGCCAGCGAGGCGTTGTTCAACTTTACGATGTAGGGGAGAAGCAACCTTTCTTCCTCATCGATATGGGTGGTGAGGTCCTGGCAGTACCGGTGAAAGAAGGTCTGCAGGATCATCAGGATAGGATGATTGGATTCATAATGCCCTGAGAGCAGCAGGATGCTCTGCGCTATTTCCGGCAGCTTCTTTTGTAAATAGAAAGAATGGGTCCGCTGTATATAATCCACTATCAGCCCAATGCGATAAGGTTCGAAGTCAACTGCACTAAAACTCTTTTCTTCAAATGAACGGAGCAGGGCTGTGATAAATTCATTGTCAACCCCTGGTTGCAAGGGCGGCTGAGCGCTTGGTAACGGATCGATCTGATAGCGCTGCATTACCTGGGAGAATATATAGCTATTTTCGGGCACTTGTTATAGGCTTTAATAAGTCCCCTAAGATACAAAAACTTTTGAAAATTAATTTCTTGCATAATGAAACATCCAATTCATACCGTACTTATCCGTAAGCTCTCCATAGGTGGCGCCCCAAAAACTCTGGTGGAGAGGCATCTTAACCCGTCCGCCGACAGCCAGCTTGTTAAAACAATTGTTGATCTCTTCATTGCTGCTGCACCGCAGGCATAAGGTGACGGTATTACCTTTCTCCACCTTATTGCCCATCATATCCGACCCCAGGAGCACCAGTCCCCCTCTTGTAAGGATGCTATGCATGATATTGGCTCCTTCAATGGCCGGCAACTGGACTGCCATGGGAGATTCGGCTACCCGTTGCAGGGTAAGTTCACCCCCCAGGCATTCCTGATAAAATGTCATGGCTTCGCGGCATTGACCATTGAAATTCAGATAAGCGTTGATTTGTGTCATGTCTTGAACGATTTGCTATCACAAAGCTATTGTCGTACATCTGTATTGAAAGTATGGTAATACGTCAATTCGAGGGGTTGTTTACGACACGTGTTACCCTTATCTTTATAGCCAATTTGAGCACTATATGAAAAATGTCGCCATTCTTGTTCCTGAAACAGCGGTGATCGAAGCCGTCGCCGACCCTCGTTATATATTTACCGCCGTCAATGAATTCTTAAAAAGCGCCGGTAAGGACCCTTTATTCAAGGTTCAGCTGGTAGGACTGAGCAAGGAAGTAAAAGTTACGGAAGGTATCTTCTCCATTCATGTGGATGCTGTGCTGTCGGAGGCTCAGAAGCCTGATCTTATCATCGTTCCGGCGCTCAGCGGCAACCTCGAAAGGGCGGTCAGGCTGAACCAGGATTTCATACCATGGATCGTACAGCAATATAAAGAAGGGGCTGAAGTAGCCAGTCTGTGTCTGGGCGCCTTTCTCCTGGCCAGCACAGGGCTGCTCAATGGCATGACATGCTCTACACACTGGCTGTTTGCAAATGAATTCCAGGAAATGTTCCCCGAGGTGGACCTGGTTGCCGCCAGGGTAGTGACGGACAGCAATGGTATCTATACCAGCGGCGGCGCCAACTCTTACTGGAACCTGCTATTGCATCTCGTGGAAAAATATACGAATCGCGAGCTGGCGATACTTGCTTCCAAATTCTTTGTGCTGGACATCGACAGGATGAGCCAATCTCCTTTCAGCATTTTCAAAGGGCAGAAGATCCACAATGACCCCGATATCGTAAAGGTGCAGGAGTTCATCGAATCCAATTATCAGGATAAGATCACCATCGACATGCTGAGCGAGAAGTTCGCTATCAGCCGTCGCACTTTTGAAAGAAGGTTCAAACGGGCGACCAACAATACGGTGCTGGAATATATGCAACGTCTGAAGATCGAGGCCGCCAAACGGCAACTGGAGACAGGCAGGAAGACTGTCAACGAGGTCATGTATGACGTGGGCTATTCCAATATCAAGGCTTTCCGCGATGTCTTCAAGAAGATCACTTCCATGTCGCCTGTGGACTACCGCAACAAATACAACAAGGAGTCATTGAACTGACCACTGGCCGGCATCAGGCTGACACCGTGGGGTGCGGGGATGACATGCCGACGGCTCGTTATGCCACGGCGGTTTTTTTCATGCTGGTCAGTACAACTCCTGTCAACACCATCATCAGCGCGGTGATCTGCAGAGCGCTGATCTGCTCTTTGGCGACAAGACAGCCGATGATAACGGCTACAACAGGATTGACATAAGTATGCGTGCTTACAAGGGCCGGGGTTTTTATTTTCATCAGCCAGGAGAATGCTATAAAAGCTACAAGGGACCCCATCACTACCAGGAAGGCAAGTGCGCCCCAGGCTGTGGAGGAAATATCCGAAGGAGTAAAGGAACGCCATTCCCCAAGAGAAAAAGCTATGACGCCACAGGCGATGGCAGCCGCCAGGTGTTGTACCGCCGCATCGACAGCGCCGGCGCCTTCACCCGTCTTATGCTTCCTTGCATATAAGGTGCCGGAAACCCAGAATATCGTACTCATCAGCACAAGTACAGTGCCCTTTATCAGCTCCATAGTACTGCCGGCGGGCGCATGAGGGTCTGCCGTAAAACGGGAGAAGAGAAAGATGCCTGCAAAGCCCAGCAACAATCCCGAGAGCATCCATTTATTGGAGAAATTCGATCTCCACCCTTTTTTATCCATCAGCAGAAAGAGCAAGGGTTCTGTAGCGATGACTACGGCCGTATGCCCCGAATTGATATATTGTTCTCCGATGACCACAAAGCCGGCGCCGCCACACAACATCAGCAGGCCGCTGATGATAAGCGCTTTCAACTGGCGGCCAGTGGGGAAGGATAGTCTTTTGACAAAACACCAGACGAGGAGTATGATGGCTGCTGCTGAGTACCGGAGGGTGGAGAGTACAAAGGGTTTCATATCTTTCAGACCGAAGATATTTGCCAGGTAGGTGGTCCCCCAGATAAAATAGATGGCGATGAAAGCCAGGATGGTGAGGAGTTTTTTCGTGTTCATATCGCTTGATTTTACACGAATTTAAAACGCATCTGGATTAGTTTAATAATCCAGAATGAACAAGTCGACTAATCCAGATTATTGCCCCGTCACATACATTTCATTGAACAGGAACTTGAACACCCCATGTGTTTGTGCCCTGAAAGTGATCTCCGGTCCGAAAGCATACAGCTTTCCCTTGCCTACGGTGGCCACGAAAGCGGCTATCCCATTGTGCAAGTAAGCCTGCCCCCAGGCCCATCCGCTGCGGAGCGGTTTGTCCGTGGCAAACCAGGCCAGCGGTTTTACTTCGCCGGAAGCATAGGTAGATGGGGAGATATTGAATACGGGGCTTTGTTCGAAATACACATCGGCCTTGCTTCCCATGCCCCATCCCGCCTGCAAGGTGGAATCCACGCTGACCTGCAGCACACTACCGGGGACATAGAATTTTTCACCGGGTAGTTTTCTTTCCTTGCCCCCCACCAGCTCCGTGAGTGCGTCGTGTACAGGCAGGCCCAGGTGATAGGCAAGATTGGTGCTGGTGCCGATGGTCACGATATTACCACCGTCTTCCAGGAATTTTTTTAGCCGGGGAATAGATATGCCTGCCGTGATACGGCCCAGGTGGCTGCGGTATTCCATGGGTATCTCTTCAGGTTTTGGCTGACGTCCGGTGAAGCGACTGCGCGGGGTCATGGTAGCTCCAGGGGTGGCGCCAGGGGTGGCCATGGGCGGAATGGCGCCCGAGACAAAGATGATCAGGTCATATTTGCTGTGAAGATCTGTGCTGTCGATATCTTTTGAGTAGATGACTTCTACAGGAAAGTGGTATTGCTCAGCGATCCAACGTATCCAGCCGGAGGGTAGTGAACCGCCATAGACGTCCCAGAGGGCTATGCGGGCGGGGTGAATGCGGGTAAGATTTGCAGGGTTGGGGGTTTGGGATAACGGCGTGATGTCGGCGCCGGTGGCTGGGATGGATGCGGTGAGGATCTCTATCGCTTTAGGGGTGTTGTGGACATAGAAGGAACCGGGAGTAGCTGTAGATGCGTCTGTGAGACGGGAGACCTCGATGCCTTGTTTCAGCAGATCGTTAGCCACGGTAAAGGATTGGTTAGCCCGGGCATCGAGGATAAAACCGGGAGGAGATCCTTTAAAGGCAAAGAGCCCAAGTGGAGGTATCGGTTGTCCATAAGGAAGACGTTTGAACGGACCGTCGAACCCATCCAGGATACGATCGAACTTTATTCCCATCTGGTAGGCCAGGGTCCAGCCGGCGGCATCATAGGGTGGGATAGGAGGACCGCCCGGATATTGGAAGTCGTTAGGGTGATCCTGCGGTTCAAACATATCCAGCACATGAGGCCGGAATGCCTGGTCGGTCCTGACGATAAAGGAGCCTTTGCCGTAGGTAGTGCCTGCGATGGTGAATGTATCAGTCGCCAGGTAGACGACGATACCTGTGTTGATCAGCGCATTGATAAAACGGACGGCGGTGGGGCGATCCGGCTGATCATAAGGAATGATATAACCACGCGGGTCGCGGAGAGCAGGATCCTTCAAAACGATGTCGTAAAATTTTATGGGGATGGTATCCTCTACCTCCGGGGTGGGGATGGCGGAGGCGGCGGGCGTGCGACGGGAAGTATCTTTTGTAGTCTTATACAGTTGTTCGATCTCCGCAATCCGCCGGGGGGAGAGGGTCCAATAATCTTTTTGTCCCCGCCGGATAGAGTTGAGCCCCATCCTGTACATATTGTACAACAGCTCATCCCTGTAGCGTACAGCGTAGTCCAGCACTGCGTAGTTCAATGAAACGGAATAATCGATGGACTGACGGAAGTGCCAGGGCTGCGGTGTGACGGGGTTAGGCGTAGCGCCATTGGGTATCAGCCGCTGGGGCACCAGGGGTACAGTAGTGGGGGTAGGGCTGCCGATGATCTCTGTCAGCAGCCCGATCATGTTGTGAAAATAAGTGGTGGTACGAAGTCCGCCGTTATACCAGGTAGAATAGACGGAGCCTGCGCGTTGGGTATAACCCGGTTTGCCTTCCGCGTTGAGCCTGTTGTTCATAGCAGCCCCCACTGCATCGAGGCTGGTGATAAGCAGCGGATCGAAAACATAATTAAAAGGATCGCGATAAGGCGGACCTGCTAAAACCGAACCCGTGGGGCCTGTCTGGTGATGGTTGTACATGATCTGGGGCAGCCATTCGATGAAAAGCTGACGGCCTATATTCTGTGTCTCCTTTAGGTTGAGCATGAAAAAATCGCGGTTATTGTCATGCCCCGCATACTTTTCATACAGGCGGGGGACATTCTCCAGGCTTCGTTTTTCAGGATGTGATTCCCGCATATACCAGGAGGATACCAGCTCCTGCCCGTCGGGGTTATCGTGGGTAAGCAGTATAATGACGTTGTCCAGGATCTGCATGGTCTCTGCGTCTTTACGGCTGATGAGCTGATAAGCGGTCTCGATCAGCTGGTGGGTACCTACCGTTTCGGTGGCATGCAGACCGCCATCGATCCAAACCACTGCCTTACCCTTTGCTGCCAGCGCATGGGCCTGTTCCTCTGTAAGTCCTTCAGCATGAGCCAGCTGCCGGGAGATGGTCTTATAGTGATCCAGCTGCCGGATGTTCCTGGGAGAAGAGACGATGAGCATCAATTGGGTACGACCTTCCTCGGTCCGGCCGATATCTACCAGGCGGACCCTGTCACTGGCTGCTGCCAGCTTGCGGAAATAAGCCCCGGTCTGCGTATAGGTAGCCAGTTGATAGTCGTCGCCGATGTTGAATCCAAAGTGCTCTTTTGGCGAAGGGATATGCTGGGCAAGGAGGGGGTGGGCGTTAAAAAGCAGAAGGATTACCAGTAAAATGGATAATATTCTCATGTGCAGCCGATTTGTGCACCGGGTATGGTTTCCCGGAAAATAACCCATCCCCGGTGCACGGCTAATGATGGGCCTTCGGCCAGCGGATCTGTGATCCGCTTTTGATCTCTGAATATATCCAATAAATAAATGAACGACAGGGAAAATACATCAGCGGGTCAATCGGTCCCTATTTTTAGGGGTATATACCTAATTTCTCTAAAAAAACGTTACTAAAAGGATAATGCGGAAATCTTAGAAAGATTTATACGTTTATTATGCAATTGGTTAAGGGCTCATTGGCCCAATCCTGTAACTAGTATGAGGACTATTATTCATGGATTGTTAGGCATCCAACGTAAGATAGCCTGGCTATTGCTGTTCTCCATTGCCTCTTTGTGCCTGGTTGGATGGTTGATAAATTCCAACCGGGAGAATATAAAGAATGAGGGTTTCTGGATCGATCACACTTATTCCGTGATCGAGCAGATCGAGCGTATCGACAGCGAGATGGCGGAAGGCGAATCTTTTTCCCTTCAATATAGCATCAGCGGGACGGACTCTTTAAGGGTAGAGTTGCAGAAGTCCCATGGAATGCTGGAACAGCATTTAAACCGGCTTGGAGCCCTTACAAGAGACAATATCCATCAACAGCAATATCTCCGGGAGCTGAAGGGTTATACGCATGAGCTGGGTTTATTCGTCGACAGTATTGTTTACCTGGGGCCTGCCGTGGTCGAGCGTGCGAGCGCGGGTATCCGGGCTGCTGCCATGATCCACCGAATGAAGAGCGCCCTGCGTTCCATGATGCGGGAAGAACGGAACTTACTCAATCAGCGACAGGCGGTGAGACAGAGCAATGAACGGAGTAGCACCTATATGCTTATCACCGGCTCCCTTCTTGCCTTTCTATTTATCGTCATTATCCTCCTCCAGCTGAACAGGGATATCGTATTGCGCAAACGGGTCGAGAAAAAGCTTCTTCAGAGCGAGCTGAAATACCGGATGCTGATAGAAAATGCCGGGGCGGTCATTTATTCCACCAATGAAGAGGGGCATATCAATTTTGCCAGCGCCAAGGTCAGGGAGCTGACGGGTTATTCTGCCGAAGAGCTGCAGGGCAAGCATTTTTCCATGCTGGTGGACCCCTCCTGCCTGGAGGAAGTGATGAGCCATTATGTCAGCCAGATAAACACCCATACAAGAGAAACGACCCTGAGCTTCCGGATCATCACTGCTTATAAAGAAATAAAATGGGTGGAACAATTTGCTGTGTTGGTGGTACGGAAGGGAAAGCCCGCCAGCTTTCAGTGCATTGTCAGGGATATTTCCGAGACACATCGCCTGGGGATGGAGCTGGAGAAAGCGCGGACCCACTACCAGCAGCAGCTGATCTCTGCTACAAAGGAAGCGCAGGAAGCAAAGGGGATGCAGGAGCAGTTTCTCGCCAACATGAGCCATGAGATCCGGACGCCTATGAACGGTATCCAGGGTATGACCAATCTCTTACTGGAGACTTCCCTCTCGGAGAACCAAAAGGAGTTTGTGGACATCATCAAACGATCGGCAGACAGTCTGCTGGTGATCATCAACGATATCCTGGATTTCTCCAAGGTCAAGGCCGGCAAGCTTACCATCGAGAAGATCGATTTCAGACTGAAGGACGTATTGGACAATGTAAAAGCCGTCTTTATCCACAGGGTGAAGAAAAAGGGGCTGTCCTTACACGTGGAGATAGATACCCGTATACCTTCTTTGCTAAAAGGAGACCCTTACCGGCTGAACCAGGTACTGATCAATCTCATCGGCAATGCCATTAAATTCACTGAACAGGGCTACATCCGTATAAAGATAGGCTTACAGCAACGGACAGCCGAACAGGTGGAACTGCTGTTTACCGTGGCCGACACAGGTATCGGTATTCCCGCGGAAAGGCTGTCGGATATTTTTGACAATTTCTCCCAGGCAGGGTTGGATATAAGCCGGAAGTTCGGCGGAACTGGTCTGGGGCTGGCCATCTGTAAACAGCTGCTGCAATTGCAGGGAGGCAGCATTTCGCTCACCAGTGAAGTGGGCAGAGGTTCTGTTTTTAGCTTTTCCATCCCCTATGGTTGCAGTGAAAAGACGGATGCTGCCGGAGGGCGGACGGCAACGGGCATGACCGATGACAATCAATTATTGGTGGGCCGGCGGTTCCTGGTAGCGGAGGATAACGAGGTTAACCAAAAGCTGGTGGAGTATGTGTTGAACAAGGCGGGGGGAATCGTACAGCTGGCGGGGGACGGTCATGAGGCAGTGGAATTGTTACGCCAGAGCCAGGATTATGACCTTATCATCATGGATCTGCAGATGCCTGTTATGGATGGATACGGAGCAACGCAGATCATCCGGGATGAACTGAAGTTACAGGTGCCGATCATAGCCATGACGGCCACGGCCCTGGTGGGTGAGCAGGTGCGTTGTCTGGATGCCGGTATAGATGAGTACATGACCAAGCCCTTTGATTTTAAGGAGCTGTACAAGAAGATCAATGTGCTGCTGGAGAGAAGTATCATGCAGATTGGGAATGAGGGAGGCTGGGAGATGGACTTTTCACCCAGGTATGATCTTGGTCTGCTGCTGCAAATGGATGACAGACAATATCTCTGGGACAGGCTGAATATGTTTATCCTTGAAACGCCCGGCAGGATAGCTGAAATGCAAACAGCGGCTGCCCAGGGCGACAGTGAAAAGCTGGCTTATTGGGCGGGCCGGATAAAAAGGGGCGCCCGTGTGCTGCAGGCGCATAGGCTGGTGGGTTTGCTGCGGCAGATAAAGGCCCGGTGTCGCAGGGGTGAGCATGCAGGCGACCTCGTGCAGCTGGTGCGGTCAGCCTATGAGGAAATGGAGCCGCAGCTACAGGACGAAAAGGAAAAGATCGGTTTTGTATTGAGCCCTGAAGGATAGAATAATTTAGTATCTTCACGATAAGGGCACAAAAAAATGAGCCAATATCGCCTCTGGCCCGGTATCCTAACCGGCCTATTCCTTTTACTCCTTTCTACCGCCGTCGCGCAGTCCACCCGGACTGCAGGGGCCCCCCGCGGGACTGCATCAGCCGACTATATACAGGATTCAATACGGGTGTCCGTTCTACTGTCAACGGCCGACAGCCTGAAAGAGATTCCCAGGCTGGATTCGGCAGCATCCCTGTACCGGCAGGCAATGCAGCTCAGTGTACGCTTGAAGGATAGTTTTCTCATCGCCCTGTCCTGGTATGGGCTGGGACAATGGGCCCTGGCGTCCAACAAAAAAGAGGAAGCACTGGCCGATTATCAACGAGCGCTTTCTATGCAATTTGAAAAGGATCAATCTTCCCATACAGCCCGTGTATATAATGACCTGGGATATTTATACGGCAACAAGGGCGAGCTGGATAAACAGCGGGAATGGTATCTGAAGGCCATGCGGATATACGATCGTATAAAGGATGCCGACGGCATGGCGGAGACGCTCAGCAACCTCTCCAGCTCCAGTCTCGAGCTGGGGAATAAAAAAGACGCCATCAACTATGCCCTGCAGGCGCTGGCCATACGCAAACAAGGTGATGACAATGATCTGCTGGCCCTTTCGTGTAACAACCTTTCCCAGATATATCTCCAGGCGGACAGTATGGACCAGGCCATCCGCTATCAAGGGGAAGGGCTGAGATATGCCGAGCTCAGCGGGTCGAGAAGAAGACTGGCGCAGAGCTACACCAGTATGTCCCTGCTGCTGCATCGAAAGGGGAAGAACGCACAAGCATTGGAATATGAGAAAAAGGCGATCCGGATCTGCAGGGAAACGGGAGATTCCATCATGATGGCCCGCCGGTGTATCGCAGCCGCCGTTTTATCCGGATTGTTGAAGGACTCTGCGGGGGCCGTGGAGTATTTTGACGAAGCTGCCCGCGTAGCATTGGTCATCGATGATAAATATAATCTCCGGGACCTCTATCTATACCGTACTATCTTTTACAGGGACAGGAAGGATTATTACCGGGCGTATGAAAACCTGAAGAAATATCATTCCTATAAGGACAGTATTGTGAATGAAGAAACCACCCGCAATGTAGCCGAGATCCAAGCCCGGTATGAGACGGAGAAGAAGGACAAGGACATTGGCGAGCTAAGGGCCAGTGAGCGTATCCATCAGCTGGAGATCGAGAAACAGAAGGCTACTATTGCGGGGAGTCTGGCTGAAACGCAACGAAAAGAGAATGAGATCAGCCTGCTTTCCCAGGCCGGGGAGCTGCAGAATTCCAGGATCGCGCAGCAGGAGGTGGAGCTGGATAAAAGTGCGCTGGAGGCAAAGAGCAAAGAACAGGAATTACAGTTGGCCCGGACGGAAAAAGAGCTGAAAGAGCGACAGCTGCAGCAGCAGAAGCAGACAAGGAATATCATCATTGTAAGTGTAGTCCTGCTTGCACTGATGGCGGCAGGGCTGTTCAACAGGTATAAGCTGAAGAAAAAACTGCAGCAACAGGAGGCCCTGCTGGAAATGCGCAATCACATTGCCCGCGACCTCCACGACGAGCTTGGTTCCACACTCACCAGCATCCATATCCTTTCACAGGTGTCGCGCAATCACCTGGAAAAGGATCATTCCCGCGCTTTTTCCCTCATGGAAAAGATCACCGAACAATCCCGCCAGATGCAGCAAAGCATGAGCGATATCGTGTGGGCCATCCGTAGCGATAATGACAAGATCGAGAACATGATGGTACGTATGCGGGAATTTCTGGCGCAAACATTGGAAGCCAGGGACATCTCCATCCGCTTTGAAGCCGCTGAAGAGCTGCTGGGGTATTCCTTTTCCATGCAGCAGCGCAAGGATATCCTGCTGATCTTCAAAGAGGCTGTGAACAACGCCGCAAAATATGCCTGTTGTACACAGATGGAAGTCTCCTTCCGGCTGTGCAATGGCCGTATCCAGCTGGAAGTAAAGGATAATGGGGTAGGCTTCGAACCGGATAAGCCAAGGAGCACCAACGGTCTGAACAACATGCGGTCCCGGTCGGCTTCCCTGGATGGCGCATGTCATATCCGGGCAGCGCCTGGTAAGGGGACTACCGTGGTGCTCGATCTGCCCATGGCGACATGAGGGTAGGGGGGCTGCTTTTGGTGACATGAGGGTGGGGGGCTGTTTTTGGTGACATGAGGGGGCCTGTGCTACATGATAATGTAGGCACCAGGCCGGACTTCTGTCGTATCTTGACAATATATGTCTGTAAGAGTATTAATGTACGATGATCATGAAGCGTTGAGACAAAGCATGGAGACGCTGATCCGTGAAGAGCCCGACATGCAGATGATCGCCGCCATGTCCAATGCCGAGACGGTGGAGACGGATATCCGGGAATTACGGCCGGATGTAATTCTCATGGACATCGATATGCCCGCCGTGGATGGGGTGTCGGCGGTAAAACGTATCCGGCAGGTGGATGCAACCCTTCCCATCATCATGCTCACCGTATTCGACGATAATGAGAATATCTTCAATGCTGTATGCGCCGGCGCGTCGGGGTATATATTGAAGCGGTGCGCTACCGAGGAAATCCCCGCCGCCATCCGGAATGTGCTGAGCGGAGGCGCCCCCATGACGGGATCGGTGGCCCGTAAGATCCTGCAGATGGTGCCGCCGGCCAAAGGGCCGGAGAAAGAAAATGTCGATCTCTCCCAGCGGGAGGTGCAGATATTACAGCTGCTGGCACGAGGTTTCAGCTATAAGATGATCGCGGCGGAAATAAATATAAGCATGGATACTGTACGCTTTCACATCAAGAATATCTACGATAAGCTGCATGTGCATTCTGCCCCCGAAGCAGTATCCAAGGGTCTTAAGGGACGGCTCATAAGCCTTTTATTATAAGAACGTTGAAGTATGCCTACATAATGATGTAGTTGCGCCAGGCTGTCTGAAAGGGTACTTTCGGGCACTATGAAAAAGAAAATACTCCTCCTATGCGTAAACGTCGCCCTGTGTATAATTACACGGGCTCAGACGCCCCTTAAGCCAGTCGCTTCCAATGCAGTGAAACCGGTAACCGGCGCCGCTATGAAGCCGGCAAATTCCTCCGGCGGCAGTACCGGCACCATCGTCTCTCCCCGACTGTTGACGGCTGTTCAGAAACAGGTGGTCTTGAAATATCCTCCAACGATGACCGCTGGGGCCGAGCACAGCATCAGCGGCGTGATACCTGCTGAAGGAACGCGGGGTACCACCATCACTATCAGCGGAGAGCATTTTGGGAACTCCACTTCGGATATTGTAGTAAAGGTGAATGGTGTCGCAGCCATCGTCACCGGTATGTCGGACAACCAGATCCTGGCTATTGTACCGGATAAGGCGGGTACGGGGCCTATCTCCGTAGCTGTAAAAGGTAAATGGTCCTCCGGCGCCGCCTTCGTATATGACTGGAGTGGCGGTATGTACTTTGTCGCGGGTGTCGGGCAGAACGGTGCCGGATTTGCGGACGGAACAGGAAGTACCGCCAGGTTCTCTCATCCCACCGGGCTGGCCCGTGATGCGATTGGAAACATCTATATAGCAGATTGTGAGAACAACCGGATACGCAAGATGAATAATCTCGGGCAGGTGACGACCATCGCGGGCAACGGTGCGCAGGGCGCTGCCAATGGCATGGGTACGGCCGCGACCTTCCGCCAACCAAATTCGCTGGCCGTCGATGCTGCGGGGAATATATATGTGGCGGACGATGGTAACCACCTGATCCGCAAGATCACACCGGCCGGTGTGGTGACAACCCTTGCAGGCAATGCGAAACAGGGTGTTGTAGATGGGACGGGTGCAGCCGCCGGCTTCAGCTCTCTCCGTGGCGGGGTATGCATCGATGCTTCGAACAATATCTATGCAGGCGATGGCGGCTGGATCAGGAAGATCACGCCCACGGGAACGGTAACCACCATCGCAAGGGGTTTTGGCAACATCGTAGCCATGATCTGTAGAAATAATTTGCTCTATGTCGCGGATGGCAGCACTATCAGCAAGGTGTCACTTTCGGGCGGTGTATATCCCTTCGCCGGCAACAGAAAATTATACGACAATGTGGACGGTTATGGAGATGCAGCAGGGTTTGTCGGTATCGTAGGCATGGCCATGGATGCTTCCGGGGTCATTTTCGTTACGGAGGAGAACGGTGATGATTATCCTCCTGTCCATGTACGCAGGGTCAATCCGGATGGTTTTGTCCAGACCATCGGGAATATCGGTCTTGGCACAGGGGTGCTGGCGGGTTCCGTCGGCGATGCGACAAACACCTTCTATCAGGCAGACATGACATGGAATTGTATACGAAAAGTAACCATACAATGAAAACAATATTTTTATTCCTGTTGATAAGCGCGACCTGTCTCGCACATGCTCAGACCCTGAACCCTAATAAACTGATAGGTAAACCCAAGCCGGCAGGCGTGGATATTCACATTAAGCAACCCTGCGATCTCCAGGTATACAGCTTCAGCCTGCATAGTATTACCCGCAACGATGCGCATGGCACCTACCAGGTCACTGTGAGCGTGGGGGTACGCAATAATGGGGAGCTGCCATCGAGTAGCCTTACGACCCTGAAATGTTTTTATTCCGATGCGAGTGGCGTGCTCCACCCGCCCTCGCCTCTTCCGCCCGGAGCTAATGACCCTGGTCATGGCACCATCGGTCCCTGGACGCCCTGTGCCGCCGAGCCCAAGCTCCCCGTCGTTCAGGGCGGACAGAGCTGGGGCGGGGACCTGAGCTTTGAAGTGCTGTACAATGATATCAACAACAGGGACAAATTCTATTTCATCATGCTGGCCGACTTTTATAATAACTCAGTGGAGTCGAATGAGCGCAATAATTATTCGACGCCCTTATTCATTACTCCTCCCAACCATTAATCACCGATTTTATGAAAAATTGTTTTGTTCTTATTGTACTCTTGTCCGGATGTACGATCCTACATGCGCAAACTCTTGGCGACAGGGCCAAAACCACCGCCAATCAAAAGGCGGGAGATCGTATGGACCAGACCATCAATGGCGGGATCGATTCCAGCGTCAACAAGGCTGGACGGGCCATTGGAAATCTTTTTAAAAAGAAGCCAAAAAAACAGACGACGGATGTCCCTGCGGCAGGGGCGCCGGGGACTTCCAATGGAATGGGCTCCACCGGCGTATCCGGGGGTGGTTCCGTGGCGGGGTCTCCTTCGCCCGGCGGCCCGACTGTCTCTGGTGGCGCGTTCGGCGATTTTACACCAGGCGCCAATGTATTGCTGGAAGAACATTTTGAAAAAGATGCTTTGCTGGACTTCCCTGCCCAGTGGAATACGAATGGCAGCGGGAAGGTGGTAAATATCGACGGTCAACAGGGCAAATGGCTGGATATCGCCGTCAATACCGTTGTCAATCCCGTGCTGAACAAAGTGCTGCCTGAAAACTGCACCATCAGCTTCGACCTTTTTCTTCAGGCGCAGGGGGGGCAGATGACACCCACTATTCAATTTGGCCTTACAGCTGTCTCCGACATTTTAAAGGATGATATCGCCTATAAGGATAAGTTCTATGTGAGTATCAGCCGCTATAATGAAAAGGACGGACATGGCCTGGAATACGGTCTGAAAGACCCGGTGGGGAATAAGAACGATTTTCCCCTGCCGTCCTATGCCAACAGAGTGCTGCATATCGACATGGCCATCAATAAGACAAGGATCAGGGTATACGCGGATCAGATCAAGCTTATCGACCTGCCCCGTGCGCTGACACCCGGTATGCGGAATAACTTTTTTATATCCAGCGTACAGATGGTTCCCGCGCCACAGATCGATCTGCTCGTAAGCAATATCCGGATCGCCTCCGCGGAGACGGATGCCCGTAGTCTGCTGGTAAAACAATTGCTGGAAGAGGGACGTGCCGTGACCAACGATATTTTATTCGATGTCAACAGCGATGTGATCAAGGCGTCCTCATATGCCATTATCGACCAGGTGGGGAATGCGCTGCAGCAGAATCCTTCCGTACGGGTGATGATCATCGGGCATACCGACAGCGATGGTACGGCTGCGCATAATATGGATCTGTCACAACGGCGGGCTGCGGCGGTCAGGAATTATCTGACGACACATTTTCCCATTGACAACGCGCGTCTCACTTCGGACGGCAAAGGCGCTACACAGCCCGTGGCTCCCAATACCACAGAGACAGGCAAGGCTAAGAACAGACGGGTGGAATTTGTAAAACTATAATGCTTATGAAATATGTTATGATATGTTGCTGTCTGTTGCTAGTGAGCTTAGTGAACGGGCAGGAGCGGCACAGGCGGGATACGGTGCCTTTTGGGCAATGGAAAGAAGAGATTACGAGGGTCCCGGTGTTGACGGGTGGAAGCCAACCTATTATTATAGTACCTAACCGGCAACAATACTGTTTTGACAAACAGCTGTACCTGAAAATGCAAGTCGGCCGCATGGATGCGGAACAGAGTATATACCTGGACACGCATAACGGGCTTACGGGCATACTTCCTCCTTCCCGTGGCGGCGCCGTGCTGGATATCATGCCCGAGATAGAGCATTTCAACTTCACTGTCATGAGCATGAAGGGGAATGTTTATATCTATAAGAACCAAAAAGGCAGGACGGGTATCGAGCATTGGGTGCATACTGGCAATACACAAAATTTCCTGTATCAATCGCCTACCGCCACCAACCCGGGATCGGGGGCAGGACTGGCGCGGAAGTCGGAAAGACGCGGGTATTGCGATAATAAGATAAGCGCACTTGCTTACCGTTATGACGGAAGCCCGAATACTTTTTTTATCTATGGCGATAGATATCCTGAGACGCTGCATCCCCTGAAATTCCTGGGCGCCTTCGGCGTAGGGTATATGTATTGCCAGGAAGGGCTTTACCTCATCATGGAGGTGAATTTCGGAGCCAATTATGTCCGGATAGGGTCGATGGATAATGTACATAGCTGTTTTAACCCGGCCCCCTTCCAGGTACAGGAAGATGCATTCCAGGCCAAGCAGCAGGCGGAGCTGCAGGAAGAAAGAGCGGATGTGGAACGTAAACAGGACCAGGTGAGAGGCGAGTGCACCGCGGAGAAACAGGCGATCGTCGACTTTAAAAGAGCGCTGAACCAGAAGCATGAGGAGCTGGTGCGTAAAACGCAGCATGGGAACCTCTACCAGGACAGCGTGGCACAGCGGGCGATGATCAACATGATGGATCCGTTGGATGCTGTACGGGAATCCATTTTAAATGTAAATCTAAGTATTTGCGTTTCGCATCGTAATGGAGGGGATAAAGTCAGTTGCTTTCGCCATCAACTGTCTGCATTACAAGATGCAGAGACCCGAATGGTGGCGCTGGATAGCCGGTATGCTTCGGAGCCTGCCAAGGCGCAGGCGGAGAAATCGAAGATCTATTGGGAATTGATGAAGACGATGCCTCAGTGCAATTAGGCAGTAACTACAGGGGTAGCACGGCTGTCATTTCCGTGTCGTCCATATACGCGCCCATCTTCTTATAGAATTCGATGGCGTTCGAGTTCCAGCGGGAGACCAGCCAGCGGACGGACTTGCAATTGTTTTCTTTAGCGTGATGTATGACTTTGTCTAATAGTTGTTTGCCAATGCCATATTTCCGATGGCTTTCCTGTACATACAGGTCGTCAAGGTAAGTGCCCCGCCCTGTCCAGGAATAATAAGCAAAGAAGTAAGTGGCATAGCCGATGATCTGTCCGTCTACCACTGCGACGAAACACCGGAAATATTGTTCGTCCTCTATCAATTGTTCGAGGGTGATGTGCATCTTTTCCGGCGTTTTTTGGAAGATGGAGAATTCTTTAAACAGTGTAAAGATGGCCGGGAGATCTTCTTTGGTAGATGGTCTGATAATGGTGTTCATGGTGATCACATTATTTTCCTGATCAAAAATAATATAAGAGAAAACAATACGCTGAAGATCAGCATAGTTGTAATGGGAATATAAACCCTGAAATTCTCTCGTTCGATGCGTATATCCCCCGGCAATCTGCCGATCCAATGCAGCTTGTCATGGAAGAAATAAATGAGGGCTCCCACGATCACGATGATCCCTCCGATGATCAGCAGATATAAACCTGTGCCCTTGTTCATAGAACAAAACTATGGAGAAAAGTTCCTGTGGAAAAAAATACCACTATCGGGTAATGGAAAAATAGAATATGATCTCTACATTTACATCGGGATAACATCTACATCAGCCCTGGAATTTACCTGATACTGAATCGCCTGGACCATTACCACCCCCGGAGACCGGCTAAAACACACGACCATGCATGCAGGAGCTTATAATTTCATCGAATGGGCCGTCAATCGTCTGCCCACAAGAAAACGTGTCTGCGAACTTGGCAGCCGGACAGTGATATGGGATAACAACGCTTATGCCCACAACGGGCTGGTGCGCCCTTTGTTCAGAGACGCAGAAACGTATATCGGTGTGGATATACGCGAAGGGTTGAATGTGGATGTCATCGGCAATGCGGCCGACTGGCGTCCCGAGCCCGAGGAGCTTTTTGACACCGTAGTATGCTGCGAGACACTGGAGCATACCAACGAGGGAGAGGGCATCTGCCGGACCGCTTATGAGTTGCTGGAGCCCGGCGGGATATTCCTGGTCACGGCTGCAGGCGCGGGTCGCGCCACTCACTCCTGTGTAGACGGTGGCCCTGTCCTCTATCCCGGAGAATATTATAACAATGTGTACCCTGATGCCTTGTCGCGGTGGCTACAACCTTTTGAGTTTTTCATGGTAGATGTTCTCACCTCGCCAAACGATATTTATGCTCTTGCAGTCAAAAGAAAATGAACCGGGAGTTACCCTGATCCTGATACCCCATAATAACCAGGAGCGGCTGAGCCGGCGGTTGCAACGGGACATATTACCCACCATTGCCGCACATCCTCATTGGAGGTTTCAATTGGTGACTGTGGACAATAGCGATGCAGACAGGCGACCATCTTATAGCCTGGACGGTTATGACGTACAGCATAACAGCTTCTGGCCGGGGTCCAATATCATGTATGGGCCTGCCATGAACATAGCTATCCAGGCCAGCGAATACCCGTATATCGTCTATGTATGTTCAAATCACGGTCGCATGTACGATCCCACCTGGATAGACGATCTTATAGCTCCGATGGAGGACGATCCTTCCGTGGCTATGACCGGCTCTGCTTATCCCAGCTGCCGGCCGGAGGATATGGGTTTTCCCCGTCATTTGCCTTCCTTTCATATACAGGGCGGACTGTTTGCCGCCAGGACGAAGGTGATGCTGGAACATCCTTATACGCAGGATGAACGATGGGTGCATTGGGGGTCGGATATCCATCAGTCCTATTGTCTGTTGTATGCGGGCTTCCAGCTACGGGATGTGTATTCGGTAAAATCCGTGTGGCGGCAATGTTTGGAGATGCCGGAAAGATGGAAGTATGTGCATGATTATTCGGAAGAGTGATTATATTGCCGTAAATAAGTTTTATGAGATCAATATTGATGTTTATCCTCCTATGCGGCACGCTCACCCTTTCGGCGCAGAAAACACCGGCAGAGGGGAAGTGGATAAAGCTATTCAACGGCAAAGACCTCAAGGACTGGACCGTTAAGATCAAAGGCTATCCCGCCGGAGACAATTTTGCCAACACTTTCCGCGTAGAGAATGGGGTATTGAAGGTGGATTACGCAGGTTATGGAGGGCTTTTCAAAGAACGTTATGGTCATCTCTTCTATAAGAAAAAATTCTCTGCCTACCTGGTAGTGGTGGAATATCGGTTCACAGGCGACCAGATGAAGGATGGTGCGGACTGGGCCTATCGCAACAGCGGGGTCATGCTGCATGGTCAGTCTCCCGAGAGCATGCAGCTGGACCAGGACTTTCCGATATCCCTGGAAGAACAGTTATTAGGCGGCAACGGCAAGGATGCGCGGCCGACGGCTAATCTCTGTACCCCCGGTACCAATGTGGTGATGGATGGCAAGCTGTTCACTCCCCATTGCGTCAACTCAACTGCAAAAACCTATCATGGAGACCAGTGGGTACATGTAGAAGCCCTGGTCCTGAAGGATTCCATCATCCGGCATATCGTAGATGGAGACACTGTACTCACCTATGAGAAGCCGCAATACGATGGAAGGGATAAATATGTCAAAGAGGCCGGGCTACCCGACGGCGGATTGATCGCTGCAGGCACTATTTCGCTGCAGAGCGAAAGTCATCCCGTGGAGTTCAGAAAGGCGGAGCTGTTCGACCTGGAGCCTTATCTGAAGGATCCTGTGCAGCTGCAGAAAGTGATCACTCGTCTGCAAAAGAGGAAGAAATAGCCTTCAACTTCTCCGGATC
>Ga0105241_10000192_pt1 | contig 45865 bp, 42 predicted proteins | sample KBSC64metaG_FD_80422 | JGI IMG/M metagenome (GOLD analysis project Ga0105241, IMG submission 80422) | Corn rhizosphere microbial communities from Kellogg Biological Station, Michigan, USA - KBS C6-4 metaG | ecosystem: Host-associated > Plants > Roots > Rhizosphere > Soil | place: Michigan, USA... | reverse complement strand
TTTTTGCCGAAACCGGCTATGAAAAATATAAGGACGTCTTCAGCTCTTGCAATCGCGCCTTCGTCCACACAAGTACCGCGATGTCGTGGTGCGGCGAATGCTCGAAATGTGCCTTTATTTTCATGGCGCTGACGCCATTTTTGCCGCGAGAAAAGGTGGAAGCAATCTGGAATGGCAAGAATCTTTTGCTCGACCCAAACCTCGAGAAAACTTACAAACAACTACTGGGCATTGCTGGAGACAAACCGCTGGATTGTATTGGAGAAGTCAAAGAATCGCGCGAAGCTATGCAACTCGCCTTCGAGCAATACCCGGAACTGCGCAAAACCTACCACTTCGACCTGCCCGCAGACTACAGTTACCGCACCGAGGGCAGCGATGAAATGCCTGAAGATGTCAGATCACTCTTTAAACAAGTAACGAAAGGTCTGTAACTCATGCATGTCTATTTTTCGGGTATTGGAGGCGCAGGCATCAGCGCGTTAGCGCTCATGGCCAAACAAGCAGGATTCGAAGTTTCTGGTTCAGACATGCAAGAGACGCCCTACTTGCCAGCACTACGCGAGCATGGCATTACGGACATCGCCATCGACCAGAGCTACGAACACATCGCCGCCGTTCATGCAACTCGCCCTATCGAGTGGTACGTGTACAGCTCAGCTCTGGCCATGCACCAAACAGAACCAGATGAATTACGCTTTTGTCGTGAGCAAGCTGTTCACACCTCAAAGCGCGATGAATTTCTGAATATGTTGCTTGAAAAGAAAAATCAAAAGCTCGTAGCGCTTGCCGGCACGCACGGCAAGAGCACGACAACGGCAATGGTGGTATGGCTCTGCAAGCAGCTCCAGTTACCCGTCAGCTATTCCTTGGGTGCTAAGGTCAGCTTCGGTGATTTGAGCCATTTCGATCTCGGTAGCGAGTACTTTATCTACGAATGTGATGAGTTTGATCGTAACTTTCTTGCCTTCAAGCCCTATCTCTCGGGCATCACCGGGATTGCCTGGGACCACCACGAAATTTTCCCAACGCTCGAAAACTACAATGAAGCATTCCGAGATTTTATCGGCCAAAGCCAGCACACTATTATTTGGCAGAGTGACGCTCATAGAGTTGGATTATCCGCTGTTTCGGACAGCAACATTACCCTCATGGACCCTGCCGCGCCTGAGATCGATAACCTAAAGATCGTTGGTCGCTTCAACCGCGAAGATGCCTGGCTCGCAATGCAACTAGTGCACGCAATGACCGGCACGTCTCTCAATGACCTTGCTCCACACATAAATCTTTTCCCTGGCCTCACCCAACGTATGGAGCAGATCGCACCAAACCTCTACTCTAACTACGCACACACTTTGGAAAAAATTCAAGGTGGTATGGACGCCGCACAGGAGATTGCCACAAAGAACGGTCAAGAGATCGCCGTGCTTTACGAACCCCTCACTAATCGCCGGCAACATTACATCAAAGAAGACTACAAACACGGCTTTACTGGCGCCAAAAAACTGTACTGGCTCCCCAGCTATCTTGCTCGAGAGGACCCAGCTCTGCCCATCCTCAGCCCTGAAGAGCTCATTACCTATCTCGATGATCCGTCAATCGCAGAACCAGCCGAAATGGGGGACGCACTCAAAGAGTCCATCCAGCAGCACCTGGCAGATGGCGACCTCGTCGTAGCTATGAACGCCAGCGGCAAAGGCAGTCTGGACGAATGGCTGCGCAAGCATTTCGGTAAAGATAAGGAGTAATACTATGGCAACCTATGATCTGGCATTCTTGAAAGACAAAGACGTTATTTTTACCGGCTCTGGCCGCGACATGACAGCAACTGCCGACTTTCTAAAGAAGCACGGCGAGGCACGAAGCCTGCAACACATCAATGTCGACCTGAATAATCCAGCAACCGCCTACGAGCAGTTCGGCAATCCCGATTTGTCCCAAACGGTCATCTTCAAAACTGCCGGTGTGGCTGGCAGTAAAATGGGTTCGCCCTACATGACCAGTACTGAGCTATTCTTCAAGTTGGTCAAACCCATGGGTAATCTCACCATTGGCATCACCGGTACCAAGGGAAAAACTACGACTTCCACCATGACCGCGCGCATGCTTGAAGCGGCTGGCAAAGACGTAATCCTGTGTGGCAATATTGGCCTGGCCATGATTGGCTATCTTGATCAGGCTAAACCCGAAACCATCTTTGTCATCGAGCTCAGCAGTTACCAGCTCGACGAATTACAGGTTAGCCCACACATCGGCGCTATCACCAATCTGTATCACGACCACGTCGACTATCACGGCTCGCTCGATGCCTACTGGGAAGCCAAGCACCACTTGGTACAGTTCATGGAACCAGGCGACATTTTTATCTACAACCCTGAGTTCACGCTCTGTGCTGAATGGGCTCAGGCCAGCAAAGCGACGGCTATCACCATCGACACCAACGAACAGGTCGACATGTCAGTTACAAAGCTTATCGGCGACCACAATCGCTTGAACGCTGTCATGGCCAAGACGATCGCCATGCAAGCTGGCGCCAGCGAAGCTGACTGCCTCCGTGCCTTGGAAGGATTTGAGCCAGTCACCCACCGCCTGCAAAAAGTCGCAACTGTTGGTGAAGTGACTTTCATTGACGACGCCATTGCTTCTCAGCCTGAGGCCGCCATCGCCGGTATCACTGCCGTCACCAAACAAGTTGGGCCAGTCGGCGTCATGCTACTCGGTGGCAAAGACCGCGACTACGACTTCACCGCTATGATGGCAAAAATCGCCGAAGCCAAGGTCCCTGCCCTCGTAATGTTTCCTGAGACCGTCGCCAAAATGAAAGCTGCCATGCCCGAAGGGTACGCCCCAGAAATCCTGGAAACGTCGGACATGGCCGAAGCAGTTGCATGGTCGTACAAGCACGCGCCAAAAGGCTCAGTAGTACTCCTCTCGAACGGCGCACCAAGCTACACCATCTGGAAAGACTTCGAAGAAAAGGGAGACAAGTTTCAAGAGGCTGTCCGCACTCTGCAGTAGTCCATTAGACGAACAATCCACTATTTCATAAAAGAGAGCCTTCGCCGGCTCTCTTTTTATTGTTCCTTCATGCGCGCATTACCTCACGAATGGTAAGTGCCTACCTCTTGTGTTAAAGATTCCACCTGCAGCATCAGCTACGCAGCGCGCTCACTACCAAAAAAGCCACCACAACTACCAAAATCCACAATGCCACGCCGGTAGCCACGCGTGCTATATTGCGGCGCGGCGAAACACCAAGACGATGATCTAGATCCGCCAAACCAGAACCCAGCGCCGGGTTTGTTACGCCCGATGGCAAAGAAGGGTTAACGCTACCTTGGCCGATGCCCCAGATGCCGGATGAGCTACCCATGCCGCTACTATCCGTAGTATACGATCCGTCGGCAGATCCATATTGCTTAACTTCTTGCCGACGCTCCCGCTGATATTCTTGGCCCGGTTGTGGTTGCACTTCGGAACGATATCTTGCATTTTCTACAGCCTGGTAGCCCGGTGCCGGCGGATAGTTTTCGGGAGCTGCCGGATATACCGCCTCGCTACTCTGAATTACCGGCCGTTCTCCGGGTTGCACTGAGGGCGTAACTGTCTGCCATTCACCTGATCTTGCTAGTGCATAAGGTACGGTTTCACCCGCGGGCGCAAATATCGGCACTGAAATATTGTTGGGCTGTGTATTCGCAGGACTTGCTGACGCAGCCTGCCGACCAGTCTCATGCGGCACAGCTGGCTGTACTCTCACCTGCTCGTGCTGCGCTATTTGAACCTGTTGATTAGCGTTATGCGCTTGCCATTCAGCCTGCTGGCGAGCGAAAGCACTCTTCTGGTCACGTAGCTCATATGATTGGCGATTGATGTCGGCCTGTTGTTGATTGAGCTGCTTGCCTTGCTTGGTAATTGCCCGGGCATTTTTGGCGTGATCTGCCTTGCGTCGGTGGTTCAGATATAACATAGCCAAAAATAGGATGCCGAGAGGGAAGCCATCCCGTTGAATAATAAGTTCACGGGTCAGCGTGTTCATTGGTGCGTTCATATGCACAGCTCGCGCATTTGGCGTAGGCATGCGCAACGCATTGTAATAGTGATAGCTACCGTCATCGTCAGGCGGAGGAGTTTCTGGGCCACTCGGTCCACCCGGACCGCCCGGTCGGTCGCCACTTGGTGGCAACTCAGCGCCAGATGGGCCATGCGGGAAGGAGGGCGGCCTGCTTTCACCTCCGCCTACAGGAGGTGTGGCGTGGCCCTCGGAGCGTGCACGCATCTCAACACGAGGCGGCTCGACTGACTCTGCTGCGGGCACACTGATGGATTCAGACGTAGCTGGAACGTCATGTCGTTCCCTCTCTGCTACTTCCAGCGCTTCCAGTGCTGCGAGACGAGCATCATACTCTGCCTGAACGGCCTGTTCATGCGCAGAAGCGCGGTCGTAATGACTCCCGTGTGGCTCGCTCCGAGAAGCTTCTTTGGTGACCGCTGCGGGAGAACTTTCAGCTGACGTCGGGTACGACTCGAGTTGCTCTCCTGGGCGATACTGGCTAGCATCCACCGGAGGTCTAACTCGTGCAGGTCGAATAACGCGGCTGGCACGATACTGTCGAGGCTGCTCCGCAAGCGGCATAGCAATACTGCCCGCCTCGGTCTCAGCAGCCCGCTCTTCGCGGCCATTCTCCCGATCGTTATCCTGCTTTTCGTGCAAATCGTCGTGCACAGGCTGCTCGAATGATTCTTCTTTTTCAGAAGGTGATAGCGGAGGTGGCGTCGATTCTAGAATTGACCACCGTCGATCCTCTTCGTGTTTTGGAGTGGCAGGTGGCAGCTCAGGCTTCAAGATGGGAATCGGGGTCCAGATTGGACGCCTTTCAACACCAAGCGGACGGCGGACAGGCCGCGTCTCTTCCTCGTCATCTCTTCGGCGTGGTTCTCGTTCCATGGTTTGTTGTTTGGATTACCGGTTTTATTATACCTGAACTTGCCAGCTCGGCGTAGCCGAATGTTGCTATTTTTTTTAAAAGATGCTCTAGCGATTATCACCAGCGCCTTTAATGGCGCCCCGTTGCTTACGACTCGCTAGTTTCTCAACGTTTTGCTGAGCAATGTCGTCGAGTTTCAATCCAAGCATGTCAGCAAACACCGCCAGATACCACAATACGTCGCCAACTTCTTTACTGAGTTCTGCTACATCTTCCGGTGTCACCACACCGTCGTGGTAACCGAGAATTTTCTTCCACTTGTCAGCCACTTCACCGGCTTCGCCAGCAATTCCGAGTGCCATGATCGAGCGGCCAAGCACCGGCTCGTACTCCTTGAAAACAGTGGTCATGGCTTGCTTCTGATATTCGTCAAAGGTCATTGTGCTTCCCTTCCATTAGTTTCGCGGCGCCTTGACGCAAAATTTCCACGGCGCCGTTTTGTACGCGGACAATAGTCGAAGGCAGGCCGACGCGGTGGCCACCATCAACATAAAAATCTACTTGATCTGAGAAGTAGGCTTTGGCCTCAGCCAGATCAGTAGCCGGTGGTTCACCCGGCGCGTTAGCACTACTCGTTACGAGCGGCCCGGTTTGTTTGAGCAAAGCGCGCAGATCTGCGTCAGCCGGGATGCGCACAGCTAGACTACCGACACCTTGGTGCACATACATAAGCCGATCGTTGGCAGCAATAATGGCACTGATGGGGCCGGGCCAGTAACGCGCCATAACCAACAGCTCTTGCTCATCTAAGCCGAGCGTCACGAGTTGCGTCACGTCGGCAGCAATCAGTGTGCCCGGCTTGTGCTCGCGCCGCTTCAAAGCATATAGCTTCGTAACCGCTTCGGGGTTTGCCGCGCGCGCCGCCAAGCCATACACCGTGTCGGTAGGCAACACACCAACAGCACCGGCAAGGAGTTGAGCGCCGAGCTGAGAGTCAGAAATAGTCGAAAATATATGCATAACGAATCAGGATGGTTGGTTGGAGTGCAAATAGATCGCGATCGCCAAAGCCGACAGGACGATCATGACAATGACCGTGACCACAATCGCACCGACGGGCCCATTATTCTTTTGATCCGGTTTCGAGGCAGGCATAGGCATCGCGGGAGGTGGGGACGGCGGCTTGGGCGCAGTAGCATCAACCGGTGCTGGGCGGACCGGCATATGCGGTGTGGGCGCTGGTACTGCTATTGAGGGTATTGGCGTCGTTAGAGGTGGGGACGGCGCCACATTCATTGTAGGGCTAGATGGAGCAGCGACCACTGGCTCTGGTGACATTGGCGGCTTGGGCGCCGGCGACATCGGCCGTGTCACCGCCAGCTGCGGACGGCGCGGCGCAATATCAATACCCGGACGCGGGGAACGATTTTCCATATGCCCGTATTGTACCATGAGCGCTTTAGCTTGGCAGAGAATAGGCACCGGTTGTCGCGTCATAAGCGATCAAACCTTCACCGAGTAGCTCCGTGAGTACGTCCGCAAGTCGTGTGTCTGCGATAGATATACGTAACGTGTTAACTGTTTGAGGCTGGGTGGCGAGTTCTCGTAGAATCACACCACGCACCTGCCGCCTTGACCCGGCGAATTTCGACTGCCGTGTGTATGCAGCGCTCAATCTCGCCGTGTTACCCACCGTCTGCTTCAGGTATGTGCCGTAATCCATCACCGCCCAATAAAACGTGCGCGGATCTGGCTCGGCGGCCAGCATCGCTGCTAGTTTTGACGTAATCTCGGCATCGCGAACCGCATCCTGGCCGCTGAAAAAATGATGGATAAACACGCTTCTGATATTGGTCTCAATAAATAGCGCCGGCTGGTTGAAAGCGTAGGCAAGGATGGCACCTGCAGTGTTCGGGCCGATACCGGGCAGGTGCACCAACTGCTCCGCAGTCTTGGGCAAACCGCCCGCGTAATCCTGCATAATAACCTGCGCTGCCTGCCATAAAAACTTCGCCCGGCGATTGTATCCGAGACCGCTCCATTGCGTAAGCACAGCACCGAGCGGGGCGGCCGCTAGGGTGGTAACATTAGGAAAGACACTCAAAAAAGCAGTAAATTTGGGAATAACTCGCGGCACCTGCGTCTGCTGCAACATCAGTTCAGACACCATAATTTTATAGGGATCGAACTGGCCGTTTGCTTCAGGCTGACGCCACGGCAAGTCATGACGGCCGTGCACTGCATAGTATTCAGTGATCAACCGATGCGCCGCAGCGATTGTCCTTACTTCTTCGTTATCTGACATACTCCAGGCAATTATACCTGGAAACGACGCTTTTCTGGCGAGCAGACACCTACTACAAGCTGAAACCAGGAATATTTACGACGCTCACTATCTTTTTGGCTGTACCACCAGCTATGCCAACACCATAATCGACTGGCGCCGAGGCGGCACCCCCACGCACAACGGCTGTCCGGTTATTGAGCCAATGAAGTGGATAACTGGCCGACACAGGCAGTGCAAATGTCGCCGTCGTACCGTCAGCGACAGTGTACACCTGTAAACTCGGCACGCCGTTTTTGTGCACGATAGACACGGCATGTTTACCATCGGGGCTTAGGGAGAAATTAAGATTTTCATCAGTCGGACTCGCGGCGGCCGGCGCAGCGCCACCTGCCTGTAAATCGTAGGCGAACCACCCAGCGCTCGTCTGTAGCATGAGCGTAGCGTAGCTACTACGGTGGAATCCGATCGCTTCCTGAGAAAGAATCGTCTGGCGAGCCGAGCCGTCAAAGCGCACACTGAAGCATTGCGCAGTGGCCGAAGGGTCACTGCTAGAAACCGCGTAGTACAAGACATTACCAACGACGGTCACTGCATTAAAATCATCAGCAGATGCTAATTGGAGACGCGTCGAGGTGGCGTAATTGTACGACACGATTTTTATCCGTGCGGCGTTTGGCGAGCCGGTGGCTGTTGCCAGTGTTTCGTACACTAGGGTGCTGCCGCTCCAGCCAAGCAACTTAATAGTTGACGCTTGATCGATCGTCGTTGCAGCACCCGTAGCGGTCGTGATCAGTGTAATACTCTGCGGGGAAGTGCCGCTGCTGGGCGCCGCTCGAACCGACACGAGGGCCGCAGCAGTGTTATCTGGGCTGACTGCCAGAGCGGTGGTAGTGGCTGTTTCATGCCCGGTGCCACTCAATATTGTGCGACGATTGCTCCCGTCAGCATCGGTTGCATCGACATTGTACATTCCGCCGTCTTTAGCTACGAAAATATCTGGATCGCTTGGCGTCAAACTGACCGTATTCACAGTGTGCGGCTTGAGTGTGACCGTGGCTGGCTGGTAGCCAACCGCGCTCAGCGTGGTGCTGCCAGCATCGCTCCCGTTCGTGTCTAGCGTCAGGGTGATTAAGCCATCGTTGGCTGCCGGCGCTTCGGAACCATCGTCAGCTTGTGCACGAACGCCGGTGATTACTGCGCCGGAAAAATAATCCACTGCTTTGATTTGGTAACGCACGCCAGTCGCCTGAAGGGTAAAACTACCCAACGGATTGCCGCCCCAGCCAACGATCACATGATGTGTTTGCGAAGCAAAGGCTACACGACTAATCTGCACATCTGTCGGGCCGAGATGCAGGTGATGGAGCGTCGCAACGCCATGCGCATCGGTGATTGCCTGTTGGCCGTCGGCACGAATAGTGACGTTCTCAAGTGGTAACTGCGTACCGACATCCACCGTATTCAACGTGAGGCTCGCCCGTACGCCAATTTTGTTGAGCACCCAGTAGCGACTCGTCGACACACCACCAACTACCCCTGCGGCAGCCAAAATGACCAGAAATGTTAACCAGCGTGCCGCCGAACTATGAAGCCAGCGTGAGAGCAGTCCCCGTTTGCGCTTAGGTGACTGCACCGGGTTGCGTGAGCCGCGGGACGCATCTTCGGCTTCAAGTAGTTCGTCGCCTTCGCGGCGCTCAATGTCGTCAACGGCGTCATCGGTAGCGTCGTCGTCGAGCGCATCCGTCTCAGTGGTTGCTTCTTCATGGGCGCTCGCCAGATCACCAATTGATACGCTACTTAAATCGTCGGCAGCCAAAGGCACTGTATCTTTCGACACATCTCTAGGCAGCCGGTCGATAGCGGCGGTATCTTTATTCTTTCGCACCGTCACCACTTCTCCTTCGGATGAAGGCGTAGCCTCCTCGTCAGTTATCACCTTAATCGCCGGTTTCGCAACGGGTGCCGTCTGGAGTTCGTGCAACAATGACCGCGGCAAAGCAGGAGCCGAACTTGGGCCCCGCCCTTCTCCTGCGTGCTCTTGGTCGTCAGCCATGTACGCAGCCCGCTGCCCTACAAGCCACCGTAACCCGAACCATAGCCGTAATAACTCTGGGCTGGCTTATAGTAGTCGCTCACTTTAGACACTTTACTGCCGTCCAACGACATAATGTAGAGTTCACTGCTACTTTTAGAAACTAGCAGGTAGTTATCGGTGTACCAGCCGTAAGCGCTGTAATCACTCAAGGCAGCAATCTGCTTACTGTTTTCACCGTCGTCATTGCCGATAAACAACGTATTCTTACCGTCGCGCTGTTCGGCCCAGAAGGTTTGACTGCCAGACGGTGACAATAAGTAGGTTGAGTACGGCGTATTATATGAGTCGGCATTAAGCGTTGTGCTCGGCTTGACCACTCCATCTTCGAAAGTATAGAAAGAGGAGCTACCTTCATGTGGATCATAGAACGACAGGTACAGACCATTAGCTTCATATGGCCGTGTACCGAGAGAAAGGGCATATGCCGTCCCTGAGGAAAGGCCGAAGCTATGCAATACTTTCTTGCTCGAACCGTCGGGATTGACACTGTTCAAGGTTGCCTGCCGGTCAGTGCTTATAGCAGGAGGACCATACGATTGCCAACCTTTGGCGTATATCACAGCATTGTTTAGGATATAGCTTTGGTCGATCGTCTCAAAAATGGCATTGTCATTACTGGAGCCACTGGCGGTTGTTTGATCGAGCGTAGTAAGTTTAGCGGTATCAGCATTGAAGCTTTTCAATGCAACACGATTTGACTGCCAGTAATCCACGCCCGCACGCGTCACCGTATACACAAAACTGTGACCATCCCAGCCTGTTGGCGCAAAGGTGGCATCACCTTCATCCATAGTCGTCAGCTTGTCGTTACTGGCATCGATCAGGAATAGTTTGGCATTGCTACCTCCGTCGCGCTTAGAAAGCAAGGCGAGAAACTTCCAGTCACGAGTTGCAAGTAGGACGGTGTTTTGGGCATCTTCTTTCCCGGTGCCGGCTAGCACTGTTTGCCGAGCGGAGCCATCGAGGTTGGTTTTAACAACGTCAATCTTGCCGCTCTGATTGGAAAGGAAGTAGAGCTTACCAGCGGGCACGACCGCGAAGTGGTTGGCTGTATTGTCGGCGATTGTGACGGTGATGGTCACCGTATTGTCGTTGAAATTGTCGCCTTTGACGGTCGCCGATATAGTACTCTTATCTGCCGGCAACACGATAATGGCCTGTCCCTTGGCGTCAGTTTTTGCCTGGCTATCGCCGGCGGCAATCATTATATTTTCCACTGGCTGACCAGTAAGCTTATTGGTCACCGAGATAGGCACTTGGCGACCCGTAGCGGTAAAGTGCGCCGTTACAGCGTGCTTCGGCTTGCCGATGGGCACGACTGTATGCAAAGTCGCACTCTGGTAGTACGCTTTGCTGACACCGATCGCGGTCGAGCCAACTTTGAGGTGCAACCGCGCTGAGCCATGGTTGTCGGTCTCGGCCTGCACGCCACCCGCAGCCACCTGAGCACTCGTGACTGGCATATTGGTCTGTGCGTCGAGCACCGTGATGGTTATGGTTTGTTTTAGAAATATGCCGGCAATTTTATAGCGCGTCGCGGGTACTGCGGCCAGCACCGCCAATACTACAACGACACCAATGAACGATGTCCATACCTTATGACCGCCGAGCCAGCTGCTCAGCCGACGGAAGAAGCCCTTACGCCCCGGCTGCGAGACTACTACCGGCGCAGTTATTGCTACGACGTCGTCATCTTTGTCTTCATTGTTGTCGACAGAATCACTATGCTCGTGTTCTTCCTCACGCACAGATTCTGGCGCAGCGTCGCTATCTACCTCTGATACATCGGTCTTACTCGTATCTTCATTGGCGTCAGATCCAACTTTTACCTCGATCTTATCGTCTTCGTGAGCGCTTTCGTGTGCCTCATGGTCCAGACTTTTCGCCATATTATCATCCTGCTTATGCATTTGCTTTCAGTCTAACAGACACGAGGATTGCACCGCAATACTGACAAATTGAGACTATTTGATCTGGATCGATTGGAAAATATTGAGCGCTTCTTGGGCGAGCGCATTGTTGTTCCAACCGGTGTTGTTGATGCTCAGTGGCGTTGGGCAAGCGTCGCCCGTACAACTCGTGAAAGCAACGCTAATAACTGGATCGAGTCCAGCAAGTGAGCTAGAGCTGACACTGTTTCCGCTGGCAAAAGTCGTTACACCGGTGATCATCACCTCTTCGAACGCACCCGTAGCTTTTTGACCGGTAGTAAAATGCAGAAACGTGATGTACGGATACTTGTGCTGACCGGCCGCCGGGTTTGTGTACCCAATTTGCACTGAATTTTGTGCTGCAGCTGGTGAGCCGCTGTTCAGCTCCGCAATACCAGCTCTGCTCGGACGCATCGTCACCACCGCTCGCCCCTTGACACTTGCGCCGCTCGCATCGGTGAAGCTGGCGATCGGCGAGGTGACGGTGATTGCACTTTTGCCCGTAGCCGTGGTGCTCGCTGGCGAAACCGTCCAGGATTCGGGATAGCTAAAAGTCACACCAAGCGCTGTTTCGTTCGAAGTATACGACTTGCTGTTTGCTGCAGGAGTTGCAGGGGTACTCGTCGAGGTAGAAGCACTGTCAGTACTCGTAGAAGTCGACTGACCCGCCGAACTCTGCGCCTGTTGGGCCACTGGCTTGCTATTTTTATGCTTGTTGGCCAGCGCCATTCCGCCAAAAACTGCACCCGCTATAACTACCACCGCACCCAGTCCGATCAACAGGTTACGAAGCAGATGCTGCGGCTTCTTGGGCCGAGGCACATGCGACACTGGACCATATCCAGCATCCACTAGCGGGTCATTCGACAAGCCATGAAAAACATCGTCGTTCTGCTGATGATTGGGATTCTGAGGGGTCTGCTGCGTGTCCATAACCCCAGTATACCGCCGTCGTCAAAAGAGACAAAGCAGATTATCGACCCCTTACCGTCTTGTATTCGCAGTCGCGCCGTCTGCTAGGGCGTCAGACGGTTGATGTCACGCGGAAACAGAATGGCCTCTTTGGCGTTGCCGAGTCCGATAGTTTTTTCAGCAAAGCGGTCGATACCAAAACCACAGCCACCATGCGCCGGCAAGCCATGCTTGAATGCCAGCAAATAATGGCTAAAGCCAGGGTGTTCTGGATCGACGCCAGCAGCGCGCATCTGCTCCACCAGCTTGTCGTAGCGGTGCTCGCGTTGTGGGCATGTAGAGATTTCTACACCGCGGAACAACAGATCGGCCGAGCGAGCCGTTTTACCATCGTCACCCTGCATGTGGTAAAACTTCATCTTGCTAGCCGGCAAATCGGTAGCAAACACCGCTTCACAGCCGTCGTGCTCTTTGGCGTATTCGCAAATCCATTTTTCTTCATCAGGCGTTAGGTCAATCTCGTGGCTCATGTCTTTACCGGTGGCCGCCTGGTACATTTCGTGAATCTTGGCCATGCTGTAGCGCGGGAAGGTTTTGGTGAGGGTAAGCTCAGGCGCCTTCAGAACTTTGAGTTCTTCACTATATTGCTCGTAGGTTTTGGTCAAAACCGCGTACACCATGTCCTGGAGCATGTTCAGCACTTCTTCGTGGCCAGATATAAAGCCCATCTCGATGTCCAGCATGGTGACTTCAGAGACGTGACGCGTTGTAGCGCTCGGCTCAGCGCGAAACGCCGGACCAATTTCATATACGCGTTCAAACGCACCAACCATGATCTGCTTGTACAGCTGCGGACTCTGCGCCAGCGTTGCTTCCTGGCCAAAGTAATCCAATTTGAATACCTCTGCGCCACCTTCAGCAGCGCCAGCAACCAGCTTCGGGCTGTTGATCTCGATGAAATCTTGGTTCTCGAGAAATTCTCGGATGTTGTGCATCAGCGCCGAACGAATCTTAAAGATCTTCTGCTCGTCGAGGTTGCGCACACCCATAACGCGGTTGTCGAACAGCGTGTCGAGGTTTTCGGATTTGTGGCTGATTGGCTTATCAATCTCGATTGGAGGCTCGGCCTCTACGGGGACCATTATGGTCACGGTGGCATCGTGGAGTTCCACGCCACCAGGGGCACGCGGCTCATCCACTGCGGCGCCGTCCACCGCCAGCACTGTACCGATCTGCATACCGCGCAATTTTTCCACCTCATCTTTGTCTTTAATAACCACTTGTGTGAGTCCGCGGCGATCGCGGACATTCACAAAGGTGACGCCACCAAGTAATCGTTTTTTGTGCAACCATCCCTCGATATGTACGGTTTCGCCGATATGTTTTGGTAGTTCTGAACTTAAAAGCCGCATGTGTACTCCTATTATCTCGCTATTAGAGGCTGAGGGGGGTCGATTCCACACCGCTGCGCGCCGAATTACGCAGCCGTGCCGGCCCGCGGATTCATATTTGAATGCACTCTAATAAAACGATTCATCTAGGTACCATTATAACACCCGTGGAAGGGGCTGGTCCACCTCCTTTAGAATGCCCATATATCGTATTGACTTTTTCAGCCTCCCAGCGTATAATTGGGGCCATGGAAACTGCTACGCGAGTCAACGCTGCAACTTCGATCAATGCAATACCTGTTCTTAGCTACACTTTCAATCCTGAAAGTGGGCTACCTATGGCATTCATCCCAGATGGTGCTCAGGCTCCCAATGTGAGTATCGATCAGATCGAACGAGCCGATGCGCTTTACACTGCAAATCTAGAAAGCCAACAGCTTGTCAGTGAAGCTCAAGAACGTGGCGGCTTTCTCCTTACTATTGTCCAAGTTGAGGCTCCTAAGAAGGACATTAACGGCTTCTCTGTCATCAGCCCTGCCGATATTGCTCCATCAAGAGTACTCGTCGAAGACGGCAAGCCGGTTATGACTAGTATGATTGCGACGCCGAACGAGCAAGGCGGCTTCAGCTATGCAGCAGCCGCGCGAGCACAAGAAAACATCATGACGAACCTGGTTGAATCTATCAATGTCGGAGAAACCGAAGACGAACTACTCCTCTCGGCCGTTGCGAAGGATCACTCGAACCCTCAAATTCGTAAAGCAGCTCAGCAGAAGCTCAATAAAATCCGTCAGAGTCGTTCACTCGTAGCAGTCTAAAAAAATACATTCGTATTAAAACTACATCCCAAAACAGGATGTAGTTTTTTTCTTTATGACTGATCAGGATCAAGCGCTAGCTCAGAACTGGGGTTGTTCTTGTCTTCTTCAGCCTGGTTACCGCAAAGTTCTTGGACCAGTTGGGAAAGCGTGACTATGCCGAGGACCTCGGTATTCGGCGTGACAACGATGGCCAGTTGGCGGCTTGTGTCGCTCAGTATGTTCAGAACTTCGGGAAGGCGAGCCGCTTCATCGACGGAAGTAACCCCTGCACGCATACTATCCTCTACCCGACCGCCATGCTTGCTGCGCACAGCATCTTCGAGCGATAGGGTGCCGACAATATTATCCGGCTCGCCGTCATACACCAAAAAAGCACTTTGATGGCTCGCATGGAGTTCGTCGAGCACAATGGGGCCGAGCGATTCATGTGCCTCGATAGTGCGCAGTTTGCTAAACGGCTGAACGATATCGCCGGCTTGCTGCAAACCAAAATAAAGAGCGCGCTGGGCACGTTCAAGCTCCTCAGGAGCAATGCGATTATCCTCTTGCGATTTTTGTTGTTCCATAAGATTATGCAGGTCACCCGGCTCATACAAACGGCCATGCTGGTCTGACTCCAAAACCGGCCCAAACAAGCGAGCAACCGGCCGCAACACCCCTTCGCTTCGTTCCAGAATCCAGGCTAGCGCAGGCGCACTCCAGCGGGCCAGAAAATGCAGCTGGCGAGCATCAAGCGCCGCAAACGTACTCATATATACAGCGCTCGCAATAAGCGTCAGTGCCAGCGGTGCATGGCGCGCTAAAACCACCGACGCTCCGGTGAGCGATGGAATGGCAACCGCCCATAACACTAACCGCAAGCTCGCCCCAAATGCAGCAGCACGATACAGGGTCCGGTCGTGGCCACGACCACCGGCGGCTCGACGCTTGAGTTCAACCTCTGGCAGTGCACCAAAAACCTTAAGCGCGCCAAGTGCCGTAGTCCCTGCGATTAGTAAACCCAAGAAGAGTAGGTACGCCATACTCTCATCGTACCACGCACGAGCCCATTTTTAGCGCCCCCTTCAGGCAATCTGCGCTATTCAATGCTATACTAAATCTGAAAAAGGAGTTGTAGACGTTATGACGAAGTCTTTCTGGGTGATTATTGCGGCAATCGTACTGATTTTTGGTGGCATAGTGGTAGCACACAACCATAACAGCGACAAAAAGGGCAGTTCGGGGACACCAACCAACCACGTCGAGGGCACGAGTTCGGCTGATGTAACACTCGTGGAGTACGGCGATTACGAATGCCCCTACTGTGGCCAGTACTACCAGACAGTCAAGCAAGTTGTTGCGCAAAACGATGGCAAAATCGTCTTCCAGTTTCGCAATCTACCCCTGAGCAGCGTTCATCGCAACGCCTTCGCCGGTGCACGCGCCGCAGAAGCCGCTGCGTTGCAAAACAAATTCTGGGAAATGCACGATCTGTTATATGAAAACCAGAACTCATGGGCAGAATCTTCAGGAAACGTCGAACCAACCTTCGAAACCTACGCCCAGCAACTCGGTCTGAACGTCACACAATTCAAGAGTGACTACGCCAGCATCAAGGTGGACAATTTGATTAATGCCGACTTGGCCGCCTTCAATAAGACGGGCGAAGTCGTTCAGACGCCGACTTTCTTCCTGGACGGCAAGAAAGTTTCGCCAGACAATACGGTTGCTTCGTTCCAGTCACTGATTGACGCTGAAATTGCCAAAAAGGCCCCGGCCAAAACGTCGACTAGTAGCACCACCCCGGCGGGCACTGCTTCGCCAAAAGTCGGCGACTAGCTCTCTAAACTCAGGTAGGCTATTGGGCTACGCTCCCACCCCGCCTGAGCTCCAGTGACGCACCGTGATCACGACTAAGATGGGGCGGACGCCGTTATCGATGACGACTACGACGCCGCTGACGGTTAGCCTCTACCCCCCAAAAAAACATGACCGTAGTGGGGCTATGCACAGATATGCTTACGATTTCTCCAGCTCGAAATTGTAGCTGGAATAGGGCTCGCCTGCAGCAATATGTTGCAAGATGGCACGCAATGAGGGCACCGTATGCTCTGGTAGCGCGTCTAGAGCCACCCAATGGAGTTCAGCGCACTTGTGCGGTTCGGTATTTTGCGGTTCTCCCTCGTATTGTAACACTTCAAAAGCCAGATTGAGCCGCTCGTGCCCGTCGGCTAACTCATGGACTGTATGAACCAGACGCAGATCTTCGGGCTTCAAGTCTAATCCGACCTCCTCTTTTGCCTCGCGACAAGCGGCTACGATTGCCGGTTCGCCACCATCTACATGACCAGCAGGCATACTATACCAGCCGTCCATGTAGCCAGTATTTTGGCGCTTGAGCAGGAGCACTTCGCCCTTCTGGTTGCGAACAATCACAAAGACAGCTGGGATAAGCATGAAACGATCTTGCCATCTGGTCATACGTCTCCTCCTTCAGAATCCGTCGCTACAATCTATCGCATACTGATCAATACGTCAAAAATTCTTGCCAAGCTGGCCGCTGCACAGCCACAGTTACCCGTTGCGCGCGCGACGGGACAATTTTAATCTTAACCGGCATACCAAATAGCCTCCCGAACGATTTTTGGGCAAATCAAAAGAAATACCTAACGCTCAAAATGTATTTATTTGTATTATTTTGACTTTGTTTGTCTCACACGAGCGTCTCGCTACGCTCCCAAAAAAGTACCATTGGATTGTACTTGGTGATGCTTATGGTTGTCAAGGGACTTTTGCAATAAATTTAGTTGTTGCCGCGATTTTTCAGGGTGCCGATACGAGGGATGAAGCTCTGCGCCGCGCCTTCAAGGCCGAGCACGCGAAGCGCGCCAACCAATACATACAGCTGATCAAGTGCCGCCTCGGCCACTACGCCGCCGGTGCGCTCGAGTTCGCTGAAGAAAAACTCTACCTTCTCTACGAGCCACTTTTCTTCGCTGGGTTTGATGGTGTTGCTGGAAACTTTCGGGCTGGCAAGCGGCTCGTTCAAAGGCTTCACAACCTCTAATGACCGCGCGCTGCGGTCGCGTTTACGTAAGTGCCCACGACGAATGAGGTTGTTTATGTGCAACGAAACGGTCGCCACCGAGGTGTAGTCCAGCCCTGCCATAATCTCGCGGTAACTCGGACTATAGCCATGCTCACCAATAAACTGCTCGATAAAACCGAGTAATTCGCGTTGCTTTTTGGTTGGGCGGACAGATTGCGACTCGTTCATGCTACTCCTTCCTCGATTTTACAACAAAGACCCAGAATCGGTACCACGCAAAATTCCAGATGGTAAAAAAACCGGCCGAGATGAAAAAACCGATGTAGGGGCTGACACCGAGCGCCTTCAAGCCGCCAATCATGGCATAATCCAGCGCAAAATTAAAAGCCGTGATCAAAATATACTTGACGAGCGCAACGCCTTCACGCTTCTCCAGCCCCTTACTGGCGAACGCCCAGTAGCGCTGCAAGACATAGTTCAGCGTCCAGCCAACGACATCACCAGCCATCTTGGCCGCCCACCAGCTCCAGTGCAGGCCGGTGTAGCCGACAGCGAAGACAATATACCCGCTCCAGAAGTAACTTGAGCCCGCCAAAAAATACTTTACGAACTGGGTCGTATCTTTACGAGTCACCCGAATCGAACGCTTCATGAACACACTTCCATTATACAAGTCCGAGGAACCGTGATGGACCGCGGCTAACATGAGTACGGCTACTATGCGCTTGGAGGATTCTTTGTGTGGTCTACTTAGCGTTGCGATCGCAGCTACAATGCCCTCGAGCTCGCTCGCGGTTCCTGTTGTTCTTTGAGTCTACCGATGTACTACATCAAAAAGTGGTACAATCTGAGGAGTCATGAAGAACAACGCCTCGCTCCTCTACAATGCGTGTCTGGTAGCCGGCGATTTTCTAGCCCTAGTGGCCGCATTTGTGGCAGCGTATATCTTGCGCGTCAAACTTGACGACGCACCGTTAATCCATCCGATTCCAGCCCTCACCTATCTGGCTATTTTCCTGGTAGTACTGCCCTTTTGGACGCTGATTTTTGCTTTACTAGGTCTATACGACAGCAATATTTACGAAAAACGGTTTGCGGAGTTTGGCCGGTTGCTGGTTGGCTCGTTTATTGGCTTGCTGCTAGTCATTTTTTGGAACTTCGTGGCCAAGCAGCCCATTTTTCCGGCACGGTTGGTGCCTATTTATGGCTTTGTATTTGGATTTCTGTTTTTGCTGGTGTTTCGTAATGCGGCGCGCTGGATTCGTACGCTGTTGTTTAATTACGGCATCGGGCTTACGAACGTGCTGATTATTGGTGATACGGGCATGACGCACGAACTCGTGGAGTCGCTCAGTGGGCGACGCTCAGGCTACCGGATTGCCGCAGTAGTGGGCGGCAAACGACAGATTGGCAGTCGAGCAATTCCGACCTTCCCGCGGTTTGCCGATTTTCTATCCAGCAATAAAGTCGCCGGGCTGAATGGCATCATCCAAACCCAGCTATACGCCGATGAAACGCGCAACGCAGAGATTCTGACCTTCGCCCAGGAACACCATATTGGCTACCGGTTTGTTCCCGGAAACACTGAGCTATTTACCGGTAATATCGACGTGGAGCTGTTCCGCTCGGGGGTACCGGTGATTGCCGTACACCACACCGCCCTGTTTGGCTGGGGTCGAATTGTGAAACGAGTGAGTGATATCGTTTTTGGCTGTCTGCTTATTTTACTTTTCTCGCCGCTGTATATTCTGATTATTTTAGCCCAGAAGATTAGCGACCCACGGGCACCGATTTTCTATAAAGCGACACGCCTGACGCGCTTCAATACCACGGTACACATCCTCAAATTCCGCACTATGAAGCGAGCCTATACAGGGATGTCACCTGAAGAGGGTTTTCGCAAGATGGGCCGGCCAGAGCTGATCGAGCAATACCGCAAAAACGCCGACCAGATTCACCGCGACCCACGGGTCAGCCGGCTCGGGCGAATTTTACGCATTGGCTTTGATGAACTGCCCCAGCTGTTTAATGTAGTGCACGGCGAGATTAGCCTGGTGGGACCACGAGCGCTGGACAGTTTTGAACTTGAGCAGTTCGAAAAGAAGAATCTGATTTTGGCGGTGAAGTCGGGGCTCACCGGCCTGGCAATTGTCGCCGGGCGACCTGGCATTAGCTTCGAAGAACGACGAAAACTAGACTTGTACTATGTACAGAATTGGAGCTTCTGGCTCGATCTGGTCATCATGGTTAAAACAGCGCGAGTAATGTTAGTGCGTCTGCTGCGCGGTGGCGAGCGATAATGACTAGAAATGAATCCAACAGACAGAGCAAACCACCTAGAAGAGTTGCTATCGTCCACGATTGGCTGATTGGCGGCGGAGCTGAGCGAGTCGTGTTTGAGCTGCACAAGATGTTCCCGGAAGCCCCTATTTACACTTCGTACTGCAACGACGAATGGCGAGAGCGCCTGGACGGAAAAGTAACAACCGGTTTTTTACAGCATTGGCCGTTTGGCAAGCTGCGTAAATACGTAGGTCTTTTGCGGATTTGGTGGTTTGGCCATTTAGATTTGAGCGGCTACGATCTAGTCATCAGTAGCTCGGGCAACGGTGAAGCCTTTGGAGTGAAGCCGCCAAAAACGGCCACGCACATCTGTTATTGCCACACGCCCACCCATTATTACTGGCGACACTACGACCAATACATGGCGAACCCCGGCTTTGGTGCCTTCAACTGGCTCGCACGTTTGGGCTTACGCTCGCTCGTCGGGCCGCTGCGGCGTTGGGATTACAAAGCTGCGCAGCGGGTCGATTATTTTATCGCCAACTCTACACATATCCAAGCCGACATTAAGCAATACTACGGCCGCGAATCGGTTGTCGTTGCGCCGCCTATAGATGTTGACCGATTCAAAGCTTCCATGCCGATGAAAGATCGTACAGCGTTTATAACTGTTGGACGGCAAGTGCCCGCCAAGCATACCGAGCTTATCGTTGAAGCTTGCACAAAGCTCGGGTTACCGCTGGAAGTCATCGGCAATGGCCCCGAACACGAGAAGCTGGTCGCCATAGCTGGTCCGACCGTCAAGTTCTTTACTAGACTGTCGGATAAAGCAGTGGCAGAGCATATGGGATGCGCACAGGCTTTCCTTTTCGCCAGCTTCGATGATGCTGGCGTAACCCCGCGCGAGGCGATGGCCGCCGGTACACCGGTTATAGCATACAGGGCTGGCGGCGCGCTCGACTACGTGGTCGAGAATGAAACCGGCCTATTCTTTGAAGAACAGACAGCAGAAGCACTGATTGCTGTGCTCAAAAAGTTTAATCCTGAAAAATTCAAACCAAGCGTCGTTCGGAACAAAGCCCTCGATTCGAGTTCAGAAGCTTTTCGAAAGCACATCCAAGACTTCATCGATCAGATTAGTAGCGACTCCCGGCATTCATAACACTGCAGGCACGGATGTGGCATGAGCCCTTGCTATGAAACGTAGACGATCGCCTGAACCGCTCGGGCAGTGTCTTCCCAGCCATGTACTTCCAGAGAATCAATGCCCATCGCCTTCACCGGATAATCGTTGCCGCCTTCTTCAAGCTTATCGCCAATAAATAGAATTTCTGACTTATCAATGCCCAGCTCGGCAATTAGCTTGTTCATGCCATATGCTTTATCGATGCCAATAATCGTCACGTCAACCGATGTCGTACCACCAACACGGACTTCGAGGTCTGACAAAAGCGGCGCCGCGTAATCGCGCAGACGGTGCTTTTTTACGCCATCTGGGTCCCACGCATATTTCGCTTCAAGCGGCGCCTGCTGGCCGAGCGCTGAATACGTAATCTGACTACCGCGATCTTCTATGATCTCACCGTACGGTTTCTCTTCCCAATAGCCGAGCTCCTTAGCGCCGTCTTCCAGTACTTTTACAATTCGGCCTTTTTGCTCATCGGTAAGATCCTCAGCATAACGCTCAACCCATTCGCTGGTCACCATGTCAAACCTATAATAACGTGTGCCGCAGGTAGGCATCAGGTGTAACCGCGCGAGTTGCTGCGGCGTGGCCGTAAGGCGGTCGACGACTTGCTTTTTAAACTGCTCAAATTTGCCACCAGAAACGACACAGACGTCGTAATACGTAAGGAGCTCGGCGAGTAGTGCACCCATTTTCTCAGGAATTGGTGACTTACTTGGCGCAAGCGTGTCATCAAGGTCAAAGGCAATAACTTTTTTCTTCATCAGACTATCCTTTCTTTGGAAGTCGCTTGCTCACTTCGCCTACTTTTTGCGACAAGTCCTTGGGGACGACCAAGATGCCATCCGGCGTGTTAACGACGGTGATGTTGTCGAGGCCGATCACCACCACCGGCTTGTCCTCTTGATTGTGAACGAGCGAATTGTTCACCCCTTCGAGCTCTACCATGCCCTGTACATCGTTACCCTGTTCGTCGAGATCAGCAACTTTATAGAGATCACCAAAGGAGCCGAGGTCGAGCCAGTCAAAGCTGGCCGGCACCATGAGCAAATCCGGCACCTTTTCGGTCAGCGCGTATTCGATGGCCACAGATTCGAATCCTTCGTATATTCGAGCGTATTCTTCACTGGAAGAAGCCTGCTGCAGCTGTATAAACTTATCGTAAAGGTCTGGGCCGTGGGCCTGCATACTCTTGGTAAAGGTCTCTACTGAGCCTACTGCATAACCGGCGTTCCAGAGGTAGTTACCGCTTTTGAGATATTGACGCGCAACGTCGTACGTTGGTTTCTCTTTGAAGGCTTGCACATTAAAGACGAACGACTGCTCGTCGAGTAATTCGCCTTTTTCGATATAACCAAAACCGGTCGCCGGCGTATCCGGCTCAATGCCGACGAGTACGATGCGCTTCTCGCGGGCCGAAACATCGGCGGCTACACGAAAACTATGCGCAAAACCCTGTACGTCGCGGATATAGTGATCTGCCCATAAAAAGGCGATGGGCTCAGTCTGGTCGTGATTCTTTCCGATGAGCGCAAGGGCTGCCGCAACACAGCTGGCCGTGCCACGCAAAGCAGGTTCAACGATCAACCGGTCCTCGGGCAATTCCGGCAATTGCTCTTTGACGTGCTCGACAAGCCGGCTCTCCGGCATAACATACACGGTCTCGGTCAAGCGCTTCGCCCGGTCAAAAGTGTTCTGCAAGAGCGATCGGCTTTCGCCATTTACTTTTAATAACTGTTTTGGATACGAGGGGGTCGACAGCGGCCACAGGCGCGTGCCTGACCCTCCGGCAATAATGACGACTATCATACCCTCTATAATAGCAAATCTGTCCACAGACAGCATGTTGTAATTGATCCCGAGCGTGAAAAAGGACTTTACAAGCAAGTTTGACAACTCTACAATAAGTTTTAGCAATGCAAAAACAAAAAAGAGTACAGTACAAAAAACAGCCACATGCGCGCCGAAATGCGCTCATTACCCTTAGTGTGCTCGTAGTCGCTGGAGCTGGCGGTGGATTGTACTACCACCGTCACAATCAACAGATCGCGGCAAAACGAGCTGCGGCAAGACTTGTCGCAAGCCAGACACCCTCTATCCCCACGCACACCGCCACCAGCGAGGGTAGCACTTTTCAAGTTCCAGATACAGTGCCCAAAGATGCAGTCAAAGACTATAAACTACTGATCGACAACAGTGAATTTAAAATCAGGGAAAATCCAGACGGCGGATACACTATTACTCTCTATGCTATCGTTAACAATCCGAGCGAATATAACGACTATACCGCCGAGCTCAAACAGTATAAACAAGATGCTCTCACATATATGAAACAACAAAATATTGAAACAACAAAAGTTGCGATAACCTATGATCCACCCGAAGCCACTCAGCTCTAAAGTATTCACCAGCGCACTGCTTGTTGCATTCTTTGCCTTTGGTTTGGTACTCGTTGGCAGTCCGTCCAAAGCGTCTGCAGACACCAACGATTGTAGTGATGTTTTTACGCCGCTCAGCAGTAGCGTTACTAGTGGCGTTAACGCCAACAAAAATGACTATGTTAACGCAATGAACGCCACCGGCGTCCCCTGGGAAATGTTTGCAGCCATTCACTACCGTGAAAGCAATTTCAGCCACTCGAACCCCAGTAATGGTATGGGCATATTCCAGGACAACAATTCGAGCAATGGTGTTTCGTTAGCCCCTGGCCCTGTAAGTGAGAGTACTTTTTATCAGGAATTGCTAAACCTCGGCAACGAATTACAGAATGACTACGTCAACAGAGGGTCAGTACCACGGGTACGTCGCCAATTACAGCCAAACGAGTCAGACATAACTATTGTCAAAGACACTCTTTTTAGCTATAACGGCCGCGCAAGCTCTTACGCCAATCAAGCGGCTTCATATGGATACAGCTCAACCGTACAGCCGTACGAAGGCTCTCCGTATGTGATGAATCGCTTTGATTGTACCCGAGCCAGGATGGGTATCATTACCCAAGATGGAGGCGGCATCTCTGGTACTGACACTCGATACGGTGCCTTTACAATTTTTGCTCGGCTCCGAGGAGACAGTTACTGGCAAAATCTTCAGTCGCCGTATGTTTGGCAGCTTACCGGTCAATACGCCTACACTGACCAGACAAAAACGGTGGGAGCAGGAACAAATAGTGTTTTTGCAGGCAAAAAGATATATGTAGGATTTCAGGCACGTAATATGGGTAACTTTACCTGGACGAATAGCGGGCCAAACCCCGTTGACGTTGGGGCAAGCGACCCTACCGATCGGAATAGTCCTTTCTGCGACCAGGCTACCTGGGCAGGCTGCAATCGCCCTGCACACATGGTTGAGTCATCCGTAGCACCAGGCCAAGTAGGAACTTTCGAGTTTTGGATGGATATGCCACAGCAAGCAGGAACTTTTCAGGAACACTTTGATTTAGTCTCAGAAGGCCGCGCCTGGTTCAATTCTACTGGATTTAATTTTAATATCACTGTTGTCTTGCCTGTTTACTCGTGGCAACCCGCTGGTCAATACGCCTACACTGACCAGACAAAAACGGTGGGAGCAGGAACCACTAACACATTACCCGGCAATCGAGTATACGTTGGTATTCAGGCGCGTAACACAGGCAACATGACCTGGACGAATAGCGGGCCAAACCAAGTAAACCTAGGTACAATCCGCCCAACGGATCGTACGAGTAATTTCTACGACCCCTCCTGGCTTGGTCCAAATCGCCCTGCACACATGGTTGAGTCATCCGTAGCACCAGGCCAAGTAGGAACTTTCGAGTTTTGGATGGATATGCCTAACAAACCAGGTACTTACAATGAGTACTTCGCCCCTGTTTCAGAACAAACATCCTGGATGAATGATCCTGGCGTTAACTTTTATATTACTATCGCTCAACCGATATATTCCTGGCAGCTTACCGGTCAATACGCCTACACTGACCAGACAAAAACGACAGGCCTAGGAACGACGAATCTAACCCCCGGACAACGCGTTTACGTTGGCTTTAAAGCGCGTAACACAGGCAACATGACCTGGACGAATAGCGGCAGTAATCCAGTTAACGTAGGCATGACCCGCCCGATAGATCGCTTTAGCGCCTTCTACGACCCCTCCTGGCTTGGTCCAAATCGCCCTGCACACATGGTTGAGTCATCCGTAGCACCAGGCCAAGTAGGAACTTTCGAGTTTTGGATGAAAGCCCCCAACGCCACGGGAGTTTCACTTGAATACTTTGACTTGGTACGCGAAGGGATAGCCTGGATGAACGACCCAGGACTAAACTTCTATATGTCAACAAGGTAATCTAGATCTTGCTATTACAGCCCAGCTGTTCTAGGCGCATATCATGCCCGGTCTTGTTAGCAAGGTTGATCGTTTGTCCTTCATATGCACTAAACGTAACCGTCTGATATTCTGAGTTAATCGGTAGTGGACCGAGAACTGTCTTGCCTGCAACCTTCATGTTCAAGACATCTTGGTCGGCAGGGTCGGCGGTTTTAATATTGAAACACACTGGAACCTGCTTTTTAGCATCGTCACGCCCAAAAATATTTTCTGCCGCAATGCTAGCATTATTCTGCACCTCATATTGGATATCAACTGCTGATTTCATGATCTCGCCATTAAGGGGAAAACCCGCCTTGAGCACAAGCGCATAGTCCTGCTTTGGTCCGGCAGGAATCTTTGCTATAGCCACTTGCTCAGGAAAAATTGTCAGTCCGTTAAAGTAATTTGCGATAGTAAGTTCCGGCAATGCGGCCTTAATCTGCTCTGGTGTGAGGTAGTGAATCTCAAGTGCATCAATCCCTAGACTCCTCAAAATGGGCAGTGTCTGGGGAGCCGTCAAATCTTTAATCGAAAATCGCAACGCCTCCTGTGGACTGCCGGGAACCGTGCTATTAAGCAGCTTTTTACCATCAATCTTCTGGTAAGTCACATACCGTGTTATATTGTCACTCTCCCCAACCCGATCCATGGGGTAACCTGCAATCGTCTTGATATCTTTCTGATCGTGCAGCCAATAAAAAATGCCAGGCACATCCTTTCGATAGCTGAACGTCGCCACACTACCCGAAAAAGGCCGAAAGGGCTGATACTGAACGAATAACATAATGAAGATAAGGACGGACGCACCTATCCTGTAAGATTGACGCCGAAATACGGGAAGGCGACCAAAGAAAATAAGTCCCAGCACAAAGAGCACAGTCAGGCCTATATTTATATCAAGGTAAAGCCTGTCAAGAATGCGCCATCCCGGGTTAAGCGCGAGCATATAGTAGGAAGGAAATTTGAAGAAACTGAGCGTTGGAGGGAAAGCCAGTGCTGCGGCAGTGAGCACCATTATTACCAAGCTTACGTATAAAAATCGTACGTCATTTCCGTTTGTCTCTTTTTTTGTAAATAAACGTCTTTTATTTATCTTTTCCCATGTGAAGATAATCGCGGTCAAGCCTACTGTTACAGATACCACGTAAGCAATTCCTACGGTATACTCTGACGGATTGCAGCCGTGATGCAAACTACTGACCAAAATATACAGACGATGAAACACCGACCCGGCGAACCAATTATTATCAGAAGGCAGTATGTAGTCTTGTGGCAACGTGCTGCAATGTTCGGCGTCAAATAAGACGTCGCTGCGCGTATTTGTAAGATATGTCCCAATTTGAGACGACTGGAAGAACCTCACAAAAGCGAGCGGCATAAAAAGCGCAACTATAATTATAAAAGCGAGGAGCAGATTACTGAAACGTTGACGAGTAGGAATAACTTGCTCTCGTTTGCCCTTTCCTAAGATCTGGTACCTATTGTAGACAAGCCATGTTAACGCTACCGGAAAAAGTAGCACGGTAACTAACAGCGTAAAATACGGATCCCAGTAGAAGCAGGCGCCTGTGGACAAACCGAGAAAAACTGCATCACGCTTTTTATTCTCTCTTAATAATTTCAAGAGTGCCCATAGGGCGAGGATAAGCAGTCCGGCCCATCCATAGCTAGGATGGCCGCCAACCTTATACTGAAAATAAGGTGTATACGAAACGACGTAACCTGCCAGCCATGCTAGCCATCGACGACGGAATAGCCAGTAAACGAAGCCGCACATAACCAGGGCCGTCGCTGTGAATCCCACTATATTCATAAGGTTGTATCCGCAAACCGGACCAGCGACCTTTGAAAACGTCCAGAGTGCGGTCGCCTGCAGAGCCGAACTATCTCCAACCGGGCTATACAAGTTTTCGCCCCAGGGGTAATTCGTGTAGTTCTCGCTATGACCTGTCGGCGTCTGGCCACCAGGCAGCCAGAATTTCCATATTGGTCCAGCAGTGTTGTCGCCGTACCCATATACTGTGTCAGTACAATGCGCAATACTTGGGCCCATGTAATACGCCGTGAGAGTAGAGTAGGCGACTATGGCAAAGACGAGGAACCAGTGGACAAGCAAAAATTTTTTGCCCGATATAAGTAGCCGACGGCCGTAGACTAAAGCCTTCATACACCTCCATTGCTGCTACATAGTAGCTTTATGTCATCATGATACTATATAATTCCCAAATAATGACACACCCTAAAGTATCAATTATCGTACCGACGCGTAACTCTAGCCGCACACTTAGTGCGTGCCTCGACTCTATATCCGGTCAAACGTACAAAAATATAGAGTTGATAGTTGTAGACCGCTCTTCGTCCGATGAAACGAAAAAGATAGCAAAAAAATATACTAATTCTGTCTATGACAAGGGTCCTGAGCGTTGTGCTCAACGCAACTACGGTGTAGCTAAAAGTATGGGCGACTTTGTAGCTATCATCGATAGTGATATGAATCTCTCGCCCACTGTGATTGAGGAGTGTATTGCTGCGATCTCCTTGCCCGATTCTGTAGGCGTAATAATCCCCGAGGAATCATTCGGTGAGGGTTTTTGGGCACAATGCAAAAAACTAGAGCGCAGTTTTTATGTAGGAGTTGACTACATGGAGGCGGCACGTTTCTTCCGTAAAAAAGATTTTAACGCCGTAGGCGGCTATGATGAGTCTATGGTTAGCGGTGAGGACTGGGATCTGTCGCAGCGCATCGAGTCACATACACATCGGGTACTACGACGGACGAGGGCTTTTATTTTTCATGACGAGGGCCATATTTCACTCATTAAAACAATACGTAAGAAGTTCTATTACGCACAAAAATTTGCTGCATACACCCGTAAAAACACTACGCATTCCAATACCGACAAGCAAACCGGCATCGCTGGACGTTACTGGCTTTTCTTGTCCCACCCGCGCAAACTCTTTCGTAACCCAATAATCGGTATCGGCATGCTATTCATGAAAACTTGCGAATTTGGTTTCGGCGGAGTTGGATATATGATTGCAAGCTTGAGAAGCTAGCATGACGGTTGCGCGACGAAACCCCAGTACCGTGATCTTCATTCTACTCAGTATTGCCGCATCAGGACTGAACTACATAACGTATCCCGCTCTTGCCCACCTCCTTCCTTCAGGAGAATATGGCGACATCACGGTTGCGCTCTCTCTGCTAACACAAATGTCAACCTTCCTATCTTCAATTGTAGCAATAACGATAGGCCTATCTAAAAAGGACGACCCTGGGAGTGCTAAGGAGAAGATTGAACTGCTGCAATCGAGTCTTCTACGGCTCTTTATTGTTATCTCAGTTATTTTCGGCGCTGTCTCTCCACTAGTCATGCATGCGGTACACATTCCCACTCTTTATGCACTCCCGTTATGTCTCATGCTACTCGCCTCAATCCCCATCGCCATTATTTCTGGACATCTGAATGGGCTAGGTAAGATGACTAAGCTGGGGATTATTACTGCAGCTTCAGCCCTCTTGCAATTCGGTTTCACGGCCATTATCGCAATTCTGACTCGCAATGGGTTTTGGGCACTTGCAGGAATGGGCATTGCTCAGCTGGCATCGATTAGTTTTGCATACATATTCTTTGGAAAACGAAATATTCCTAATGTAGCCGCAGCCTTGAAGCGCCCTCAAAAACGTTCCGATCCGCGTCAAACTACTACCCGGCTTATCCTCTATACGTTCGTCGCGTCATTGGCTATTATGTGCGTAAACATTGCGCAGATCGCAGACCTCCTAATCGTACGCTCACGATATTCTTCGGACATTACCTTCTATACCGACATGTACGTGCTGAGCCGGAGTGTCTTTTTTGCAGGTATGATCTTCATCTGGCCATTCCTAGCAATGCTTGATCTGGAGATACGGCACTTGAATCGCAAACCACTAACAAAAGTAGTGACGTACTTTGTCCTCATTACGCTTTTCGCCATAGTTGGTCTGCACGTTCTAGGGGGTCAAATTCTGGGAGTATTGTTTGGAACACATTACACGCGCATCGATGCGAATACCGTAGGCACACTATCGATCATTTATAAGTGTTTCTTCCTAATAATTACGGCAGTAGTACTCTATTTTGTCGTACTCCAACGAGCCACTGCTATCTGGCTAGCAGCTTGCGCGACCATTATTATCGGTGGTTTTAGTTTTCTAGCGGGGCATTTCTCGAATATACAAGGGATGCTTTACGCGCTAGACATGGTCACCGGCCTAGTAACTATTGTCTGTCTCCTAACATTTGTCGTAACAACACAAAAATCTAAGAGCTAGGTTACGACAAAAACTCATTGTGTGCTATTTGCTGCCAGTCGTATTTGGTTATAAACAATAGCGCCTCTTTTTCAATGATCCGTGCTTTCTGTGGATTATCAAGCAGGCCGAGGACTGATTCTATAAAAGCAGGCACATCTCCTGGATCACACCACTGGACGTGATCACCCCATATTGGAACTATTTCTTTCAGACGACTAGCAATTATAGGCACACCTGCAGCCATAGCTTCACCAATCACAATTGCCCAGTTCTCCTCGTGTGTTGGCAACAAAAATATCTTGGAGGAGTTGAGGATCTCGAACTTTCTTTCCAGATCATAAATAACGCCTAGTATATCGATGTTGGATTCTAGATTCTTTGATCGAATAAAGTCGTGAACCTTTTCTAAAACATCTGGCGATCCGTCGCCAATAACTGCCAACCTAGCATCAGGCTTGCTCTCGACGACACCTTCCCAAATCTTAAGCAAGTCAAGCACCCCCTTGCCATAGTTCAGTCTTTTCATAAAGACGGCGTCATACGTCTTGCCTTTTTGCCTAGTATGTTTTTTTACTATCCCACGGATTTGCTCGTACTCAACTCCGCAATAGACCGCTTTGATACGTTCTGGCTGTATCTTTTTGATGGCGACTAGCTTTTCTTTTGTTTGATCGGAAACGGCTAGAATGTGGTCGGCGAAATGCTTAATGAGCCAGCCGGCGACATAGCGGTTCATCCAGTATGCATAACGCGGAATTATAGGGGTATTGCCGCGCTTTTCCCGCCAGGGGTAGTCTTCAACCCAATGATATACAGCATACCATTCGCAACGATTGCGCATCTTCAGTCGAAGCGCAGGAAGCACATCATAGATATGCTCACACGAACTGTACACGATCCCATCCCGGTAGCTCTTTACTCCGGTTTTACCGAAAAAAAGCGACTTGAGCGCAATCTTTAGGTTACTCAACAGACCAGCTTCTACTGCATGGGGGATTATGTACGCCTGATCGTACGCCTGATCGTACTTCTGCATAAACTCAATACCGTTCGGTGTAGTAAGCAAGTTTATGTCGGTATCTTTTGCATATTTGATAATCTCCAGTAACCGAATATCGCCACCCGAAATCGACAGACTACCTTCGTTCTTGACCATACCATTAAAAATAAATAGTATCTTCTTCATTTATAATCCTTTGAGCGTTCCAATAATTCGTTCGGCAGACTTGCCATCGCCAAACGGATTGGACCATGCAACTGTTTTCTTTTGCAGCAAGTTAAACTTGTTTACTATCTCTTGCGAAGTGAATGATTCTATCAGCACTGCACCACCCACATCCAGTGTCTCAGGACGCTCTGTATTTGTTCGAAGGATGAGGCATTTCTTTTGTAGAATACAGGATTCCTCCTGTATTCCACCGCTGTCAGTTAAGACCATCTCTGCGTTCTGCATAGCTCCAATCATCTGACTATAGCCGAGCGGTTCGGTGATCTTAATCCTATCGAACTGCTCGATTGTCTTCATATGGCCCTTTAATCGTGGATGAGCCGGAAAAATACACGTTAGCCCTTCCCCTACACAGATAGATTGTACGGCATTTAATATTGCATTGAGGTGCTCAGGGTTGTCTGTGTTTGCAGGCCGATGGCACGTCAATAATATATAGGGATCTGATTCTGGCGGCTGAGCCCATTCACGCACGTCATAAACCGCGTCCACGACCGTATTACCTGTCACATGAATGGTTTCAGGCGTAAGACCCTCCTGGCGCAGTATAGTCGCCTGGCGCTCGGTTGGTGCAAAGAGATAGTTAGCACAATGGTCGACCACAACCCTGTTGTATTCTTCGGGCATAGTGCGATCATAGCTCCGTAAGCCCGCTTCAATATGAGCAACAGGAATACCCATTTTTACTGCAGTCAAGCAACCGGCGAGTACTGTGTTCGTGTCACCCTGCACCACAACTACGCTTGGCTGCTCTTTCGTAAAGACTTCTTCAAGGGCGATGAGCATTTTAGCAACCATCATGGCGTGTGAAGCGGAACCTATGCCAAGCATATACTGAGGTTGAGGCAAATGTAGCTCATCGAAAAATACATCACGCATGGTTTTATCGTAGTGCTGATCGGTATTTATAACCACAAAGTCTACCCCGTTATCCTCGCAATAGCGGATGCACGAATAGAGTTTGATAATTTCTGGGCGAGTTCCAAGTACAAAAGCTATCTTAGTCATATGTGCCAGTATATAAAAGACTATCCCAAAATGATACAATAGATGCGCATATTATGAACGTTACGACTCCTTTCATCAGCATCCTTATACCTTGTTACAACGAGGAGCCAAACATAGCATGGCACCACTCGAAGCTAACTTCATTTCTAGAAAAGAGCACGTACCGTTATGAGATCATCTACATTGATGACGGCAGTCGGGATAATACACTCGCCCTTATCAAAGGGATCGTCAGAGACGATAATCACAGTCGCTATTTGTCTTTCTCGCGTAACTTTGGCAAGGAAGCCGCTATCACTGCTGGGATGCGGGCAGCACATGGGGATGCTGTCATAACGATTGACGCAGACGGGCAACACCCTATCGAGTTACTCGACAAGTTTGTTACTCTCTGGCGAGAAGGCAATGACGTCGTCGTAGGTGTACGTGTCGCCAATCAGGGCGAGGGCTTCATTAAGGCCGCAGGGTCCAAACTTTTTTATAAGTCATTACGGCTTTTAGATAATAGCAAGAACCTTGTAACGGCTACGACAGATTTTAGTCTCATCGACCGTCGAGTTATCGATGAGTACAATAAGCTAACCGAGCGCAACCGCGTAACTCGTAATCTGATCGAATGGCTTGGTTTTAAGCGGACCTACATTTCATTTAAGGCGAATAGTAGGCATGCAGGTACAGCTGCTTACTCGTTCCGAAAACTTATGAAGCTAGCGCTTAATGGAGCGGTTAGCCACTCTACACGACCTTTGAAATTCATAGGAGCGCTCGGGACCTTCATATCTATCGCGTCATTCCTAGCCGTATCATGTCTTATGCTAGAACAATACATACTGAGCGACCCACTGCACCTGGCCATAAGCGGAACTGCTATTCTGGCTCTATTCTTGAGTTTTATGATTGGCATCGTGCTTGTTTGTCAAGGTCTGCTTGCCCTATACCTTGAGAACGTCTACCATGAGACCCAGAATCGTCCGCTCTATATAATTCGAGAAGAAACATGAATGTTGTCTGGTTCTCGTGGAAGGATATTAAACACCCTCTTGCGGGCGGAGCTGAAAGAGTAACAGATAATCTACTACGTGGTCTTGTCCACGATGGTCATACTGTCAAGCTTATTACGAGTAGGCCGCCAGGTGCTGCGTCGACAGAAATCATTAATGGATACCAGGTTATCCGCCATGGTAGTCGCTACGGCGTATATTGGCACTCTTTTCGCTATTACCGTAAGCACCTGCAACGATGGGCCGATATCGTGTTTGACGAAGTTAATACGATTCCATTTTTTGCGTGTTTGTATTCCAAAAAACCAACTACTACCTTTATCCATCAGCTAGCCGGAAAAGTATGGTTCTATCAGATGAAACAACCCCTGAGCCGCATTGGCTTTTGGCTTGAGCCGTTCTACCTTCGACTGCTTCGATCAACCCCAGCCATAACAATATCAAACAGTACTCGCCAGGACCTTATAAAAGTGGGCTTCGCAGCGCAGCGGGTGTCTGTAATTCGAGAGGGTATCGAGCTAATCCCTATAAAGCAGGTTACTATTCGTGAAAAATACCCTCGACCAACGCTCCTTTCGTTAGGATCCGTTCGACCAATGAAACGTACTATTGACATATTCTACGCTTTTGAGCACGCCAAGCAGTCGGTACCCGAACTGCGACTAATCATTGCGGGCAATCTTAATGGTTCTTACGGCAGACAGCTCACTAATCTGGTAGACAAAAGCCGCTTTCGAAAGGACATAGACTTGCTCGGTAGCGTATCAATAGAGAAAAAACGTGAACTTATGCTTAAATCTCACCTCATGGCGATCACAAGCATAAAGGAGGGTTGGTGCTTAACAGTGACCGAGGCAAACAGCCAAGGAACGCCGGTGGTAGCATACAACGTAGATGGACTACGAGATAGCATTAAAAACGGCGAAACCGGTCTAATAACACCGGAGAGTCCGGTTGCTCTGGGAGAAGCTATTGCAGGACTCATCGTCGACCCTAACCGTTTGAAAAACTTCAGTCAACTAGCATTAGAAGATAGTCGTCAGTATACATTCGATCTAGCTTACCAAGACTTTAAGAAAGTTGTTGCTCAAAATCCTGAGTAATAGCGAGCCGCAATCGTCTACCAAAGCGTGAATCCTTAAACAGGCTGCGGTCAACACCGGCATTCATGAGCAACAAAGTACCATATAGCATGAACAGCATCGTAAGAATGGAGTTATTTGATAGACCCGAACGGTCTATAGCGTTGAGCGCGTAGGGCGTAAATATGCGCACAGCGTGAGCTCGCAAGAACCAGCTTACCCCCCAGAGACAGGAACCAAAAACGATAAGATAAATTCTGAGGCTCCGCAAGGCGGGGCTGCGTTTTGTCTGTATAAGCAGCGTAGCCCATAGCCCTCTACTTGCGATTAGTACGACGCCCACGAGGACCCACATGGATATAGTTGGCGGGTTTACCGGATACGGAGACAAAAGTACCGACGATCTCCAATTACTCTGCAGAAGCATGTACAAACCAAGAGAAACTACTACTATAACTGCCATCTTTATGATGAAAAGGAGGAGGGCTTTTCGAGATATTCTCTCGAAGAGTATATACCAAGCGAGGCGACCCAAAAGACTCGAATAAAACACAGAAAGAGCGATTATACCTGATGGGTTCAAAATAAAGGTGAGTCCTCCCAGGCTCAGACCTACGATAGCTGCACGAGCTTTCGTAGGTCGTTTATAATACTCAACCGCTAATAAGATAAGCACCCAATATGCAGCCAATGTGGCCAGCACAGTTGTGTTGTCTTTCCAAAAAACAGCCGCAAATGCTGCCGCCCCAAATAAAGACGAAACTCTACTGCCTCCGGCGCGCGAGACGAGAAGTCGAGAAAGTACCACAAATGCGCTTATGACAAAAAATCGGCTTGCAGTCCAATCTCCATAGAACGACCATACAGTCACCAAAACCAAAGCGAGTAGATGAGCCTTCCCTCTTTTGAGGTCAAACCTGTACGAAGATCTGTCGTAGCAAAGTATACTGTCCAATTTCATACTTTTATATTAGCTTTATTCGTCACATAATTCTATAATCAGATGACAAGTTACGCTTATGAAAATTGTTGTTGAGGCTCAGTCTATTTTGAAAAACCGCAGTGGCGTAGGTTGGTTTGCGCACGGCCTGATACGAGGGCTCCAGCAGGAATTACAACCCGACGACTCTGTCCAACTTCTTACGCACCCTCGTGAAGCCATGGACATCGATGACCTTCTTACGAATCCACAGACTGTCGATCGCCCCATCGATTGGCTACCATCTCGCCTTTACCACTCTCTTAAATTCCATAATGCGATGCCTCCTGTCGACCTATTTTATGGCAAGGGCGTATACATATTTCCGAATTTTATACGCTGGCCGTTGGCATATTCGCCTTCCGTCATTGTTGTTCACGATTTGAGCATGTTCGTATGTCCTGACTACTTACATCCCAAAAATCTGGCTTTTATGACAAAACACTTACCTCGATCTATCCAGCGGGCCGATCTTATCGTAGCAGTATCTCGTGCGACGAAACAAATACTTTGCGATCATCTCTCCGTAGACCCCGCTAAAGTTGTCGTTAGCCATCTAGCCGCAGAGCCATCCCTGTACTACCCTCGTCAAGAAGCTGAAATTGCGAGTATAAAGGGCAAGTACGGTATTTTCGGGAAATACTTCTTTTTCTTGAGCACACTTGAGCCTCGCAAGAATATCGAAGGCCTCGTTGCGGCTTATCGGTCGCTTCCTCAGTCAATCAAGAACGAATACAGTCTGGTACTTGTAGGCGGCCGTGGATGGCAAGATGATTCAATCCGGGAAGCGATACAGGAAGCACGAGCCGCCGGAGATCGGATTATCCTGCCTGGTTACGTCACCACTGAAGACATACCCGCTTTGTACAGTGGTGCGGTCGCTTTTGTTTTTCCCAGCCATTACGAGGGCTTCGGGCTTCCTGCCCTTGAGGCATTAAACTGCGGTACACCTGTAATCACCGCCAACAACTCCTCACTTCCTGAAGTATGCGGCACGGCTGCACTCTACGTGGACGCAAACAGTGTCGAACAAATAGCGCAATCTATGCGTCGCATTGTAGAAGATCCTGAGATTCGTTCTACACTAATCACGAAGGGTTACCGTCAGGCTAAGAAGTTTAGTTGGGCACAGTGCGCAGAAAGTGTACTCAAGGGAATTAACCAGCGCAACCTCACATAAATCACTTACTGAGGTTTACTTCGATCTGAGGAGTAATACGGTAAGCAGTTTGCTCTGTTTTGCGCACATGGAAACTAGCAGCTTCAGTCCACCAGTCATACACGGTGACCCCATCGGCGTATTCAAGCGTTACATCAACAAAATGTAAGCCGTCCGCTAAAATATTGGGAAACGTCCACTGCAAAATGCAGTCTTTGCCTGCTTTAATAACCCCTGTTCTTAGGTGTTTTATTTTTGTATTGGTTCCTAGGAGAGACGTATCCGTCGCATCCTTGACCGAAAAACCAAATATAGGGTTGTTTAGGTCCCGGTTAGCGCGAACCGTGACCGATATGACTATCTGCTTGTCTGCTGGCGAGAAAACCCTTTTAGACAATGAAACGTCTTGAATGATACCAACACTGTCCCCCCAGCGCCCTTGTTCCCCCTGGTTTACGCCTGGGTTCTCCTCCGCAACTTCTTCTGTGAACATGCGTGTATACCGAGCGGCTATATCGTCAGGCACGCCTTCGGCGACCAACCTACTGTCATCAATCAAGATAGCCCTATCACAATATTCACGCACAGCGCCCATATCATGAGTCACGAATATTACGGTTTTTTTATGCTTTTTAAGGGATTTAAAATAGTCAAAACATTTACGCTGGAAATCGGCGTCGCCCACAGCCAATACTTCATCAATAAGCAGAATATCGGCTTGCGCATTTATAGCAACTGAAAATGCTAAACGAACCTGCATACCAGATGAGTAATTCTTGAGCTTCTGATCCATGAAGCGTTCCAGCTCTGCGAAGGCTACAATCTTATCATACATCGCAACCACTTCTTGTTTGGAGAAGCCAAGCAATGCACCATTAAGATATACATTCTCGCGGCCTGTCAACTCGGGATTGAATCCGACGCCGAGTTCGATGAAGGGCACCAGCTTACCCTGGGTATGTACGCCACCTGTTGTGGGCTGGTAGATGCCTGCCAAAATTTTAAGCATCGTACTTTTACCACTGCCATTGCGACCAACGATGCCAAAGAACTCACCTTCGTTGACAGTAAAGTTAATACCATGCAGCGCGTGCTGCGTCTCAGCAGCACTCTGTTTTCGGCGCCGAAGGGCCGATACAAACAATTGTTTGACAGACCCCACCCGTTCATGGGGCAGCACAAAATCCTTACTCACATCACTAACGCGTATAGCAACTCGCGTATCTGTGACAGAAACCTCGGCTGAATCTTTCTGGCCCATCGCTAGACCTCCTCCGCAAAATATGGTGAACGCTTGAGGTAAAGAAAGACCGCTAATATGAGTGCTGCAAGGACTATCCCGAAGGGCACTAGATTGACGAGCCAGTGATGTGTCATACCATGGAGTGTAAGCGTTTCGTGCGTAATGAGGTTGTAGCGGATATCTTGAATCGCTTGACCAACCGGGTTGAGTAGCAGTGCTTTAGCAAGCTCTGGCCAGCGCTTTGCTACTAGCGATAGCGGGTAAATAATAGGAGTGGCATAAAAGAATGCTTGCAACACTACCTCCCAGATATAACTGATATCGCGCAACCGGACGAACAGTGTGCTCAGAATAAACCCAATCGCTAAAGCGAATAATAGTATTTCAATAATAAAAAGAGGCGCCCACAAAGCCGTCCAACCAATCGGTACTTTGGTAAGTAGTAAGAAAAGAAAAATGACTGCACTATTCAATAACAGGTTAATTAGGGCCGATGCAGCAACTGATATAACAACGACATACTTAGGGAAATTTATCTTACGTATTAAATCTCCTCGGCGAACAATAGCATCAACACAAGTGCTCGTCACCTCAGCAAAGAAATTCCACAGCACAATTCCCGATAATAGGTAGACGGGGTAGTGCGGCACGTCATGTCCTAGCTGTAAAAAATTAACAAAAACTTCGTACAAAATAGCAAACAAGAAAAGTGGTCGGAGCAGTGACCATACATAACCCAACGTTGACCCTTGGTAGCGTAACTTAAAATCCGTCACCACCATTTGACGGAGCAAGATCAATGAGTACCTGTATCGTGTTTGTAGTGTATTAGAATTTTTCACCTTCATAGTTCATTATACTATTAGTATGAAAAAACGTATGCACATCCTTTTCGACGCCAGCCCCATGCTCGTCAACCGCACCGGCGTCGGATATTACACCGAACGACTCGTTAGCAATTTAGCCCAGCAATATCCCGACGATATCATGCTCACAGGGTTCTACTACAATTTTCTGCGCAGGCGTGATAGCTCTCATATGCCTACCCTCCCGAACCTCGCCTATCGCCCCGTCTCGTTCATTCCCAGTAAAATCATCTTCCAGCTGCGGCGGTGGGGAATTGAGATCCCGGTGGAGTTGCTCAGTCGCAAACGGGTAGACTTTACTCTCTTCCCCAATTTCTTGGGTTACCCCAGCCTCTTTGGCACACCCAGTGCCGCCGTCATCCACGACCTCACTTACATCGACCTCCCCGACTACGTCGCCGCCAAAAACCGCAGCGATCTGACCCGCTATGTACCGCGCCAGATCAAGCGCTCCAAATTCGTTATAACTGTTTCAGAGTTCAGCAAGAAGCGAATTTGCGAAGAATATAGCCTAGAGCCAGAAAAAGTCATCGTCACACCCATACCGCCCGAAACACCGGTCATTTACAAAGAGAAGGAGCGAACGGAGACTCTCGCGCAGCTCGGCATTACCAAGCCCTTCCTACTATTCTTAGGCACTATCGAACCGCGAAAGAATGTCTTACAACTAATCGCTGCGTACGAACAGCTTCCTGAGGCACTGCGCAGCCAATTCCAGCTAGTCATCGCCGGCCGCATCGGCTGGAACTGTGAAGACGAGGAAACCAAACTCGCCGAGGTCGCCGGGAAAGGGCAGGTCGTCTACTGCAACTACGTTGACGATGCGGCGCGTGCTATCCTATTCCAATGCGCCGAATATTTCGTACACGCCAGCCATTACGAAGGCTTCGGGATGCCACTTTTGGAAGCCATGAGCTATGGAACACCGTGTATTGTCAGCGACATCGCCGTTTTTCATGAGGTAGCCGGTGACGCCGCACAATATTTTGATCAAGAAAATGTAGTGGACATCGCTGCGGCCATTCGCAAACGTCTTACGCAGCCCGAAAAACGACCCTCGCTATCCAAAGCCGCTCGTGCGCAGGCAGCAAAGTTTAGTTGGAAAGAAGTTGCCGAGAACGTCTACGAAGCAATCACGCAAGCGATTACCAGCTCTTAGCTTCCAGACTGTCGTACATTGTTTGTTTCTCTATCGGCAGTGCCTGCAAAGCCTGCCAACAGCCACCACTCCAGCGCCACCGGTTCATTACTCCACATATGGAACAACATGTTAGTAACCACATACCCCCAAAATGTTGCCAGCAACACCAGACCAAGCGCATCATGACGCCGACGGAGCGCTCGATAGAGCACCCCATTGATCAGCAAAAACACGAGTAGTCCAACGGCTCCCACTTCATACCCGATCTGCACGTAATAATTCTCAGTCAAAAAGCTGCCATGCGGGTTTTGGATCGACGCTAGCCCGGCAGTACCGGGGCCATGACCGAGCGGGCTATGCCAAATGCCAGCGAGACCACGCTTTACAAAGTACCAATGGAAGCCATCTGAGTCATACTGTGCCTGCGGCTTGCCAGTGCTATGAATAATATAGCTCTTTACAAACGACGTATGGCGCTCAGCATATGCCAAACCACCAAACAACACGATAGCAATCACGAGGGCCGGCCACCATCGCCGCACAACTCGGACCGATACCTCGTGATACTGCCAGACCACTACCAGGGCTATAGACAGTAGCGTGGCGAGCCATGCACCACGGGAATACGTCAAAAATAATGCAGCTGCCTCGAGTGCCAACAGCGAGATATATATTGTACGACGGCGCCTGTCTTTATCAGCCAGAAACCACTGCAGGAGCAGCATCATCGGTAGTATTAGATAGGCCCCGAAGGAATTAGGGTCACGCATCGTAGAAAAAATTCGTGGATACGCTGGATTATTGTCTATGAAAAAATTCGGCCGCACGCCACGAGCAATAGTATAGCCAAAATGCGTCAACATATCCGGCGGCAAGAAATATTGTACGACACCAAGGAGGGCAGTGCAGGCGCTGACTCCCACGATCAGCTGCTGTACTCTACGGAGTCGACGATCACCTCCGACTAACAGTCCAACCCCCGCCCCAATCACCGCATAGGCCACTACCCTGTTATTAAACACAATGCCCGCTAGTGCGCTGCGGCGATACAAGCCAGGATGTACGGCAAAGAGCAGCAAATGCAGCCCGGCATAGAGGACGGCGAGCCACACCAACTGTTGAAAAACACTATCCTTGCGCCGTTTCAGCGAGACCAACAAAACAGCCATCAGCGCCAGCCCAAAGGTAATAACGTCCTTCCCGGCCTTCCAAGCGTCCAATCCACCGGTCACCGTACTCAAACTCTGACTCAAAAACACATGGAACGGCATGTAGATGAGTAGTGCAATGGCAGCCGCATACAACATTTTCGAGGCTAAGCCGCCCGTTGGCTCCGAGTCAGCGTTCGCGCGCGGCAAACTCACTGTTGAGTCTAGAGTCTCAAAAGATGTGTTTTCCGGCTCCACTTTGGGAAGGGCGACTGACTCGGAGCCAACGGGCGGCTTAGCCTCTCTGGAAGCGGTGTGTTTTCTCGACATTGTCTAGTATTATACAAGAATGAAAGAGATGAAGCCCGCCCACATCGTCATCGACGCCCGCATTCGCCGTAGCAGCACCGGCCGCCCCATCGATCGCCTGGTCGAATACCTCCAAGATCTCGATCACTTCAACCGCTACACCATCCTCGTCCAGCCCCACGACGACTGGAAGATGCATGCTGACAATTTCACTACAGTCCCCTGCCCATTCGCCCAGTTTTCACTTAACCCAGCTGATCAGATCAAATTTGCCCGGCAAATATACGCCCTGAAGCCCGATCTGGTTCACTTCACCATGACCCAACAACCCCTGCTCTACTTCGGCAACATCGTTACCATGACCCACGACCTCATCATGCTCAGCTTTGTGCGTCGGGGCACCACGCCGCTGCCTATTTACAAAGTGAAGATGGGCTTATACCGCTTCCTCATGTGGTCAGCTCATCGAAAATCTAAGAAAATCATTGTGCCAACTAAGACGGTCGCTAAAGAACTCGCCCAATACCAGCCGTTTACCAAACATAAAACACTGGCTATCTACGAGGCCAGCGAACTCCCCACAACCGCCAAAAGTGAGCCAATTAAAGGCGTCGACGGCGATTTCATTCTCTACGTCGGCACTGCCTTCCCCCACAAAAACCTTCCGACACTTATCGAAGCGTTCGACTTATTGCACACCACACGACCAGATCTGAAACTCGTGCTCATTGGCAAAAATGAAAAAAACCGCGAAGAGCTCAAAGCCTGGGCCAAAGAACACCCTTCGTACAAAAACATCATCTTCACTGGCTTCGTTTCTGACGCCGAGCTACGCTGGGCCTACGAACACGCCAAAGCATATGTTTTCGCTAGCCTCAGCGAAGGCTTCGGCTTGCCGCCGCTGGAGGCCATGGAGTATGGTCTGCCCGTTGCCTCCAGCAACGCCAGTGTCATGCCCGAAGTCCTAGACGAAGCCGCCCACTACTTCGATCCAAAATCTCCTGAAGACATCGCCGAAAAGGTCGCTGAAGTCTTAGATGATACAAAACTCCGTGAAAAACTCACTGCCGCTGGCTACAAACAAGTCAAAAAATACTCCTGGAAAAAATGGGCCGAAGAAAACCTAGCCGTTTACAAGCAACTCTTGCATCAGTAGCAGCTATGCTCTAAAACAGAAAAGTCGTACGACCATCACTCGCCGTGTATGGACACTTCGGCAAACCAGACTTGCCTTGGGAGCAGATCGTCACCAGCGCGTAAATCTTTCTATTACCGTAGCTAAAAACGAGGCGTTTCCTACGCCTCGTTTTTTGAGATCATCGCCGGCTAGCTTACTGCCGGCTTCAGTACAATATGCCGGTCGCGAGCCTCGCCCACCGACTCGCTGATCAGCCCGTACTCTTGCGCAAGTTTGTGCACAGTGCGTCGATCGGCTGCATTCATTGGCGAGAGGTCCATAATCTCACCACTAGACTTCACCTGCTTCATCCAGTCCTCAGCCTTATCGCGGAGGCGGTCAGCGCGTTGTTTTTTGTAGTCAGCAACATCGACATTGACGCGTGAATAGGCAAAATTGCCGTTCTTCAGAGCATTACTAATCAAAAACTGGATAGCGCGCATATTCTCACCACGCTGGCCAATCAAAAAACCGTTCAAGTGCGTCGACGGCACACTAAGCTCGATGACATCATCTTCGCTCGAAGCGGAGATGTCGGTATTCAATCCAAAAAATGTTAACAGATCTTCAAGGTACTTTTTTGCAAATTGAATTGCGTCTTCCATAGCTCACCTCCTCTGTTTCTTACGTTGCTTGGACGCTTTCACCGACTTCGCGGCTGGCTTCTTCGTTTCAGCCAAGACCTCAGCTGTTACCTTTTTGCCGTCCACCTCGGCTTCCATTTCGGTTGTGTCCTCGCGGAGCACGATACTCTGCTGAATATAAGCCACAATACCGCCAACGAGCCAGTACAGGCTCAGCGCCGAAGCAATGTTAACCGTGAAAAGGAAGATCATGCCGGGCAACAAGAAACGAGTGCTGCGCCCAACAGCTGCGTTGACCTCTGACTGGTCGGCCGCTTTGCCGTTGCCCGCGCTCTTCAAGATAGTGCGCAGTGAACGAGCATCTTTGTCCTTAGGCATCAGTTGCTTGCTTTGGAAAAACTGCACCACAGCGCTGGCAATCACGATAATCATCGCCGGCCAGTAGACACCTCCTGGCCCGTTAGCAGCGCGCGTCAGATGTACGACACCAAATAACGTCCCGTCAAATCGATGAATATTCGCCGCCAAGTCCTTCATCCAGGGCAAATGCTGCAAAGGTCCATACGAGAAGCTGATCAGCTCGTGCGGATTCGCGACCACTCGCCTGAGACCACTATACAAACCAAGCAAAATTGGGATCTGTAAAATCACCAGCCCGATCGAACCAAACGGGCTAATCCCTTTCTCTTTATACAGCTCCATCATCAGGCGCGACTCTTCTTGGCGGTTGCCCTTAGCCGCCGCCTTGATACGCTTTAGTTCCGGAGCCACCTGGCGCATCATCTTGGTCTGGTGTAATTGCTTTTTGAGTAGCGGCCAGAGCAGCAAACGCACGACAATTGTGAAGATAATAATCGCCAGGCCAAAGTTGTGCCCCGGCAGCAGTGCATAAATCAGAACCAGCAAGTTAAAAATAGGCTGGACAATAAGCGTAGTGAACATAGGTTAGCTATTAACTCCTTTGGGTCTACTATACCATGATCCGACCCCAGACCACCAGCTAGGCTCGCTGAAGAACTGCTAGAGTTTGATAGACACCCAAAAGGACCTGTTTACACTCCACTCCGCTGACCGTTCCTCAGTACATCAGAGGGGTCGGCCACCATGCGCTTTGTCTTTGGATCGACCTGACTGAACCCCATCCCCTCATAAAAGCGTCCCGCCCTATCAGTGAGGGAATATAGGGCCATGTGCGAATCACCCCCATCGATCGCAGCTTGAGCAATGTGAAGGAGCATCACACGCCCCAGGCCTTCCCCACGTCTATCAGGGGTAATAGCAAGGGCGTCGATTTCAGTCCCTCCTTCTAAGCCCATTCGAGGTTCTAGGCCATGCTTGACCGTAGCTGCACCCAATAGAGAATCGTCTTCAAAAAGCCCATAACAGGTAGCAAAATCGCGGATATCCTCAACAAACCCCTCCAACTCTTCTGGAGGATATTGAGCATCATCAACGCCAGGCTCCGTAGTGGTTGCAAGGAGTAAGCTTGCAGCTGCAAGCGAACGCTCATCTGGCGGTCCAAAGCTGAGAACTTCTATTGTTTGCGCCATAAGAAAAAAGCACCGCTTACGTTATATTTTATAATAACATATAGGTAGTATATAGTCAAATGTACTACCTCCTCTTGGTGTTGGGGGGTTCGCAGTTACAGAAGGACTATCGTTCGCCACCAGGTAGATTTCTTATAGTGCTTAGGTAATGCGCCATACTTTCACGCACATCGGTAGGCGAAGCTCCGGCTAGCTGGTCGCTATAAGCGATAAAGACGAGATCGTACGGCTCGGAAAAGTCCTTGAGTTCGGTGCGGATAATTTCGAAAATACGGCGGCGGATGCGATTACGTACCACAGCCGACTTATGCACCTTGCGACTCACTACTACAGCCGCGCGCCAGTCGGTACGCCGGGAATTACGTGCATATTTCAGCGCTAACAACGGCCCACGAACAGTCTGCCCGCGGGAATAGACGAACCGCAGACTACCAAGTCCGTGAAACCGATGGGCGCGATCGAGCATCTAAGGTCGCCTTTCTGACCAAGCGCACTGTTATACCTAGAAGAATACGAGAAAAATTACCGCGAAAGAAGCTTTCGGCCCTTATTGCGGCGGCGACTCAACACTGCGCGGCCAGTCTTGCTTGCCATACGCTTCATAAAACCGTGCACTTTGGAACGGTGGCGTTTTTTGGGTTGGAAAGTTCGTTTGGGCATAGTAGTTCCACTTTACTGCATATGAGAATACGAACGCAAGCGCTGGTTTTAGCCAACAATTACCTCACCCTCATATGCCTTTGTTATATTTGCTAGTTTCTGGCCACAATGGACTCGTGAAATTAACAATGTTTACCCCCTAATACTAGCAAGTTTTCCACGATTAGCCAAGTATTTTCCACAGAATTACAGATGGAGCCGCCACCTGTGCATAACTTTCCACTAGGCGCCTAATTTTGTGTGTTGGCAAAATTACCGTATAAAACGTGTGGAAAAGTCGAGTGCTTCTTTGGTATAGTTTTAGAGAACGCACTTGGAGAAGTGGAGGAACAATGCGCGATACGGTGTGGCAAGCGGTTTTAGGTGAACTCGAGCTGTCGCTCACCCGCGGCAACTATATTACGTGGTTCAAAAACACTGCTTTACTGCGCCGCGAGGGCGATAAACTTGTTATTGGAGTCCCCAACGTCTTTATTAAAGGCACGCTCGATCACAAGTACAAACAGACGGTAGAGGATCTGCTAAGGAAAAACGGCCTGGAAGCGCCCGAGGTTGAATTTAAGATTCACTCTGCTCTCGCCCACCAGCGCGAAGAAGCGGAACCGGTTAGCTTAGAAGGAGCGCCCACCTCAGACCGCCCTGTCATCAGTAGCGTTAAAAGTGCCAAGCCGGTCAATGGCGGCATTAGTCACACCTACCGCCAAGGCCTGAACGAGCACTACACTTTTGATAATTTCATCGCCGGAAGCGGCAACGAGCTTGCGTACGCGGCTTGCCAGGCGGTGGCCGCTAACCCCGGCACCAAATACAACCCCTTATTTTTGTATGGCGGCGTAGGAATTGGCAAAACACACCTTATTCAGGCCGTTGGCAATGCCGTGCTGGCCAGAAAACCCGATGCGCACATCGTATACGTAAGTAGCGAGCAGTTCTTACAAGAGTTCGTCGACGCACTGCGCTTCAAGAAAAACACTGACTTTGCCGACTTTTACCGCAGCGCAGACGTCTTAATCGTGGACGACGTACAGTTTATTGCCGGCAAAGAAAAGGTCCAGGAAGAATTTTTCCACACCTTCAACGCGCTCCACCAAGCCAGCAAACAGATCATTATCAGCAGCGACAAGCCGCCGCGCGACATCCCCACACTCGAAGAGCGTCTGCGCAGCCGTTTTGTATGGGGCATGAGTATTGACATGCAAACGCCGGACTTCGAGACGCGTTGCG